>WNFC01034544.1_pt1 | contig 10980 bp, 8 predicted proteins | sample 5400541 | NCBI WGS metagenome assembly WNFC01 (sample SAMN13153342, study PRJNA577476) | soil metagenome | isolation source: 120 cm saprolite under Douglas fir tree site 2 hole 2 replicate 1 | place: USA:California | collected 2015-04-18
CCATTTTGCACCTGGGCTGTTAGTACGGAAACCAGACACAGCAGCAAGCACAAGATATATGGCGTCTGGACATGCTTTCTTGTTTCCATCGGAACACCTCCTCGGGTACGTTGTGCGGTGGTCGAGAACCCACCGAACAATGGCGGAACGTGCAGCTCACCGTCCAAGGAGCGTCATGTTTATGGAATCTGGGATCAACGGCACGATTACTGTCACCGCCGCATGCATCTTCGCGACGAGTACAGGCTCAGTTTGCTGCCGCGGCTTGCGCTGCTCGCTGTAACTCTATTGAATGGAGTATCTCTGCGACCTAACCCTATGGGATTTCGTATTCGTGTAACGGGGAGTCTCTGAGGAACAGATGTGCCACCGCGTCCTGCATCGCTCGCAGCGTGCCCGTGCCAATCAGGTTTCGGAGGAGCAGCGCCACTCTGAGCCGAGAAGCTCAAACACGATGGGCTCTTCGACTAAAGTGCTCACGATACAGGCTGGGAGACGTTCCGCAGTATCGCATGAAAGCACGACGCATCACTTCAACGCTGCGGAATCCTGAAGCTAGTGCGACTTCCTTCAGGCCCTTGTCCGTCAACTCCAACTCGCGGCGCGTCGCCTCCAGGCGGAGTTGTTCAACATACTGGGCTGGGGTCGTCCCCGATTCCCGGGCAAAGACCCTGGCGAAGTTGCGCTCGCTGTGCAATTCGCAGCGCCATCGCGCTGCCCAGATCTTCCTCCACGAGCGCGAGAGCGAGATCCATGCCTGCGGTCACGCCGGCGGAAGTGTATATGTTGCCGTCGCGGACGAAGATTGGATCGGGATCGACCTCCACCTTGGGATATCTGGAGGCGAGTTCCCTGGTGAACATCCAATGTGTTGTCGCACGCCGGCCATCGAGTAGTCCAGCTTCGGCCAAGAGAAAAGCGCCCGTGCAAATCGATGCGACTCTGCGTGCCTTGCCGGCTGCCTTGCGAATCCAGTTCGCGACCGCGCGGTCGCGAGAGGTCGTCGCACCAGTGCCGCCAACGACAACGAGGGTATCGATTTCCCCCTCAATCTCGGTGTATCGGTACTTCGCCGACAGCGTCAAGCCCGCATCACCCCGGAATGTTCGCTGCCTTCCGGCTGTGACTAGCTCGATGTTGTACATGGGGCCCCGTTCTCGCAGGGCGCTGTTGACACTAGCGAAGACATCCCATGGACCGACAATGTCAAGCTCCTCGGCGGGCGGAACAGCAAACACGACTACGCGTAAAGCGCGTTGTCGGTTGGGCAGTGATTTTGCGTTTTTCATATGGGTCAATCCATCCTTCGGGATTATGGCAGAAATCGTTGGATAATTGTCATTCTGCCGCGTGCTTCGAGAGAGCTAATATTTCGAACAGATCGATGACACGCACAAACTGGCGCACGTCGCGCGATCAACGGTTGCGATGGGCTTGGACATGTCGTCCCCATCTCGGACTACGGAGATGACGTTCCATTTCGCCCGCATGAAAGGAGAAAATGCCGTGGCCCATTCGGTTGTCGTGAGCAGTAAAGGCGGCATGTTCGCCGAAGGCGACTTAGGGTACGGATGGTTGCCACCCGACACGGCCGAGGAGATCGACGCGGTCGCATCACTTGCCACGGTTCCACGTCCAAACATGGTCGTGAGTATCGAAGAAGAATGTGTCCGCCGGGAGATTAGAGCGAGCGCGGAGCGAGCGCGGCTGTTTACAGTCGTAGCGGAAGTTGCAACGATCGCGGACACAATCGCTACGTTGCGCACCTTCGAGCCAGACCTGCTTTTGTTGGATACTGACCTGCCGGACGGGAGCAGCTTAGAGCTGCTATCGTCATTGCCAACCGGGGAAGGTCCGCAAGTGATACTCCTAGCAAATACAGGTCATCATGCGGTCCGCGCATTTGAGCTGCGCGCGTTGGATTATTTGGTCAAGCCTATTGATGAAAACCGTTTGCATGCATCGCTTACCCGCGCGAGACAACAGGCTCGTTTCACTAAAGGCTGGATGTATGGACGAGGAGTGCAACTCAACGAACCTCGTGATGACTCCCTCACAAACCTCGACCGAGTGGTCATAAAAACCAGAGGCAAGCTGCAATTTATTGACTACGATGAGATCTACTGGATTGAAGCCGCCGCGAATTATGTTCGCATCCATACCGAAAGGGAATCGTACTTGGTCCGAACCACGATCGCCGCCGTCGAGCGCAGAATCGCCCCGCAACGCTTCCTCAGAATTCATCGCTCGATCATCGTCAACTTTCGTCATGTGCGCGAACTCGAGCCCTGCAATAGTAACGAATACATTGTGACTCTGACGAACGGTAAATCGCTCTCGTTGAGCCGGTCTCATCGGAGCCAAATCGACCAATGCCTTCGCCGTTTGCCGCTGTTCGCCTAGCGTGTCACGAGGAGTGTGCTGCGGCCAGGGGGAGAGAAACTGGCGGAGCGCGGACTGGCTCTCCCCGATGGTTTACCGGAGGGAACTCACCTCGCTAGGGAGCCAGACGGAGAATTGTCTTGAGAAGACGTGACTTCAACAAGCTCGCCGGTACCGCTTTAATCTGGTGTGCTCGTCCAGCCATGTCGGCCATGCAGAAAGATTGCTCTCTGAAGGATGCATTCGATCGACGACCCCTGCAATGCGAGGTGGCAGGGGTTCGAATTCCAGATTCGCCGCTGGCAGACAAGGCGACTGAATTTGCGCGGCAGCATTACGAGCCTCATTTGTTCAATCATGCCATGCGCACGTTCCTGTTCGGGTTTCTGCTGGGAAGAGCCACGGAGCTTCATTTCGACGTCGAACTCCTGTACCTCGCAAGTCTCTTGCATGATTTGGGCCTAACCACTCGCTTCAGGGGAGAGCTGCCGTTCGAGATTCAAGGTGCCCAAGCTGCCGGTACTTTTCTGACCGGCGCAGGCCTCGGGCCTGACAAAGTGGCGACGGTATGGGATGGAATTGCCCTACATTGTTCTGCCGTCTCACAGTACAAGAAGCCGGAAGTCGCTTTAGTGGCAGCCGGCGCGGGCGCCGATGTGGTCGGAGCGTCGTTCGGAAGACTGCCGGTGGGATCAAAGGACGACGTACTGCGCGCATTTCCGCGACTGGATTTCAAGAACAGGTTCGTGCGTACGTGCAGCGATGTCATTCGCCTGTATCCTCGCGCCGCCGGCAATACTTTTATGCGGGACATCGGTGAGCGCCATGTCAAGGACTTCAAGGTGGAGAACATCTGTGATGCAATTCAACGCTCGCCATTCGATGAATAAGATACTCATGATCGGGGGCATCGTTCGCCCTTACGGTGGCACTGGAATCTCAGAGCGACGAACAGGTGGTTCGGCTCCGTTGCCGTTTCTTGCGGCGTCGAAGCAGAGTGCAGCCCCTCCGGCAATCCCTGCGTCTTCTCCGTAACGGGCCGAGATCAGCGGAATCTCCTTGCCGCGCTGGTTCACGCAGCAACCCGGCAGCCGATCGCGGATTTGGCCAAGAAACGGTGAGAGCATGCACGCAACACCGCCGCCCACAATCATGACGTCCGGCTCCAGCAGGTCAACGATATTGCCGAACCAGAACGACAACAGTTCCACCGTCTCCTGCAGGACCTCGCTTGCAACCGGATCTCCCGCAGCAGCGGCTTCGCCGACCATTTCGCTGGTAACGCCGTCCAGCTTTCCTCCGGCCAGATCGAGAAGGCTGGAACCGCGGCCATTCTCGAGTTTGGCGCGAGCTCTGCGGGCAATCGCCGGGCCTGAGGCGAGAGCTTCAATGCAGCCCGGCTTGCCACAGCCGCAGCGCGGTCCCTTGTAGTCGATGCTCATGTGCCCGCCCTCGGCGGCCGCACCCGTGCGGCCATGATAGATGTGTCCGTCTAGCAGGATTGCCGTGCCGATTCCCGTCCCGATCGTGACGTAAAACACATTGCGATAGCCGCGTCCCGATCCCCACAACGTTTCGGCCAGCCCGGCAGCATTGGCGTCATTATCCACTTTGACCCGCACGCGATAGATGTGCGCCACCTCCGCCGCCAGCGGGAAATTCCGCCAGCATGGCAGGTTGGGAGGATTGATGACCACTCCCGTATTCGGATCGAGCGGGCCGGGAGAGCAGATGCCGACGCCACGGATTAAATTATGCGCACCCGCGGCACTCGCCGCCTGGGCAGATGCCGCTTCAATCGCCTTGGTCACCGACGCCAGCCCGCGGGAGGCGCCGTCATTCGAAACCATGGGATTGCGGGTTTGGCATAAGATCTCCCCACTCGGGTCTACCAGGCCCGCGGCGACCTTAGTCCCGCCAATGTCCACTCCGATCACCAGATCGTCGCGCACTGCGACTGAAGACATTCCTTACCTTTCGTGCGTCTGGCTTGGTCGCAATCGTCGACGCGCCCGTCGCTCCACCGTACGACTCATGACGCGGTCACGGCGCTAGTCCGATGCAGCCACACCTGTGGCATATCGCTCGCTGTTCGGTTTCGATCCACTCAGTGCGAAGAACAAAATGTAGAGATAGCAAATCGCGGCCGCGACAAGTGCGTAGTGAATGCCTTGGCCCCAACTCGTTTCGCCTTGCGTCATTGCCGGGTAGTAAGCGCGATTGATAAGGTCTCCTGCTTTGCCGACCAGGTATGGAATGATGGCACCGCCCACGATCGCCATGTTCAGGATGCCGGATCCGTCTCCGGTGAGCGGTCCGAGTTCCGCGATCCCCAGAGTGAAAATACAAGGGAACATAATCGAGTTGAACAAGCCCACCGCCAGGATGGACCACATGGCCACACGCCCGTTGGTCAGAACAGAAACGCTAACCAGCAGAGCGGTCATAACCGCGAACAGCGCCAGGAGTTTGCCCGCTTTGACCTTCTGCAGAATTGCCGACCCGATAAACCTCCCAATCATGGCGCCGAGCCAGTAGACAGATATGTACCTGGCCGCCTCTCCCAAGGCTGCGCGGTAGCGGGTAGCCGGGTCGGCGATGCTCGACGCGAATCCACCGATATTGGGCAGGGCCAGGTAGTTGGCGATGGAGCTCCCTATCGCAACTTCCCCGCCGACGTACACGAAGATCGCAATCGCTCCGAATACAAGGTTCGGGTGTTTCCAGACAGAGTCGTTCACCTTTTCGCCGATGTGGTGTTGGGCGGACTCGATTTTGGGGAGCTTCGACATGCCAAAGCCGATCGCCAGCAGGAACAATGCCACAGCAAAGAAATACACATAGAGACGGATAATGGCATTGGCTTGTTGCGACGTGCTCTGCGCGATGGCGGTGGTTGTCGTTCCGAGAATCACGCGAGCCCCAACCCAGGGGAACACCGCAGTGCCCAGCGAATTGAAGGCCTGCGTAAGAACCAGGCGGCTCGAAGCGGTTTTGGAGCTTCCCAGCACCGCAACATAGGGGTTCGCGGCGACCTGAAGAATCGTAATCCCCGTTGCCAGCACAATCAGCGCCGCTAGAAAGAATGGAAACGAGGGCATTTTCGCGGCAGGATAGAACCCAAGACACGCAATCACCATGGTCAACAATCCCACGACGATCGCCTTCTTGTATCCGAGCCAGTCGATGATTTTGGCGGATGGAATCGAAAAGACAAAGTAGGCAGAGAAAAAGGCTGTCTGAATCAGCATGCTCGCAGCAAGTCTGAGGTTGAAGACATGTTGAGCATAGGGGATCAGCACGTCGTTGAGTGAGGTGAGCGAGCCCCACATGAAGAACAGTGTGGTTAGAATAGCCAGCGGCCCTCCATAACTTGCGGCTGGCGCCTTCAACGCTTCCGGTCGGGTTCCTGTACTAACGTCGGTTGGCATTGGCCTCCGTTCTTATCTCCTGGCAATCGCGGCGTTGCGTCGCAGGGCTACCCTTGGGCAAGCATCACGTCATTGCGACCCTCAAGATAACACGATTTTCCGGCAAACAATAATCGATCACTTTCCGTAAGAAAATCGTTATAGGATCTTTGTTGACAAATCCCTATGAGGACAGTTTCGCTCGCTATAGTTGGCGCGCTTTTTTCGAATCCACTGGTTCACCGCCACGCGCTTCGCTTCACCCGCTGCGGTCCATGCGCCAAGGCCCTGATAGGGAAGAATGGTCGCGCCGAAAATCTTGAGACCCCGGGCGTGCGTCCGAGCGATGATCTGTTTGTATCCCGCGACGATTTCATCCGCTGTCACTTGCGTCCGGCTTCGACAAGGATTGGTATCCGCGGCGGGTGCGTCTGGCTGACCAATGTCGTTGGTGCCCTCGAACAGAATCACCGCCTTGATTCCGGCCTGCGCCAGAACGTCGCGTCCCAGCCTGGCCAGCGCGTTTTGTCCCCAGCAAGGCGAACTGGTCAGCACCCGGTTGCCGCCAATGCCCGCATTCAGCACGGCAATCTCAATGTGATTGTCCAGCAGGCGCCGGCCCAACACGTCTGTCCAGCGTTCGTTCTTATCGGGCCGGGCAGATGCGCCATCGGTAATCGAGTCCCCGAGCGCAACCACCGCGCCTTTTACGCTAGCGGGCGCCAGCACTTCCACCGCGCTCAGGAAGTACCACGATTCTGTGGTCTTTGATCCGGTGGCCACTGCGAATGCGCTCGCACTCTCCTCCGCCGCGAAGTTGCCCGCGCCGGAGACATAGTTGGTCTGAAAGGCAGACCCATGAACCGTGGCTGGCCCGGTCTCGCCCGCCGTAAACAGACTGATCGCCAGATTCTGCTCCGACGCCACGGCAAACGGAACTGGATCGCTCAAAACTTCCGCGCCTTCAGGAATCGTGATCGATCGGCTGCCGCCGAAAGTCACCTCATGATTCGACCCCGGAACCAATGCCGCCCCGTCTCGTTGCGGCCCCATCTTTTGCATACCAATGAAAACCGCGTCCAACCGCATCGACCGCGTGCCGAAAGTATTCCCAACGTTGTGCGCCGTCATCGCCAGACGCCAGAATGGACAACCATCCTATCGCGAGGGCCCAGCTGAAAAGCGCGCGCCGCGGAAACACCACAACCACTCTCATACATTAATCGTCCTTCTACTTGAACCTCCCCGATTGATTGTCCGATCGAAGCGGTCGTCATTTCGGCGCCCGTCCGGTCGACTCGCGTACCACCAGTGTCGGCTCAATCGCGATCTCAGAAGAGTGCTCGGCACCGTGTTCGATCATCCGGATCAGGGTCTCTGCAGCCATCTGGCCCATTCTGCTCAGGGGTTGACGCACCGTGGTCAGGCTGGGTGTGTGGAACGCGGCCCACGGAATATCGTCGAAACCCACCACCGAGACATCTTCCGGGATACGCAGACCTTCTTCCTGGATGGCGCGGATGGCGCCGATCGCCGAGATGTCGTTGTACGCGAAGAGCGCGGTGAAGGCTTTCTTGCGAGCCAGCAGTTGCTTCGCATAGGGATATCCGACTTGGGGAGACGGGTCGTCCGCTTCGAGGTTGACGATTAACTCCGCGTCCATTTCAAGTCCCAGTTCTTGCGCCACTCGACATACTGCCCTCCATCGGTCTTCCGAGTCCGAACTGAAGGGCTGGCCTTTCATAAACGCGATTTTGCTGTGGCCCAGAACAAGCAGGTGCTCTAAAGCGACCCGCGCACCCCGTTCCTGGTCCAATACGATGTTAGTAACTCCCTTCAAGGCTCGGTGCCCGGCCACGGAAACCGTCGGCAAAGGCAGAGGTTCTTGCAGGCTGGTGTCCACCGTGATGAACCCTTCCACCCCCCGCTCCAGCAGCAGCTGCGAATATTCGCGCAGCATCGATGCGTCATGCCGATGAATGACCGTCAGGAAAAAATAATTGTGCCGCCGGAGATAGGCCTCAACTCCGCTTATGACCACGGACCCGTAGGCGTCCCCAATCTCCTCGATGATAAGTCCAACCGTGTAGGTGCGCTTGTTGCGCAACGATCTTGCCAGGAAATTTGGACGGTAGTTCAGGTCCCGGGCTGCCGCCCGGATCCGCTGTCGCGTATGCTCCGGAATGGCGCGCGCTGAGGGGGCATTGTTCAGCACCGCCGAGACGGTGCCAGGCGCGAGGCCAACATGTTTCGCGACTTCTTTCAGCGTGACCTTTCCAGGTTGGCTGATGCGCGACTCTTTCCCTTTTCCCATCTTTCAGCGTGACCTTTCCAGGTTGGCTGATGCGCGACTCTTTCCCTTTTCCCATCCCGCGCGATTATCGCAGACTGCTCGCGATATCCGCACTTAAACTCGCGTATTGCACCAAACAGAGCAAGGGCTATCCGGGCGCGCAAGGCTATCTGTGCTCTTAAATGGCATGGCGCGCCCGCCTTTACCCAGCCAGCAACGGTTAGGTCGCGAACGCCGGTTAGGCTTGATCCAGCAGATGGTTCAGCCGTCGCTTCACACCTGGCCACTCCCCCGCCACGATCGAATAGCGCACCGAGTCGCGAGCGATGTAGTCAGCGGCCATCCGATGGGCTCGGAGAATCCCATCGAACTTACCGCCGATGCGTTCGAGCGCAGCCCGCGAACGCTGGTTACGCGCGTCGGTGTGAAAGCAAACCCCGAGGACCTGCCACGTTTCGAAGGCGTGCGTCAGCATGAGCAGCTTCGCCTCGGTGTTGGCTGCAGTCCGGATCGCCGAGCGGGTCAGCCACGTGTAGCCGATCTCACAGGCGTCGGGGACATGGCGGCCGTGCCGCTTATGGCCCGGCGGCCACGCCCATCGCTCTAGGTTCCAGAAGCGAGTGGACCCGATAACGACACCGCCATCCACGCTGTCGTCCAATTTAACGATCGCGAACGGCACCGCGCTGCCGGCGTCCCGCCAAGCCAGGGCGGTGTCGATGTAGCTCGTGACCTCGGCCTTGCCCTGCGGAACGGGACTCCACTGGTAGAGGGAGGAGTCAGTTGCCGCAGCGGCTACTAAGTCCTCGACGTGGTGGTGCTCAAGCGGTTCGAGACGAACGTGCGTACCCGATAGCACAAGACCTTCTGCTTCCACGGTTCCCAGTATGCAATGAGTTCCTTTATGTCCGCAATGGAGCTTGCGACTGGCATAGCGCCGCCAGCCTGAAGCGGAGACCGTCTTCGAAAAAGTTCTTTCCAGATGCTCGAGTCTAGTCTACAATAACGATTTTGCAGTGATCTCACGACAAACTCGCCGAACCCATCCGTGCCCAACGCCGGAGGCTCCATGAAATTCCGCATTGCGAAGTTCGCCGTTCTTCTCCTCACTACTTTTTGTGCACTTTCTCTCTGGGCGGGAGACGCGATTCCAAAAATCGCCTGGAAGCGAGGCATCGGCGAGCCGCTCGCCAACCCCGGCACCCGCAAGCCCCAACTGAACGACCTGATCGACGACGGTTATTGGCAAGGCGCGCCGGTCGGTGGTTTTGGCTCCGGCACCTTCTCGCGTACCTACCGCGGCGATTTTTCGCGCTGGCACCTGAAGGCTGGCATACATAAATACGAAACTGTTTACTCCAACCAGTTTGCCATTTACGAAAAATCCGAGGGCGCGCCGGACGGCATCGCCCAGGTCCTCCTCGCTGATCATCCTAAAAATGAGGATCTCCGCTCCTGGAAGTGGGATTATCCCGTCGGCGCCGGCACTTACTACGCGCTCTACCCGAAGTCCTGGTACGACTACCGTTGGGACAAATTGCCGGCGCACGTCACTCTGGAGCAGTTCTCTCCGATTCTTCCCGATAACTATTGCGAAACCAGTTATCCGGTCGCCGTGTATCGCTGGCATGCCGACAATCCCACTGACAAGCCTGTGACCGTTTCGGTGCTGCTCTCCTGGGCGAACATGGTGGGCTGGCTTCGTAACACGTCGCACGATCTTAACGGGAAGATGAGCTCGGGCAACTACAACAGTGTCGTTTCCACACCCCTGGGAAACACCGGCACCATGAAATCCGTGGTGTTTGACCGCATTCGTCCCGGCGAGGTTCAAGACGACTGGGATGGGCAGTTTGCCATTTCGTCCCTCGAATCTCCGGGCGTGGAAATCACCTATCAGAACACTTTCGTTCCCGACGAACTCGGCGGCGACCAGGTCTGGACTCCTTTCTCGAAGGATGGACGCCTCGCCAACAATGACTTCAAGTGGACCAGCAGCGGCGAGACCCTGGCCGGTGCAATCGCGGTGCGCTTCACTTTGAAGCCCGGCGAGAAGCGCGTCGTCCCCATGGTGATCTCCTGGGACCTCCCGCTCATGGAGTTTGGCACCGGCCGCAAATGGTATCGGCACTACACCGACTATTTTGGCACGTCAGGAAAAAATGCTCTGAAGATCGCCGCTGAAGGCCTGAGGCACGCCGCCGAATGGAGCGACGCTATTGATGCCTGGCAGGCTCCCTACATCAACGACACCAGCAAGCCCGAATGGTATCGCGCCGAACTCTTCAACGAACTCTACACTCTGGCGGACGGCGGATCGTTCTGGGGACGACCCGTCGGAGCCGATCCCAAATCTCCGCCCATGTTCTCGTTTATGGAGTGCTACGACTATCCCTACTATTCCACGCTCGACGTCCGCTTCTACGGTTCCATGCCGCTGGTCAAGTTCTGGCCCAACTTGGATAAGCAGGAGATGCGCACTTTCGCCGAAACCGTCTTGCGCAATGAGCCCGAAAAGCTACTCTGGATTTGGAAGTCTCAGCAAGAACATAAGTCCACGTTTCGTACCCGCAAAAGCAAAGGAGCGGTCCCCCACGACCTCGGCGCACCCGAAGAGGATCCATTTTTCAAAGTCAACCAGTTTAGTTGGCAGAACACCGACGACTGGAAAGACTTGAACACCAAGTTTGTATTGATGGTCTATCGCGACTACGTTTTCACCGGCCGCACCGACACCCAATTCCTGCGCGACACCTGGCCCTCGGTGCAACTCGCGCTCGACTATCTCCGCAAGTACGACCGCAACGACGATGGCATCCCCGAAAATGACGGCTTCCCCGACCAGACCTACGACGTCTGGGTGGTTCGTGGCGAAAGCGCCTACTGCGGCGGACT
>WNFC01013561.1_pt1 | contig 10979 bp, 11 predicted proteins | sample 5400541 | NCBI WGS metagenome assembly WNFC01 (sample SAMN13153342, study PRJNA577476) | soil metagenome | isolation source: 120 cm saprolite under Douglas fir tree site 2 hole 2 replicate 1 | place: USA:California | collected 2015-04-18
TGGTCCTGCAATGGATCTATAACTCCTCGTCTTTACGGCCGCGACCTCGAGCTGCGGTACCAGGATGCCCGCAGATCAGGAGCCGAAACGTAAATTACGTCAGAATTTTTAGCAGATTATTCCTGCGGAGACAAGCCAATGAAACATTAACACAGCGCGTTCCCCGCCTGCGGATCGTTGCCCGCAATCCCGTTACCATCAGGTCCTCAGCACCAAATAGCCAACACCCGCCCATACATAAGCGGCTACGGCTTTTCGCTTTCCCGCTGCGGACCAACCTTGTCTTGCCTTGTTGGCTGAACACGAGATCCCCGGTTCAGGTGCAACGGGCATCCGCACATGCCAGGCTCTCCGACGACCCCTGGCCGTCCGGGCACTCGCGTTGGCGCGCCCGTCCGTGTTGCCTTCCGCGATCTAAAACCCGTCGGCACCCGGGATGTGACCTGCATCGTGGCTCAATGGCTGGCCTGTGTCCTCCTCTGCCGACGGCCCGCCGTCACGGGTGTCGACGCACGGCTCGGGGCGAGGTGGATCGCTACGCCTCCCTCGCGGTGGACTCGCACCACCTACTCCTTGCCGGTCTCTCGGCGCACTCAGAAAACACCCCTGCGATCACGCAAATTTCTCTGACATAAACCGTATGATCCTCTGGGACGCCTTGCCATCGCCATACGGGAAAACCGGCCGTGCTCGCTGCGCGTACACCTCAGTGTCGTCCAGTAGCAAAACTGCCTCGCGATAGATCACGGTCGCATCGGTACCCACAAGCTTGACGTTACCCGTCAGGACTGCCTCAGGACGTTCAGTGGTGTTCCGTGTTACTAAAACTGGCTTACCGAGCGATGGCGCTTCTTCCTGAATGCCTCCGGAATCAGTAATAATAAAATACGCCCTGCGCATAAGGTAAACCATATCGAGGAAATCAACAGGGTCTATAAGGAATATGTTTGCGCGAGCGTTAAGCTGCCGCATGACAGTCGCACGTACATTAGGATTAAAGTGGACAGGATACAGGATTTGTACATCAGTGCGCGCAGCAAGCGTGAGCAACGCTTCACAGATGCTCTCAAACCCCGGTCCTATATTTTCCCGTCTATGCCCGGTGACTAATATCAACCGAAGTTCATCACTGAGGTAAGCATATCGCGCGTTCATACGGGCGCTACGAGCGGCATCCTTTTCGATGATTTCCGCGGCCAGGAACAGCGTATCAATACCTGTGTTACCCGTGACGTAGATGCCCGCCTTCTGAGTATACTCTCGCAAGAGATTATCTCTTGCACCGGCCGTCGGCGCAAACAACAAATTCGCCATACTATCAATCATTACGCGGTTGAACTCTTCGGGCCATGGTTGTGCCAAGTCACCGGAGCGCAATCCCGCTTCGACGTGCCCGACTGGTATCCGCGCATAGAAGGCACCCATCGCTGCGGTCATCGCTGTGGTGGTATCTCCCTGGACTAACACTAGATCCGGCCTGTAAGTTCGGTATATCTCTGACATTTGGCTGAGTACAGATGATGTCAACTCCGTTAAGGATTGATTATCTTTCATCAAATTTAAATTGATATCCGGCTTCTCGTCAAATGTCTCGAATACTTGCTGTAGCATCTCACGATGTTGACCTGTAGCCAGCGAAATGAGCTCGAATTTTCTATTTCTGCGTAATCCCCGGATTAGAGGGAGCATTTTGATAGCTTCGGGCCGTGTGCCTACTATAGTTAGAATCTTTACCCGACAGCGTCGATCGAATTTGGCCAATTTATTCCTCATCTCCACAAGATCGCTGTGCCGAAGGTGCTTTTGTCAGTCGGCAGCGTAATACGAGGTCCTGACTTCCGGTCGCTGAAACAGGCTGGTCGCATCCATAACACCGCGCCCGGCCCGGCGGCCCAAGTGCCGCTCCAGGTCGCCACCCGCTCTTCAAGCCGGACCTGCGGGGCCGCTACCTCGTCATCGGGGCGTACTGCGTCCTTGCCCTCTCGCGCATCAGCCGTCTCCAGCGGAGCACCAGTCGGCGAGAGGCCGTGACACCGGGCAACGTAGCCGACCGAGATGCGGGGCTGCATCGCATCACGGCATCATCATGTACGCGCCCGCCGTACCGCCCATGACGCCATTACCGCCCAATTGCCGCATCCACCTCGCCGGTCGCCGGCTGACTCTCAGCGCTCTACTTTCTGATCGTCGTAATCAGCCGGGCACTGTTTCCCTGGTAATAACCCAGGCGGTAAATGTCAATCCTCAAGTTGTTCGTGTTCGCCTGGATCTTGAAGTTGACCGTAAAACCGTGGTTGACGCTGATGTCAGTAGTGAAGCCCTGGAGCGTGGTTGGCCCCGGCCACTGAGATCCCACTGGCTCCGGGGAGCGCCGGCCAATCGATTTTCTGTGACGATAGCGTTTTGCGCAAACGCCCAATTCACAGCGACCGCCGTTTTCAAGGTTAAAATCGCCCAAAAAATATAGGACGATCGTCTTCATAGCGCAGCCCTTATGTGCTGTAATGTCTCCCGACCGACACCCAGAGCCGTACCCCCCGGAGGTGACCTGGATTGTCGCCGCACCATCGCCTTGATAATGGCCACTGCCCAACTCAGCTGGGATCGAGGCCGGGATTTCGCACGCCCGCCTTGCCGGCAAACTCAACCTAGATAACCGGCTCGACGCGGTGCGCGAGTTGCGGGGGCGCTCGGCAAGAAGGCCCTGGAGAACGAGATGCTGCCAGAGGCACAAAAATTGGCCGAGCCAAAAAAACGCCTGTCACCATTACCTCCGCCCGCTCGGGGCGAGCGCCGTGAGGGCGATCTCCGATGCGCTCGGCGCGGCGAGCACCAATCTGGCCGCCCAAGCCAATCCCCACACCGCCCGACAGCGGCGGGGTCGGCGGCCGCAGCCCCACGGTGAACTGTTGGCCGGCGGCATGAGTGCCGACATCGTGGCCGGCTCGCGATCGATCGGCCGGATCTGCGCCGGTGCTCGGACGGGTTTGAGATCGGCTGCGACAACAGCGAGCGGGTCCGCATCGCCGTCACGCTCGACGGCCCCGACCGCGAAGCGATCGCCTGGGTGGCGACGGGAGCGGCGGGCAACACGACACCTATTGATCCGCGCTCGCGGTGCATCCGGGAAAGTCGCAGAGGCGGCCATGTAACGAGCTCGGGCTCTCAGCCCCAACGCCTGTCGGCGGCCTGCCCGCACTTCCATGCTCCCCAATGCCCCCTCCCAGATGGGCTCATCATAGCGCGCCTTCCCGGAGGGGACAGCGGACATGGTGGCATGAAGGATTACATACCGGATAACGACATGGCCGAAGCCGTTCAAAACCCTAAGCGCGATTACAGGCGGGCCTCGCTCAAGCCCAATGCGGCCAGCGTGCTGCGCCAGCTCGACGGCTGGTTCGAGCACCACAACACGGTCCACTCGCACATAGCGCTCGGCTACCGCTCACCGTGCGAGTTCGGCCGACGCATGGGTCGAGGAGACGACCGCAATCGGCATCGTCGACGGTTTGAGTGCACTGTGTCCGCGGGATGCGGTGAACGGCGCAACCGCCGAAGGCGGGCGCGCAGCGCCAGCCTTGACGCGAGCGCAGCGGTGGACCACCCATAACAACTACGACACAGTCATTCAGGGAGAACTACCGCAATGGCTATCTGCGGTTTGAGTTTATCGGCAAAATGGAAGGGTGGGTAATGTGGGTGTTTATCACTAACTTAGGTGATACCGCGGTCACGCTGCCGCTTGCTCTGCTAACATGCTCGTTTCTCGCTGTCACTCGCCAGACACGTTTAGCATTCGGCTGGGGCCTCGTAATGCTCGGGTGCACCGGGGCCATTAGTGTGCTGAAGCTGGTGCTTGCTGTTTGTGATCACCGATTCGCGATCTCCGGCCTACATAGCCCTAGCGGCCATACTGCGATGAGCACTGCCGTTTATGGCTCGATGTCTGTATTAATCGCTAGGGTCTCACCCGCGGCGGTTCGGGTGCCGGTCTGTCTCGGCGGCCTTGCTTTAATAGTCGATATCGCAGCGTCACGTCTGGCGTTGCGCCTTCATACACCGGCTGAGATTGCTGTTGGTTTTGTCATCGGACTGAGCGCAGTTATTGGTTTTCGGATGATGTTGGCCCGGGAGCCTGCTGTGGCGTTGCCGATCCATTGGTTTATCGGCGGCGCTGCAATTCTCGTGATATTTTTGCATGGCGAGTGTTGGCCGGCCGAACGAGCTCTGCGAGAGTTAAACTGGTTTATCCAGTTTCTGATTCCAATTTGCAGCTGACTTGTCGGTTGCCGCGGCGAATAGGCGCTCACGAGGGTCGGCACGAAGCGGGTCGACTTACTATTCGACCTTAACGCTCTTTGCCAGATTGCGCGGCTGGTCGACATCGCTGCCCTTGAGCAGGGCGGTGTGGTATGCGAGAAGCTGATCGTATAGAGCAGCGGCGCGACGGCGCGACAAACGCCGACGACGCAATATCGTCTTCACGTCTTCGATCGCATCTGCCGAGCGAACGGCATCGCCCATAAGCTCACCAAGCGTAAGCGGTGTTTGGCCGACACCTTTCGGTCTGGCCGCGGAGGGGTGATGTTCGGAGCCGATGAGGGCTCCGACGCATGTCGATTTCAGAGCACAAGCATATGCCGGAGCCGGTCCGGCGGATGGAAGTGTTCACCGGCGTCGGGCGGCGCCGAAGCTGGTCTTCTGCGGAGAAGGCGGCGATCATTGCTGAGAGCTACAGTCCGGGCGAGACGGTCTGTGCGATCGCTCGCCGTCATGGGCTGACGCCGCAGCAGCTGTTCACCTGGCGCCGGCTGGCGAGGCGATTGGCTCTGTTGCCGCCACCGATGTTCGTGCCAGCGGTGGTGGAACCGGCAGAACCGGAATCTCCACTGACGGTCAAGGCAGCGCGGCGGAGGTGCCGCCGCTCCAAAGCCGATGGCATCGAGCTCCAGATTGCCGGGGTCGGCGTGCGGGTCGGGGCGGACGCGAAGCCGCGGACGATCGAGGCGGTGATTTCGCGCACTCAAGGCGAACTCGTGATCGGACCGCCCGGTAATGTCCGGGTTCTGGTGGCAACGAAGCCGGTCGACTTCCGCAAGGGAGCGGAGGGGCTGGCAGCGGTGGTGCGCGAGACGATGCGCACCGATCCGTTCTCCGGTGTGGTGTACGTTTTCCGGGCGAAGCGGGCCGACCGGGTGAAACTGATCTTCTGGGACGGCAGTGGTGTCGTGCTCGTCGCCAAGCGCCTGGAAAGCGGTCACTTCCGTTGGCCGACGATACGCAACGGGGTGATGCGACTGAGCGCGGCGCAGTTGCAGGCACTGCTCGAAGGGCTGGATTGGCGACGGGTCCATGAGCCGCGTCGGACGGTGGTGCCGACCGCGGCGAGCTGAGCGAAAAAGCCGGCGAAGACCGCCGTCGAAAACCATCGCAAGCTGGTGCCGGGCGTGATTCACTCGTCGTTGTGACGAGCCTTGCCGAAGCCTTGCCCGACGATCCCGACCTGCTCAAGGCGATGCTGTTGGCCGAGCGGGCGGAAAGCGAGCGGCTGCGCCAGATCATCAAGGAATTGCAGCGGCATCGCTTTGGACGTCGGGCCGAGAGCCTACCGGAGGAGCAGCTCCAACTCGGCCTGGAGGAAGCCGAACAGGTCGAGACGGCTGGCCAGGCCGATAGCGAGGAGAACGAGCCGGCCGAGCGGAAGGCGCGCGCGGCCCGGTGCCGGGCGAACCGCGGTGCCTTGCCGGCCCATCTGCCGCGCATTGAAACGCTTGTCGACATCGCGAGCACGATCTGCCCCGGCTGCTCCGGTCAGCTGCATCGGATCGGCGAGGACGTCGCCGAGCGGCTCGACATCGTGCCGGCCCAATTCCGGGTGCTGGTCGTGCGCCGGCCCAAATACGCCTGTCGCGCCTGCGAAGATGTCGTTGTGCAGGCGCCCGCGCCGGCCCGGCTGATCGAGGGCGGCCTGCCGACCGAGGCGACGGTCGCCCAAGTGCTGGTGTCGAAATATGCCGACCATCTTCCGTTATACCGCCAGGCCCAGATCTATGCCCGCCAGGGCGTCAACCTGGATCGCTCGACCCTGGCCGACTGGGTTGGACGCGCGGCTTTCCTGTTGCGCCCGATTTATGAACGGCTGCTCGATCGGCTGAGGGCGTCGCCGAAGCTGTTTGCCGACGAGACGGCTCAGGCGCGGTGCTTGAAGCGCCAGCTCTCGTTGCGTTTTTCGATGATTTCGCAGTGATGCGTCAGCCGATCGAGCAGCGCCGTCGTCATCTTGGCATCGCCGAACACGCTGGGCCACTCGGCGAAAGCCAGATTGGTCGTGACGATGATTGAGGTACGTTCATAGAGCCGGCTGATTCATCATCAACCCGCACCACCTCATCCCGGGACTACACAGCTAAAATGCTTGGGCATCATGGAAGACCAACCCTATCGTTCGCACGATAATTCGGAGATCAAAAAGAAGTGACCAGTTCTCTATGTAGTAGAGATCGTGCTCTACGCGTCGGACAGCTTTTTCCACGCTGTCGAGATTGCCGCGACACCCGCAGACTTGTGCCCAGCCTGTTATTCCCGGCTTGACACGATGGCGGGCCATGTAACCGGCGACCGTCAGCTCAAGGCTGAGGCCGCCGGCGGTTGTCCCCGGAGCGTGAGGCCTTGGGCCAACTAGAGACATGGTCCCAAGGAGCACGTTGAAGAGCTGCGGAAGTTCATCGATGCTATGGCGGCGCAGAAATCGGCCAAGCCCCGTAACTCGGGGATCGTGCTGCGAGGTTTGCCGTGATGCGAGCGTATCCTCGAGGTGCGCATACATAGTTCGGAATTTGAGTACCTCGATTTCCAGACCGTTGAGACCATGCCGGGGTTGCCGGAACAATACCGGACCGCGCGATTCGAGCTTGATGGCGATGCTCACCAAAAGCATTAATGGTGCGACGGCGACGAGCAGGACAAAAGCCAGCAGGATATCTTCGACGCGCTTTACGAACGCCGACACTCCGCATAGCGGAGGATCGGAGATCTGGGCAGCCGGATGTGGGCCGCTCCCTCGGTGCGGGTGTAACCAGGTCGCATTATACGGAACAGGCCGTTGACCAGGCGAGATGGAGGAACCAAGCATCATATCCGTGTCGCTCATTGATACACTCTTATTCCTAGACTCGTGACACACGGTCTGTATCTGATTCGGACCGATGCCTAGCGTGGTGCATTCAGGTGCGTGCCCAGCTTGCTGAGGCCAAGCTTTGATGCTGTCACAAGCCTCTGCTCTGGTTGCGGTTTCGAGGCGAGAGCTCATCTAGACAGCCGCTCGATAGGCTCTCTAAGAGGACTCAGGGCTAGCGTCAGTAAGCGCATGGTGCACGCCTGGTTTAGCGTAGCGGGAAAGCAGGGACGGGGTAACAATCGTTAACAACTAGCAGCATTTTGTATCTGTTTATGTCATACTATCGGGAATTGAGCCATCTTTGCAACAAAATTTATGGACTCCGACAGTGACCGGGTCAATCCGTCATTCAGCCACCGGCGGGCCCGGATCTTACCCCCGTCATGGGTGCGCTCCTCGAGGAAGTCGTAGGACCAGACGTGGTTGGGGCGCTCGGCCCTGAGCCGAATGCACGATCCGTCATTCAGCCAACGACTGAGCCCAGCGCCGACGGCGCCGTCCACTCTTCAGCCGCTCCCGACCGGGGCGGCTTCTTGTCCAGCTCCTCCCCTGTGGCTCGATGATACCGGTGACCAGCACCGGTTACCGGGTTAGGCGGTGGCAGCGGGCTTCCGGCTCACTGCCATTTGCTGGGGTCCGTCGAGACGGGCATAAACATATGAACAGGTCGCGCCTTTCTAAAGCAGTTGGTCAGATCATTGGGATTGAGGAATGGGCGAAATGACCGCCGGCAGCAAGGCCGGGTCGGAGGTCGCGACAGGGGCCGCTTCGACTGAGAAAAGGGCGGGTCGCATCAGCGCGGGCAGGTGCGCAACCTCATCACGGCGGGGTAGGCGTCGAAGATCCTGGCCCGGGAGCGGCGCTCGACGCCACCGCAGCACTCGAAGGGCCGGTGCTCCCATCGGTCCAAAATGTCGCCATGATGGACTGGTTGGCGTTCAGCGTCACGCTGCAGCCGCCATTGCCCGTGCACGCCCCGTCCCATTGCAGGAAGTTCCAGCCGCCGGCGGGGCTCTCGGTCAGGGCCACGTTCGTCCCGACGGCAAAGCTGGCGGTGCAGATGGTTGGACAATTGATGCCCGCGGGCGAACTCGTCACCGTGCCGCCAGGGCTGCCGATGACAGAGACCGACAGTGAGGGGGAATCTGTGAAGGTCGCAGACACGTTCTGCGCCGAGTTTATGGCGAGTGTACAGGTGCTCGCGCTACCGCTGCACGCGCCGCCCCAAGCCTTAAAGATCCAGCCGCTTGTCGGCGTTTCGGTCAAGGTGACCTCGGTTCCGAGGTCAAAGGCCGCGCTGCAGGTGGTCGGGCAGCTGACGCCGCTCGGCGAGCTCGTTACCGTGCCGCCGTCGGCGGCTGCGCCGGTCGGCAAGCCTGCCGCGAGCGGCAACATGCCGACGAGAAACAGCGTGCGCAGCCTTCGACCGATCCTCATCGAATGTCCCCCCATTGCCGTTCTTCTCGGCGGGCAATTATCGCGGTCCCCGCACCAGTGAGGTTACCCATTTTCAGAAACATGGTGATCCCCTTCCCACATCGTCCGGGTAGCAGATAGGTAAATCATCACCAATTCATTACCTATCAAATGAAAAACATCTGAAGTAGATAATATTGAACCGAAATTTGGGTTAAAGCATGCTAAATGACTGGCCCATACAGAGTTGATCTCAATCCCCACCACACCAGGGAATCCGAGGCAAACCGTCGTCGTTGAGATTTGGCAGTTCCCCTCGCGTGGAAAAACCCCCTTCCTCCACGATCCCGTTAAAGTACCACCTCGGGGCGGTACGGCGTCTAGAATTTTGAATTAGATCCCTCTGACATCCCGATCTAAGTAGACCTATGTAGTTGGATTATATGGGTTATCTGTGATTAATCCGCATCTGTGTGATTTTGTGGATTTGAGTGAGGCTCGGATTGAGTGGGATTATATGGGTTATCTGTGATTAATCCGCATCTGTGTGATTTTGTGGATTTGAGTGAGGCTCGGATTGAGTGGGATCGCGTTCGATCGGCGATTCGCAGCTGTAGTTGGCCCTGACTATCCAGACAGAGTCATATGATTTTGACGAAGGCTTCGGCCATGCCGTGTGAACGCGGGCTTTCGATCGGTATTGTTCGCGGCACCAAGCCAATGTCGCAAAGGCGCGCGTTTCCCGTGCAGTATCAAGGAGGAGCCGTTGCCCGACGCCCGTTCGAATAAGATTACCGGCGAATCGCTAAATGACCTCGATCCCTGATCCCTTCCAGTGGCTTCACTCCACCCGACGGGTCTCCAGACCTCGATAAATGAAGCAAATGGATCGGACCATTAACGGCGAGGCCGATGCCGATCCGGAGGTTCAAGGGCCCGAGCCGGGTATCGAGCGTGCGGTCGCGATAGCCGTTGCGGCAATTGAGCCGATCCCCGGTGGGCTCATGCCAGCCGGCGCCGATCAGCCCCCTCGACGTCCGCCTCCATCAGGATCTGCAGCACAGCTTCCGCCACCGGGAAAACAGAGATGCGATCGACCTCGCTTTCCGCAACGGAGCGAAATGCTTCACGTTGAACTCGCTCGTGCGGCTACGGTGCGCTGGAGCCGACGCAAGCAAGCTATCCACCAAGCCGACTGAGCGCGAGGCCAACTATCACTTTACGGATTACGCGACGTCACTCACCGAAGTGGACCAGCAACAGAAAATGGCCGCTGCACTCAGCGGACTGTTCCGCCGCTTGTCCAATCAGAACCGCAAAGACCTTAAGGAAACTCGGTCGGCCCTCGCCGCTGATGGAAATCTGCGCCCGGCGGAGACGCTGGTCCGCGTCGATAAGACCCTCTGGGAGGTGTGCCCCGAGCCTCTTGCCTCGCGCCTGCATCCGAGTCTCCTTGACCATAAGGGCATCGCAGGTCTTTGCCGCCCGTTCGCGCTCGAAACATGGGTTGTAGAGGCGGCGGACCGCGCCGCCGAGGGCACGATCGAAGACGCTGAAAGGGAAGCGCTCTACAGGCATCTTCTGCTGAACGGGGCGACGCTCGGACGCAAGGCAATGGCTACCGTCCGGCGAAGCCCGGTCGTGCTCGACCATCGGGGCAATTGGGTCTCGCCCGTAGACCTGGCGCAATTGCCGCGCGCTCAGGCGGCATTTTTGAGCGCGGTGATGAGCGCGCCGGCGCCGGCCCTCGCCAAACGTGCCGAATTTCTGCGCAGGCTCCGCATACGACGGAAATTGACGGCGGACGACCTCATCCGCTTCGCTCCAACGATCGATGGCGACGCCGCCGTCGCCAGCAGGTTCGAGAAACTGCTGAATAAGCATCAGCATCTGCTCAAGCCCAAAGTGGTCGCAGCCCTGCACTCGATTGCGTTTTTGCACAGCCGGACCGGCACCCTCATCGAGCCCGAGCAGGCCTACCTGCCGACGGCCGCCAACGTCGCATGCCTTGAGGCCGACGATGCTATCGTCGCGAGGGCGAACAGTGCGCTGTACCGACGCCTCGGATGCCGGGAGCGGCCCGTCTTCCGAGACACTCCTTCGCGTTCTCCAGCGATTGAAGGAGAGCGATACTCCGCCCGCTCGCCCCGAGGTCTTCTATCCCAGCTTCGTCAGGGCCCTCGCGGACGAGGGGCTCGTAGCGGCGGTTTACGCTGATGAGTCGATTCTGTGGGTGCAGGGAGCCTACTGCACTCCCGAAGACACCTTGGTGGGCGCAAGAATCCCTCGGCTGTTCCGCGGCGCCCTGCCCGTCTTTCACGGCCCCGAGGCCATCGCGCGCTCCTACGAGGATCTCGGCGCGAGCGCGTATCCGCGCGATCGCCAT
>WNFC01009121.1_pt1 | contig 10978 bp, 5 predicted proteins | sample 5400541 | NCBI WGS metagenome assembly WNFC01 (sample SAMN13153342, study PRJNA577476) | soil metagenome | isolation source: 120 cm saprolite under Douglas fir tree site 2 hole 2 replicate 1 | place: USA:California | collected 2015-04-18
AATTCACCATACCTCACCGGCACTGGCGCGCTGGGTAAATTGCCGTAGCCTGCCTTATACATCTTGTAAACGAGATAGCCGGTCTCCTGAAATTCGATCGACAGGAAGAACGCTGCCGACACGTTGATGCGCTTGATCTCGATGCACGACTGATCAGAACCACATGAGGTAATCTCATTCATCCAAAACGCGAGGCCCGCAGTATCAGGCTCGCGATTCAGGAAATCCAAATACTGTTGGCGCACCAAGAATCGCGCGTCGGCGTTGTCGAGTGGATTCATTGTGGGCGTCACAGTGTCATTATCGATAATGGTCACTGTAGTCGGGTTCGTCCCGCCCACGATTGCACCGCTCGGGTTGCTGAGCGTCACTCCGAAGGTTTCGTTGCCTTCGACGTACGCATCGTCTTCAATCAAAACGGTAAAGGTCTTACTGGTCTCGCCAGGGTTAAAGATCAGTCTGCCTGAAGTAGCAATGTAGTCGCAATTCTGCAGCGCCATGCCGTTGAAAACGTTGCACGGAGCGAAGCTGCTGTTGACAGTGGCAAAGTCAATCGCAGTGGGGAGCGAGGTGTCACCGCTGAGCGCGACTGTAATGGTTATCGCACCCGCGCCTTCAGATACACTGGGATTCGCAGGGGAAACAAAAACGATGGGAAGCGGCGTGGCGATGAAGTTGGCAGTCTGGTTTACAAGCACATTGTTGAAGGTCGCATTCGAAGGAGTGTATTGAAAGAGATTTATTGTCGGTGTCACTGTGTAGTCCCGTTCCACCGGCAGGTTGTTAAAGGAGTAATTGCCGATGGCGTCGGTGGTAACGCTTAGTGCCTTTCCACCGCTCAAGGTCATCGTTACTCCGCTCAAACCGTTCGTATTAGTTCTCACCTGGCCGCTGATGCTGACCACGGTCGGGCCGAAATCCCTTCTCACATTCTTTTGGAGATTGTTCACGGTTGCGGAACTAAAGATGTAACCTGGAGCTACGGCTGAAACTGTGTAGCTGTTGCCCATTGTCAGCAGTCCAAACGTGTAGCCGCCGTTCGCATCCGTAGTCGTCGTTGCAGTCGGTACGCCAGTTAGGTTGACGGTTGCCCCCACCAAAGGACTTCCATTTTCATCATTAACACGACCGACAATTGTTGGATCGGCAATCATGGAAACCCAACCATCAGTACCACCGCCTCCGTTCGTTGGCTGAAAGGGATTCACGGTTACGATACTCGCATTCGTACTGCCGGTCGCAAATGCGTTGCCGGCGAGATCAAGTGCGAGGCCAAAACTGCCCCCAGTTACGCCGGAGAGGATGGTTGAATACACCACCGAGGTGCCGGATGGAGCAAACTTGGCCACAAATCCAATTCCAGGGTTCGGAGTGAGAAGAGAATTGACAGTGGGGAAGTTGGGACCTGCCACGCCAGTGACATAGGCACTGCCTCCGACGTTCACCGCAACACTCTTGCCGAAATCGTCACCAGTGCCGCCCAGATATGTAGAGTAAATCAGCGCAGAGCCGAACGCGTTTAGCTTGGTCAGAAACGCATCGTTCTGCCCCCCAATGACGCCCTGGGAGGCGTTGGCCAGGGGGAAGTTAGTCGAGGAGGTTGCACCGGTGATATAGGCATTTCCCGACTCGTCTATCGCAATCGCTTTACCGGGATTGAGGGAACCGTCGGCGCCGCCGATGTCCTTGGCACTGCCGCCAAGATAAGTAGCGTAGACGCGCCCGGCTGCGCCGGAGAGATTCGTATTGAATTTTTCCACGAATGCGTCAGCACTGCCACCGCCAAAGGTTGTTTGGAAGGCGCCCGGCGTAGCGAAGTTTGTGGCGTTGGAATTCAGAGTGCCGGTTACATAAGCGTTGCCGGCCACATCCGCGGCGATTGCTTGCCCTGAGGCGGTGCCTGTGTGGGCAAGGAAGGTTGAATAGACCAGCGACGAGGCGCCCGAACAATTCGTACATAGCTTCGTCAGAAAACCAGAGTTGAAATTGGTGGGTTCGAAGGCGCTTGCCGTCACTGGAAAGCCAGTGCTGGTTGTGCCGGTCACATAGGCGAAGCCTTGCGAGTTGTTGGCCCAGATGCCACAACCGCGGGCGCCGAAGTTGCCAGAGAGGTAGGTCGAGTAGACCAGTGCCGAACCCGCAGCGTTGATTCTCACAACGAATGCATCCTCAACGGTGCCGCCACTGTATGTGCTATCGAAAGCGTTCACTACAGGGAAATCAGTTGATGCCGTCCGGCCCGTCACATAAGCGTTTTGTGTTCCGTCTACAGAGATGTCGATGCCGATCTCCGTACTGCTACCGCCAAGGTAAGTCGAGTAGACAAGCGCCGAACCGGTCGGATTGATCTTGACGATGAAGGCGTCTTCAGTACCGCCCAGCGTTGAATCTATGGGAGAGACTGTCGGAAAGATAGAGGAGGTGGTATCGCCGGTTATGTAGGCGTTGCCGGCATCGTCCACGGTGATGGCGTTGCCGACCTCTGTGCCGTTGCCGCCAAGATAGCTGGAATAGACCAGCACCGGATCAATGACGAGCGGCCGGGTGTGGTCGTAAGCAGCCACTTCAAAGCCAACATCTCTCGAACTTCTCAAGATATAGTTGCCGACAACTTCCTGCCGCACGCCGTCTGTGAGTTGGTAGATCACGGGCCTTTGCAGCTGCAACTGGCCTCCGCAAGTCTCCAGCAACAGGTTGCCATCTTTGTCGATTGTTATCTTCTTCGCGCCTTCGAACTTAAGCGCAATATCGCTGGGATCGGCGCCGGGAGCTACCACAAAATCATTCTCCAGTTGGCGCTGATTGCCATAGTAGACGAGATCGACGCCCTTGTAGATTTCATGGTAGTAGACGCGTCCGTAAGTGGAAACATTAGTGCGCCAGTTCCGGGGATTCTTACCGATGAAGTAGTTGCTCTTGCCGGGGAGTTGATCGAGTCCTTCAATCCTCGCGTGCGGGTTCGCGTTCACAGCTGTCATTCTCAAGACATCATCCGTGGCTCGCCCTCGCTCATTGTCTCCACGTCCCGGTGTCTTGCCAGGTCCGCTACGATGAAGCGAAAGCACGGCTTCGGTCGAAGTTAGAAACAGACTGTAACCAGAGCCACGAGAAAGAAACTTGACCCGGCCATCTGTCTGTCCCTGGTTGACTTCAAAACTGAGCGGCAGCTTGCCGTATGCTTCGGCTGTGCGCAGTTTAGACGGCTCGTCAGCCGCGAGGGGCGCCGGAAGAATTGGCGACTCACGGAGGTGCAATTGTTCTTTCGCTCCAGAATGAGCGCTCGATGGCGCCGCGGGCCACAAAACACTAACCAGCACGCAAGCCGTAAGGATCGCAATAACAACATTTCTCTCTTTAGTGATACGCATGATCGTCAAACTCCTTAACCTTCTTCAACACGCTAATAAAATGGATGAAAGATGCCGGATGCTTTACAATCTCGTTGTCAGTCGCCCAGCAAAAACCATTAAAGTCATTTCGGAATCAGCTGGCATGCGGCACTTTCGTTGGGATTTCAAATCGAAGGTGGCGGTGAACCGAATCAGCTTCCAGAAGCCGTGTGGTTTCGCTTCTATTTGTCTACGCGCAGGGCCGGAGAGAATCGGCTCAAGTGGCTAGCTTTTGTCTGTAATTGCGGAAGTGGGCTGAAAATCTGGAGAATAGATGCCCTCTGAGTCCGATAGTGTTACTCAACTACTCGTAGACTGGGGAAACGGTAACCAGCAGGCGCTGGAGGAGCTGTTGCCTCTGATTTACAACGAACTGCGGCATTTGGCTCACAACTTTCTCTATCGAGAGAGGCCTGGCCACACGTTACAAACCACTGCCCTTGTGCATGAGGCCTACCTCAAGCTGATCGATCAAAGAGACGCTCGCTGGCAAAACCGCGCGCACTTCTTTGCTATCGCGGCGCAGGCCATGAGGCGAATTCTGATTGATAGCGCTCGCAAGCATGCGGCCGCAAAGCGGGGTGGGCCGCAAGAGAAACTAGCACTGGACGAAGCCGCTAACGTCTCGCTCGAACCTGACAGCAATCTGCTGGCGCTCGACGAAGCGCTTAAGTCGCTAGCTATGATTGATCCCCAACAGGAGCGCCTGGTCGAACTGCGATACTTTGGAGGACTCACCATTGAAGAAACCGCCGAAGTTATGGATCTCTCACCTGCGACAATCAAACGCGAGTGGGCCATGGCCCGTGCGTGGCTGCATCAGAGTTTGACGGAGAGATCGCTGGCTGACACCTAGCCTGCCGAAATCGATTCTCGCTATTGAGCCGAATGTCTGACGCGTTGCGCGTAGACGTGTAGGAAAGCCACACGAGTCCTGAGCCCGGTGGCAATGGTTGGTTGCGAAATATAGAACGATTCCAGACAACGCTTCGCCGCCGGCTAAAGACACTCTGTGAAAACTCGGAAGGTGACGATATGGCAGCCGGGTGGCTACACAAAGTCGGAACCGGGTGCGGTAGCGACCGGGTCGTTGCCGAGATGCTCGACTACGGTTTCGACCCGGTCGCTACCGCTTCCGGTTCTGACTTTGTGTAGCCACGCGGTATGTCACGACTGTTCTTAGATGAATCCTGAAAACTGGCAACAACTAAAGCGGCTGTTTCACACCGTGCTCGAGCTCGGAGCTGCGGAACGAACTGCGTTTCTCACAGAGGCCTGTGCCGGCGACGAGCAATTACGCCAGACCGTGGAAAAGTTGCTCGCCTCGTATGACGACGCGGGTTCATTTCTTCTCTCTCCAGCAGTCATGGATGAAGGCGTGATTACGGCTCTCGATGATGTTGAAATCAGTGGCTCTAACGATCGTATCGGGCAGCGAATCGGTCCCTACGAGATCGTTCGCGAAATTGGTCACGGCGGGATGGGGACTGTTTTTCTCGCAGTGCGGGCCGATGATCAATATCGCAAAGAGGTGGCCATCAAACTCGTCAACCAGGGCATGGACACTGACACAATTCTGCGTCGCTTCATGATGGAGCGTCAGATTCTCGCCAATCTCGAACACACAAACATTGCCCGGTTGCTTGAAGGCGGGACCACTAACGATGGTCTTCCCTATTTTGTCATGGAGTATGTGGAAGGCGAGCCCATCGATGAATACTGTGAAGCTCACCAATTCACCATTGCTCAGCGTTTGGTCCTCTTTCGTCAGGTCTGCGCTGCCTTGCAATACGCTCATCAGAACCTGGTCGTTCATCGCGACATCAAGCCGCGCAACATCCTGGTGACCGCGGAAGGCATACCGAAATTACTCGACTTCGGCATTGCGAAACTCTTGAGTCCGAATTGGGACGCGGAGACCGGCGAAGTCACTGCGAGTATGCAGATCGTCATGACGCCCGCTTACGCGAGCCCGGAACAGCTGCTTGGGTTGGCAATCACTACAGCGAGCGATATCTATAGCCTGGGCGTAGTGCTGTATGAACTATTGAGTGGACATCGTCCATATCGGGTCAGCGGTAGCGTGCCTGAAGAGATGGCGCAGGCAATCCTACGTGAAGAGCCGGAAAGACCGAGCACAGTAGTCAGCAAGCCGAAGGCAAAGGGCAGCAAGAACAGTACGAATGATAACGAACAAAAGACCACTAACAACGGGCTGTTAGTCGGCAAGATAAATTCAACAGCCAACATCCAAAGTTCGAAATCCCTTCGGGGCGACCTCGACAATATTGTGCTCAAAGCCCTGCGCAAAGAGCCGCAACGTCGTTACGCCTCGGTGCAGGAATTTTCCGAAGACATTCGCCGGCATCTAGAAGGCCTCCCCGTGACCGCCAGTCCGGATACGTTCTCATACCGCGCCGGTAAATTTATCCAAAGAAACAAAGCAGGTGTGCTGGCGGCAGCAGTGATGCTGATTACACTTCTTAGTGCGACAGTCATCACTGCCTGGCAGGCGCGCGTTGCACGGAGGGAGCGCGATAAAGCCGAAATGCGATTCAACCAGGTTCGCAAACTCGCCAACTCCGTTTTGTTCGAATATCACGACGCCATTGAAACCCTGCCTGGCTCAACTCCAGTGCGTCAGAAAATGGTCAAAGACGCGCTCGATTATCTCGATAATCTTTCGGCGGCAAGCAGTGGCGATCCTTCGCTCCAACGTGAACTCGCGACCGCCTATGAAAAGGTCGGCGATGTACAGGGCTCACCCTATCGTCCGAATCTCGGAAACTACCAGGGCGCGCTGGCAAGCCAACGGAAGGCGTTGACAATTCGCGAGCAACTACACTCAAGTGCAATGCAAGATGAACAAGTCCTGCTAGACCTGGCGCGAAGTTATGGCGCGGTGGGCGAGCTTTTACATGTTACGGGTGATCTCACTGGTGCGTTGGAACAGTATGCCAAGGCGTTCGCCGTCTTCAGCTTGATGAAAAGCCGGACAACGGATACGCGACGCGAGCAGAGCATTCTGGATGACCGCTATGGTAAAGCCCTGGCGGCAACCGGCAAACTCGAGCGAGCGGTTGAAACGTTCCAAAATGGAATTGCAATCACCCATGAACTGTCGACGACCGGCCAAGGTGATCCTCGACTGACGCGAGCCGAGGCATTTGCCCACATTCATCTTGGTGATGCTTATGTAGACATGGGCCAGCTGAAAGAAGCGCTGGCAAATCATCGCATCGCTGTTGCCCTGCTCGAACCCCTGGTCAAGGAGATCAATGCGCAGTCTCGTCGTGATATCGCAGTTGCTGAAGTACGCGTCGCCGATGTGTTAGCAAAGATGGGCGATAAAAAGGGTGCGTTGGAAGTAGAGTTGAAGGCTCTGACCCAGGATGAAGAAGCCGTTAAAGTAGACCCAACCAATGCTCTGGCCCGTCGCGACGTCTATATCGATCACTACAAAATCGCCTTTATGCAGGAGGCGATCGGCGACCTGAAGTCCGCGGTCGCTCATCAACTTAGGTGCATTGCTCTAGTAGAAGCAGAGGTTGCGCTTAACCTGGCTAGTTCAGAGTCGCGTTCAGACCTCGCAGTTGCTTATTTTCGTTTTGGTGAGATGCTTGAAAAAAAGGGAGACTTGCCGGGGGCGTTGCAACACTACAAGAGAGCGGTGGCTATTGAAGAGTCTATGACAGGTGCAGACCCGACAAACACAGTCGCGCAAGGTGATTTGTCAGAAGACTACATGAAGGTCAGCGATGTCTCTTTGAAACTAGGTGATAGAACGAAGGCGCTGGAAGGCTACCACAAAGCGCTCTCAATTCGGGAAGAACTGGTAGCAAAGACTCCGGACAACGCGGAAGGTCGCACCCAACTCGCACGTATTTACGAGAGTTTGGGAGACTGCTTTTCACTGGTTGCGAAAAACGACAAGGCCACCGCCGACCGCCAGGAAGCAAACCACTGGTATCAACAAAGCCTGGATGTCTGGACTGACTTACAACGAAAAGGGACGCTAACGTCCGACTATGCAAAAAAACCCTATGAGGTGAAACAAAAGATTACCTCTACACCATGAACGCCGAAACCTGGCAACAATTGAAGACTTGCTTTCACTCCGCGCTTGAGTTGTCGCCGGAGGAACGAACCGCGTTTCTAATCCAGGCCTGCGATGGCGACGACGAGTTGCGCGATCGAGTTGAAAGGTTGCTCGCTTCGCACGAGGACGCGGGTTCATTTCTCGCCTCGCCGGCGATTATTGACGCAGGCGTGATTTCGGCTGTCGATGAGACTGAGGGAGGTGGCCATAACGACCGCATCGGACAACGTATCGGCCCCTATGAAATCCTCCGCGAGATTGGTCATGGCGGGATGGGAACAGTCTTTCTAGCGGTGCGAGCCGACGACCAATATCGCAAAGAGGTCGCCGTCAAGATTGTGAACAAGGGCATGGATACCGACACAATACTGCGGCGGTTCGTAATGGAGCGTCAAATCCTTGCCAACCTCGAACACCCAAACATTGCCCGGCTGCTTGACGGTGGCACCACCCTCGATGGTCTTCCTTATTTTGTTATGGAGCACGTGGAAGGCGAAACAATCATCCACTATTGTGACCAGCATCGACTTCACACGCTGGAACGGCTTCAACTCTTTCGCCAGGTTTGCTCAGCCGTGCAGTTCGCGCACCAAAACTTGACCGTGCATCGCGATCTCAAGCCCAGCAATATCATCGTTACAGCAGACGGCACGCCCAAGTTGTTGGATTTCGGAATTGCCAAATTGCTTGGCTCCGATTTGCCTGAGGCAACTGCGACAGTCAGCCGCTGGCTCACACCTGAATATGCGAGCCCGGAACAGTTGCGGGGTTTGCCAATGACCACGACGAGCGACGTTTATTCACTGGGCGTCGTTTTGTACGAGTTACTAACCGGCCATCGGCCTTTCAATTTTGAGAGTCGCTCGCCTGAAGAAGTTGCGCGACTGATCACCGCTGGCGAACCGATCAAACCCAGCGTGATCATTACCCGCACCAACAACACGCGTCTTACAGACGATGCTGCCCATCGCCCGCTTACACCAGAGGCAATTAGCCACACACGTGATGGCAACGTTGACAAACTACGCCGGCGGCTGGCGGGCGATCTGGATAACATACTGCTCAAAGCCTTGCGGAAAGAACCTGAACGCCGCTATGCATCCGTGCAGGACCTGTCGGCAGATATCCAGCGCCATTTGAAGGGACTTCCTGTGCTGGCCCGTGAAGATACTTTTGCCTATCGTGCCGGCAAATTTATCCAGCGAAACAAGGCGAGCGTTGCGGCGGCAGCCGTCGTAGCAATTACTTTGTTCACTGCGAGTGTAGTTACCACCTGGCAAGCTACCGTCGCGAAGCGTGAACGCGCTAAGGCTGAACGAAGATTCAAAGATGTCAGGAATCTGACAAATTCTTTTTTGTTCGATTTTCACGACGCAATCGCCGATCTGAACGGCGCGACGCAAGCGCGGGAAATGGTTGTCAAGAAAGCGCAAGAGTATCTGAGCAGGTTAGCGCAGGAGGCAGGCGCAGATCGCGAACTGCTCTGGGAACTTTCTACCGCTTATCTAAAGCTTGGTGATGTGCAGGGACGACCAGGTTTTTCGCGCACGGGTGACACAGCCGCGGCTTTACGCTCCTATGAACAATCGCTCGAATTGCGCAGGCGTTTGATCAGTCTTGAGCCAGTTAACTCAGAATATCAACTCGGGCTTGCCATAACGCTTTCGCGCTTCGGTCCCATCTATCAAGTGCTTGGCAAACCGAGTATAGCGGCTGCACGAATGCGTGAGGCAATGGAAATATCGGACAAGCTCTTACCGCAATCGCATGACTTGAATGTCTTTCAAAGCGCGTTCAGGAGCCCGGCATTTCTCGGCGATGCACTGTCTGAGTTGGGTCATTACGACGAGGCATTGGCGATGTATCAAAAATCTTTGTCAATCGCCGAACAGATGAAGCGCGAATCCTTCCCCGACAAAGACGTCAAGCTTCGTTTCGTAGTCAGCAGAGAACGGCTCGGGTTTATCTTTGGCATCAAAGGTGATTGGCAAAAGGCGCTCGACAATGACCTCGAGATGTTAGCGAACACGGAAGCACTGTGTGTTATCGAACCGTCAAGTCTCGACTATGCGCGAGGCAAAGCGACGGCCCTGGATCATGTTGGAGATTCGTTCCGCGGACTTAAGAATTATCCAAAGGCATTGGAAAATGGCCAGCGCGGCTTGGCGATGTATGAAGAAATTCTCCAAAAGGACCCGGAAAATGCGCGCGCGAAAAAAGATGTCGGGGACTGCTCGCATCACGTTGCCGAAACTCTACTGGCTTCCGGCGATTATCGAGGCGCGTTGTCGCTTTTGCAGCGAACGGTAAGCATTAGGCGCGGACTCGTGGCGCTCGACGAAAGCAACGTCGAGTATCCGGACGACCTTGCTGGCAGTTTGATGTTGACCGGGGAAGGTCTGTCGGCAAGCGGAAATTTCTCGAAAGCGATTGAAGTTTTGCAGGAAGCACGAGCAATTAGTGAACCGATAGTTTCATCGCACGGGCAACGAATCGATTATCGTCGCGAACTGGCCAGGCTTTACACAGATTTGGGCGCTGCTCTCGCCGCCTCGAAAGACCCGAATGACGCTGTAGTCTCGTATCGAAAGGGTCTCGAGTTGTGGACCGAGTTGCAAAATGAAAACGTTTTGTGGGCAAAAGAGCTGAACAAGCCCAAGGAGGTCGCGGAAAACATTTCTAAAATCCATTCGGCAAGCCCCAACACAAGATGACCTGGTTCGTTAAAGGCAGCATGTGTCTGGGGTGCGACCCACTCGCTACCAACGGATGGGGTTTGGACTTGGCCCATCGAAAGTTGGTGGGATTTCGGACTTTTCACCCAGCCTTGGATTCGAGCGAATCAGGACCGCTCCGGTGACCTCCTTGACAGTCCTTACCAGCGCTCTCTATCATCCTCGCCTGCGATCGAAGCCCAGACAATGTCCCCGTGACGGACCAGAAAAGTGAGGCCCTAAGCCGTGATCAAGTTAGACATTATCAATCGCGTCGCTGATAAGACCGGCGTGCCGAAGATGAAGGCTGAACAGGCGGTCGAGGCCCTTTTCCACTCGATGAAAGAAGCGCTTACGCGTGGCGAGCGTATTGAATTGCGTGGTTTTGGTGTTTTCGTCGTCAAGCCGCGGAAGCGTGGCGTCGGTCGCAATCCCCGCACAGGTGAGGAGGTTGCTATTCCTTCAGGCAAAACTATTCGCTTTAAGCCGGGCAAGGAATTGCAGGCACACGAAGAAGAGGCCTTTGCAGGTGAGACGATTTCCGAACCCGGGTACTAGGTTTTGCTAATAGCAAGTTTTCTTCAAGGCTGGAGATTGGACCGCAGGAGCATCCAAACTCTGGCCTTTTAATCTTCTGAACAGCGCGTTATGGCGGAATCTATCAGAGACATACAACCGGCTTTCGAAGGTTTTCGTCCATTACAAGAAGGATTGAATCCTTCACTTCGGGAATGGGGACTGCACGGTTCTCTTTTCATTGTCACAATTATTACTAC
>WNFC01025473.1_pt1 | contig 10978 bp, 9 predicted proteins | sample 5400541 | NCBI WGS metagenome assembly WNFC01 (sample SAMN13153342, study PRJNA577476) | soil metagenome | isolation source: 120 cm saprolite under Douglas fir tree site 2 hole 2 replicate 1 | place: USA:California | collected 2015-04-18
GAACGCTGACCGGCTGCCTTGTGATTCTGGCGGGCGCGGTGCTGCTGTTCGCCACGCTGCTCTATGCCATCGAGCACGACGTTCAGCCCGAGAAATTCGGCACCATTCCCGACGCCATGTGGTGGGCGATCGTGACGCTGGGCACGGTCGGCTATGGCGACGTGGTTCCGGTCACGGCACTGGGCAAGCTGGTCTCAGTGTTTACCATCATCGGCGGGTTGACGATGATCGCGCTGCCAGTGGCGATCATCTCGACGGCGTTTGCCGACGAGGTGCGGCGGCGCGATTTCGTGGTCACCTGGGGTATGTTGGCGCGGGTGCCGCTGTTCTCGCATCTTAGCGCCGCTGAAATCGCCGACATCATGCGGCTGTTGCGGGCCCATACCATCGAGTCGGGCGAGATCCTGGTACGGCGCGGCGATGCCGCGTCCTCGATGTATTTCATCACCGCGGGGGAGGTCGAGATCGAGTTGCCGACCCAGCGGGTCCGGCTTTCGGACGGCACGTTCTTTGGCGAAATCGCGCTGCTGCATCGTACCAAGCGCAGCGGCACCGTGACGGCAACGCGAAAAACAAAACTGCTGGCGCTCGATGCCCAGGACTTTCACGCGCTGATCGAGCGCGTGCCCGATCTTGCCGCTCATGTTCACAGGACCGCGAAGGCGCGGCTTGCCGATACCGCGCAGGCGCAGAAGGGCGATCTCGCCGCCGGTGAAATCGCGCAAGCCGAGAACGCGGACGGCGACGCCGGCGGCTGAAGTCTGGTCCACCTGGATTGAAGCACTACAGCGACGCCTGAATGGGAACCAAGCCTGGCAGGGAAATGGAACAAATAAAGAACAAAACTACAGCCCGGCCGGTTCAAACAGCCCGCTCAACGCACGAACGCCGCCAAGCTGAATTGATGCTTGGCGGCGTTCGGTAAATTCCGGAAATTGCAATCCCCCGGCAATTATCAGTCTGCAGGGAGCACACAAGGTTCAACGGGGCTTGAAAAAATCCACCGCTCGGTGGGTCCGGTCGGCAGCGCTACTTCGAATCCAGAAAGGGTGCCACGACTTCCCGCGTGTCCTTGCTCGGCACCACGGGGACGACCTCGAATGTCATGCCGAGGCCCTGGCAGTTCAGGATCCATTCCTGAAGCAGCCGCGCATCGTCGCATTCCATCAGTTGAAAGCAGCGGTCGAAGTTCGGTTCGATCCAGCTCCCGACATAAGTCAGCCCTTCGGGAAACTTTATTCCGTGGTCGCGCACGCGCTTGTAGACCGGGATCGGGTCACGGTCTTTGAAGCGTTCGATCACCATGAACAGCATCGGCAATCTCCGCGCCGCTCAACCCTTGCGCAGGAACACGTAGTCGGCGGAGTAGGGCGCGCTCTTGAAGGTGCCGGCCTTTTCGCACGCGCCCTCGAGCTTTCCGCCCATCGTGTTGATCCGCTGCACGGTGGTGACGCCGGTGAGGATGCCGCTTCCGCGGTGGGAAACCACCTCAAGTTTGAGCCAGGGAATATCGTTCGCGGTCGTGCCCGGGGCGTTGCCGGCAGCCTTGCCGACCACGGCGCTGCCATCGCTGTGTTCCCAGTTCGGCCCCGAATAGTGACGGCCGACGGTCTTGCCGTCCGCCAGCAGTGTCGCAATCGGTTCGCGGAATCCCCAGTTCGACTTACCGTCGGAGCCTGATCTGCATTCGTACACCTGCGCGCCTTCGGCGTGCAGCGTGAGCACGACGGCTTCGCCTGGCGCCGCAATGGCGTCGGGAAGGGATGTCTCGGCGGCGCGCGCGCTCACCAGCGACCCCGACAGCAATAGGAGTGCGAGCGCGGTGTTCTTAAAAAACGGCATGATTGTACTCTCTCAACATGGCCCCCAGAAAAACCAACCCCATCGCCGGCCGCTTATGCCGCCATGGTCTTGGTCAGGTTTTCCGCGACCTTGTCGAGGAAGCCGGTGGTGGACAGCCAGCGCTGGTCGGCGCCGACCAGCAAGGCGAGATCCTTGGTCATGAAGCCGGCTTCGACGGTATCGACACAGACTTTTTCGAGCGTGAGCGCGAATTTGTCCAGCGCCTCGTTGTTGTCGAGCTTGGCGCGATGCGACAGCCCGCGGGTCCAGGCGAAGATCGAGGCGATCGAGTTGGTCGAGGTTTCCTTGCCCTTCTGATGCTCGCGATAGTGCCGCGTCACCGTGCCGTGGGCGGCCTCGGCTTCGACCGTGTTGCCGTCCGGCGTCATCAGCACCGAGGTCATCAGGCCGAGCGAGCCGTAGCCTTGCGCGATGGTGTCGGACTGCACGTCGCCGTCGTAGTTCTTGCAGGCCCAGACGTAGCCGCCAGACCACTTCATGGCGGCAGCCACCATGTCGTCGATCAGCCGATGTTCGTAGGTGATCTTCTTGGCGTCGAATTTGGCCTTGAACTCGTTGTCGAAAATCTCCTGGAAGATGTCCTTGAACCGCCCGTCATAGGTCTTGAGAATGGTGTTCTTGGTCGAAAGATAGACCGAATAGCCTTTGGCCAGGCCCTGGTTCAGCGAGGCGCGGGCGAAATCGGCGATTGAATCGTCGAGATTGTACATCGCCAGCGCCACCCCGGCGCTCGGCGACTTGTAGACCTCCCGTTCGATCACCTTGCCGTCCTCGCCGACGAATTTCATCGACAAGGTGCCCTTGCCAGGAAACCTGAAGTCGGTGGCGCGGTACTGGTCGCCGAAGGCGTGACGGCCGATGATGATCGGCTTGGTCCAGCCCGGCACCAGCCGCGGCACGTTCTTGCAGATGATCGGCTCGCGGAAAACCACGCCGCCGAGGATGTTGCGGATGGTGCCGTTCGGCGATTTCCACATTTCCTTGAGACCGAATTCCTTCACCCGGGCCTCGTCCGGGGTGATGGTGGCGCATTTGACGCCGACGCCGGTCTTCTTGATGGCGTTGGCGGCGTCGATGGTAACCTGATCGTTGGTCTTGTCGCGGTATTCCATCCCCAGGTCGAAATACATCAGGTTGATATCGAGGAACGGGTTGATCAGCTTGTCCTTGATGTATTGCCAGATGATCCGGGTCATCTCGTCGCCATCGAGTTCGACGACGGGGTTGGTCACCTTGATTTTTGCCATGGAGATCGGGCCTTTTTGGGAAACAGCGGTTTCGGGCGGATGGGATGAATCGATCCGCGCTATAGCACTGCCAAGGCGCTGGCGAAAGCCAAGGCGTTAGGCACTTTCAGCCTTAGAACGCCGCCTGCGTGGCGGTGCCCGCCACCACATACCAGGTCACGAAGATTCCGCAGATCAGGGCGCCGGGCAGGCTCGAGCCGGTACGCCGCCAAGTGAAGGTTGCGATAATGGCCGCGATCCCAAGCAGCGGCACGAACTGGATGGCGACGATGGTGGAGAGCGGCACGAAACCGGGGTCGGGCAGCGGATTGAACAGTTTTCCGCCGATCCACAGCGTGCCGTATTGCAGGCCGAGCAGCACGATGAAGCCCAGCGTCAGCGCCAGGACATTGGTGAGGTAAAGCGCGCCGCGCCCCGCCGCCATGGTGGAGAAATTCCGGTGCAGCAGATGCAGCGCGATCAGGAAAAACGCCGTGAATGGAACAAGGTAGATCAGGAAGATCAGGAACTGCTTGCCGTTCATCAGCTTCAAGGCGACGATCCAGAACCGGAAATCGATCTTGAACGCAAGGTCGGCCAGCCACAACGCGGCGTAACCGACGATGACTGTGGCGACCGTGATCAGGATCGACGGCCCGATGATGCCGGCCCGGCGGGCGCGTTTGGGCGCGAACGGCATCAATGCCAGGGCGATCAGCGCATTGATGATGGCCCAGACCATGATCTGGTTGGTAATGCCCTGGGGCAGGACGGCGGACGGTTTTACAAAAGTGCCGGCCAACGCGAATGCCGGATAGTAGGTCAGCGCGGGAATGAAGGCGGAGAGCACGAATGCCACGGTCCAGCGCCGGCCAGAGGCCGCGACATGGGCCGGCATGGTGCCGTCGGCGATTTCAGGCAATCTCAGGTGCGAGAACAGGGGCGCTTCCAGCAGGCCGTCGAACACGCCGATCAGCAGCGCGACAAAGCCGATCAGCGCGATCAGCGTGCCGATCTCCTTAGCGACCCAGATTTGATCGTCGGATGGACGGGGCCTGCCGCCCTGTAGCGTCTTACCGAACCAGTCGAGGCTGTAGCCGATGGCTTCATGCGAAATATGCTCGGCTGGATGCGTGATCGCGGGCGTATAGAGCACCCTTGCGGTGCCCTGCGCGATGTCGCCATAGAGCTTGCCGGGCTCGACGGCGCCGTGGGTGCCGAACAGGGCCCAGAGTTTCGGGCTTTGGGTGACGTCGCGCGCACGGTCGACGCCCCACATCAGGTTGGAGAACTCCTCGTATTGCGCAAACACCAGCGCCACATTGCGCGGCCAGCCCGGCGTGCCGTCGGCAGCGAACGGCTTGCCGGTGGACGAACCCTCCAGCACCATCGATTTGTAGTCGTTCGGCATCGCGGTTGCGGCGGCCAAAACGGTCCAGCCGCCCATGGAGTGGCCCTCGAGACCGATATTGTATTTGTCGACGATGTCGAGGCTGCGCAGATGCGCCAGCCCATCGGGCCCGCCAAAGCCATTGGCAAAGGCCGGCGGATCGCTATAGCCGTGGCCGGTCTGGTCGAGGGCGAGCACCACGTAACCGCGGCGGGCAAATTCGATGGCAAATCCGTCCTGCGTCTCCCGCGAGTTGATGTAGCCGTGAACCGCGAGAATCCCGGGGGCGGGGGTCTGTGCCGTGGCATTGGGCGGGATATAGAGCAGGGCGCTCATGATGTTGCCCTTGGCGCCCGCAAAGCGCACATCCTGGATCCGGATGCCGCCGGAAGTTTGCGTCAGATGGGCGAGCCATCCGCCGGCCAGAATCAGGATCAATCCGGCAATCGCCAATGACCATCGGCTGCGCATGGTGGCCCCTCCCAGTCCCGAGCCGTTGAGCCGGCTTTTGGGTTCGTTTACAGGTTCGCTTTGGCTGTGATTGGTGACCGTATCCGAAAGGCGAACGCACGCAAGGCGCCGCCTTGCAACGATTCCTTGAGGTTTTGACCGAGAGCGAGAGGGCCTCACTAACCCTGTTATTTTGCTTGAGAAATGCTACCGGACAGGCGATCGAAATGCGGTCGGCGCTAGGGTGCCGCATGAGGTTCCAAATCTTCAGACGCTGCGTCAGAAAGTGAAGTGAGATGTCCGGATCGGGCACCGACAAGACCAAATCAGGCGTTGATCTCGCCGGTCCCGTTGTCGTTCTGGTCGAGCCGCAGCTCGGCGAGAACATCGGCATGGCCGCGCGCGCAATGGGCAATTTCGGGCTGACGCGCTTGCGGATCGTCAATCCGCGCGACGGCTGGCCCAACATGCACGCCCGGCGGGCCGCCTCGGGCGCCGATCATATTCTGGATCAGGTCGAGCTGTTCGACACCGTCGAGCAGGCGGTCGCCGACTGCACGCTGTTGTTTGCCACCACCGCGCGCGCCCACGATCAGGCCAAGCCCGTGGTGGCGCCAGCCGCCGCCGCGGGTGAACTCGCGGCCGAGATCGCGAGCGGCGGCCAGGTCGGCATCCTGTTCGGCCGCGAGCGTTACGGCCTGCAGAACGAAGAGGTCGCGCTCGCCAACCGGATCATCACCTTTCCGGTCAATCCCGGCTTCGCCTCGCTCAATCTGGCGCAGGCGGTGCTGCTGATCGGCTATGAGTGGTTCAAGCTTTCGACCGCAGGCGCGTTGCCGTTCGCGATGCCGGAGCGCTCCGAGCGGGCCTCGCAGCATCAGATGCAGGCGTTCTTCGACAATCTGGTGCGCGAACTCGACAAGGTTGAATTCCTGCGCCCGGCGGAGAAGCGCGAGACCATGCTGGTCAATCTGCGCAACATCTTCTCCCGCATGGAGCCGACCAAGCAGGACATGCACACCCTGCACGGCGTGGTGATGGCGATCGCCGAGGGACGCAAGGGTCCCGCCAAGGGCGGCGTGCTCGATGGCGATCAGGCGACACGGCTGCGCGCGCTGCTCGCCGAGCACGGGCAGGGCGCGCTGCCGTCGGAAAGCGGCACGGTGCGCGGGCTGGCGCGGCTGCTGCGGCGAAATCCGACCGATGCCGAACGCATCCTGTGGCAGGCGCTGACCACCGACCGCCGCTTTGCCGGACAATTCAAACGCCAGACCCCGGTCGGCCGGCACATTCCGGATTTTGTTTCGTTCGTGCATCGGTTGGCGATCGAACTGGTCAATCCCGATGAGTCTGAGGCCATCAAGAAAGACCGCTCCGCGCGGCAGGTGTGGCTGGAGCAGCGTGGCTACCGCGTCGTCAACATGCATGTCGCGGCGGTGGAGCGTGACGTGGCGGCTGAACTGGACCGGCTGGAATCCAGTTTTCTGAAGTGCCCTTAAGCTTGGACCAGGCGCCAAGCACAAGCAGTCGGTCGCGCTAAAGTATGATGAGATTAGGTCCGGTCTGAGGCTTCCGTGACCGGACAACAAAAATATCGAAAACAACCCCATGCAAAGTAGCCGATGACTGCCGGCGCGATGCTGACGCATCTTACGAAACCATTTGACACGTCGGGCAAATCAGCGGCACGACGCCATCATCGCGGGGCCCTTGCCAAACCCCCGTCGTAGCCGGCGCAATCCAGCCTCACGCGCGCGTTCGTGTGTAGGGAAATAGAACCCCGACGGGAATTTGAGGCTTGAATGCCCGAACGGTGTGTGGCTGCTCATGTGCTCTTCAGCCGGGTCAGCCCTACCAAGTAACAAGCGCAAAGCGCGTCGATAGCCGGGACACTTCGCGCTTGGTAGCTGAATAAAGGCCGCGAGCAATCGCGGCTTTTTGCATTTCATTCAATGAGATTGGTTTGGCGGGTTCTCGTGTGGCCTTGAACAAGCTGCGTCCCGAAAGGGAACGGGACCCTGCCCAGCCAATCTCTCTGAGCCTAGAAGAATTCGCTGAGGAACGCCGCCGCTTGATCCGAGATGCCGGCGATCTTGTTCGTTGCCTGACGATAGAACTTGAAATTGAGCTCGGTCCCGGGTTGTCCGTCATTCCAGTCGGTGAAATGTTTGAGCTCGCTCCGCCCCAGCGGCCGCTTCGCGAGCGCGGTGCGTCTGATGGTGAGGCTCACACGCGGCGTTTGCCGGGCGATGCCGCGCTTCTTCGCGATTGCTTCGGCGGTAGTGACAACGCCGCGCGCGATCAGGCCTTGCCCGCCCTCGTTCTCGCTCGCGAACACGAAAACCGTGTCGCCTTCGGCGATATGCTTACCGCCATACATCGTCTTTTGCGCGGTGAACGCGAACGTCTTCGCCCGCGGATCGCAAACCTCGGCTTTGATCGCGAACGTCATGCTTCGAGTCAGACTCCGAGTAGGCGCCAACGGGTCCGCGCAGCGTATGTCACGCGGCTGCCTCTTGCGGTCGGTTGGAATTTTGAATAGCCGATCAGACGGCCATCAGCTGCGCCGGCGCGTTGCCCGCTCGCCTCGGCTTTTTCACCTTCGAAGGCCCGAACAACGACCCTGCGGCAAGCCCGGCCGTGTCTGCGACCCCGGGATTGCGGGACACCATCGCTGCAACGATCGCTCCGTCGATCAACAATGCGAGCTGATGCGCCAGCAGTTCCGGCTCCGCCGCGCCCATCTCGGCGGCGAGTTTCTCGATGTGCGCCAGAACCACCTTCTTGTGTCGCATCGCGATGGCGCGGAACTGTTTTTGATCCTTGTCGTGCTCCGCGACCGCGTTGATGAACGGGCAGCCGTAGAAACGTTCTTCGCCAAACCAGCTCTTTAGCGCCGGGAAGATTCGCATCAGCTTCGCCTGCGCGTCACCACCGCCGGATTCCATGGCCCCGATGAACCATTCGCGCCATTGCTTGCCTTCGCTCTCCAGGACCGCGTGCACCAGATTGGTTTTCGAACCGAATAGTTTGTAGAGCGTGGTCTTTGCCGTACCGGCTTCGTGGATGATGGCGTCGATGCCGGTTGCGTTGATTCCATTCTTGCAGAACAGATGCGTTGCCGCGCCGAGCAGGCGTCCGCGCGCGGATTCGTCATCGCCTGCGGCGGGGGTAGCCGCGGCCGATTTCTTCTTCGAAGAGGATTTGCCCATGCGCGCAGTAAATCGAACCGCGGCGTTTTCATCAAGTCGCATCTTCATGCGCTCAAAATAATCGCGCAGAGGCGGCAACTGCATGGCGTTTGAGCAGGACGCCCCTGATCAATCCGAAGGCAGTGCGGGCTAAGCGATTTCAAAGCTTCGGGTTTTCGTTTGCGCGGTGTCTGGCATGCTTCGTGCAGGATACAGACCGTTCGGTATCCACCCCCTAGGGAGAGACAAAAATGACCGCGGTCGCGCAAAAAACAGTGCTTACGGGATGCCTTGCCCCCATCGACAGACAGGGGCTCGAGCAGCTCATTGCGAACGGCAAGGCCAACCCACAGGTCATCAAGACCTTGAAATGCAAGACGGTGGCCGAGGGCAAGTTCCGCCACGCCAACTACATCCGCAACCTCGCACCCTACATTGTCGACGAGCCGCCGGGCCTGTTGGGCGACGACACCGCTCCCAATCCGTCGGAGGCCTCGCTGGCGGCGTTGGGATCATGCCTTGCGGTCGGGCTCCACGCCAATGCGGTGCATCGCGGATGGATCGTCAACAAGCTCGAGCTTCAGCTCGAGGGCGACCTCAACATCACGGCGGTGTGGGGCACCGGCGACGTCAGCGAAAAGCCGGTCGGCTTCACCGACGTGCGGGTCAAGGTCGACATGGAATGCGAGGGCGTCCCGCAGAGCGAGATCGACGCGCTGGTGACCCATGTCAAGAAGTGGTCGCCGGTCGCCAACACGTTCACGCGACCGGTCAATCTTGAGGTCAGCGCGTAGAAATCACGCGCGTGCCGTCGTCGCAATCGTTGCTTCACAGCCTGGTTCGGAGAGTCTGATGAGTTCAGTTGCCGTATCGCGTCTCGCCGTGGACGAGGAGCCCGATCTTCCCGGGGCCTCGATCGCCGATGCGGTTGCCTCGATTGCGCGCAAAGACCTCGCGCCGCTGGCGGCTGACATCGACAGCGGCGCGGTCTATCCGGCCGACCTGCTGCGGCGTCTGGGCGATGCCGGAGCCTGGGGGAGCCATCGGCCGAACCACGGCGCGGCCGATCTGCGCTGCGCCATCCAGTCGATCGCAGCACTTGGCGAAGTCTGCGGCGCGACCGCCTTCATGGCCTGGTGTCAGAACACGCTGGTCTGGTACGCGGCGAATTCAGGCAATCCGGCGCTCGCCGGATTCACGGACGACGTTGCGAGTGGAAAGATTCTCGGCGGCACGGGTTTGTCGAATCCGATGAAGACCTTGTTCGGAATCGAGAAGCTGAAATTGAAAGGACGCAAGGTCGACGGCGGCTACGTCGTGCGCGGCGCGCTGCCGTGGGTGTCGAATCTCGGCGCCGGTCATTTCTTCGGCACGATTTTCGAGATCGAGGATCAGCCCGGCGAGATCGTGATGTTTCTGGTCGATTGTTCCAATGCCGCGATCACGCTGCAGCCCTGCAAGCCGTTTCTTGCCATGGACGGCACCGGCACCTATGGCGTGCAATTCCGCGATGCCTTCGTGCCCGACGCGCTGATCCTGGCGGCACCGGCTGGCCCTTTTGTGAAGAAAATCCGCAGCGGCTTCATCCTGCTGCAGGCCGGGATGGCGCTTGGCTTGATCAGGGATTGCATCGCGATCATGGACGAGGTTGCCGCGCCGCTCGGCCACGTCAATCGCTATCTCCCGCAGCAACCGGCTGACTTCCGTCAACTGGCTTCCGATCTTGAATCGGAGACGATGGAACTTGCGGCCAACCCGTTCAACGCCGACGACAGCTACTGGCACCGCGTCGTCGCGCTTCGCCTGAAGGCCGGCGATGCGAGCGTCGCGGCCGCTCATGCGGCGATGCTTCATTGCGGAGCCCGCGGCTATCTGAAGAGCCATCGCGCCCAGCGCAGGCTTCGGGAGGCCTACTTTGTCGCCATCGTCACTCCGGCCACCAAGCAGCTTCGCAAGATGCTGCAAGACGGCTGAGTTTTGCGCCCGAGTTTTGAAGAGGATTTCGGATCGACCCTAACTTGCAACCGTAGAAAAGGAGAGGCCTGCCATGACGGACGTTCTGATTTCTGCCGGCGATCTTGCCGATCTCGCATCCAAAGAGGCGTGTGTGATCATCGACACGCGCAATCCGGATGCATATGGCGCGGGACACCTCCCGAACGCCGTGAACGTGCACGAGATCTTCACCTACCTCGCCACATCGACCCCCGAAGGCATTCATGAGTTAAAGACCAAATTCGCCGACGCGTTCGGAAAGGCCGGACTGTCGGGCAAGGAAACCGCCGTCATTTACGAACAGTCGATGAACTCCGGCTTCGGCCAGTCCTGCCGTGGCTATTATCTCCTGGCCATGCTCGGCTATCCCAAGGTCAAAGTGCTCGACGGCGGGTTCGATGCCTGGGCAGCCAAGGGCATGCCGGTCACATCGGAGGTGCCGGCGCCGGCGCCGGCATCGTTCGCCATCGTACCCGAAGCCAGCGATATTCTGATCGACGCCAAAACCATGCTTGCTGCGGTCGGCAAACCCGGCATCGCGCTGCTCGACGTGCGCGACGTCGATGAGTGGATCGGCGAAAGCTCGTCGCCTTACGGGAAAGACTTTTGCCCGCGCAAGGGACGCATCCCGGGTGCCGTCTGGCTCGAATGGTACCGGATGATGAAGCCGACGGCTGAGGGGCCGCGCTTCAAGTCGAAGGACGAGATTTTGGCCGAATGCGCAACGGTCGGCATTTCGCAGAATACCCCGGTCTATCTGTACTGCTTCAAGGGTGCGCGGGCATCGAACACGTTCCTCGCCCTCAAGAATGCCGGCGTAAAGGATGTCCGGATGTATTTCGGCTCATGGAACGAATGGTCCC
>WNFC01029973.1_pt1 | contig 10977 bp, 17 predicted proteins | sample 5400541 | NCBI WGS metagenome assembly WNFC01 (sample SAMN13153342, study PRJNA577476) | soil metagenome | isolation source: 120 cm saprolite under Douglas fir tree site 2 hole 2 replicate 1 | place: USA:California | collected 2015-04-18
GCTACAGCAAAACCCTCCAAGGCAGATACTTTGCCGCCTCATGCCCTTTCTGCTCGGCTTTGATTGGAGACTGGTTCATGACCGCCGACTTCTTCACGGAGGTGGTAAACTGCGAGTATCCCAACTGTACATGTCCCGAAGCTCACGCCTCCGGTCCCGAACGTGGTTGCCGTGTTTTCGAGTATCACGGGATAACCTTGAACGTCGGACAATCGGAGTCTCGCCCAGCTGCCACCCGGCGAATGGAAATGGCGGCCCTTCACGCTCGGCACGACTCCTATATCCACATAACCCTGGCAGAACCTCCTGCTCGCAGATTAAGTTGCCGGCGACTGTGGGAGATTGAATCGGACTTATGACCACGTGAGCGACGTCGAACGAACTCGTAGCATAGTCGAAGGATGGATCGGCGCCGCCGCGGTCGCGGTACTAGCTCTTGCCTGCCTGCTGATTCTCCGTCCGTTCATTTCCGCAGCGTTGTGGGCCGCAATTCTCTGCTTCACCACTTGGCCGCTGTTTACCCGTCTGAAGGCCAAGTTGCGTGGGCGACAAACGATGGCGGCATCGCTAGCAACCCTAGCGTTGTCGGCAATCATCATTGCTCCCGTGGCCATTCTCGTGAGCCGACTCTCGGGCAACGTAGCCGAGATTATCGATGCAACACGCAAGTTTATTCATGAGGGACCAGCCGCACCGCCGGCCTGGGTTACCTCGCTCCCGCTCGTAGGTAGCCGGCTGGCGGCCTATTGGAATCTGCTAAGCGAGAGCAGTGCTAATCGATTCTCGGAAATCGTCAAGTGGCTGCCCACCGTACAAAAAGCAGTACTGGGCAGCGGACGCGTCTTGGGCGCGGGGGTCTTTCAGATAGTTCTCAGCCTGTTGATGGTCTTCCTCTTTTATCGTAGCGGAGAAGCGGCAGCCGACCGGTTGATGTCCACAATTAATCGCATCGGCGGCACACAAGGAAGCCATCTGCTGGACGTCGCTAGCACAACGATGCGCGCGGTGGTCTATGGCGTTCTCGGCACAGCGCTGCTTCAGGGTGTGCTGGCTGGTGCCGGTTTCATGATCGCCGGAGTTCCTGGCGCGGCGCTGTTGGGGTTCTTCACTTTCGTTATTGCGGTGATTCCGGGGGGTCCGCTGCTCGTGGCGGCGCCGGCCGTATTCTGGCTATATCATCGCGGCTCAACCGAGTGGGCAATCTTCATTGCGGTATGGATTGTGATCGTGGGCAACCTCGATAATGTCGTGCGGCCGTTTTTGATCGCCCGTGGCGGGAGTGACACGCCGCTGGTCCTGGTTATACTCGGTGTGCTTGGCGGTGCGATGGCTTTCGGACTGATCGGACTCTTCCTCGGACCTACGCTCCTGGCGGTGGGCTACAGTATGTTCGACGAATGGTCTTCGGACTCTCAGAAGCTCGTATCGCACGAAGAACGAAAAGCAACCTGATGGTCGGTCGCGTCGCGCTCAAGCTTTCGTGGTCTGATCCCGGCACCTGTCGGAAGGCTGTGGCCCTGGAACCGCGTCCTCTTGATGCCAAGACCGCCATGGCGGCATCAGTGCTGTTCAGCCCTCCCGGTCAACCTGATTCCCTCATATCGCCTAAAGGGAACGTCGCGAGAAGGAGTCAGAGCAGGGGGCGAGGACGTTAGGACTCGTGTCACTAGCTCGTTAATGCTGTCTGTGACTTGAATTGAAAATAACGCACGATCAGAGACCGCATGCCTGCTGTCGAGCCTTCACGACTGCTCCCCAACGCGGTTCGCGAAGCGCATTGAGTTGATTTGCGGCCCGGGATCGGCGGCGGAATCGAGTTCTATTCTTACGCACGTATTTTTGGCCCGCACATCGAAGAGGCGCGGAAAGAAATAAAACCATTACTTCAGAACTTGATCCGCTCGACCTCATCGCAGCGAAATCTCATCCTTAGTGCGATCATAGAGCTTCGTGGTACGGGGCGATTGATGTGCGGCGATTTGCTGCGCGCGTTCTAGCGTGCCGCCGTTTTGCAGATAGGCAGTAATTCCGGTCGCTCGAAAAGTATGGCAGCAGGTAGAGTAGGGGAGGCGGCTCCCTTGGCCCGGCGCTTGATCATGTATAGGACGTCGCTACGCGTGCTCTGATTGGTGGTTAGCTTGTCGCCCTTTTTGAAGCTCCGGAATAGCGGCCCCTTTTTATCCCCGCCAATGCCGGCGGCAGCGATCCAAGCGTCAAGATATTCGTCGAGGCTGTGATGGCAAGGCACCTCATGCCGTTTGCCGCCTTTTTCGTGGAGTCTCAACCAGGAACGCCGGCCCTGCTGAAAATAATCCTCCACCCGAAGGGTGACGACCGCAGTGACGCGAGCGAAAGTGTAACCCATCAGCCCGAGCAGCGCGGTCGCGCAGGCCGATGAGTTCGCTGGTGTCGATCGAGTCCAGCAACTGGCGCATCTCGTCGCCGGAGAGCACTGGCGTCTTGCCGCGCATGACCACGTACTTGGGGCCGCGCACGGAGCCGGCCGGCGTGGACACCAGGATGCCTCCGGTTACCAGGTAATCGAACAGCTGACGGATCGCGGCCAGATGCTGTTTGACGCTCGGCTTGGCAATATCGGTGCCGAGCTCCTTGATGTATGCGGCGATGGCGATCGGCTCGATATCGAATTCTTTACCGCGACCATCCGTAACCGTAACACCCGGATGGCGTATGCGCTTCGACTGGTGCGAGGATCATCACCTCGGGCTGGATGATGCAGGTTATGCAGTATAAAAGTGGAGAACGATGGCGGGCAGGGTGTCACTTTCCCCGCTTATTGGCGTAGATCTTCCCCTGCTATTTGGCGCATTCTGTGGGCCGGCTGAAACCAACCGACCTTACGCCGTTCCGCTACCAAGAGACTACGGATTGTCGTTTACGGCAATGACTAGCGGAGTCGGCTGACTATCGGCGTAACGCCATACCCGCCGGAACTCGCGGTCCTGTGCAGCAGCCTCGTCAGCCCGGCCCAGCGCTTCCAGGGTCAGCGTCAGTCCATAAAGCGATCGTGGATTGCCCGGATTAATTCTGAGGTCTTCTCGATAGACCGTCAGCGCCTCTTGCGGTCGCCCTGCTGCGAGAAACTCACCGGCGAGTCGCTCCCGCACCGGCGCATACCAGATTGGCGGTTCTTCATAGATCAAGGAGTCTTCGAGACTCACCGCTCGGGTGAATTTCTCAATGGCGGCTGTGCGATCACCGGCTGCCGACGCAATTTCACCGGCCAACACCTCCTGGGCCACTTCCGCTACGTTCTTGGCATGATTGCTCGTGCCGAGTGGCCGATCGGGTGGAATTGCAGCCGTGATGCCAGCAACTGTGCTCTCTTCTCGCGCCGCCTCAGCGCGCCTGCCCTGCGCGCTCAGCGCGAGCCCACGGGCGTAATGCCACATTGCTGTTGCGAACGGCATATCGTTCGGCGGCGCCGGTTCCGTGAGGATCGGGTCCCACTGGCCGAATCGCGCCTCGACCAAGTAGGGCATCGGCAACAGAAACTCCGCCCAGGGCATTTCACGCACTTCATTAAGCGGTACCTTGGTCTCCAACAAACGCGCGTCCCTGAGTGCGTCGCGACGCCTGCCCTCGATCATTTCCGAGACGCACAGAAAGTGAATGTTGTGCGTGTAATACATGAATGGATAGACGCCACCTTCTTTGCTTTTGGCGAAGAACGCCTCGTCGGTCTTGATCGCCTGGGCGTTGACCCGCGCCGAATCATGGAAGCGCCCGGTGCGAATGTAGATGTGCGCAGGCATATGAACGAGGTGTCCCGATGCTGGCGTCAAGGCGCCAAGGCGGTCAGCACTCGGCATCGCGCGTGAAGGATCCGAGGATGCCTCTACCGCGTGAATGTAGTAATGGTTAGCGCCAACATGACGGGGGTTCTTTTTCAGCACCGCCTCGAGCGTCGTCACGATCTCTAATGTATCGGGTCCGGGTTTCCCGTCCTTGCTCCAGAGCTGCCAAGGATGCAGATCCATGAGCGCTTCGGCAAACAATGTCTGCACGTCGAGATCGTCGGGATAGCGATGGGCAACCTCGCGCATGGCTGTCGCGTACGCCTGGTCCAGCGCTGGGCTTCCTTTACCGTCGCGACCGTAACGCTGGGCTAGCGCATCAATGAGGTCGCGTTCTTCCGGAGCGCCGCCCTGTTCAAGCGATTGAGCGCGTTTGATGGCTTCAAATGCTCGCTTTCCGCTCTTCTGATCTTGAGGCAAGTTGTAATTTGGACCGAGCACGAGCGCGATTCCCCAGTACGCCATCGCCATCTGCCGATCCATGCTGGCGGCCTGCTGGAATGAGCGCTGAGCTTCGAAATGATTGAATCCATAAGTGAAAGCTAGTCCCTGATCGAAGTAATTCTGCGCCAGTGTCGAAACCGTGGTCACCTGGTGATGAACTGGGCCCAGCCCAGAGTAGAGCGGCACCCGGTCGGCTGCCTCTTTCGCAGTCGATGCCTGGGAACTGCGCGATGCTCCGACCATAAAAACCGTAAACACGGCGGTAAGCGTTATCATTGCAAAGACGAGAGGAATTCGAGCTCTCATTCTATTCCTCCTGGTAAGTACGGCTGGAGCAAACGATACGATTCAGCGCGAGCTACCGGACTGATTCCGGTACGCCCGAACAATCCGTCCATAAATGGCTGGAGAGTACGCCAAATATGCTGGAAGTTTCTACGACAAATAATCGGGAAAGTGACAGCATTCCTCGACTAGGCGCAGCAACTTGTATATCATTTGATGCATCAATTGATGGATGTACAGAATTAAGCCCATGGACCGCCGGATCGATGCTCATGTAGCGCGCACCCAGTTCGGCCAGATTATGGATCGTGCCGTCGAGCACAATGAGCGTTTTGTCGTCGAGCGCCGCGGTGAACCCGCCGTTGTCATCATGAGCGTCCGGGATTTTATCCGCACAGCCTCCCCTCCACCGGACTGGTTAGAGAAAGCCTGGCGCGGCGCCAAGCGGCGCGGCGTCGACAAGCTGACCTCGGCAGAAATTGATGCTGAAATCGCGGCCTACCGTCGCGAGAAAAAGAGCGCCCACCGTCCCGAGACGAAGTGATCCGCGCCGTCGTCGATACCAACGTATTGGTCTCGGCTCTCATCGCACCTACGGGCAACGAAGCATTGATCCTGCTGGCCATCCGACAGGGGTTGGTTAAGCCTTCTTTTTCCGAGGAAATCCTCGGCGAATACGCTGAAGTCTTGGCTCGACCGAAATTCGGCGTCGCGCTTGATGAAATCAACGCGCTCATCGCTCTGCTACGAAGTCAGGGCGAGGAGATCGAGAAACCCGAGCCGCTCGCTTCCAGTTTGCCGGATCCAGGGGACGACAAGTTTCTGGCGTGCGCCAAAGCCGCGAGTGTCGATTTCATCGTAACCGGCAACAAGCGGCATTTCCCGCCACGGGCGTGCGGAGCCATCCGCGTTGTTAACGCAGCACAATTGCTCGATCGTATTACCCTAGAACTGTGATTGAGCAGCACGTACCCGCTCCCTCACTTTGCCCTGCGGAGCTCTTCGCTCTCGCCGGCGCGAAACCGCTGTCGTTGACAATCATTTGAACGAAGCCGGATGATCGCTGGCGGATGGCCTGACCGGAGGAAAACCGATGAGTTACCAGCCGAAGCATCTGGGTCATGTCAACATCTATGTGCGCAACGTCGAGCGCTCCCACAAGTGGTACAGCGACCTGCTCGGCCTGCATACCTATGCCTTCTATCCCGGCAGGGCCGCATTCATGTCGGCCGACCTCGACAAGTCGCACGAGGTGGCGTTGATCGAGGTCGGCGACGACGCACCCGGCCAGCAGCCGGGGGAGGTCGGACTCAACCACATGGCTTGGATGATGCACAGCCTCGACGACCTCAAGGAACTCTACCAGCGATTGAAGGACCGAGGCATCGCTATCAAGAATGTCTCCGACCACGGCATCTCAATCGGGATCTACTTCAGCGATCCCGACGGCAATGGAATCGAGGTGTCCTACGAGTTGCCGCCCAGCGAATGGCCGCGCAAGGAGCAGATTTTCGCGCGGGACATTTTGACTAAGGAGCATTGGGCAATGCCGGCGCGGACTGGCCGCCAGTATATCGAAGGCTTGCGCGAACAGCGGCGCGAAGTGTGGCTGCGCGGCGAGCGCGTCAAGGACGTCACCACGCAGCCGGGGTTGGCCGGGGGCGTGCGCGCGATCGCATCGCTCTCTGACATGCAGCACGACGCGAAGGTCGGGCGTGAGATGACATATATCTCACCCACTAGCGGTGATCGCGTCGGTCTGTCATTCATCATCCCGCGCACCAAGGAAGAACTCGAAGCCCGGCGAGTGATGATGCTCAACTGGGCGCGCACCACTTGCGGAATGATGGGCCGGTCGCCAGACTTCATGAACGTTACGTTCGCCGCATGGGCCGGCGCGGCGGAGTATTTCGCGTAATGCCGCCCCGAGTTCGGCGAAAATCTTCGGCGCTACTACGACTATATCCGCGAGAACGATCTCACGCTCACGCATGCGCTGATCAACCTGCAGCGCAGCCGCTCGATTTCAGGCGACTTCAATCTCGAAGAGGGCTCCCCAAAGGTCTGGTCAGGATCCGTCACTACGGCGGCCTGCCCAAAGTAGTCGGCTGAGCTGCAACCTGAGACGCCGCCACCGACTTAAGGGACACGCCGCATTCCTGGCAGAATCTTGCTGCCGGCGGATTTTTAAAGCCACACTTCGAGCAAGGAGTTTGGCAGGCAGCCCCGCATTCGACGCAAAATTTTGCGGTCGGCTGATTCTCGCTATTGCAGCTTGGACAGCGCATTTCCCAACCAGCAACGGGCTGGGAGCATCCCTATCACGATCTGAGAGCTAATGTATGCCGCCGGACTGCGGGTTTCGGAACTCATCAACCTGCAGGTGACGGACATCGACAGCCAACGCCAGCTAATCTGCGTCCGTCAGGGAAAGGGCCATAGAGATCGCCAGGTGATGCTCTCGCCGAAATTGCTTGAGCTGCTTCGGATCTACTGGAAGCGTTACCGGCCTAGGACCTGGCTCTTCCCTGGACGAAATCCGCAGCGCCCGATCATACAAACAACCGTCTGGCATATTTGTGATCAGGCGCGCGCTACCGCGCATCTGTCTAAACGGGTATCGCCCCACACGTTGCGGCACTGCTTCGCCACCCATCTCCTGGAAGACGGAACCGATCTGCGCCGCATTCAGATTCTGATGGGCATCGCAACCTGAAGACTACAGCCATCTCCATGTTTCTAACCTGGCGGTACGTTCTACCGTCAGCCCCCTGGATCGACTGTGCTATCCGGTTGAGCCGATTCCAGCTTCATGACGGCGCCGGCGCTGGAGCTAGCCGATATTTTTCGCGTCCACGGTCCGGCTTTTCTGACTACGTTTGTAGATTCACTCACCACTCAACAGAAAAAAGCGCTCAGGGATATTTCGCTCTGCCGGACCGCGGCCCTCGGTGGCCACGTCGAGCAATGCGACGAGTGCGGCCATCGAACGATCTCCTATTGCTCCTGCCGCAATCGCCATTGCCCGAAGTGCGGGAGCGCCATCATCCGCACCTCCATTGCGTTGTCCCTGGGGGCGGAATCTCTGACGACGATTCGCGTTGGATTGGGTGCCGCCGGCAGTTCCTTTTCCCTGTGAAAGTGCTGAGTCGGCTCTTCCGCACCAAGTTCGCCAGCTTGCTGAAGCGAGCTTTTCATCAAGCGAAGCTGCGCTTCCATGGCAAGCTGCAACCTGTTGCGAAAAACAGCAACTTCTTCAGCTGGCTGAACGAGATTGTGCGGAGCGAGTGGGTAGTCTACGCCAAACCGCCGTTTGGAGGACCGCAGCAAGTCCTGAAGTACCTGGCGCGTTATACCCACCGCGTGGCTATCTCCAACCGGCGCCTGGTTGCCCTTCAGAACGGCTCAGTGACCTTTCGCTGGAAGGACTACGCGCACGGAAACCAGCCCGCGATGATGACACTGCAGGCGACCGAATTCATCCGTCGCTTCCTGCTGCATGTACTACCCAAAGGCCTTGTCAGGATCCGTCACTTCGGCTTTCTCGCCAATCGCTGTCGCCGCCAGAAAATCTCGCTATGTCGTAAGCTGCTGGACGTGGCACTACCGACCAAACCGCAAGGCTCCAATCCGCGAGATGATTCGCTCACGACCGAGCAGGAAGCCAAGCCGATTGATCGCTGCCCGGTGTGTAAGGTAGGACGCTTGAGGCTGGTCGAGATTCTTCTCCCTGAGGCGCCGATGGTCGCCAGCCACGTCTCTCCGTTGGTCGTTGCCGTTCTTGAAACGGACACCTCCTGAAGCAGCGAATGACCCGGATAGCCTGCCCACAAGCGACTCGCGAGATCGATGGGGACCCCTGTCTCCGGATTCAGATCGGCTCGCTCAGGTGCGCCCAGGAGGCCAGCATTGAACCGAGCGTGCCCAACAAACCCTTCGCCCACGACTCTCACAACATCTCGAATGTGCCTCCAGTTGCGAGATCACATCAATTGAATCCCCATAGCCAGCCGGCTTAGTGCAATGAATTGTATCCGAAATGCTCAGGCTCACACCGGAGCGTAATTGCGGGAATCAGACGCCTCCGATGTCCTATCGACCTGAGCACTTCGGATACAATCCTCTACATTATCGCGTTAGAAACACGGCCGAGGCGAGGGCCTCGCACCGCATCGCTGAAAGCGGCTTAACCGCAAATCAATCACAGAAGCAGTGCCGTTCGATTCAAACTCGTATACAGCGTCGAGGCCGTTGAACCCAAGCCTATCTTGCACTTCGCGTTGCAGTCATTCATGTTGTTCAGTATTGACAGGGTGTGTGGGAGGTGGAGGATGACGCAGACGCAAATGACGGCCTACCTAGCCGACAAGATCGGCATCAGCAAAGCGCCAGGCAAAGTCCGCACTCGACGAGCTCAACGAGTTGATCGCGCTCGGGCGCCCAAGAATATCCCGGCACTCAGCAAACCGATCAACCTGCGCAACCTTGCCCTGGCAGCAAAGTTTTACTGTGGCACTGCAAATGTTAACCCGTCAGCTCAAAAAAGAGTGCTTGCTGCGCCTGGCGGGTCTCGGCGTGTTCCGTAAGCGCAAGCTCAAGGCGCGTATGGGCCGCAACCCCGCCACTGGCGAGCAGATCAAGATTCCGGCGCGAACCCGGCTCCGCTTTACGCCTGCAAAGGCACTGAAAGACTCCGTACTCGGCGCCCGCTAGCCGGCTCCTGCAGGCGAAAGCGAAACCCCCTCTAATCCTGGCCAAGTCACCAGGGTGCCAGGCTTAAAGCGCGCTCCTCAGCCTCGCCGAGGGCGAGATGTCTAATCATGTCCTCATAGCTGATCTAGGGGCTGGTCATGATAGCTGATCTGGGGGCTGGTCATGGAGGCTCAACTGCACCAAACCCGCGAAGCCTGGTTGAACTATGTTGCCCAGCGCATGGCGCCCATGTTCGAACAATTTAGGCGCTCCGCTGCCGGCCCAGTTGCGTATTGCCATTGGATTTACCTCAAGCGGCCGGCGCAGCAGGAACATAGGCGAGTGCTGGGATAATTAGTGTAGCGAGGATCGGCATTTTGAGATCTTCATCCGGCCCGATCTGAGCGAGTCTAAGGACCTGATGCCGATGCAAGTCGCGGCGATCCTGGGCCATGAACTGGTACACGCTGCGGTCGGCGTTGCCGCGCGCCACGGCAAGGCGTTCCGGCGAGTTGCCAAGGGTATAGGCCTGACAGGACAAATGGCGGCGACGACGGCCGGGCCCGAATTCGAGAAGACCTTGCGGCCGATACTGGAAGGAGCAGGCCCGCTTCCACACGGCAGACTTCAGTTGGCCGTTGGCGCCAGCAGCCATTCCCGACGTAAAAGACCGCACTCTGGTCAGATCAAGTACGCCTGTAGCGATTGCGGCTATACTGTTCATACCAGGCGCAGATGGCTCGACTTGGCCGGGGCACCGCTCTGTCCAAAGCACGGTCAAATGGACGTAGGGAAGACGTCATCTCGGACAACGCTGTAGCGAAGACTTCGCCCGGATCCGTAGGGGCCGCAGAGCGTAAGCCGCCGGCTCAGCTCAGCGAAAGCAACTTCTCTAGCAGATTAATGTCGAGCCGATCGGCCGATACATTAACTTTGCCACTCTTGTTTTAGTCTAGACATTGAGCGGCGGTCTGAAGTTGATAGCAGAAACCCATTCCGGGGAAGTAACCCTACGCCACATCGTAGCAATTCTTATTCTTCAAAATAGTTGAAAAAAGTGCCACTTTGAGGTGAAGGATCGATTCCTGGAATACTGGGCATTTACCTGGACACCTGTTTTCTTGAGGACAATTCCGACATGAATTCTATAGATGCATTTCACAAACGGCTGCGCGACGAGACCGCTACGGTCGAGAAAGAAATCCAATCGCATAATCAGCAGGTCGAGGCGTTAAACAAACGACTGGCAGGACTGAAGAGGGCCGCTGAATTGTTCGAGTCGGAGCAGGCTGCGATTGTCGAGTTGCTTCAGACTGGCACAGCTAATGGAGGTGGTATCCCTCGGGAGATGCCAACCTCGGCGGCCGCCAAAGTGCAAAAAGCTACGACCGGCGCCAAGGCAGCCGCTGCGCACAACCAGCTCGGGCGTAATAGTCAGATTGGCCGCGGCAAGACGAAGACAGGACCCAACACTCGCACTGCAAGCCAGAACGGCGGCCTCACACGCGTCGACATGATAGCCGCGGTTCTCAGGCGCCATCCGCGCCGAAGCGTCCGTGAATGAATCGCGCTACTCGATAAGGAGTTTCGTTGGAAGACCACCGAGAGCGCAGTTACCGGCCATCTGTACACACGCCGCGATAAGTTCGCGCACACTCAGCCCGATCGCTCTACCAATCGCCCAGTCACCTGGTCGTTGAAGTAAGTCTGCATTCGGCACCCGCGGCACGCGACACAA
>WNFC01033295.1_pt1 | contig 10977 bp, 11 predicted proteins | sample 5400541 | NCBI WGS metagenome assembly WNFC01 (sample SAMN13153342, study PRJNA577476) | soil metagenome | isolation source: 120 cm saprolite under Douglas fir tree site 2 hole 2 replicate 1 | place: USA:California | collected 2015-04-18
TACGGCGAACGCTGATTGTCGCCGCCGCGCACGAATTCGCCGTCACTGAAGACCAGGTCGTCCCCATACGCGCGAGGATCTTTCGCCGGCCTGAACACGGTGCTCGCCGCTTCGAGCTTTCCGTCGGGTCCGGCGCTGGCGATGATGTAGTGCGCGGCATCGGGAGAGACCACGTAGGCGTACGCATGGCCCCAGGCATCCTGGCGCGGAAACGTGCGTATGTATGTCGGCACGAGGAGCTTTTCCAAGCCGGCGACATCGCGCGCATTCGGATACTTGGTGTTGTCGGTCGCGTAGGCCCCTGTAGCGACTGCGACCGTCCGCATGTCAGCCCGTGTGCGAGCCGCTTTCGATTTGTCCAGCGCGATCTGCAGATCCGCCGCAACGACCGACGCGATTTGGTGGCGTGACTGCTGCGAAAGCTCGCGCGACACGGCCACATACCGCTGTCCGGTCTCGCTCTTGAAAAATGCGACGAGGTCGCGCAACTGCTTTTCGGTGAAATAGCGGTCGTATAGATCCATCTCCGCCTTCTCGGCGATCTCCGCCATGTGCGGATCTCGGCGGACCTTTTCCTGAGCGTCCCGCGGGGCGGCGGATCCGAAGAGATCGAGGATGACGTCGCTGGCTCGATCCGATGCCCGGGTGGCCTGCAGCAGCTCACGGATCAGCGCTTGTTTTGCCGGCGAAGTGTCGGCGGCCATTGAAGCGGCTGCCATTGCAGTCACCATCAGCACGACCATCGATTTGCGCATGCAAGCATTTTAGCAATGGAAATTTCGAGGCGTTCTGTGCTATTGCATGAAGGCACAATCGTCCAAAAGGGACCCACATGATGCCCAAGCAACGTCTCACCGCGCTTGCGGTCGTGCTCGCATTGGCCGCGCACGCTTCGCTTTTTGCGCAAACGGCGAAGAAGACGGATATGGCCGCGCTGGCCGCCGATCTTGAACGCGTTCTCGGCCCGAATCATGTTGAAGTCTCGGGCCGGCGCGTCCCGGATGTGCCCGAACCGGATCGTCCGGCCACGGATTTGGAGAAAGCGGTTGTCGAGGAGATGAATCGACAGCGCGCGACATTCGGCCTGGCGCCCCTGCGGATCAACTCCCGCCTCGAAGCCGCAGCCGACGATCGCATCACCGACATGTTCGACAAGCAATACTTCAGTCACATCTCGCCTGACGGTGTCCAGCCATGGACCTGGGTCGAACAGCATGGATACGACTACCGGGAGTTTGGCGAGAATCTGGCCGTCGGATATCCAAGTGCAGACTCGGTGGTCGACGGCTGGATGCACTCGCCCGGCCATCGAGCCAATGGCCGTCGGATATACGAGCGCAGACTCGGTAGTCGACAGCTGGATGCATTCGCCCGGCCATCGAGCCAATGTGCTCAGCCGCACCTTCGACGAAGTCGGCGTGGCCGTCGCGCAGGAGTCACCGACGCGCGGCTTTCGCGGTCCGACCATCGTGGCGATCTACGGGAGAGCGGACGTCCCGTCCGCAGTCGGCGGGCGTCCCGCCCGGCGACAGTAAAGCGGCCGCGCGAGACGCGCGACCGCTGCGGGCGGGACGCCCGCTCTCCTCAGCGCAGCAGGTGCTTCTGCACCTTGCCTAACGCGGTCCGCGGAATGGAATTGACGCGGACGAATTTCCGCGGCAGCTTGAATGACGCGAGCTGCTCGCGGCAGACGCGCGACAGCTCCTCGGCTGAGGCATCGCCGACGATGTATGCGATCGGCACCTGCCCACGCGTCGGATCGTCAACGCCGACCACCGCAGCCTCCACGACGCCGCGCTGCTCGAGCAGAAGCTCCTCGATCTCGCGCGGATAGATATTGAATCCGCCGGAGATGATCAGATCGCTTTTGCGGCCGAGGAGCGTGTAGTAGCCGTCGGCTGAAATGGATGCGAGATCGCCGGTCTTGAACCATCCATCCTCGAAGGCTGCGGCAGTCGCTTCCGCATTCTTCCAATAGCCCGCAAAGATGGTCGGACCGCGGACCTGCAATTCGCCATCGACAATCCGCGCTGAAACGCCGGGCAAAGGAAATCCGACGGTGCCCGCCCGCCGCACGCCAATGTACGGATTGCTGAGCGTCATGAAAGTCTCGGTCATGCCGTAGCGCTCGAGGATCGTGTGGCCGAATCGCGCGCGAAAACTCTCGAACACCTGCGGCGGAAGCGGAGCCGATCCCGATACGAACAGCCGCATGCCGGCGGCGATCTCGGGCGGAGCATCGAGCAGGCGGATGTAGATCGTCGGAACGCCGAAGAAAAGCGTGGGACGAAAATCGAGAAACTGATCGGCCGCGGTGGCATGATCGAATCGTTCCAGCAATCGCATGCGGCAGCCGCTCATCAGCCAGCAGTGCAGCCCGTTGCCGAGGCCGTGGATGTGAAAAAGTGGAAGGACGAGCAGAAAACGATCTTCGCTCGAGATCTGCCACGCTTCCAGCAGATTCAGAGAATTACTTATGAAATTGCTATGCGTTAATATTGCACCTTTTGACGCACCGGTCGTTCCTGAGGTGTAGATGATGGCCGCCGGCGTGTCGCTATCGAGTGACTCGACCGGCCGTTCGCTGTTATCCGAGAGAAGGCCGTCGCTGTTCGTGATGACCTCGCGCGGCTCGGCGTCATGCGTGATGTGATCGATTTCGCGATCGCGATACAGAATGTTGATCGGAACGAAGATCACGCCCAGCTTCACGCAGGCTAGAAAAATGTCGATCAACTCGACGCGATTGCCGAGGTAGACGCAAAGCCGGTCGCCTTTTCGGAAGCCGCGGGCGCGCAGCGCGTTGGCCACGCGATTGCTTCGCGCCTCAATTTCGCCGAAGGTGAATTGCCGTCTCTCCCATTCGAGACCGATCGCGTCCGCCCGTCCGACGAGCGAGTGGTCGAAAGGATGCAGAAGATTCACTGCGATAGTGTAGTCACATGCCCCTGACGCGCCGGCGGCCGATTGGTGCTGAATTCCTCGCGGGCGAGGGTGTCGATTTTCGAGTCTGGGCGCCCGACCGAAAAAGCGTCGGCGTCGTCATCGACGGCTCCGACACTCCGCTCGAGCGTGAAAGCGGTGGATATTTCCGAGGATTTGTTCGAAAGATCGGCGCCGGAACGCGCTATCGCTTCCGGCTGGATGGAAACCGCGAAACTTTTCCCGATCCGGCCTCGCGATTCCAGCCCGACGGTCCGCATGGTCCGTCCGAAGTTGTCGATCCAAAAGCGTACCGATGGCGCAATGATGGACGGGGCGGCATCGATCCCCGCGATCTGATCATCTACGAGATGCACATCGGCACGTTCACGCGCGAAGGGACGTGGCGCGCGGCCGCCGAAAATCTCGCGCCGATCGCGGAGATCGGAATCAATCTGATCGAGGTGATGCCGGTCAACGAATTTCCGGGCCGCTTCGGATGGGGTTACGACGGAGTCGACTTGTGGGCGCCCACGCGCTTGTACGGCTCTCCCGACGATTTCCGCGCCTTCGTCGACACTGCTCACGCCCTCAACCTCGGCGTCATCCTCGACGTGGTCTACAACCATTTCGGCCCCGACGGCTGCTACTTGAAAGAATTCGCGGCCGGTTTTTTCACAGACGAATCCAACGAATGGGGACAAGCGATCAACTTCGAGGTCGCCGGCGTGCGCGAGTTTTTCTCCGAAAATGCGGGCTACTGGATCGACGAGTTCCATCTCGACGGACTTCGACTCGACGCCACTCAGAGCATTCACGATCGCTCGCCGGAAAACATCATGGCGCTGATTCAGCGCCGGGCGCGCGAAGCAGCGGGCGAGCGAAGAATTTTCATCGTCGCCGAGAACGAGCCGCAGGACGCTGGCATCATCCGGAAATACGGGATCGACGCCCTCTGGAACGACGACTGGCACCATGCCGCCACGGTGGCCATCACCGGCCGGCGCGAGGCTTACTACACCGACTACTGCGGCCAGGCGCAGGAATTCGTGTCGCTGGCAAAACATGGATTTCTCTTTCAGGGCCAACGCTACTCCTGGCAAAAGCTTCGGCGAGGAACACCGTCGCTCGATCTCGCTCCGGAAAAACTCGTCTGCTTTCTGCAGAATCACGATCAGGTCGCGAACTCGGCGACCGGGGGGCGGATTCAGGAACTGACCTCCCCCGGCCGCATTCGCGCGCTGACTGCGCTTCTGCTCCTCGGTCCAAATACGCCGATGCTTTTTCAGGGACAGGAATTCGCCGCTAGCGCACCGTTCCTCTACTTCGCAGACCATAAGCCGGAGCTGGCGGCCGCTGTCGCCAAGGGGCGCAAGGAATTCATGCAACAATTCCGATCGGTCGTCGAAAAAAATCTCGCTCTGCCGCACGATCGCGCAACGTTCGATCGATCCAAACTCGATCACGCCGAGCGCGGCCGGCATTCACAATGGCTGGCGCTGCATCGCGATCTGATTCGACTTCGACGCCAGCTCCAGCGCGAAAAAGTCGACGGCGCCATGCTCGGCGATCGCGCGTTCGTCCTTCGATTCGACGACGCCTGGCTGTTGCTCGTCAATCTCGAATCGGCGTTCGCGCTCGAGGTTGCGCCCGAGCCGCTCCTGGCGCCGCCACAAGAATGTCGCTGGGAGATGCTGTGGTCGAGCGAGTCACCGGGCTACGGTGGATCGGGCACGCCGCCATTAGAAGTGGATGACGATCCGAGTTGGCGAATTCCGGGCGAGGCTGCAGTGGTCCTGCGGGCGGTTCGCTATACTCGCTCGTGATGCGGTCAAAGGTTGCCGAAGAGCTGCGCCTGGAGCAGATCGAAGAGATGCGGCGGATGACGCCGAGCGAGCGAATAGCTCTTGCGCGAGAATTGCGCGAACGTGGTCTCAATGTTTACATGGCGTCACAGAAGGTTGACCGCGATGCGGCTCTAAAAGCGATCCGTCGCGAACGACAGGCCGGCCGAAGATACTCACGCTGCATGGACGAATCGCTGAAGTGATCGAGCGAGTCATCGCGATTCTCGAGAAGCAGGGAATCCAATACGCGCTGGTAGGGGGAATGGCGGTTGCAGCACGCGGATACCCGCGATTCACTGCCGACTTCGATCTCCTCACAACTGATAAGAGCGTCCTCCAGGATGCGCTCTGGAATGAGTTGCGCGCTTCAGGATTGACAGTCGATGTGCGCAAAGGCGATTTCGACGACCCTCTGGCCGGTGTGGTACGCATCGGCTCGAAGCCGGAACAGATCGATATCGTCGTCGGAAAGTGGAAATGGGAACAACGCGTGATCGATCGCGCTCAAACAATCGACGTACAAGGAATGGCCGTGCGCGTACCGATCACCAGCGACCTGATTCTGCTCAAGCTGGCCGCCGGAGGGCCGGCGACCGGTATCGCAGCCAGCACGATGCCGACGATCAGAATCAGTACTATATTTGAGAATAAATAAGGATATATAATTAACGCGAACCCGACCACGAGAAACAAAGCGTCGTGGATGCGCTTGCCGTAGATCAGATAGACCGTGCCGATGGAGCCGAAGAGCAGGCCAAGGAAAAGCGTCATCGGCGGCGGCGCGTGCTGATGCTCCGGCCGTAGAGCTGGCGTTCGCGCCGCCGGCGAAGCTCGATGGCGCGGCGAAGCGCTTCCTTCCGGCCAAAGCGCTGGATGGAGACGAACTCTCGAAAGATCTCGCCGCGCCGCGGGCTCCACGCGACGACGAAACTCTGCTTCGATTGATACACGCCGGCGACGCCGGTCGGGCTGCGCGTGCTGGTCGTCGGAACGAGCCGGTCACTCCGCGGCTTGCCCACTCTCTTCTCCTCGGCGTTCCGCCAGGCGAGCGCCTTCTGGAATGCGGACTCTTTCCCTTTATGCGCTCCGTCCGCGAAGTACTTCGACGTGGTCTTCCCGCGAAACACGACTCGGGCATACCAGCCGACGCCGTGCCGGCCTGGATCGTCGATGCGCGTAACTCCTTTGGCTTTGAGGCGCCGTGTCGGTTTCTTCATGTCTGCAGCGTTCAGTTAGGTTCGCGTTACTTCACTTTAGCCGAGTCAAGGATGCGATACGCTAGTGAATGTGCGCGTGCTCTTGCGCGCCGTGCGTGTGACCGGCGGTGCCGCTCTCGATCTGCTTCACGATGCGGCCTGCAATGTCGCGGAACGCCTGCGCCGCCGAAGACTCCGGATCCAGCACTACGATCGGTTCGCCCGTGTCGCCCCCCACCACCACTTTGGGATCAATAGGAACTTCGCCCAGGAATGGGACGCCGAGCATCTCGGCGGTTTTTCGGCCGCCGCCGTGGCCGAAGATCTCGGTGCGCTCGCCGCAATGTTTGCAGATGTAGTAACTCATGTTCTCGACGATGCCCAGGACCGGAACGTTGACTTTGCGGAACATGGCCAGGCCCTTGCGCGCGTCGATCAGCGCCACATCCTGCGGCGTGGTCACGATCACCGCTCCGGTCAGTGGAACCTTCTGCGTCAGCGTCAGTTGCGCGTCGCCGGTTCCGGGCGGCAGATCGATGACCATGAAATCGAGCTCGCCCCACTTCACGTCGGTGAGGAACTGATCCAGCGCCTTCATGACCATCGGACCGCGCCAGATCACCGGCGTATCGGGATCGGTGATGAGCCCGAGGGACATCGTCTTGACGCCGTGGTTCTCCATCGGAACGATCTTTTCGTCGCGCTCGTCGATCTGCGGGCGTCCTTGGATGCCGAGCATCATCTGCTGCGAGGGGCCGTAGATGTCGGCGTCGAGCAGTCCGACCGAATATCCGAGCGCGACCAACGCCAGCGAAAGGTTCGTGGAGACGGTCGACTTTCCGACGCCTCCCTTTCCCGACGCCACTGCGATCTTGTAGCGAACACCTTCCAGGATGCTCGGCTGACCTCCCGACACGGGGCCTGCCATCTGCCGCGGCGCGATCTCGAGGTTCACGCGAACGTTGTCGACGCCGCTGATGGCGCGGACGGCCGCTTCCGAATCGCGTGCGAGCTGCTGTCCAACGTTAGGATTTTCGGTCTGAAAGTGAATCGTGAAGGAGACGCTCGCGCCTTCCACTTTGATGTCGCGGACGAAGCCGAACGAGACGATGTCCCGCGACAGCCCAGGGAACCGGACTTTCTTCAGCGCTTCAAGAACCTGTTCCTGCGTGGGCATTCGCTTTCTCTTTGTCTTCCTTGAATCGTTCGAAGGATGCGGCGATGATCGGAATCGCTTCCTTCGACGAGCCGACTACCGAGACGATGTTGAGGTCCGTGGGACCGACGAGGCCTCGCTGCACCATCGTCCGGTCGATCCATTCGATCAGACCAGCCCACATTGTACCGACCAGGATCAGCGGATGCTCGGTCATGTGCTTGACCTGCAGGAGCTGCCAGACCAGGAAGAGCTCCAGAGCCGTGCCGATGCCGCCCGGCATCACGATGAACGCCGATGAGAGGCGGACGAAGTGGTGCAGACGCGAAAAGAACGTCCGGTGGCGAAAAACCTTGTCGACGAACGGATTGGCCGCTTCTTCGGTTGGCAGATGAATCGCCAGGCCGAACGAGCGGGCGTGGCTCTCGATCTGCCCCTCCGTTGCGCCGGAGTTGGCGGCCTCCATCAGGCCCGGCCCGCCGCCGGTGACGATGTCGATGCCCATGCGCGCCAGCTCGTAGCTGAGCGATTTCACTTCCTCGTAGATCGGATCGCCGCGCCGGATGCGCGAGCTCCCGAAAATGGAAACGCGGTAGTGGTCGACCCGCTCGGGCTGGATCTGGTCGAGATCATTGATCGTCTCCCAAAGCTGGTAGATGGCCTTGTCGAGCACGTGCGCCGGATCGGCGCCCGAATGCTTCTTGACCTGTCCTTTGCGCAGCTCCTCCAGCTCGGGAGTGGTGCTGTTTTTCCGTTGGCTGGCCATGTCGCTCCCCACCGTGGGGGCGGACATGTTACCGCGTGATCCAGACTTCTTTGGAGAACCCTTTCAATTTCGTCTCAGCCGCGCGCGCCTCCCCCACGGAGGCAAATTTGACCCGAACCCGAAAGATCGCGCCCTTGTCGCTGGTCGATCGCTCGACATAGGCCGCCGTGAACCCTCCCTCAATCAGCTTCGCCGCCAACCCCTCGGCGGTCTTCTGATCGGTGGTGGACAGAAGCTGGGCGAAGGTAGGTGACTCCAGTGTGGGGGCAGCCGCCCTCGGCTGCTCAGCGGCCGGCGGGGCGCCCGCCGCCACACTTGACTCGGTAATCGTTGGCTTGAAGTCACTTTCCTTCACAGCCAGCTCGGCGACCCTGGCTGGATTCTTCTTCGGCACCCCGGCCGCTTCGTTCACCACCGCCGGGTCCTTGCGGACGACCAGCCTGTCATCCGCCTGTCCCTTGCCGATCATCAGCCCGAAGGCAAAGGACGCCGCGAGCGAAAGCAGCATCAGGACAAAGGCGACAAACGCCTGCCCGGCGGTCAAAGAAATTTCATAGTGGGATTGATCTTCGGCGAGCTGTTCCATCACACCCTCCCTCTCACGTAAGGCCGGTAAGACCTGTAAGGCCAGTAAGCAGGGTGAGACCTCTTACCGTCCTTACCCGCCTTACCCGTCTTACCCAGCTTACCGGGTGGGGGGCGGAGTAGCCGCATTCCAGTTTGTGTGATACACGACCCCGTTGTCAAAGTAGATGGCCGAGGCGCCACCGTCAGCCTTGGGGTAGATCCAGACCGAGTAGACCCGGCTGTTCTGGACCACCTGTTTGATCCAATCCTCGCGTGGCAGGCCGACCACTTTCCGAACGTCATCCTCTTTCATGCCGGTTTTGACAGTTGCAAACCCGGACATCGACACGAACCGGCGCGACTCCGCCAGAGCGATGCGCTGCGCAAGCTCGTTGTTCAACGGATCGAGCTGCAAAGCGGAGCGATAAAACTCGAGCGACTTGTCGTAGCGCGACATCAGATTCATGTACTCGTCGCCCATCAGCATTTTCTCGCGCGAGAGAACCGCAGTCGCGCGCGGATCGCCGGTGCGATCGTGGTACTCCTTGACCTTGTCCATGAAAACGACGTACGTCGGCTCCATCTTGCGATGATTCTCGAGCGCCGCCTCGATCATCTGCTTGCGCGAGGCGGTCGGCAGTGGCTGCGCCTTTCGAAGCGACTCGAGCCAGGCGTAATCGCGTGCGAGCAGGCTCCACTCGCGGTCGTTCGGCTGTGTGGGGAGGGCGGCCGAAACACACGCGGCCAGGGCCAGCGCAAACCAGGGAACGATCCGGCGCATTCGAAGTTATTTTACCGCTTCAGCTTGTTCACGAGCGTGATGATGTCGCGCTCGAGCGACGTTCCGCCGAACTCGCTCTTGACCTCCAGGATCCATCCGTAGAGCAGCTCGTGCAGGACGCTGTGGACGACCATCCCATGATTTTCGGAGCCCGAAGCGATGATGTTGTTGAGAAGCTGATCGAAATCGATCCGTCCCTCGTTGACCATGTTCATGCCGCTGAGATACGGCAGCATCTCCGGCGAGAGATGCAACACCACGCGGTCGATGAAGTCGTAGATGTGATCGCCGATTTTTTGAAACACCAGCGCGAAGATTCCCTGAAAGGCCGTGTTGTAGCGCTCAACCGTCGCTGCCAGCTCGTATTCGCTCTCCTCGGCCGCCCGTGTTTCGACGACCTGCGCGGCTTGAGCATCCTGGAGCAGATTGACGGTCAGCAAGCCCCACAATGTTTTGGCGCTGACAAAATTCGAGAGGTAGCTGCGCGTGACGGCATCCTGAACGGTAGTCGGCTCGCTCATCAAGCTGAAGACGTGAGTCTCTTCTTCGTTCAGCTCCAGCGTGTAGCTGCGGGCGTCGGCGCCCGGAGTCTGCTCCAGCAACCGTTCCAATCGGCCGAGGCCGCGGGTGATGAGCGACCAGAAATCGATGCGCGCGATACCGTCGAGGATCAGCCTCTCCGTCGTCAACGGCAGGGTGATGATCTCTTCCGGAAAATTCGTGGTGAACTCGATGGTGTAATTGCCGGCGCGATAGCGCATGGCATTGAGAACGATGGCGCTAGCCTGCCGTTCGACCGCCCGGCTCAGATCGTCTACCTTCAGATAGCCGAGCTCGCAGAGCAGCGCTCCGAAGCGGCGAGGCGTGACGAGATGCTCCATCGCCTGGTTGTATTGCTGCAGATTGAGATCGCCCTGCCGCAGCAACACCTCGCCAAGGCCAATGTCGGCATCGGTGCTGGAGGCGAAGATGATCTTCCCCTCGTTGACGTAGATCACATCCGTGCGGCCGAGCCCCTCCAGCGAAACAATGGCCGTCTCGCTGCTTCGGATGAGCGAACGGAACAGGTCAGGGACGGTCGTCTCGGCGAGCGTCCCCTGAATGCTCAGTTCTTCGGACATTGTCATGAGTTTATCCCGAGCGAGGGTGGGCCTACGGGAGGGCGCGAGGGATCTACGGCGGCACCGCTGCGTCGTTTCCTATAACGGAGATTCGAGGCGAAGTCGCGCCGATGGATCGCGAACGATTGTCGCGGCTTCGCCTCGAATGTACTTGTAGCAGGAGTCCAACTGCGCCACCGGAGATCCTTCGCTCCCGCCCCTTGGACCCGACCCGCTCAGGATAAATCCGGAGCGAGGGATCTACGGCGGCACCGCTGCGTCGTTTCCTATAACGGACATTCGAGGCGAAGTCGCGCCGATGTATCGCGGACGATTGTCGCGGCTTCGCCTCGAATGTACTTGTAGTAGGAGTCCAGCTGCGCCACCGGAGATCCTTCGCTCCCGCCCCCTGGACCCGCCCCGCTCAGGATAGATCCGGAGCGAGGGATTTACGGCGGCACCGCTGCGTCGTTTCCTATAACGGATATTCGAGGCGAAGTCGCGCCGATGTATCGCGAACGATTGTCGCGGCTTCGCCTCGAATGTACTTGTAGCAGGAGTCCAGCTGCGCCACCGGAGATCCTTCGCTCCCGCCCGTTGCATCCGCCCCGCTCAGGATAAATCCGGAGCGAGGGATTTACG
>WNFC01017934.1_pt1 | contig 10976 bp, 8 predicted proteins | sample 5400541 | NCBI WGS metagenome assembly WNFC01 (sample SAMN13153342, study PRJNA577476) | soil metagenome | isolation source: 120 cm saprolite under Douglas fir tree site 2 hole 2 replicate 1 | place: USA:California | collected 2015-04-18
CCTGCGTGCGGACCTCCTCCGGAATATCGTCGAAATCCTTGCGGTTACGCACCGGCAGCATGACCCGCCGGATGCCGGCGCCGTGCGCCGCCACCACCTTCTCCTTGATGCCGCCCACGGGGAGCACCAGCCCCCGCAGGCTGATCTCGCCGGTCATGGCGGTGTCGCTGCGCACCGTCCGCTCGGTCATCAGCGAGACCAGGGCCATGAAAATGGCAACGCCGGCGCTGGGGCCATCCTTCGGCGTCGCTCCCGCCGGCACATGGATGTGGATGTCGATGCGGTCGAAACGGGCCGCGTCGATGCCATACGTCGCCGCGCCGTTCTTAACGATGCTCAGCGCCGCCTGCGCGCTTTCCTTCATCACGTCGCCGAGCTGGCCGGTGAGGATGAGTTTGCCGCTGCCCGGAATCCGCGTGGCCTCGATGAACAGAATGTCGCCGCCGACCGGCGTCCAGGCGAGCCCGGTGGCGACGCCCGGCACGCTGGTGCGCATCGCCAGCTCGCTCTCGAACGGCGGCGCTCCCAGGATGGTAACGAGGTCGTCGCGATCGATGCGGATCGGCCCGCGCTCGCCCTCCACAACCCGCACCGCGACGTGGCGCAGCGCCTTTCCGATCTCCCGCTCGAGATTGCGCACGCCGGCTTCCCGGGTGTAACTCACGATGATGTCGCCGAGCGCCGCCTCGGTGATCTCGACCTCACCCGCCTTGAGCCCGTTGGCCTCCAGTTGCCGGCGCACCAGATAACGCCGTGCGATCTCGCGCTTTTCCGTCCCGGTGTACCCGGCGAGACCGATGATCTCCATGCGGTCGCGCAGCGGCCCCGGTATGGTGTCGAGCATATTGCCGGTGGTGATGAACACCACGCGGCTGAGATCGAACGGGACGCTGAGGTAATTGTCCCGGAAGCTGTTGTTCTGCTCGGGGTCGAGCACCTCGAGGAGCGCGGCGGAGGGATCGCCCTGGATGCCGGCGCCAAGCTTGTCGATCTCGTCGAGCATCATCACGCAGTTGCGGGCCCCGGCCTTGCGGATCGCCTGTATGATGTTGCCCGGCAGCGCCCCGATATAGGTGCGCCGGTGCCCGCGGATCTCCGCCTCGTCGTGCATCCCGCCGAGGCTGACGCGTACGAACTTGCGATTCATCGCCCGCGCGATCGATTGACCAAGCGATGTCTTGCCCACGCCGGGCGGACCGACGAAGCACAGGATCGGCGCCTTGCCGTGCGGCGCCAGCTTGCGCACCGCGAGGAACTCGACGATCCGCCGCTTGATCTTGTCGAGACCGAAATGGTCTTCATCAAGAATGCGGCGCGCCTCGACGATGTCGATCGGCGTCTCCTCCGGCAGGGTCCACGGCAATTCGATCAGCCAGTCGAGATAGGTCCGCACCATGCCGGCTTCGGTAGCCGCTTCCGGCATGCGCTGGAAGCGCCGCAGCTCCTTGCGGGCCGCCTCTTCGACCTCCTTCGGCATGCCGGCCTTGGTGATAGCCTCGGAAAGCTCCTTGACCTCTGCGGCTCTGCCTTCCTCGCCCTCGCCGAGCTGGCGCTGGATCGCCGCCATCTGCTCCCGCAGCAGCACCTCGCGCTGGCGCTCGTCGAGCGCCGCCTTGGTCTGCCTGCCGATCTCGGCTGAAAGCCGCAGCACTTCAATGCGCTGTGCGAGGAAGCGCGAGACCTTCTCCATCCGCGCGACCACATCGATGGTCTCGAGGATTTCCTGCTTTTCTTCCGGCTTCATGTCCATGTAGGCGGTGGTCAGGTCGGCCAGCTCCGCCGGCGATGTCCTCCGGCGGCGCCTGCGGCAGAAGTTCAATGGCCTCCACGGCCTGGCTTTGCAGATGCAGAAAACGTGCCTCGACCTCGGGGCTTGAGGGATTGGGCTCCGGGATGCGCAGGACCCGCGCGGCGAGAAAGGGCCAGCCGTCCAGGAACTCGACGATCTGAAAGCGCTGGTCGCCTTGGCAGATGAGATGATGTCCGCCGTCCGGGGCCGTGATGTAACGCGCAACGTTGGCAATCGTGCCCATGCGGTGCATATCGAGGGGGAGGGGGTCCTCCGTGGTCGGGTCGCGCTGCATCAGGATGCCGATCGGCCGCTGCTCGCGCATCGCCTGCTGCGCGGCCGCAACCGAACGCGCCCGGCCGATCGATACCGGCATGACGACGCCGGGAAACAATACGAAATTTCGCACCGGAAGGATGACGAGCGCATCGGACGGCAGCGGCAGCGCGCCGGCTGCTTTGTCGACATTGGCAGGGCCTTGCGGCGTCTCGCCCCGCTGCGCGCGCGATTCGAAGAGTTCGGTCATGTTCAATTCAACCGCGGAACGTCCCGGTTTTCTGCAGTGTGATGAGCACGCAGCCGTGAACGGCAGCCCGGCGCACCGCTCCGTAGTGCCCGCCCGGCAGCCTGATGCGGCGCTCGAACCGGCCTTGCGGCAGCTCGAGACGGTGGATCACGGCAGTCGCCAGCTCGGCCGGTAATACGCGGTGTCCGGTCACGACCAAGTGGGCGCCTTCGATCACGGTTTCGACCTCATCGGGCTCGACGCCCGGAAGCGCCACCAGCACCAGGACCTCGCGTTCGGTTTCCAGCATGTCGACCGGCGGCTCCCAGGTCGGAACACCGCCCCCTAGCGCCGGCCGGAACAGCTCGCGATGCAGCCGCTCGGCCCGCGCCAGCATCTCGCACGCTTCAGACCACATCCAACCACTAGAGAATTCAGACATCGATCACCCGATTTGCCCTGTTATGTGTGGAACCGATGGGCTTCATTCAATGACCCGCCCCCCGTGCCCGTGGCGGCGCTTATCCCATGAAGATGGGGAACAAGTCACAATAGAGTCAGGTCGCCCATTGCTGGGTGTTCCCCCAGCACGCCGGCAGCAAGTGCGCCCTACGGGTTGCGCGCTGTGTGCTTCAGCGGGCCGCAAGCTTCTTGTACGCTGCGATGGCCCGCTGGAGGTCGTCATATTCATCGCAGCCAATGAGGCAAATGTCCTCCAGCGCCGCGAGATGCTGCTCCGCCGTGGCCGGCTCACCGAGCACCAGATAGGCTTCGCCCAGATGCTCGTGGGCGCTGCGGTGGCGCGGATTGAGCACCAGCGCCTGCTGATAATGCCCGATCGCCGGGCCCAGCTGACGCAGCCGCCGATAGGCATAGCCGATGTAGTTCTCGATGTCCGGGTTGCGCGGGTCGCGGAGCGCCGCAGATTCAAGCGTCGTGATCGCCCCATCCCAATCCTCAGCGACCAGAGCTTTCTTGCCGGCGGCGAACTCGGGGTCGAGTTTCGCCCAGTCGGCATCCAAGGTAGCCACCGTCATGGTGCAGATCGGCCAGTCGTCGGACATTGGTTTTGCGTTCGAAGTCCGCTCCAAGCCACCGCGCGACGGCACCGTCGCGGTCAGCCACACCGATGCCGGGATGGTGTACGCGGCAATGCCTGCGGCCAGCGCGCCAAAGATTGCTGCCAGTACGATCGAGCGGATCATGATGGAGCCCCGTGTCATCCTATCATCACCGCGCCAGGAATGCCTTGGCCTCCGAAACCTCCGGCCTTTCGATATCGGCGTTCTTGGCGAGATTTACGAGCTTGCCGAAATACTCTGAGGCCTGCGCCCGATTGCCGACCACATCGGATGCGCGCGCGGCTCCCCAGAAGGCGCGGTAGCGGTTGGGCGTCTGCCTCAACGCGGTCTCGTACTCCTTCAGGGCCGCCGCGGGCTGGCCGACCTCCAGCAGCAGCTCCGCCAGCATTTCGCGCAGCGGATAGAGGCGGTTCTCCATGATCACGTTCTTGAGGCTGCCGTCCTCGCCGTCCGCGGCGGCACGCATGAATCGTACCGCCCTCTCGCGCTCACCCTCCTTTGCCGCCACCCATGCGGATATCGCGAGCATCTGCTCCTCAGTGCGGTCGGCCCAATATGACTGGTCGGCGCGCTGCAGCGCCGTGCGCAATGCCTTCATCGCCTCGATCTCCGCTTTGGCGCCGCCGACGTTGCCGGTCCGCGCCATGCCGACACCGCGCGTGAACCGATAGAGCGAATCCGCCATCGGCGCGCCGGTGACATTCATGGACATCGCGGCAGCGCCGGCCCAGTCTCCGCGGTCAAGCAGGTATCGGGTTTCCATCAAGGCCTTGGCCACGAAGTTGCCGAAGCCGCCTGGCCGATCGCCACGGACCGGCGTTGCCAGTGATTTCTCGATCAGCGCCCTCGCCTTGGTGTCCTGCGCAAGCTGCAGGTGCGCATACACCGAGAAATCCGCAGCGTGGTAATAGTCCGGCTGGATCTCAAGCGCGGAAGCGTTCGAAGCGACCGACTCCTCCCACATCCCCACCATCGAATAGATGTGCGACGGCATGTGGCGCGCGTGCGGAACCGCCGGCGCGATGCTGGCATAGCGCTTGGCCGCGGCGATCCCGCGGTCGGCGAGCGGCGCAAAGTCGTAGGCATGAATGATGAAGTGCGACACGCCCGGATGTTGCGGGTTCTGCTCGAACAGCTTCTCCAGGATCGCGACCGATTGGAGCTGGTTGGCGTAGGTGAGGTCGGTCTTCGAGGCCGACGCTTGCAAGGTGAGCGCGTATACGACCTGCACCTCGTAGTCATCGGGATAGCGCGCGGCCATCTGCTCCATCGCCTTGTTGTAAGCGCCCAGGCGGATGTCGACGTTGACCTTGTCGTGGTCTCGGAAATAGGCGCGCAGTGCGTCGATCCAGCCGCGTTCGCGCTCCGTCTTCGCGCCGATTTCGACCGCCTTTTCGAGCGCTGCCCAGGCGGCGTCGGCCTGGGCGCGCGGCGGCGGTCCGACCAGCGAGTTGCCGAGCTGATCCATTGCAATGCCCCAATAGGCGATCGCGCAATTGGGGTCTTGTTGGAGAATGCCCTCAAACACTCTGCGCGCAATGAGGAACCAGTAAGAGTGGATCATCGCCACGCCGCGCTCGAACTCCGCCTGCACCTTGGGATCGCAGGAGGTCGGGAAGCTCAGTTTGCCGAGCCTCTCCTCTTGTTGCTGCCCGAAGGCGCTGCCGGTGATCGCGGCGGTGACCAGTCCCGCGACAAGTAAGATTCGCCGGGCTTGCGTGTTCATCGGGTGCTTCCTCCCTTGGCAACGGTCAATGTTTACTGCATGCGGTTGGGACCTAACAACCTATCTGAGACGGCGGGTGAGGGACATCTGGAAAGCGCTCCGTATAAACGCGCCGCGTTCACCTCGGGTCCGCGCACTCTGGCCAGCCACTTGACGAGGATCTCCGCCTGCCCCGGGATTGTATCCCGCCACGCCGCTTCGTCCAGTATTGGCCCGTAGCCGGTAGGGCGCAATAAGCGCTAGCGCATTGCGCTAGCGTCAGGAGAGCAGGAGGGGGAATGATCGTCAACACGAGCTGAAACCTCTCGCCGCGATCCAGAGGGTTCGACTCCCTCCCGGTAGAGACCGAGCGACGGTCGGCAGAACCGGATGCGGGAAATCTGCACGTCCTGGTCTGTGGGGGGCGAGGGTGAAAACATCCTCGCCTACCCGGCCGCAACGATAGACTGGCACGGACACCGCCAGTGAGACAGGGCGGGTCCTTTGGCAGGGGAGCAAAGACATCGGCCTCACGCCGCTTTCGCGCCGGTGCGGCGCAATGCGCTACGCTTTGTGCCCTACGGCCTATCCCGTCTGCTATGATAGAAATAGCTCGCACAGATTTGGAGATGGCAATCTTATGCTGAGGATTGAGGTGGAAGAAGAGACCGATGGGCGCTTCATTGCCGAGGTGCCGGAACTACCGGGCGTCATGGCGTACGGACAAAGCCGCGACGAAGCCATTGTGAAGGTCGAGGCGCTGGCGCTACGTGTCCTTGCGGATCGGATAGAAAACGGCGAACCGGTCCCAGGATTCCCGCAGATCTTTTCCGCAGCATGACAGAATGGCCGGCCGTCCGCGCGCGTCGGGTACTTGCGGCCTTGCGGCGAACAGGATGGCGAATCGCACGGCAACGCGGATCGCATCGCGTTCTGGTCAAGGAAGGGCGACCTAACTTCGTCTTTGCATTTCACGACGGAGAAGAAATTGGGTCGAAAATGCTCGCGCGTATCGCGCGCCATACTGGCTTGCGCCCCAAGGATTTGCAGCAAGCATAGGCCGCAATTGCTTTATTGGCAGCGTCACGCGGCTTTCGCGCCGGTGCGGCGCAATGCGCGGAGTTTATCATCGGGCCGGCCAAAGGCCGGACCCGGTGGCTTATTGCGCCCAGGCTGAAGCCAAGCATCTCAGCAAGAGGGATTGCGGAATCGTGAGCCCCGGCGCCAACCGCATGGGTGCCAGGGCCCAAGATTATCAAGCTTAGAGCGCGTTCCGGTCAAGTTGAGCTATTCACTCTGAGTCATGGCCGGGCTTGTCCCGGCCATCCACGTCTTTCTAGCTGAGAGCTTGTAAGAAAGGCGTGGATGCCCGCGACAAGCGCGGGCATGACGCTGGAGAGGTGATTCGATCTCATCGCAACGCGCTCTAAGTGTTTATTCGACCCTTGACGGCCTAAAGAACACAGCGATACAGCCGGTCAAGCAGTTGGGGTAGACGTTGTTCGCGCCCAGCGGGACGAAGATGTGATTGTTGCTGGCGTCGGCGGCAACCGAATGTGCGGTGCTAGCGGGGTGCTGCCCGGCACCGGTGGTGACCGCCGGTAGGTTGAACGTCGGTACCTGCTGAATCAGGTTCCCGTCCTCCGCGTCGATGACGCCAAGGACCGCGGCGCCCTGGGCGTCGGCGACTGCAGGTGGTGTAGGTGGAGGGTTGTCGCGCGGTGCCAACGGGCTCCCGGAAGATGCCGTGTAGTAGTTGCCGTCCCCCGCATTGAACCAGACTTCGTCGCCAGCGCCGACGCCAACGACCTCGTGAACCGCGCCGGTGGACACATTCAGGATAAACGCGTGCGGTGCCGCCGTGTTGGCGTCGGTTACGCTCCACACATTCCCTGCCGTATCAAATGTGGCGTTGCATCCGACCAGGAAGTCGTGACCCGGGCCCTTGCTGAGGCCGGCTGGCCCGCAGAACGAGATCGGGAAGGTGTGGTCGATCTTACGGGTCGCGGGGTCTATGCGCACGACGCCGCCGTTCGATGGGGTCGGCCCGATTTGCGGGATCGTCAGATAGAACCGGCGGGTGGCGTGATCCCATTGCGGTTGTTCGGCGCCATTTTGCGCGTCGACGCCGTTGGCGGTGTTGAGGAGGAGCCGGTCGGGAGTGGCGACCCCCGGCGGCGCCACCGCTGGCTGGGTTAGCGCGCAAGTCGATGGGTTGACCTTGATGAACGTTCCGAAGGGCGGAGTGTCGGCATTGTTAATCGCGAGGACCACGTTGTCCTTTGGATCGAACGCCAACTCGTCAGCGCGTTTAGGGTCGCCGGATGCGGTCGAGACCGCGTTGACGAAGGTCGGCGGGGAGTTCGACGTGTTGAACGAAACGACGCGGCTCGGCGCATCGGTCACGAACAGGCAGTGCCCTCCGGTCGTCACGCCGTTGGGGCCGGAGGTACCGGCGCCCGGAAGGACGCCTGCGAACCCCGCCTGCAGCTGCGCCACGAATTTGCCGGTCTTGGTGTCGATGACGTCAACCGCCAAATTGGAGCGATCGGCGAGATAGTAGGTCCGGCTCCGTTGATCGACCCAGCTGATGTCGAAGGAATACAGTTTGCCGCCGGTCGGATTGTTTAAGGTCCCGGGGACCGGAATCGTCTTGAGCAGCCTCACGGCTCCTCTATCCGCCACTCCCTCGTTGCCCTCTCGGTCACCGCCCCACGCCGTATTCTTCCCGACCGGCAGCAGGACCGCGGTAACCACAACTGCCAAAGCCGTCGATAAGAACTGCGGTGTAAGCAACCCTCCGAGCCAGGTCGTCAATTTCAAGTTTTTTGACGTTGACATTGATTTCCTCCCTAGTGAGCCACCCCACGTGGCTCAAAGATACAATCCGCTTCTTACGGGAATTGTGCTAGAGGTAGTTTATTGTTCCCGAAGTAGCCAGAGGCAACAAACGTTGTTGGTCGGCTCTTTGGCAGGGGGCAAAGACATCGGCCTTCACACCGCTTTCGCGCCGGTGCGGCGCAATGCGCTACGCTTATTGCTCCCTACCGGCTAAGCGGCGTCAGCGATCGTAGGCCTGTGTGCAGCCATTGCGCGAAATTCCTTTAGTTGCTGCTCATCAAATTGACCTTCAAGACTGCTCAATTCGACTTCCCTTAGAGCTACCCGCACCATCATCACCCAAGCATGATGGAGAGCGTATTGGGCAAATGTCCTTTGCCAGAGAGTTTGTTCGAATCCCTCTTTGTCACGGAAGTAGCTTAATGGCATGGAATGAGCATGCGCTGACAGATAGTTGTAAACGCCATCAAAGTACCGCTCATCGAAATTCATCGACTCAAGTATGGACCGCATGCCGTTTACGTAAAGCTGCTGGCCACTCTGTAGTTTAGCTCGTTCTTCTTCTCGTCTGTGCTTGAACGGCGGCATCTCTTTCAGCTCGTCGCGAAGTGTCTTTAATGTGGCGCGTTGCTTGTCTGCCTCTTCCGAGATCAGTCCTTTAAACAATCGAAGACGCGAAGCCACGTCATGAATTTGCATCACCTTAAATCGAAAGGTCCATTCTTCGCCGCTGACGTCTTCGGTCAAGTAGAAATACATTGTCGATGAATCGATGATAGTTCGTGAAAGAATCGCAATCGAGGAGTGGTCCATGAACGGAAGACGCCCCGCTTCGTGACCACGAAATAAATCTTGGACGCTCATCGCCGTTACGCAAATCCTGTCGATTATCGCAGTGCCGAGTGAATGACCCGCAGACATCGGGAGCCCTACGACCTTCGACGAAATTATTGACAAGAACATCATAATCTTCTCGAAATTTTCTTCGGCAGCTCTGTCATGTGTCTCACTGCCTCCTGTGTTTAAATACTTCGCGATCCTCGACTGGGTCTCAACGCTGTAAGGTAAGCTAAGAAGTTCAGCTAGCTGCGTTGGATCGAGGTGTTCGTCGCTCATTTATGTTGGGCCTTTTTTGCCAAGTCATCCAGCGGACGGGAGGAACCGTCGGATAAGCCCGGTTGACAAGCGTTTTTCCAACGTGGACTCCCGCAAGTCACAACGCACGAGTGATGGTTGCACAGACGATCGCTCTCGCACAGATTACTCTTGGTACACCGGCTCTTTCTTGGGCACTGGGAGCCTTATGTCAGCTAGGGCCTGTCCTCAGTTGAGCAGGATGATAGCTGCGACCAACTGAACGGCGGCGAGAAAATTTCGAGCGAGCTTGTCGTAGCGCGTGGCGATGGCCCGGTAGTGTTTGATTTTGTTGAAGAAGCGCTCGACGAGATTGCGCTCGCAATAGAGCACGAAATCGCAATCGCGCTTCACCTTGCGGTTGGCTTTTGGCGGGATCACCGGAGTGATTGACCGCTGATCAAACAGGGAACCGCGGCTATCAAACAAAAATTAGGCGCCGTCGCTTGTCAAACGGCGGAATAGTCCTATAATGACGGATGAGGCCGACACCATCTCCCCTCGCCCGTAGTCCGCGTAACCGGCCTCGGGCGGTCCAAGGAGTTCCTTCCATGGCGAGAAACCCGCGTCTCCGGTCTGTCGCCGCGGCCTCTGCGCGGTCCGCGGCCTCTCCTGCCCCATCCGCCGCTTTTGCCGCTCCCGGCGCGGCGCTCGCGCCGACCTCACCCGCCGCGCTCACCCGCACGCCGTGCCTGGCGTTGCTCGGGCCGCGGCCGCTGATCGATGGCGAGGACGGGACCAATTACGACGTGATCCTGGAACGGATATCCGCCGATGTCGCCCCCGCCGATTTCGTGGAGGAGATCTGGGTGCGCAATGTCGTCGATCTGGTGTGGGACAGCGTCCGGCTGCGCCGCCTGAAATCGCAGCTGTTGCACGCGGCGGCGCATCAGGGGCTTGAGCGGGTGCTGACGCCGCTGCTCGGTTGGTTGAGCGCCGATAAGCTCTCCGGGAAGTGGGCTTCGGGCGACGAGGAAGCCATCTCCCAGGTCGAAGCGCTGCTCGGCCGGGCCGGCCTCACCATCGATGACGTGATGGCGCAGACGCTCGCCGCCCGCATCGACGATGTCGAGCGCATCGATCGCATGGTCATCATCGCCGAGGTGCGCCGCGACGCCGTGTTGCGCGAAATCCGCTCGCGCCGTGCCGCTTTCGGGCAAGCCCTGCGCCGCGCCGGGGACGCCATCGACGCCGAGTTCGAGGACGTCGCCCCGGGCAGCGCATGACCGCGCCCGACGTGGCGGGCGGCGGCAGCCGCAGCGGCGCCGTCAATGCCGGCGTCGGCGCCCCCTCCCTCCCCTCCCCCGCAAGCGGGGGAGGGTGGGGTGGGGGCAGCAAGCGCAAGCTGCGCGCCAACCGCCTCGGCAAGCCCGCCGGCACCGGCCCGACCTCGGCCGCCGGCAAGGCGCGTTCGGCGCAGAACGCCCGCAAGCACGGCCTCAACGTGCCGGTGATGCATGACCCCGATGTCGGCGCGGATGTTGCGTTCATGGCGGAGGAGATTGCGCCGGGATGCCAGGACCCCGAGCTGATCGGGCGAGCGAGCTTGATCGCCGAGGCGCAGGTCGATCTCATCCGCATCGCTCGTGCCCGCCGCGACATCATCTCGGCCGCGATGGCCGACCCCGACTACCGGCCCGTCACCGGCCTGACAGGGCCGATCGCGAGGCCGGGCGAGGCCGGCGACCCGGGCGCGGACAAGCTCGTTGCCATCCTGTCGGACATCAGCGCGCGTCTCGCTAAGCTCGATTGGTACGAACGCGTTGCGCTGTCGCGGCGCAAGCGCGCCATCCGCGCGTTCGACGCGGCGCGCCGGAAGGCCGCGCGCCAGCGACGGCCGACTAGGGTATATATTTACCATCTAAGAGCTGTTGGGGGTGGATTTTGTGGAAACGAACTAATTTTGGAATTCCCAACGAA
>WNFC01009127.1_pt1 | contig 10975 bp, 9 predicted proteins | sample 5400541 | NCBI WGS metagenome assembly WNFC01 (sample SAMN13153342, study PRJNA577476) | soil metagenome | isolation source: 120 cm saprolite under Douglas fir tree site 2 hole 2 replicate 1 | place: USA:California | collected 2015-04-18
GCGCCGCAGCTCTACGAGATGGCGGAGGTCGCGCCCAAGGACGTCCAGGTCGTCCAGAGCTACGAGAACTTCACCGGCGTCGTGCTCATGAGCCTGGTCGAGCACGGCTTCTTCACAGCCGAGGAGGCCAACGACTTCCTCGTTCCCGAGAATCTCATCGCGCCCACCGGGCGCCTGCCGCTCAATACCAGCGGCGGCAACTTGGCCGAGTGCTACATGCACGGCCTCGAGCTGGTGATCGAGGCGGTGAGGCAGATCCGCGGCGAATCGACGAGCCAGGTGCCCGACGCGGCAGTGTCCATGGTGATCTCGGGCCCGATGGTCACGCCGGTGTCGAGCCTGATCCTCGGCGGAGAGGCTGCGCTGTGAGCGCGACGGCGCTGTACTACCTGCCGGCCGCGATGCCGGCGCCCGTGCCGGAGCCCGACGGCCTCGACAAGCCGTACTGGGAGGGGACTCGCCGCGGAGAGCTGATGGTCCAGCGCTGCGAGAAATGCCGCGCGTGGCAGTGGGGGCCCGAGTGGATCTGCCACGCGTGTCTCTCGTTCGACATGGGCTGGACGCGCGTGGAAGGCCGCGGGACGATCTACTCTTGGGAGCGCGCCTGGCATCCCGTTCACCCGGCGCTCAAGGAGCACGGTCCGTACATCGTGGTGCTGGTCGAACTGCCGGAAGCCGGCGGCATCCGCATGCTCGGCAATCTCCTCGGCGACCCGCGCCAGGGCGTGCGGATCGGCTCGCCAGTGGTAGCCGAGTTCGAATCGCATGACGACGCGAAGGTTCCGTTCACTCTCGTGCACTGGAGGCGTTCCTCATGAGCAAGCTCGAGATCAACGCGCCCAACCTGTGGCGGCTGGAGACGCCGGGGCGCGCAGGCTGGAGCCGCAGCGCGCGCCCGGGCGACCCGAACAAGTACTTCATGATCTCGGCCGACTGCCACGCCAACGAGCCTGCCTCGCTCTGGGCCGAGCGCATCGACACCAAGTATCGCGAACGCCTGCCGCGAGTGACGACGGACGCCAACGGCGTCCAGTGGCGCGTCTCCGAAGGGCACCGGCCGGACCGCATCCGCGTCAACGACCTCGAGGGCGAGGACATGCTGCGCCAGAAGGCCGGCGCCGACCCGTGCCAGCGCCTCCTCGACCAGGACCTGGACGGCATCGACGCCGAGATCATCTACCCGAACAAGGGCCTGTCCATGTGGGCCACTCCCGACGCGATCTTCGCGCAGGCCCAGTGCCGCGTCTTCAACGAGTGGGCGTGGGAGCAGTTCGGCGCCTACAACGACCGGCTCTCGCCCGTCGCCGCCATCGCCACGGCCGATCTCGAAGGCTCCATCAAGGAAGTCCAGCGCGTGGCCAAGGTGGGCTTTCGCGCGCTCACGCTGCCGTGCAAGCCCGTGTGGGGCGCGCACGACATCGACCATCCCAACTACAACCTGCCGTCGTTCGACCCGCTCTGGGCCGTCATCCAGGACACGGGGCTGCCCATCACCTTCCACATCTCGACGGGGCGCGACCCGCGCGCCTCGCGGGGCAACGGCGGCGCCGTCATCAACTACGTCTCGCACTCGCTCTCGCCGACGGTGGAGCCGGTGGCCAATCTCTGCGCCTCGGGCGTCCTCGAGCGCTTCCCCGGCCTCCGCTTCGCGACGATCGAAGCGGGCATCGGCTGGCTGCCCTGGGTGCTCGACGCCATGGACGAGGCGTACAAGAAGCATCACTTCTGGGTCCGGCCCAAGCTCAAGCACCTGCCGAGCGAATACTTCCGCATGCACGGCTTCGCCTCGTTCCAGGAAGACGCCGCGGGTCTCACTCTCGCCGAGCGCTACGACCTCACCGGCAACTTCATGTGGGGCAACGACTACCCGCACCATGAGGGCACGTGGCCGCACTCCGCCGAGGCGATCGAGCGCACCATGGCTGGCCTCTCCGAGACCGCGCGGGCGAAGGTGCTCGGGCTCAACGCCGCGCGTTTCTTCAAGTTCGACGTGCCCGAGCGCTACCGGCGTCCGGCTGCCTGATCTCTGAGGCCAACGTGCTCCCACTGCGGCCGACCACGCTGGAGATCGACCTCGACGCCGCCGCGGCGAACATCCGCGCGGTACGCCGGCTCGTCGGTCCGCAGCGGAAGATCTACGCTGTCATCAAGGCAGACGGCTATGGCTACGGCGCGGCCGAGATGGGCGCCGTCTTCGCGTCGAACGGCGCGGATGCGCTGGGCGTCGCCGACCTCAGCGAGGGCGTCCGTCTCCGGCGGCGCGGCATCACCGCCCCGGTTCTCGTCTATCCGAACTCGCTGCCCGAAGCCGCGGCGACGACGCTCGCCCACGGGCTGACCCCAACCCTCGTGGACCTCGACGGCGCTCGAGCCTACTCGGCGGCCGCGTCCGGCCCGTGCGAGGCGTTCGTCAAGATCGACGTCGGGCTCGAGCGGCTGGGCGTGCCCGCCGAGGAAGCGGCCAAGACCATCGCGGCCATGATGGAGCTGCCGCGGCTTCGCCTGGCCGGGCTCTGCGCGCACCCGCACGATTCGGCCGGCGGCGATCCGGCCTATGCGGAGTGGCAGCTTGGGCGCTACACGGCGGTGGTCGACGAGCTGGAAGGGCGCGGCATCCCCGTGCCGGTCCGCCTCTTCGCCGCCTCGCCCTTCGTGCTGAAGTTTCCCCAGACCTATCTCAACGCCGTCGATCCAGGCCGCATGCTCTACGGCATCACCTTTCCCGGCGAGACCTCGCCGGTGCCGCTGTCGCCGACGTTCCGGGCTCTCACCTCGCGGGTCATCGCGCTCAAGGATTTGGCGCCGCGCGAGCGCTTCGCCGACAAGGCGCCGTTTCCCGTGACGGCGCCGATGCGGCTGGGCGTCATTCCGATGGGCGTGGCCGACGGCCTCAACCGGCTCCACGCCGGCCGCGTGCTCGTGCGCGGGCGGATGGCGCCGATCGTGTCCGGGCCGAACCTCGAACACACGCGCATCGACCTGACACAAGTGCCCGACGCGCAGGTCGGCGACGAGGTCGTCATCATCGGCCGCCAGGGCGACGTCGAGATCACCACGGCCGAGGTGGCACAGCGGCACGGTCTGGGTCTCCACCACGTGGCCACGACGGTTGGCCCTCGCGTCACCCGCGTGTATTTTTCTGGCGGCGCTCCGGTCGCCGTCCCCGAACCCTAACGCCAGGAGGACGCGATGACGTGTCGAGATTTCATCGAGGATACCGTTGGCGGAATCGCTTTCGTCACGTGCGCCATCCAGGGCGGATCGGGCGACGTCGAGGCTCAGCCGCGCCGCCGCGAGGTGGTCGTCAACGGCAAGCGCGTGAAGACCGTCGACGTGCACGCGCACTGCCAGGTGCCCGAGGCCATGGCGCTCATGGGGCTCAAGATAACGGGGCAGCCGAATCTGCCGAACGTGCTGCTGATGTCGAACGCGGCGGACCGCATCCGGGTGATGGACGAGCAGGGCATCGACGTGGAGGCGCTGAGCATCAACCAGTACTGGTACAAGGCGGAGCGCGACGTGGCGCAGAAGATCATCGCGATCCAGAACGAAAAGCTGGCGGAGGCCTGCGCGGCGAACCCGGATCGTTTCGTGGCTTTCGCGTCGGTGGCGCTCCAGTACCCGGACCTGGCCGCCGAGCAGCTGGAGCAGGGGGTGAAGAAGTACGGGCTGCGTGGCGCGGCCATCGGCGGCAGCGTCAACGGCGAAGAGCTGGCGAACCCGAAGTACCACCCGTTCTGGGCGAAGGCGGAGGCCTTGGGCGTGCTGGTCTTCATTCACCCGCAGGCTGACGGCATCGCCTCCGAGGCGCCCGGCCGGTTCAAGGGCAATGGCCTGCTCGACAATGTCATCGGCAACCCGCTCGAGACGACGATCGCGCTGTCGCACCTGATCTTCGAGGGCACGCTCGACCAGTTCCCCGGGTTGAAGATCTGCGCGGCTCACGGCGGCGGGTACCTGCCGTCCTACGCAGGGCGCTCCGACCAGGGCTGCCTGACGTTCCCGGGCCGCTGCACGCGCACGCTCAAGAAGAAGCCGACGGAGTATGTCCGCCAGCTCTACTACGACAACATCATCTTCACGCCGGAAGGGATGCGGCACCTGATCGCCGAGACGGGAGTGGGGCAGGTCGTCCTGGGCACCGACTTTCCCTACCCGTGGACCAAGACCGCTGTCGACCTGGTCCTTGCCACGCCCGGCCTGAGCGACGACGACCGCGTCGCCATCCTCGGCGGCACCGCGGCCAAGCTCCTCGGAATCAAGTCCTAGGCCCCCTCACCCTGCCCTCTCCCCCTCCGGGGGCGAGGGTATCGGAAAGATCTCCCTCTCCCCCTCCGGGGGCGAGGGTTTCGTTTCTCCCTCTCCCTCACTGAGGGAGAGGGCAGGGTGAGGGGGCCTAGTCGGCCTGGGGCGCCGTCGGGCCGTCGCCGGCGAGCGTGGTGCGGCGCATGTCGCGCGGCTCGTTCGCCGGGAAGGGCCGCGCGCGGTGCATGGTCTGCCGGTTGTCCCACATCACGAGGTCGTTGACCGCCCACTTGTGCGCGTAGACGAACTGCCGCTGCGTCGCGTGCTCGATGAGATCGCGCAGGAAGGCGCGCGCCTCGGGCACGGGCCAGCCGACGATGCCCCCCGCATGCGAGGCCAGGTAGAGGGACTTGCGCTTCGTGACCGGGTGCGTGCGCACGAGGCACTGGCGCACGGGCTTGAAGCGTAGGCGCTCCTCCTCGGTGAAGTCGGTGAAGCCGAGGATCGCCCGCGAGTAGAGCTGAGAGTGCTCGCAGACCAGCTCTTCGATCTCGGTCTTGGTCTCCTCGTCGAGCGTGTCGTAGCCGGCCCGCATGTCCGCGTACTCCGTGTTGCCGCCCTTCGACGGGATGCTGACGGCGCGGAGCAGGGAGTACTTGGCCGGCGTGACCTTGAACGAGCTGTCGGAGTGCCAGAGCCGGTTGCCCAGGCCGAAGAGCCGAGGCCGGTCGTCGCGCGCGAAGACCTTGTTGTCCTTGTCCAGGTTGGACACGTCCGCGAAGGTGGTGGGGAGCCGGTACTCGTCCGGGCCGCGTAGGCTCGTGCCGATGGAGTGCTCGATGTCTCCCAGGCTCCGCGTGAAGGCCAGCTGCTGCTCGTCGGTGATCTTCTGGTCGTGGAAGACCAGCACGGCGTACTGGTCCATGCCGGCGTGAATGGCCTCCACCTGTTCCGGCGAGAGCGACCTGGTCATGTCGACGCCTTCGACCTCGGCGGCGAAGCACGGACCGACCTGACGCATCGTGATGGGCATGGCGGTCGCCTCCTTGATCAGACGTGGCGCTGCAGGAAATCGGTGACGAGCGGCCAGGCCAGGTCCGCGTAGTGCGGCTGGAAGCCGGCATTGTCCGGGTGGCGGAAGCCGTGGTTGGCGTCGGAGAAGAAGTGCCACTCGACGGGATGGCCGTTGGCGATGAAGCTCTGCCAGAGCGGGCCCTGGATCGCCGGCGTTGCGATGTAGTCCTTGCCGCCGCAGAAGACGAGCGAGGCGCAGGTGAGGGTCCTGGCGAGCTGGAAAGCGTGGCGCGGCCGGTGCGTGGTCTCAGGCTCGTCGCGCACCGACGGGTAGTAGAGGATGATGGCGCGGAGCTTGCGATTGTCGGCGGCGAAGGGAATGAGGAGCCGCCCTCCCATGCAATGCCCGATGGCGCCCGTGCGCTCCGGGTCGGACTGCATGCGGTCGATGAGATAGCGCCAAGCCTCCTCCATCTTGCCGAGGAACTCGGTATCCGAGTGCTTCGCCTGGAGATCGGCGCCCGCCCCGATGTGATTCGTGCCCGCCACGCCGAACATGTTGAAGAGACTCGGGACGAGGACGTTGTAGCCGAGCGTGGCGAGTCGGTAGGCGTCGACCTTGTAGTCGGCGGTGACGCCGTGCGCGTGGTGCACCATTAATATACCGGGCCGGCGGCCTGGCCCTTCGGGGTGCGCCATGTAGCCTGGGATGCCGTCTTCTTCCTGCGTCAGCATGCGGGCGATGGTCATAGCCGGGCTCCTGTCATGGCTGCCTTCACTCGGTCCGCGCGGAAGGGGACGGTGCGGAGCCGCACGCCGGTGGCGTCGAACACGGCATTGCCGAGCGCTGCCGGCACCGGCGTCGAGGCCGCTTCGCCGACGCCGAGCGGAGGCTGGTCCAGCCGCTGGATCAGCTCGAACTCGAGCGCCGGGATCTCCGGAAAGGTGAGGATCGGATATGAGGCCCAGTCCACGGTGGTCACGCGGTCGCGGTCGTAGACGACCTCTTCGAGGAGCGTGCGCGAGATGGTCTGGATGATATTGCCCTCGAGCTGGCTCTGGACACAGTCGGGATTGATCATGAGGCCGCAGTCCTGAGCGCATACTACCCGCGTCACGCGGATCTTGCCGGTGGCCCGCTCCACCGTTACTTCCATGCCCATGGCCACCAGCGTCTCTTCCTGCTTGTAGTGGATGAACGCGATGCCGCGGCCCGTGAGGAGCGCCGCGGCCGGATCGACGGGGCGCGGCGAGGGTCGGGGCTGCCAGCCCATGCGTGCCGCCACGCGCCGCAGCACCTCGACGGCGCGCGGGTTGGTGAGGCGGCGCAGGCGGAACTCGACGGGATCGACCCGCGCCGCCGCCGCGACCTCGTCCACGAATGACTCCACCGCGAAGGTATTGGCGACCTTTCCCGGCGCGCGTATCGCCGAGGTGCGCAGCGGCGCGTCGGGGATCCAGTGCACGACGGCGTGGAGGTTCGACATGGTGTAGGGCGGATCCACGTTCTGGTAGATGAGCCCGGTGGATCGTCCCGGCGTCTGCGGAATGCCCGCGGCGTCCAGCGCGAGCAGGGGAATGTTGGGGAGATTCGCGGTGGCGAGCGGCAGCCAGGCCTGCGTCTCCCACGCCGAGATCTGGCCATCGCCGTCGACGGCGGCGCGCAGCTCGAGAAGCTGGGCGGGCCCCTTCGGATCGAGGCCGTGCTCCTCCTCGCGGCTCCATTGCACGCGCACCGGCTTGCCGGTGGCCCTCGAGAGCAACGCCGCCTCGGCCGCCGCATCGTCAGCGCCATTCGGGCCATAGGAGCCCGAGCCGTCAAGATAGATCACGCGGACGCGGTCGCGCTCGAGGTTGAGCATGCGGGCGCACGTCGCCTGGAATCCGTGGGTGTTCTGGGACGAGCTCCAGACCGTGGCGCGGTCGGCGCGCACATCGGCCACGCCGCACGAGGGGCCGATCGAGCCGTGCGTCTGGATGGGCCAGCGATACGAGCCGGCGAGAGTCTGCGTGCCCGCCGGCGGCGCGCTCAGGGCCGAAAGGTCGCCGCGCTTCACGATCTCCTGGTCGCGAACGGCACGGCTCGCCCGCATCGACTCGAACTCCTTCGTGTAGTCCGGCAAGCCGGTGCCGGCCGACCACCTGGCCTGGAGCGCCCGGGCCGCGCGGATCGCGTTCCACTCGTGATCGGCAACCACCGCGAGGAAGCTCTGAATGCGGACGACGCGCGCTCCCTTGATGGACGCAATCGACGATTCGTCGACGGAGAGCAGCGTGGCGCCCAGCGCGGGCGGGCGGATCACGCGCGCGTGCAGCATGCCCGGCAGCGTGAGATCGTGGAGATACTTGTGGCGGCCCGTCACCTTGGCCGGCAGGTCGGGGCGAGGGAGAGACTTGCCGATGAAGCGGAAGCGATCGGACGACTTCAGCGGCGCCTTCATGTCGATCTTGAGATTGAACGCCTGATCGCCGATGAGCGTGCCGAAGGCCACGGAACCGCTGCCGTCCCTGGTGCGGATCACGCCGTCGGCAATCTCGAGGTCCGCGGCGGGCTTGCCGAGACGCTGGCCCGCCTGGACGAGCAGGGCCTCGCGGGCAGTGGCCGCGGCCTGGCGAATTTGCGTGCCGCCGCGGGCGATGCCGTAGCTGCCGGCGGTCGCGCCCTGGTTGGGGGTGAGCGCGGTATCGCCCTCGATCATCGCGATGCGATCGAGCGGGACATCGAGCTCTTCGCCGACGATCTGGCGCATGGCGATGCGTCCGCCCGTCCCTATGTCCACCTTGCCCGTGAACAGGGTCACCGAGCCGTCGGCGTGCACGGCCAGATACGAGTCGACGGCGTCCGGAGCGAGCGGCTTGCCGAGAAAGCGGTCGGCGTTCGGTATGGTCTGGGCGAGCACGCGGTCCATGCCATCGAGTCCCAGCCCCACGATGAGCACGCCGCCCGCGGCGAGAAAATCCCGGCGCGAAATCATCGGCGCACCGCGGGCTGGGTTCCGGCGACCTTGAGCACGGCCTTGATGACGCGCGCGTGACTGCCGCAGCGGCAGAGATTGCCCGCAAGCGCTTCGCGGACCTGCTGCTCGCTGGGGCGGGGCGTGCTCGCGAGCAGCGCCCGCGCGGTCACCACCATGCCGGCCGTGCAGTATCCACATTGCGCCGCCTGCTCCGCGATGAACGCGGCCTGGAGCGGATCCGGCTGGTCGGGCGTGCCCAGGCCTTCGATCGTGGTCACGTCCCGGCTGCCGACGCTGCGCGCGGGTGTGGAGCATGAGCGGACCGCGCGCCCGCCCACCAGCACGGTGCACGCGCCGCACTGGGCGAGACCGCAACCGAAATGCGAGCCCGTCAGGCCGAGGTCATTCCGCAGCACGTACAGCAGGGGTACGTCGGGATCGTCCGACTCGACCTCGCGGGTCCTGCCATTCACCCGAAGCGTCAGCTTGGCCATGCTCGCCTTAGTCGGTGAGCGAGCGGAAGAACTCCACCTCGGTGGCGCCCTCGGTCAGCCCTTCCTTCTCGCGACGCTCGCGGTAGGCGGCGAGGTACGGCGCCTTGCGGTGGACGTCGAAGGCCGCGTCGTCCTTGTACTGCTCGTAGAAGATGAAGACGTCGGGATCCTTCGTGGAGCGGTGCGGGCGATAGACGAGGCAGCCCGGCTCGGCCTTGCGCACCACCGCGGCCTGCTCCGCGAGCAGCGCCGCCAGCGCGTCGCCCTTGCCCTTGGCCGCCCGGATCTTCGCCACTATCGAGAGGACGTCAGCCATGCCTTGGGTCTCCTTTGGGTCATCCTTCAACTAAGCTGGTAACTCACCTGGGCCCATATGGGCGGGATGGCGGCATTTTACGCCATCACGGGGCAGTTGACACGGGGGCGGCTCTCTGGCAGGGTTGCCCCATCATGACGTCTCTCCTGGGCCTCCTGCTTATGTAACGACGAGCGCGGACCTCCGCGTTCGTCGAGCCTCCTGCGACAATGTCGCCAGGAGGTTTTTTATTTCTGGCTCGCGCGCGAGCCACTGAGAGGAACGAGATGCCACCAAAGCCCGTGACGCCGAAGCGGATGGCCTTCGACAAGTACCAGCCGTTCGTCCCGCTCGACCTGCGTGACCGCACCTGGCCGGACAAGCGGCTGGTGAAGGCGCCGCGGTGGTGCTCCGTGGACCTGCGCGACGGCAACCAGGCGCTCATCGACCCCATGGACCCCGAGCGCAAGCGGCGCATGTTCGAAACCCTCGTCAAGATGGGCTTCAAGGAGATCGAGGTCGGCTTCCCGTCGGCCTCCCAGCCCGACTACGACTTCGTGCGCCTCCTCATCGAGGAAGACCTGGTCCCGGACGACGTCGTCATCCAGGTGCTGACGCAGTGCCGCCCCGAGCTGATCGAGCGCACCTACCAGTGCCTGCAGGGCGCGCGTCGGGCCATCGTGCACTTCTACAACTCGACCTCCATCCTCCAGCGGCGCGTGGTGTTCGGCCTCGAGAAGGCGGGCATCGTCGACATCGCCGTCAACGCGGCTAAGCTCTGCAAGAAGCTCGAGGAGACGCTCTCCGGCACGGAGACCTTCTACGAGTACTCGCCCGAGAGCTACACGGGCACCGAGGTGGAGTTCGCCGTCGAGATCTGCAAGGCGGTGATGGACGTTATCGAGCCGACGCGCGACAAGAAGCTCGTCCTGAACCTGCCCGCCACGGTCGAAATGTACCAGCCGAACCTCTACGCGGACACGATCGAGTGGTTCCTGCGGAGGATCTCCCGCCGCGACCGCGTGATTCTCTCGCTCCACCCGCACAACGACCGCGGCTGCGCGGTGGCGGCCGCCGAGCTGGGCGTGCTGGCCGGCGCCGATCGCGTGGAAGGCACGCTGTTCGGCAACGGCGAGCGCACCGGCAACGTAGACCTCGTCACGCTCTGCCTGAATCTTTTCATGCAGGGTATCGACCCGGAGATCGACATCTCCGACATCGACGCCGTGCGCCGGGTCGCGGAGTACTGCAACCGCCTGCCCGTCCATCCGCGCCATCCCTACGGTGGCGACCTCGTCTATACGGCGTTCTCAGGGTCGCACCAGGACGCCATCAAGAAGGGCATGGAAGCCCTGCCGGCGGACTACAAGGTCTGGGAAGTGCCGTACCTCCCTATCGATCCCAAGCACGTGGGCCGGACCTACGAGGCCGTGATTCGCGTCAACAGCCAGTCGGGCAAGGGTGGCGTCGCCTTCATCATGAAGGCCGAGCACGGCTTCGACCTGCCGCGGCGTCTCCAGATCGAGTTCTCCAAGACCATCCAGGCGATCACCGAGGATTCCGGCACGGAGATCAGTCCGGCGGCGATGTGGGACGCGTTCCAGCGCGCGTACCTGCCCGAGCCGGCCCGATACGAGCTTCGCGGGCATGAATTGTCGACGGTGGCCGGCACCGACGGGGAGCGCATCGTCGCGGAGATCACCGTGGACGGCGTCGCGCGAAAGATCACCGGCGCCGGCAATGGTCCCATCGCCGCTTTCGTGGACGCGCTGCGGAGCGGGCTCGGTGTCGAGCTGGACGTCGTGGACTACGCGGAGCACGCGCTCGGTCAGGGCGCGGATGCCGGCGCGGCCGCCTACGTCGAGACGGTGGACGGCGCGGGCGCGCTCCGGTGGGGCGTGGGCACGCACCCGAACATCATCACGGCGTCGCTGCGCGCGGTGCTCTCGGCCCTCGGCCGCCGGGCGCGC
>WNFC01011058.1_pt1 | contig 10973 bp, 8 predicted proteins | sample 5400541 | NCBI WGS metagenome assembly WNFC01 (sample SAMN13153342, study PRJNA577476) | soil metagenome | isolation source: 120 cm saprolite under Douglas fir tree site 2 hole 2 replicate 1 | place: USA:California | collected 2015-04-18
CCGGCCGGAATATTATTCCGCGTTTCAGAAAGTAATTGACGTGGGTACGAAGCCGGAAACAAACATAATCGTTAAGACTCAAGTCATTGCAATGAAGAAGTCTGAAATCATAATTCGTGGACTGGAAATGGAGGCGCCGCTGGAGCTGACCTGGTCTTGCTATCAGGGGTCAGAGCAGGCTTGTGGTTGTTGCGACTCGTGTGCCCTGCGCCTCAGGGCCTTTCGTGAAGCAGGCGTACCTGATCCGATACCTTACATGCTTGACAGTGGTCGTTTTGCTTATTAACGTTAGGGCGCTTCTAGACTTACGTTACAACCTAAAAAGCCAGTCGGCGCATCCCATTGCGTCTCTCCCAGGGGCGACGGCGCCTGACATATTGTTGGAGGGAAGAATCTTAAATGCTTCATAAACACATCTTGGGAATGCTCGCAGCGGCAATTCTTATCGCTTCTGCCACCTTAACCTCATTAGGTCAAACTGGCGAACTTCGTGGTCATGTCATCATAAAACAAGCCGACGGCCAGAGCGTTCCTGCCAGCGATGCCGTTATAGATGTCTTCCGAATTGATGTTTCGGGCAAGTACAACACGAAGACAAATAAAAAGGGCGAATTCGTGTTTGCAGGGTTGCCGTATGTTGGTGATTACATAATTGCCGGCAGCCATCCTTCAGCTCGACCCACATTCGTGCCAAACGTGAAAGTCGGAAGAGACGTCGACTATGAGGTTGCGTTAACTCCAGGCGACGGAAAGAGACTGACTTTGGACGAGATTAAGACCGCGAATGCCAGCGGCGGCGGCGGCAACAAAGCACCTTCTTCAGGCGGATCGGAAAGCGCCAGCGATAAGGCCAAGCGTGAAGAGTTGATCAAGAAGAATGCCGAGATAGAAACCGCCAATAAGAAGATATCGGAGGCGAATGAAGTCATAGGTCGCACTTTCAAGACGGGCAACGAAGCGCTCGTGGCTGCGAGTGCCGCCCTAAAGGCTAACAATCGAGATGAGGCGATCAAAAAATATACGGATGCCATCACGGCCTACGATGAAGGTTTAGCCGCCGATGCGGAACAGCCCGCCCTGTTAACTAATAAGTCTATGGCATTGAAGGCCCGAGGGGTGGAGCGCTATAACGCAGCGATAAAGTCAACCGATGACGCTGCGAAAACTTCGGGTCTCGAAACTGCGAAGGGCGACTTCAAGGCGGCTGCGGAGGCAGCCAACAAAGCAGTGGCGCTGGTAAAAGCTCAAACTGCGCCCGCTGACCCAGCTGAGTTGACCCGCTATAACGCGAATAAGCTTGCGGCGATGTCCGTCAACGCTGAAGCGATGCGTCTTTTTGTCAGCAAGGCTGATCCGACGCAGGCAGATGCGGGACTAGCCGCGTTTAAAGATTACATCGCCGTGGAACCTGACGCTGCTAAGAAGGCAAAAGCTCAGCTGGATTCCGCGCAGATGCTTCTCGATGCGGGATCGGCAGACAAAGCCTTTACCGAATTCCAAGCTATCGTAACCGCTCACCCCGATAGCCCGGAGGCTAATCTGGGAGCCGGGCTCTCGCTGTTCGCTACAGGCGACAAAGCTAAATTCCAAGACGCCGCCAACTACCTGCAACACTTCGTTGATGTTGCACCCGATTCCAATAGTTTCAAGGCTGACGCAAAGGCAATCTTGACCGAGTTGAAGAATACGGAGAAGGTTGTTCCGGAGAAAACGACTCCGAGACGTCGTCGTCCTTGAGAATAAGATCACAAAGCACTGCATGGCCGCACCTGGTTGGAAACAACGGTTGCGGCCTCTTTCTTCCTACTAAAATTAAAGATCCCGGAACGAATTCGGACCACTTCCAGGAACGACTCTGGATCAACCAGGAAAAGGTGTTCTTCGACGATTAAGATCACGCCTAGACTCACTGGTTTTAGCCTATTTTCCGCCGCAAATCGTTCTTGACGTATGGTTGTTCAAACTGTACTATGTGTGCGCAACAGTGTTTAGCGCTGCTGTTGCAAAGCCTTCTAAAGAGCCTCGCGCTATATCGGCCAGCTACTTCTACCCCATTCCGTGGGCATTCCGGTAAAACTCTGAACTGCAAATGTCAGCCAAATTAGGCGAAATCCTAGTCCGTGAAAATCTTATCAGCCCTCAGCACCTCCGAGAGGCGCTGGACTACCAGCGCGAGCATGGCGGCAGGCTGGGCTTCAATCTTGTAAAACTGGGATTGGTAAGCGACGACATGATTACAGCCGTGCTTTCCCGCCAGTACGGCATTCCGTCGGTAAACCTCGACCTCTTCCATATCGACGAATCGGTGCTTCGGCTTATACCCCAGGAGGTCGCACAAAAATACTCCGTGCTGCCCCTTTCTCGTGTCGGCGCCACCCTCACACTCGCTATGGTCGATCCGACGAATGTGTTTGCCATGGACGACATCAAGTTCATGACCGGCCTTAACGTCGAACCCGTCGTCGTAGCAGAAGCAAGCATTCAACAAGCGATTGCCAAATACTATGGCACCTCGAGAGAAATCGAACTGGCGGCAGTTTCGGTTGACGAGGTGCTGTTGGAGAGCGCTGGCAAGAGCTCCAATGGTGGGGGTATCACTCACGAGGATCTCGTATCCCTCGATAGTATCGATTTCGAAACCGGAGCCGCCGAGGACATCGAGGTAGTTGAAGACAATGAGGAGATAGACCTTTCCACTCTCTCCCGGATGAGCGAAGACGCTCCCGTCGTGCGCCTCGTGAATGTGCTCCTGGTTGACGCGTTGCGCCGCGGAGCTTCTGACATACATATCGAGCCCTACGAAAAAGAGTTGCGAATTCGCTTCCGTATCGATGGTGTGTTGTACGACGTCATGCACCCGCCGTTGAAACTTCGCGACGCATTAATCTCACGCATTAAGATCATGTCGAAGCTCGATATCTCAGAAAAGCGTCTTCCCCAGGACGGACGTATCAAGATCAAGGTGAAGATCGACGCTCGTTCGCGTGAGCTCGACTTTCGGGTTTCAAGTCTTCCCACCCTTTTCGGCGAAAAAGTTGTGCTCCGCTTGCTGGATAAGGAAAACCTCATGCTTGACATGACCAAGCTCGGTTTCGAGCCTGAGTCGCTTGTCAAGTTCCAACGAAACATCTCAAGACCTTACGGGATGGTGCTCGTAACGGGGCCCACGGGAAGTGGTAAGACGAACACTCTTTACTCAGCGCTACAATCTCTAAACACGATTCAAACCAACATCATGACCGCAGAGGATCCCGTCGAGTTTAACCTCATGGGAATCAACCAGGTGCAGATGAAAGAGCAGATAGGGTTAAACTTTGCCGCTGCCCTCCGCTCATTCCTGCGTCAGGACCCTAATATCATTCTGGTCGGTGAGATTCGTGACTTTGAGACTGCTGAGATTGCCATCAAGGCCGCCCTCACAGGCCACCTCGTACTCTCAACCCTCCATACAAACGACGCCCCGTCGACGATTTCCCGCCTCATGAACATGGGTATTGAGCCGTTCCTTGTAGCCACCAGCGTCAACCTCATACAGGCCCAGCGATTGATTCGCCGGGTTTGCAAAGACTGCAAAGCTGAGCATACAAGTCCGGCGGAAGCACTGATGGAAGTCGGTTTTTCCGCGGAAGAGGCCAAGACGCTGAAGACCTACAAAGGCAAAGGCTGTGCGACTTGCAACAATACCGGCTACAAGGGGCGCATTGGACTTTACGAAGTTATGGAAGTAACCGATGAGGTTCGTGAATTGATCCTGATCGGAGCTTCCGCACTCGAATTAAGAAAAAAGGCCATAGAGGACGGCATGATTACGCTGCGTGAATCGGGACTATATAAGATTCGCGCCGGCGTCACTACCATTGAGGAAGTCGTCCGTGAGACGGTCGCATAAACTAGGAGAACTACTATGAAGAGAACGATCACACTATCGCTGCTGCTATTGGTTTCCGTGGTTATTATGTTGCCCTTCGCCAGTTCTACAGCACATGGAATTCGGCAAAGCGCTCAGTTTCACCACAACCGCCATCGTCATCATTCTCGCGCTTGGTGGCGTCGCTACCGCACTCGTATGCGTATGAGGCGCGCCGCCGTGTTAGCGCATCGCAATGCACTCTTGTCTGGTCTGCCTCAGAACATTTCTCTTAACGATCCATCCGCGGCGTCGGTTCTTTCGCTCGCAAGCGGCTCCGCCAACATTTCAAATAGCGATCAACTGAAGCTTCGGTCTGACAATCCCAACCTAAGCATGCCGGGACAGATGAACCTGTCAGTGGTTGCCCTTAGTCGTCCGAACCCAGCGTTTCTTACCGCCCGTGAGGAGAAGCAAATGCTGGCCGGCGTTGCTGTTTCCGATCTACGCCGCATTGTGATCGACAAAATGATCGTGTCAGGTGGCTGGGTGACCAACGATTTCGTCCGGGACGTGAATGGCTCTCGCGTTTTCGTGGTGACTGCCCGCACTCCAAGGGATGCACATTCGCCGGAAAAGGCCTGGAACTTTTACTTCACAGAAGTTGGCGGACGCATTTATGGGCTGACCACAAACGCGCCGCTTGAATACTCAGATCAGGTGACTGGCGAGGCTGAGCGATTCATCGGCTCTTTTCACTCGAACTCCAGCACGCTGCCGAGCAACCGATAAACTTTTACTACCTCGACCATTCGAGATTTACCAGGAGAAGCCAACCAAATGCGATTGAACGAAAACGTTCCGCAAATCTCACTATCCGAACTGCTGAGAAAGCTCTCTGAGCTCGGCGGCTCAGACCTGCACATCACCACGGGTTCGGCCCCGCAAGTTCGCGTTGATGGACATCTCCATCCTCTGGAAAACTACCGCGTCCTCACCTCGGCCGACACGAAGCAGCTTGCTTATTCGGTATTGACCGATGCGCAGAAGCATCGCTTTGAAGAGAATCTGGAGCTCGACTTCTCATTTGGCGTCAAAGGCCTCTCCCGCTTTCGCGCCAATCTCTTCAACCAGCGGGGAGCCGTGGGCGCCGTTTTCCGTGCAATTCCTTACGAAATCAAACCCTTCGACGCATTGGGTCTGCCGGCGGTTGTGAAAACAATGTGCGAAAAGCCTCGCGGGCTGATTCTGGTTACGGGACCAACCGGATCAGGTAAGTCAACTACCCTCGCGGCGATGGTCGACAAGATCAATTGCGATCGTCATGAACATATCCTGACGATCGAAGATCCGATCGAATTTCTACACAATCACAAAGGCTGTCTAGTCAATCAGCGTGAAGTCAACGCGGACACGCATGGATTTGCCGCGGCGCTGCGCACAGCACTCCGACAAGATCCCGATATAGTGCTCGTCGGCGAAATGCGAGATCTCGAGACGATTGAATCAGCGTTGCGTATTGCCGAAACCGGACACCTTACCCTGGCAACGCTTCATACAAATTCGGCAGCTTCGACAATCAACCGCATCATCGATGTCTTCCCTTCGGACCAGCAGGCGCAGATTCGCGCTCAGCTTTCATTGGTTCTCGAAGGAATTCTCTGCCAGGCATTATTGCCTCGTGCTGAGGGCACCGGTCGCGCAATGGCCCTGGAAATCCTAATTCCAAACGGAGCTATCAGGAACCTCATCCGCGAAGACAAGGTTCATCAGATCTACTCGATGATGCAAACCGGACAAGACAAGTATGGTATGCAGACTTTCAATCAGGCCCTCGCAACGCTCTATCACAAGCGACAGATCACTTTAGATACCGCTCTACAACGCTCGTCTAACACCGACGAGTTACGCGAACTAATCGATCGCGGTTCAGGACTGAATACCGCAAACAATGGCGGCAAGCATCCAAGCCCCTATGCGCAGCCTCGGTCCGTTGGTGAACGGCCCACCGTAAATAGATAGAACCTACTCTGGAGCTCACAGCTATGCCCACATATGTTTTCAAAGGCCGCAATAAGCTAAATGAGGTCGTTGTCGGTGAACGCGTCGCCGATAATCGCGAGGCCCTGCGTCAGATTTTGCGCAAAGAACAGGTTATGCTTACCTCCGTCAAGGAGAAAGGTCGCGAGATTGGTATCCCGAAGATTGGCGGCAGAAAGAAAGTGAAATCGAAAGATCTGTCGATCTTCACTCGTCAGTTCTCCGTGATGATCGATGCGGGTTTGCCGTTGGTCCAATGTCTCGACATTCTGGGACAACAGCAGGACAATAAGTACTTCCAGCAGATCCTGATGCAAGTGCGACAGGATGTTGAGGAAGGATCCACACTGGCGGCAGCCATGGCCCGCCAACCCAAAGTATTTGATCAGCTATACTCAAATATGGTCGAAGCCGGTGAAACTGGCGGTATCCTCGACATCATCCTGCAGCGGTTGTCTACCTTCATTGAGAAGATCGTCAAGCTAAAGCGCGACATAATCTCAGCAATGATTTATCCTGCCGCGGTTGTTGGACTCGCCGTCGTGGCCGTGGCTGTGATCATGGTCGTTGTGATTCCACAATTCCAGAATATCTTTCTGGGCTTGCTTGGACCGGGCGAGCAACTTCCGTTACCGACGCGCATTGTTGTGGGCATCAGTAACTTCCTTGCGAGCTGGGGAGGCTTGTCTGTTCTAGTTGCGATCATAGGCTTCGTGGTCGCGATTAAGTATTATTACAAAACCACGAATGGCAGAAGTAACCTGGACCGCCTGCTCCTGAAGGTACCCATCCTCGGCGACATTTTCCGCAAGATCGCTGTTGCCAGGTTTTCACGAACTCTTTCCACTCTGCTCTCTTCGGGCGTACCTATTCTTCAATCGCTGGATATCACAGCGCGCACTTCGGGCAACGTAATCATCGAAGAAGCGATTACCAAGGTTCGAGTCGGTGTTGAGCGAGGTGAGAGCTTCGTCGATCCTCTGAAAGCAACGGACGTTTTTCCTCATATGGTGGCGCAGATGATCGGTATCGGAGAACAGACCGGCGCTCTCGATGCGATGCTTGGCAAGATCGCTGACTTCTACGAAGAGGAAGTTGATTCGGCTATTGCCAACCTGCTGACACTGATGGAACCACTGCTGATTGGTTTCCTTGGCGTAACAATCGGTTCCATTGTTATAGCCATGTACATGCCGCTATTTACCCTGATCGGCAAGCTCTCTAACGGGCACTAAGCCCTTCCATTTCACCAATTGACAGACCTCCTGTCTACAGCGAAGAGCCCGCAGCCGCGGGCTTTTCCATTTCCCTTGAACTTATCCATTAACGTACTCCACATCTGAGGAAAACGATCTCGACCACAAGCTCGCTTGTGATAGGCTTTGATTCGATGGCAACTCCTGAAGAAAAAACGGAATTGAGCGCCACGGTGGGACGTAAACTATGGTGGCTCATCCTCGGTAGACTGATAACTGCTCTGATCTTGTTTTTGCTCGCAACTCTTTGGAACCGCGGAGCAAATTCGCAACAGTCGCTTAGCAAAATCCTTCCCGTTCTCTCGATAGTAGTTGGCCTGACTATAGTCTACGCGTTCACACAACGGTTCTCGGAAACTCTTTTCTTCCAGGCAAGATTGCAATTTGCTGTCGACGTTCTCTTAGTCACGTGGCTCGTTTGGATTTCAAATGTTACCCAGTCGCCGTACATCGCGCTGTATATCGTCATCATCGCCGTTTCCAGTTTCTTCCTGGGTCGTCGAGACGCAGTCGTTATTTCGGTGGGATGCGCGATTGCTTTTACTTCTTGCGCTCTCGCCGTAATTTTTGGATTCAGCAGAAGCGCCTCGCCCAGTTTGATCGACAACTCGATCTCACAAACTATTCAGTCGGTCGGACTCTTCGACATTGCCTTTTTTGTCGTCGGTCTACTCTCCGCTCGCCTCGCTGATAGTCAGTCTCGTTCAGATGTACGGTTATTGGCGGCGACGCAATCGCTGGCTAGCCTTCGCGCCCTCCACGAGAGAATAGTGGAATCCATTAGGTCAGGACTGGTCACCACTGATTTGAAGGGTCGGATCTATACGTTCAACAAGGCGGCCGAGGAGATTACCGGGTACCAGGCGGAATCTGTTCGCGGCAAGGACGCCTCCATTTTCTTTGGCGAAATGAAAGACCACATTGCCGACTCCGTGCGCGCTTCGGACACAGGAGAGGTCAGTCCACGATTCGAAACAGATTGTCTTACTTCAGAAGGGCTTCGCCTGCGGCTTGGCTTCAGCATCTCGCCGCTGTTTGCGGAGTCTGGCGACACCACCGGAATGGTGATCACCTTTCAAGATCTCACTCAAGTGCGCACCTTGGAGGAGACCTCGCGCCGCCAGGATCGGTTGGCCGCAATAGGCCGGATGGCTGCTTCGATTGCGCACGAGATAAGGAATCCGCTGGCGGCCATGCGCGGATCCATTCAGATGCTCCGGGCGGAGATGGAAGGAGTTTCGTCGCAGACGGAATTGATGGAGATTATCCTGCGCGAGTCAGATCGGCTAAACAGAATCATAACTGACTTTCTCGATTACGCGCGGCCGCGCGCAATCACGCAGTCGCAGGTAGACGTAGGAGAACTGCTTCACCAGACCTTTGCTCTTCTTCAACACAGCCCGGAAATATTGAAAACGCAATCTATCGAAGAAGAGATACCGTCCGAACCAGTCATCGCGGTTGCCGACGCCGGTCAATTGAAGCAAGTGTTCTGGAACCTCGCCCGCAACGCATTGCAGGCCATGCCACAAGGCGGCACATTGCGGGCTCGGGTGGAAATGAACTCGCACAACAGGTTGCGCATCTCCTTTTCTGATACCGGGCGGGGCATGTCTCCCGACCAGGTTGAGCATTTATTTGAGCCTTTTTCTTCAACCACAGGAGGAACCGGCCTGGGACTCTCGATTGTTTATCAAATCATACGTGATCATGGTGGTACAATTAATGTAAGTAGTCTTGAAGGGCAAGGAACCACGATTACGGTAGAGTTGCCATTTGAGCCTTCATCGTGAACTACATCGGTTACTTATTCGGAGACCACAAGTCGAACTTCTGATTCTGACTCTTTCCAATCATGGCGAATATTCTTATTGCTGATGATGAACTAGGTATGCGGCAGTTTCTGACGCATCTGTTCCAACGAGAGGGACACACTGTGCGCGTTGCAGAGAGCGGTCGCGAGGCAATGGCGCTGCTACAGCAAGAGGCGTCGGATCTTGTCTTGTCGGATATCAGAATGCCCGACATGAGCGGCATTGACTTACTTCGAGCAGTCAGGGCGTTAATGCCTGAAGTGGAAGTGATCATGATGACGGCTTTCGCGAATGTCGACACCGCACGCGAGGCCTTTTTGCTTGGGGCTTATGATTTCGTTCAGAAGCCTTTTGATAACGATCTGCTGAAGGAAACAGTGGCCCGGGCGCTTGGAAAGATTTCCTTAATCAAAGAAAAGGAAGCGCTGCTCGTAGAGAACAAAGCTCTCATACACGGTCAACGAACGCGTGGAAAACTAGGGAATATCATTGGCCGGAGCTCGAGCATGCTAGCTCTCTATCAGATGATAGAAACTGTGGCTCAGGTTCAATCGACGGTCCTCGTAACAGGCGAATCAGGGACGGGTAAAGAACTGGTAGCACGCGCGATCCATGATATGGGTCCGCGCGCTGAGAAACCGTTTGTCTCCGTGAACTGCGGCGCGTTTACGGAGACCCTGCTGGAGTCAGAACTCTTTGGCTACGTGAAAGGCTCCTTCACCGGTGCCAATACAAACCGAAAAGGACTTTTCGAGGCGGCAAACAGCGGCACGATATTCCTCGATGAGATTGGGGAAATGTCTCCGGCAATGCAGGTTAAGCTCTTGCGCGTTTTACAGGAAAGGAAACTGAGACCTGTAGGTGCTACTGAAGAAACACTTGTCGATACTCGGGTTATTGCGGCTACTAACCGCGACCTTCCAAGCATGGTAGCAGCAGGAACATTTCGCGAAGACCTTTACTACCGAATCTCGGTGATACCGATCGAGCTTCCTCCCTTACGAGAAAGGGCGGACGATATTTCTGAGTTGGCTACGCATTTTGTGGATAAGTTCTGCGGACCGATAGGTCGATCGCTATAAAGGTATTCGTGGCCAGGTAACGTGCGCGAGCTGGAGCATGCAATTGAACGCGCAGTTGCGTTGGAAACGACCTCATCTATTGAACCGGAACGCCTACCGGAGAAAATCACAAATTACAATCCCTATCGCGTGGCAGAGGCAATGGAGTTTCCGGACGAAGGCATTAATCTGACGGCCCATTTGGACCAACTCGAAAAGACGTACGTGATGGAGGCGTTGCGCCGGACCTCCGGAAGCCAGACTAACGCGGCTGAACTCCTCCGCCTCTCAGTCCGCTCATTACGTCACTTGCTCGATAAGCATGGAATGCGCGGCCTTACAGCACAAATGCGCGATGAGCGACGAAGCCCGGATTCGACTCCTCGAAGACGCTCAACCGACCCCGCACCGAAAAGGCGAAGTGATGACGAAGCCGAATTTGCCGCGGGCGTCGGTGAATCGTGAATCAGGACTTGCCTGTTTACTGACAGAAACCGTCATTCCCTGCTGCCGGTAACTGTCAGCCGTTACTACTTCTCTCTGGCCCATCCTCATATTCCGACTAAACGCTCAGGCTTTCGTAAGGTTGGTCCTCCGGTCTGTACTGGCATGACTCTTGACTAGACACCTTCGTACTTTCCGCTCCGCGCGGCATGAAATCATACAGACAAAAGCCATTGGCGCGAGCATCCACCCAAATCCCTATCTTTCTCTTAAGGAGCACTAAGAAAAATGACCACCAAACGCCAGGAAGGCTTTTCGTTAATTGAACTTCTCATCGTTGTAGCGATCATCGGCATTATCGCCGCCATCGCCATCCCCAATCTTCTCGCTTCACGTCGCGCCGCTAATGAAGGCTCGGCTCAACAGTCTCTGCGCACAATTCATAGCTCAGAGGCCACCTATCAGGCCACGGCCGGTAATGGCGCTTTCGGCGCTGTGTCTGCCTTGATGA
>WNFC01023629.1_pt1 | contig 10973 bp, 10 predicted proteins | sample 5400541 | NCBI WGS metagenome assembly WNFC01 (sample SAMN13153342, study PRJNA577476) | soil metagenome | isolation source: 120 cm saprolite under Douglas fir tree site 2 hole 2 replicate 1 | place: USA:California | collected 2015-04-18
GACGGGCGACCACGGCATCCAGCACGGCTCGGCGTATCCGCTCGGTGTCGACGACGTCCCTGGCCAGGATGTTCTGCAGTCCCAGGTCGCTCAGCGTGCTCAAGATCAGCACCAGCGCCAGGGCGACGCTCACGTCGCCGAACTGCTCGAGCGTCAGCCGCCTGGCGATCAGGATCACCCACGCGGCCGAGAGCAGCGACGCGACGCCGCGCCCGAATGAGAGAGCGATGGCGCGACCGACGAGCAGGCGTCCGGACAGGAGCCTTGTCCAGGCCTTGGCCCCCAAGTCGATCAAACGCCGTAGCGCCGGGCGAATCGCCAGCTTCGCACGCGGGTCCTGATCCGGCGACTGGCTCGGAAGGCGTGGCTCATCAGCTGTCTCGGCCTGGCCATGCGGTACTTCCAGCCTGATGCGGGCGCGATCCGCCCATCCGCGCCGAGCGTCCACGTCGCATGGGCGATGCTGTAGTAGTTCGTCCAGTGCTTGATCCATTTGCGGTTTTCACGTGCCTCATCGCCGTCCCAGACGTCGACCTTGAGCGCGTGCGCGTAGTCGTGGTTCTGATGGATCAACGTCACGAACCCGGTCGCGTCGATGAGCGGTATCTCCGACGTCACCGTGTTCCATAGGAGCCAGTTGTCATACGCGGTCCTGCCGATGGCGAAGGGCGGCATGTGCTCGTACTGTCCACGCGGATAGAGAAACAGGTCGATTGCGCCCGGCGAGTGCAGCTTGCCGCGCGCGACGGCCTTGGCGGCCCAATCCTTCTCCCAGCCCTCGTCGAAGTCGAGGAGGCGACGCACGTCGACGTCGTGACGCTGGGCGACGAGAAGAAAACGCCTCTTCCATTCCATTGCAATGTGGGCGGCGTCGAGCGTGCTCTGCGTGAGGATGATGTCCGCGCTCACAAACGCGAGGACGTCGCCGGCGGCCATGATGTCGGCCTGGCGGAACATGTCCGACACCAACGGCGTTCCGAACGAGTTGGTCTTGACGCCTGTCTCGACCTGCACGTCCAGTCCGCGCGCCGCCTCGGCGGTGCCGGCTTCGTTGCTGAATAGAATGATCTTCGGCTTGGGACGCAACCGCAGCCAGCTCCGGATCGCGTTTTCCTGGATGACCCCGATATGACCTTTGAAGGCTTTGGGAGCTGAGAAGATCGTGAGCAGCGGTGACCCTGCGGACACTCCGTCGCGCTGGGCGGACGCGTCTACTTTCGTCCGCAAGGTCCACCGGCGCGCGCTGCGCGAGACGTTCGGCAGGCGGGCCCGATCACGTTCGTATCGCCGCATCTGGATCGACGTGGGTGCGCACGAGGGCGAGCAGACGTTTCCATACGCTGCGGCGGATTCATCGCTGCTGGTCTATGCATTCGAGCCCAATCTTGGGGCCGCCAGTCGAATCATGGGACGGCTGCGCAACTACGTGGTCCTGCCGATCGCCATCGCGGAGCGCGATGGCAGCGCCGAGCTGCAGCTCAACGCCTACGAGCAGTCGAGCTCCCTCCTGCCGGCTGACGAGGCCGGGGTCAAGAGCTGGGTCACGGAGCAGGAGTTCAAGGTCATCGGCTCGATGACAGTGCCGACGATGCGCCTCGACACCTTCATGAACGGCGCCGGCATCGAGTCGGTCGACTTCCTGAAGATCGATGCGCAGGGCCTCGACCTCGAGGTCGTCAAATCGGCCGGAGAACGGCTTCGGGACGTGGCCAAGGTTCAGCTGGAGGCGACGACTGTTGCGTATCGGCAGTACGAGGGTGCTCCTGGCAGATCTGTGATCGTCGAGTACATGCAGTCGAGGGGTTTCCGGCTGGCCGGCGAGGAAAGCCAATCGCACGGCCAGGAGGCCAATCTTACTTTTTCGAGAACCTGAGCTTGTTCAGGTCACTCCGAAGTTGAGGTTGGCGACCGTCTCGTAAGTGGCGGTCGAGCCCTGGTTGCGGACGACCCAGAACCGGTACTCGGGGGTGCCCGCACAGGTGGCGCTGCCGGTGAGCAGGATCGTCGTGCCGCGAGGCTGCGGCGAGGTTCTGTCAGTGCCGAGGCGGGCGGAGCTGCACCCGCTCAACGCGTACGTGATGTTGCGCACGTGGTCGTACGCGACTGACGACCCCGCGGAGCGCACGTCGACCTCGATGCCGTACGTTCCCGCCGCTCCGGTGCTGGTCCAGGTGGAGGTGTTGGCCGGGCTGTAGTCCTGTAGGACCCTCCAGGCGCCACCCTGGCCGACCCAGAAGCGGTAGGTGGGGTTGGCGCAGCCGGAGGTGGTGGCGGTGAACAGGACGCTGCCGCCGGTGGGACCGGGCGAGACCGGGCTGGCGCCCAGGGTCGGCATGTTGCAGGGCGCCGAGCCCAGGAAAAAGGTCGCGTTCGCCACCTTCTCGTAGGCGGCGGTCGCGCCCTGGTCGCGGACGTCGACCTCCAGCCCGTAGCTGCCCTGGGGCTTGCCGGTGGTGTTCCAGGTGAAGGTGTTGGCGCTGCTGTAGTCCTGGACGATGGTCCAGCCGCCACCCTGGCCGACCCAGAAGCGAAAGGTGGGGGTGCCCGGGCAGGTCGCGCTGCCGGTGACGGTGATGGAGGCGCCGGGGAGTTGGGGCGAGGACGGGCCGGCGCCGATGCCGGCGGCGCTGCAGGCATTGAGCGAGTAGGTGATGTTGCGCACCGCCTGGTACGGCGCGGACGAGCTCGCATCGCGAACGTCGACCTCGATGCCGTAGGTGCCGGCGAGCCCGGTCGCGTTCCAGGTGAAGGTGTTGGCGGCGCTGTAGTCCTGGACCATCGTCCAGGCTCCGCCGCGGCCGGTCCAGAAGCGATAGCGAGGATTGGCGCAGGCGGAGGTCGATGCGGTAAAGAGCACGCTGCCGCCGGTCGCACCTGGCGACACCGGCGAACCGCTGAGGCTCGGCGTCGTGCAGGGCAGGCTCGGTGCGGTGCCGTAATACGCCCCCACCGCCATCCGCAGAAAGCCGCCGTCGTCGTCGGCGACCGTCGACACGTGGTTGTTGCACATGCTGCACTGCCACGAGCTCACCGGCACCGGGTTGGTGATGCCGTCTCCCTTCGCGTCCATGTAGCTGGTCTGGCCGGCGTTGCCGGCCCCGAAAAGGACCGCCACGATGCCCGCGGCGGTCAGTTGCGTTGGATGGGCCAGGAAGTACTCGGCGCGATTGTCCTGGTAGTGGCCGTCGGTGTTGTTCATCGTGTCGAAGTACTGGTTGCCGACGGGCACCTGCCACTCGACGAGTGGCAGACCGGTGTCGGCGTGCAGGCGGCTCATGAACGCGAGCCACCGCGTGAAATTCGGAAAGACCACGTTGTTGCGGTCCCACCAGTGGTCGTTGGAAAGTGCGCCGTACCATGCCGCGTCGTGGTCGGCGACGTCGTTGAAGACCACGTCCCAGGGTGTGATCCCACTCGGGTTGCCCACGATTCCCGCCTTCTCGATGAACGACGCGATCGCGTCCGCCTCGACATTTGGGTCGACGGTGGTGCGATGGTCGGTCGCGATGTCGACGCCGCTCCCCCAGCTGCTCGCGTGGATGGCGAGCAGCGCGTTGGGAGCGTACTTGTCGCGGAGCTTCAGGAAGGCCAAGCCCATTCCCTGCACCGTGTTCGGGAGACCGGCGAGGTCGGGGTTGCCCGAGCTCGCGACCACCGCGGCCAGCGTCGACGGGTCGGCGCTCTGGTGCTCCATGAACCCCCAGAAGTCGGGCTCCACGTGCACGACGACCAGACCTCCGTAGGCCCCGACCCTCTGCATGAGCACGGTGAAGTCGGCCCAGTAAGCCTGCATCGTGCACGTGGTCGAGATCTTCGTGAGCTCTGCGCTCTCGCTCCCAGGCGAGGGATTGGACTGGACGATCTCGTAATACGTGAACACCGGGATCGCCGCGCGCGCGACGCTGTCGTTGATGTAGTTGGTGACGAACTGGCCGGCCGGCGAATCCCAGGTCTGCCAGCCGGCGTTGGGGCCGCAGCTCGGGTCGCCGGTCGTGGGGCCGGTATTGATGCCTCCAGCGAGGTACTGGTAGCGATAGCGCCACGGAATCCCGCTCGCCGTCATCCAGTCGAGCTCGGCGCCAGGTCCGTTGGCGAGACCGAAGTGGAGGCGGTCGGCGGGTAGGGTGCCGCGAGCGACGAAGTGCGCTGCCGGGATGGGTACTGGCAAGAGGACAGCCATCGCGGCGAGGGCCACCAATGCCGCGCGCACGGTTCGGGCTCTCCTGAGCGATTGACCAGTGGCCGGTGGCGTCGCGCACCCAGAAGCGGTACTCGGGCGTGCCGGCGCAGGTGGCGCTGCCGGTCACGACGATCGTGGTGCCGTGGGGCTGAGGGGATGTGCGGTCGGTGCTGATGCCTGCCGACGTGCAGGGCGTGGCGAAGAGGACGAAGGTGAGGTTGGCCACCGCCTCGTAGGAAGCGGTCGCGCCCTGGTCGCGGACATCGACCTCGAGGCCGTACGTGCCCTGGAGCTTGCCGGTCGTGTTCCAGCTGAAGGTGCTGGTGGCGCTGAAGTCCTGGACGATGGTCCACGTCCCGTTCTTGCCGACCCAGAACCGGTACTGGGGCGTGCCAGGGCAGGTCGAGCTCCCGGTCAGGATGACGGTGGCGCCTGGCGCCTGGGGGGAGGTCTTGTCGGTGGCCAGGTGGGCGGCGCTGCAGCCGACGAGCGAGTAGGTGATGTTGCGCACGTGGTCGTAGGGCACGGCTGAGCCGGCGTTGCGGACGTCGACCTCGATGCCGTAGCTGCCGGCCTTGCCGGTGCTTGTCCAGTTGAATGTGCTGGTCGCGCTGTAGTCCTGGACGATGGTCCAGGCGCCGCCCTGGCCGACCCAGAAGCGGTAGTTGGGCGTGGGGCAGCCGGAGGTGGTGGCGGTGAAGACGACGCTGCCCCCGGTGGGCCCGGGTGAGAGTGGGCCGGCCCCCAGCGTTGGCGTCGTGCACGGCGCCGAGCCCAGGAAGTAGGTCATGTTGGCCACCTTCTCGTAGCCGGCGGTGGCGCCCTGGTCGCGGACGTCGACCTCCAGGCCGTAGGTGCCGAAGGGCTTGCCGGTGGTGCTCCAGCTGAAGGTGTTGGCGGTGCTGTAGTCCTGGACGATGGTCCAGCCGCCGCCCTGGCCGACCCAGAAGCGATACGTGGGGGTGCCCGGACAGGTGGCGCTGCCCGTGACGGTGATGGTGGCGCCGGGGAGCTGGGGCGAGGACGGGCTGGCGCCGATTCCGGCGCCGGTGCAGGCGTTGAGGTTGTAGGTGATGTTGCGGACGGCGTCGTAGGGGACCGAGGAGGTCGCGTCTCTGACGTCGACCTCGATGCCGTACGTGCCGGCGAGCCCGGTGGCGTTCCAGGTGAAGGTGCTGGCGGCGCTGTAGTCCTGGGCGATGGTCCAGTTTCCGCCGCGGCCGACCCAGAAGCGATAGCGCGGGTTGGGGCAGACGGTGGTGGAGGCCGTGAAGACGACGCTGGTGCCGGTCGCGCTCGGCGATGGCGGAGCGCCGCTGAGGCTCGGCTGGGAGCACGTTGTGCTGCTCATGTCGAAGGTCCGTATGACGTTTCCGGACCCGACGAAGACCTGCCCGCCCGCCTCGCTGGGGGTGGTGAAGTGGGTGACTCCGAAACTCGCGCTGTGGTAGATCAGCGCACCGGTGGAAGCGCTCAGCGCGTAAAGCCCTCCGCCGCCCGTGTCCACGGCCCAAACGGCCCCGCCCGCCACGATCGGAGGCCCCGGCGAGAAGCCGATGGCCACCCATGAGGGAAGGTTGCATGCGGAGTCGCAGTTGCTGAACGACGGCGTCGACGGGTTGACGCTGAGAGCGACGAGGCCGCGGCTCTCGCAGGAAAGGTAAACGTAGGGCGCGGCGTAGGCGTATGAACCGAAGTTGGCGTCGCTGTGGTTGCCCAGACACACGTCGACCGGGCTGTAGGCCTGGGGCAGGGGCGTCGGGTACAGCTCGCCCTGCATGTGCCCGAGGTTCTGCGGGTTGACCAGAAATCCGTTGCCCCACTTGCCGGCCTGGAAAGCGAGCGTCGGGCTGATCAGGACTGGGGTGGCGGAGCCGAGGTCCTGGTCGTTGCAGTTCCAGTTGGCGGACCAGTCAGGAGGAAAGAAGTAGTCCTCCAGGGCGAGTGAGGAGCTGAGGCGAAGTACCGAGTCGTTGTAGTTGTCGTTGCTCGCCGGGCACCCGCCGTTGCCGGTCGAGACGATTACCTTGCCGGTGCTGTCGTCGACCACCACCCCACCGGCCGCCCATATGCCGGCGCCCGGGGTGTTGGGCGTCTGCCAGTGCTCGAGAGCCGTCGTGCCATTGGTCGGCACGCCGAACATGTAGCCGTGGTAGCTGCCGCAATCGCCTGCGCGCCCACCGAACGGAACGTAGACATGAGTTCGGTCTGTAGACAGCGCCAGCGCCCCGCGCTCCTGCTCGATGGTCCAATCGAAGCCGGCGACGGTGATCGCTGTTTGCAGCACGATGGCGCCCTTGTTGGCCAGGTCGAGGCCGAACAGGTAGTAGGTCGGTGTCGATGCGGTCAGCTCGGCCACCGCGTAAAGGCGGTTCGCCACAGTGTCGATGACAGGGGTGCCGAGGATGCCGGTCGGGTTGATGTTGCCGCATCCCCAGCCGCTGGTCTGCGGCGCGCCTACGTTCGTCGACCAGAGCGTCGCGCCCGTCGACTGGTCGAACGCGTAGACGGTGTTGCCCAGCGTGGCCGCGTATACGACGCCGTTGTAGACCAGCGGCTCGGCGTAGACGGTGTCGTCCATGGTCCCCGAAACCCAGCCTGTGCTGACACTCGTAACCGCACCAAGCGTGGGGTCGTATCCCGTGTGGCCGTCGTCTCGGTGGTATGTCGTCCACGCGCCGTTGGGGACCCCGGCCGTCGACCTGGCCGTGGCGACGGACGTGCCGGTGGCCGGAGCCGTCGCAGCCGCGGGCATGGCGGAAGTGACGCTCAAAGCCAGTCCCGCAAGAGCCCCCGCGGCGAGTCGGCCGGTCACCACTGCTGTCAACGCAGGAACTATGGGTTTCCGGTCGCACCTTTCGCAAGTGCCCGGATCGCCGCGACCTGGAGGGCTGCGACGATCCAGAACTCGACGCTCAGGTCGTTCTTGTAATAAGGCGTGTCGAACAGGCCGTGGACGGCGATGGCCGTAAAGGCCGCCGACGTGCCCCAAAGGAGCGGGCGTGAGAATCCGCCGGCCCGATAGAACGCTCGCCATCCGCGCCATAGAAGGAGGGCCAGGAGCGTGACGAATGCCACCAGTCCCAGCAGCCCGAGCTCCGACCACATTGCGAGATAGACGTCGTGGGGATACAGCTCAGGGATGCGGTTGCCTGTGACATACGGAGCCATCACCTGTGTGTAGGCGCGAAGGCCCGCACCGAATATCGGATGGTCGCGGAGCATGTGCACTGTGTCGCTCCATATCTGAAGCCTGCCCTCGAATGTGTTGAAGGGATAGCTGGGGTCGAGCTGGCGTACGAGCCGCTCATGAACCAGAGGGATCTGCGCCACCGCGAACCCTCCAACCAGGGCGCCGCCGAGCAGCACGGCCTTCACCTTCCGATTGGGCATGGTGATGACGGCCACCAGCGCGAGCACCGAAAGTGTCAGCAGTCCGCCGCGTGAGAGAGTCAGCACCAGGGCCGCGAGCATGAACACGAGAGACGCGAGTCCAACCCTGCGGTCCCTCGGGTGGTCAGCGTAGAGGGCAAAGCCTGCAGCGAGGGCGAAGGGTGGCTCGAGAAACATCGCCACCGCGTTGGGGCTCGTGTAGAGCGCCTCGGGAGCGTCGCCGCTGTGGATCGGCTCGTGGCGCGCGAGGGCGATCGCCCACGCACCCAGGTTCATCAGCGCGAAGAGCGTCGCCCCGATCGCAAATCCGACAAGCACCACGCGGAACTGCTGCGGCGTGCCGAGCAGGTCGATGGCCACATAGAAGAGCGCGACCGGCTCGATGAAATAAGCGCGGTAGATGCCGGCGGCGCCCACATGGTCCGGCGAGATTGCGATCCCGATCAGCCCGGCGATGAGCAGCAGCGCGGTGGGAATCTCGAGCGAGGTGCGCGCGGGGCGCCAGTCATGCGTTTGCAGGCGGCCGGCGACGTACAGGCCGATGGTGATCAGGATCAGGTCTTCGAGGAGCGTTGTGGGGATGGGACCGATGCGGTAACGCACCACGTACAGCGGCATGCACGCCACCGTCACGGCGAGCGCCCATCGGCTGTAGCGGATCAATGGCGCTTCGGATACGGGCGTCCGCGATGTCGCCATGAGGTCGCGAGGGATCATATCGGTTGGCGATAAACTGCCTTCTGTGCCGCCCCGCGAACTGCCCAGCCGCGCCCTGTATCACGGTCGGGACCGCGCGGCAGCACGCTCCTTCCTCTATGCGATCGGGCTGACGGCAGAGGACATCGAGAAGCCGTTCGTCGGCGTCTCCAACTGCTGGCTCGAGACGATGCCCTGCAACTTCGGGCTGCGAGAGCTCGCGCTCCCGGTCAAGGCGGGCATCCGCGCCGCTGGCGCCAACCCGATGGAGTTCAACACCATCGCCATCTCGGATGGAATCACGATGGGGAGCGAGGGCATGAAGACCTCGCTGGTCAGCCGCGAGGTGATCGCCGACTCCATCGAGCTGGTCGGCCGCGGGCACCAGTTCGATGCCATGTGCGGGATCTGCGCGTGCGACAAGACCATCCCCGCGACCGCGATCGCCCTCGTGCGGCTCGACCGCCCCGGCATCCTTCTATATGGGGGCTCGATCATGCCCGGCATCTTCCGGGGCCGGGAGGTGGCCGTCGGCGAGGTCTACGAGGCCATCGGCGCGGTGGCCGCGGGCAAGCTGAGCGACGCCGACCTCGCGGAACTCGAAACGGTGGCATGCCCCGGGCCCGGCGCATGTGGCGGCCAGTACACGGCGAACACGATGTCGATGCTGATGGAGGTCATCGGGCTGTCGCCGTTTGGCTTCAACTCGATCCCGGCAATGGACCCGGCCAAGCCATTGGCTGCGGAGGCGGCCGGCCGCCTGATGATGTCGGTGCTCGAGCAAGACCTCCGGCCATCGCGCATCCTGACCCGGCGCGCGTTCGACAACGCGATCGCGGCCGTCGCCGCCAGCGGCGGCTCCACCAACGCCGTGCTGCACCTCCTGGCTCTGGCCCGCGAGGTGGGCGTCGAGCTCGACATCGACGACATCGACCGCATCAGCCGGCGCACGCCGCTCCTGTGCGACCTCAAGCCCGGCGGCCGCTTTGCCGCGGTCGAGCTGCATCGCGCCGGCGGCATCGGCGTGCTGACAAAGCGATTGATCGAGGGCGGATTCGTCGACGGCGATGCGCTCACCGTCACCGGGCGCACGCTCGGGGAGGAATGCGAATCGGTGAAGGAGACAACGGGCCAGCAGGTGGTCGCTCCCCTCTCGCGACCACTGCGCGATGAGGGCGGGCTCGTCGTGCTCAGAGGCTCGCTCGCGCCCGAGGGTTCCGTGGTCAAGGTCACGCAGCACACGCCGACGAAGCATCGCGGCGCGGCTCGCGTGTTCAATCGCGAGGAGGACGCGTTCGCGGCGGTGACGGGCGGCAAGATCAAGCCTGGGGACACGGTCGTGATCCGCTACGAAGGTCCGCGCGGCGGGCCCGGCATGCGCGAGATGCTCCAGGTGACGGCCGCTATCGTGGGCGAGGGCCTGGGCGACTCCGTGGCCATGGTCACTGACGGGCGGTTCTCTGGCGCCACGCAGGGTTTGATGATCGGGCACGTCGCGCCCGAGGCGGCGGTGGGCGGCCCTCTCGCCGCGCTCGAGGACGGCGACATCATCGAGATCGATGTGGCCAGCCGGCGGCTGGCGGTCGAAGGCGTCGATGTGGCGGCCCGCTTGAAAGGCTGGTCGCCTCCCGAGCCGAACTACCGCAAGGGCGTGCTGGCCAGGTACGCACTGCTGGTCGGATCGGCATCAGAGGGAGCGATCCTGAAGCCCTAGCGGCGCAACCTTCCGGGCGGCCGGTCGTTTACATCCATTGAGTTGACCTCGACGGGCCGGGGGGCCTAGAGTGCGCGTGGTTTTTCCCATGTCCAGGCAATCGCTGCACCATTTCGTCATCGCCTTGGTCTGCGGTCTCGTGCCGCTGATTCCTCTCGCGCCTGTGCAGGCTTCGAGCCCTGCCCGGGCGGCCGCGGCGCCATCTGCCTCGCCCACGCCTTCAGAAGCCGCCGTCCTCTCGAAGTTCAGGGACAGCGGGCCGCCGGTGATGCGGCAGGTGGCCCAGGTCGAGGCGACGGCGGCAGCACCTCATCACACCGTCGGGTCGACCGTGGCGAATTCAGCCCAGATCCCGCTCGCGCCCACCAACCCGCGCCTGTTCCGCGAGGTCTTCGGCTTCGCGTTCGCGAGCAGCCTGGGAGACCCGACGATCGGGTATCCGTCGTGGAACTTTGCGTTGCTCTCCACCGTCGCGTACTTCGGCGTGCATGTGGCCTGGACCGGCGATTTCAGCAGCGACTCGGCTCTGACGACGTGGAACGATCCCAACGGGCCGGTACCAGGATTCATCAGGACCGCGCATGCGAACGGCACGAAGGTCGTGCTGACGATCATGATGTTCGACTCTTCGAGCGGCACGCCAAACATGTGCTCCGCGCTTCAGCAACCGCGAAGCTCGCTCACGATCCAGCGCACGGTCGCGCAGATCCAGGCCAAGGGCATCGACGGCGTGAACGTCGACTACGAGAGCGACAACACCCTGTGCACGGACCCGAGCACCGGGGCGGTGCAGTCATCGCAGTCGCTGCTCACCGCCTTCGTGCGCAACCTGCGCGCCGCGCTCCCCTCCGCGTACATCTCGATCGACACGTACTCCGGCGCAGCCGGCTACCGCGACTCATCCGGAAACTACCTCGGCTTCTTCGACCTCGGCGCGCTCAACAGCTATGTCGACTCGTTTTTCGTGATGGCGTACGACATGGAGTACGC
>WNFC01017337.1_pt1 | contig 10972 bp, 12 predicted proteins | sample 5400541 | NCBI WGS metagenome assembly WNFC01 (sample SAMN13153342, study PRJNA577476) | soil metagenome | isolation source: 120 cm saprolite under Douglas fir tree site 2 hole 2 replicate 1 | place: USA:California | collected 2015-04-18
ACTTCTCTCGCGGACTGATAGTAAGTCGCAATCTGCCATCCTGCAAGCGCGGGCACCTCTTTGGGCAGGAGGGAGTGCTGAATAAGATGTGCAGTACTCAATTCTTGCTCAATACGGGTACGTTCCTCCAGGCGCGCATTCTGCTCGATCAGTGCCTGGCGTTGCGCCATATTCTCGACCAATTGTTCCGCCATCTGATTGAATTGAGATTCCAGTTGCCCGATTTCGTCTTGCCTGGTGACCGGCACTCGCTGCGTGTAATCGCCCTTAGCAAACTGTGCCGTGGCACTCACCAGGCGGTGGAGGCGTCGTACCAGGCCTCGTGTTGTCAACACGCCAAAGAGTGCGCCGACAGGTGCCGTGACGATAATCCAGAACAGCGCAGTAAAGAGCAAAAACTCTATATACGAGAGGAAGTCCCCATTGAAAGCTGGCGATGCCCCTTGTATATAAATCGCTCCAATCGGTTTCCTTTCGTTGCTCAAGACAGGCTCGGCAGCGGAAATGATGCGACCTTGTGCAGTAGTTTTGATAGTGCTTCCCCCTCTACCTGCCAAAGCGTTGAGTATGAGCTGTTTCTGATCCGGCAGCAAGCGAGCGGCAGATGCTGAGACGGGGTAGCTCACCGGGTAAGAACTGGCGAGTATCTGGCCATAGGGAGTAAGCAGCAGCGCGAACTCACCCGTCTGGGGAGGAGAGGTATGTGCCCCGATGTAAGGTACCTGTTGTGCGACATCTTCTTTGGGCAAAACGAGTGAATAGGGCTGGTCCGATTGAAAGGTTGAGTGAGGGTTAAGGGCAACCCCACCGCGCTGGGTAGCCGCTAGCTTAGCATAGTCTTGAGCAGTCTTTTTGACTATGCCCTGGAAATTCTGGTCTATAAAAGGAGAGAGTACCACAAAGAAAATTACAATTAGTAGAAGTTCCACTAGCAGCGCGATGACAACAGAGACCCCTACATACGAAATGGTCATGCGCATTTGCAATCTAGACCACAACTTTGGTGTTTTACGCTGGCGCTCCGCCGGCTTCCTGGTTTTCTCTTCTACCTTCATAATACTCTTCTTTACGTCTCCCTGATTGCCTGACAATCAAAGCTACTATCTGAGGAGCGCGATTAGTCGGGGAAATTCCCCTGGACACTCCCAACACTCTGTGTAACACCAACGGTGACGACCATAAACGTGAGCAATTTGTGATATCATAAATCGCAATTGCGATCAGACTGTGTTGGTATAAATCTACTCTATCACATAGAAAATAATAGCACAGCAGACTATAATCATGGCTTTTAACTTAAGAAATAGGCATTTCCTAAAGCTGGATGACTTTACACCACAAGAGATCAGCTTTCTCCTACAACTGGCAACTGAACTGAAAGCAGCCAAATACGCGGGAACAGAAGTGCAACACTTGAAAGGCAAGGAGATTGCGCTCATCTTCGAGAAGGACTCGACACGCACACGCAGCGGATTTGAGGTCGCCGCATTCGACCAGGGTGCTCACGTCACCTACATCGGCCCAAGCGGCTCGCATATTGGCTACAAAGAGACCATGAAGGATACCGCTCGCGTCCTCGGCCGTATGTATGACGGGATCGAGTATCGCGGATACGAACAAGCACAGGTGGAAGAACTTGCCCGCTATGCTGGAGTGCCAGTATGGAACGGGCTGACGAATGAAGCCCATCCAACACAGGTTCTAGCAGACTTTCTCACCATGCAGGAGCACGCTCACAAACCCCTGGAGATGATTTCATTATGCTTCCTGGGCGATATCGGATACAACATGGCGGACTCTCTCATGATCGGTGCCGCGAAAATGGGGATGGATATCCGCCTGGCAGGTCCAAAACAATCCTGGCCTCAGCAAAAACGTGTTGAAGAGGCACAAACTCTCGCCAGGGAGTCTGGCGCCCATATCACCTTGACTGAGGATGCAGAAGCGGCAGTTAGAGGATGCGACTTCCTGTACACTGATGTCTGGGTGTCTATGGGCGCCTCTCCCGATCTCTGGGGCGAACGCATTCACCAGATGCTTCCGTATCAGGTAAACACCAGGCTCATGGCCATGACAAACAATCCAAGCACGAAATTTATGCACTGCCTACCCGCTCTGCATAATACAGAGATCAGGCTTGGGCAGGAAATGTATGAGAAATATGGCCTGGATGCTCTGGAGGTTACGGACGAGGTATTCGAGTCGCCAGCCTCCATCGTCTTCGACCAGGCTGAGAATCGTCTTCACACCATTAAGGCCGTCCTTGTTGCGACGCTAGGAGGCTAACACTCATTTCTGAATGCAAGAAATGATATAAACATTTTGTTTATAGCTTCATAGATTTCAGAAATTCCTCCACTTGTTGCCGGTCGATTTTCGCCTTCTCTGCATATCTCAATATTTCCTGTTCCTGACGGGCATGCATCTGCTTGATGAGTTCCTGCTTCGAGGGATCAATACCCCTTGGCGAAGATTGGCTAATTTCGTAGAGAAAACCCATCATATCCAACAGTTTTAGCTCATCGTGCAGTGTCTTATCCTCTTCAATCGCAAAGGCGCTCAGGATATCGTTTTGGATGTTGTCGTTAGCCTCTTTGATAGCCGCAGTCTTGAAAAAGGGTAAGATGTCCCCAATGACTGCTTCATGCACATCATGCACTAATGCCAGCGTGACCAGCCGGTCCCGCTTCTCCTGGAGGTAAGAATTAAATGCAGACCAATAGAGTGCCAGGAAAGCTACTGCCATGGTATGTTGTCCTACATTCCACGTTCCAAACCCGGAGACGCCATATACCCTGGGAATATTGAAAATATTCATCAGAAAATCCAGGTTTGGATGTTTCGAGACATGACCCAACATACCCTGAGGTGTAAAGATGTTCTCATAGTCTATATGTTCATCCATGTGTATACCTTGATACTCTCCTTGTATTCAATTGCTTTTCCTTCATTTCTATCTGTTCTCATAAAACCATTATACGTTGATTCATGAGATATCTCCATGCCGCACGGGGAAGCATGTTATCATAGTAATACATCTTCCAACACCACAAGGAAAAGGAAGCATACAATGAGTAAAGCAAAACAGTATCTTTACAGGATTATTCCAACGCGCCCCGAGATGTTGGCCGAAGGTCTGACACCTCTTCCCATATCGAGTCGCGTTAATTTCGGAAGCCAATGCCCGGTAGAAAGGAACAGAACATGTACGACGAACGCGAACGATTTTTGATCCGTTACTCGCACAATTTTGCCTCATTCATCGTAGCGCGAGCATATGGAGCCTGGATCGAGACTACTGATGGGCGGCGCATTCTAGATTTCACCTCAGGTCAAATCTGCTCGACCATCGGCCACAATCATCCACAGATTGTAGCGGCAGTGCAGAGGTCGCTCGACGAAGTCATACATCTTAATTCCTGGATGCTTTCTGAACCAGTCCTCACTCTTGCTGAACGGCTTGTAGGACTTGTACCAGCATCACTCAACAAGCTTATTCTTGTCAACACGGGTGGAGAGGCAAACGAAATAGCCTTACGGCTAGCTAAAATGTATACTGGACGCTTCGAAATTGTTGGATTAACTCGTAGCTGGCATGGCTTACAGGCCGGCGTAGCCTCGCTCAACCTCGCGGCAGGCCATGCCGGATATGGTCCCATGATGCCTGGCACTCTCACACTCCCCGCTCCGTATGCTTACCGGTGCCCGATTCGCCACTGTAACGGGAACTGCGACTGCTCATGCCTGGAAGCCGGTTTTGACTTGATAGACCAGCAATCAGTTGGTTCCCTCTGCGCAGTTATTGCCGAGCCAATATTATCGGCCGGTGGAATAATCGTGCCGCCGCCTGACTACTTCCAGCGCCTACGCAAACTCTGCGATGAGCGTGGCATGCTCCTCATTCTGGACGAAGCCCAGACAGGCTTTGGCCGACTCGGCACCATGTTCGGCTTCGAGTTGTACGGCATAGTACCCGATATACTGTCTGTTTCTAAGACACTTGGTGGTGGCATCCCTATCGCGGCAACATTCACCTCTTCAGCAATCGAGTCAGATTGCTATGACAAAGGTTTCATGCACGTGACTTCGCACGTCTCCGACCCGCTACCAGCAGCAGCCGGGCTTGCCGTAATCAACGTCATTGAGGAAGAAGGTCTTGTTGAACAGGCTGAGCAGCGCGGGAATTACTTGATGACAGGCTTGATCGAACTTCAGAAACGTCATGAGCAGATTGGGGATGTGCGAGGGAAAGGGTTACTCGTCGGGATTGAACTTGTTGAAGATCGTACCACGAAAAAGCCCGCCGATGCACTGGGCGTAGCTGTCGGTGACGAATGCCTCCGGCGCGGCTTATCGATGAACATCGTTCGTTCAACAGGTGGGATGTTAAACTGTTTCCGTATGGCACCCCCACTGTCGATTACCGAGAGTGAGATTGATACTGCCATAGAAATCATCGATGATGCTCTGATGGCGGTACTAGCTTCTCGTCCCGAACAAATGATGCTATGACAAAGACATGGAGATGAGCCAATGGAGTTGAAAGATATCCTCTATGAGAAGAAAGACAGCATTGCGATCGCAACGTTTAACCGGCCCAACGTACTTAATGCCTTTCGGCAGGCTACGCTGCGCGAATTCATTGCGATCCTCGATGACGTAAAAGCTGATGAAACGGTGCGTGTACTCATCATTACAGGCAACGGTCGCGCTTTTTCCGCTGGTATCGATCTGAAAGAAATGGCCTACCCATCAAGCGATTCACTGTCATTGAAGCAGGCTTATGATGAACTGCAGGCAATCCAGGATGTGACACGGCGCATGGTTCACCTCCCCAAAATTATTATTGCAGCGGTGAATGGTATCGCTATAGGGATTGGTGTAGAGACGGCACTGGCCAGCGACATACGCATTGCAGCGGAAGAAGCTACATTTGCCTTTACAGAAGTGAAACGCGCCCTATTCGAGACCAATGGCGTCATGTATATTCTGCCACGCCTGGTAGGACAAGGACGCGCAATGCAAATGCTTCTGACAGGTGAAAAGATTCTGGCACAAGAGGCATTAAACACAGGGCTTGTGACCCGTGTTGTTGCACAGGAGCAACTGATGGACTCTGCTATGGATATTGCGCGCACCATCGCTACAAATGCCCCCATCTCAGTACGTCTCGTCAAGCAGACGATGCGACGGACATATGACCTCGATCTGGAGGCAGTGATGCAACTTGAGGTCGATGGCATGTTGCAATGCTTCCGCAGCGAAGATCTTGTCGAGGGCTTTAACGCATTTCTTGAGAAGCGTACTCCTGTCTACAAGGGGAAATAGGAGCTATTATTATGATATGCTGTTGGTATCTGGTATTCTGAAGGAGGGAAACATATGAGCAGAAAAAAGATCTTAAGCCCCAGGAACATTATTGGGATCACCTTGCTCCTCTTTTTTGTAGGGGCAGCTATTGTTCAGCAACTGCAACGACCACCCGAAGAGCGAACCTGGTACGGCAAAATTGCAGGTATTCCCTATGACTTTCGTCTACCGACGGTCGAACGCATACGGGATACCTTCTGGAATAAGAGTACTTCAAAGATATTTTTGCCCCAGGCATTTGGAATAGGTTGGTCCATCAACCTTTACCCCATCATACATCCTGAAGAAATCCAGAGGCTGCAATAAAAGAGAGCGAGGAACCATGTCAACAGCATTTCGTGCATTTGTTGTCAATAAAACTGAGGAGGGTTTTACCGCTGGCTTTAAAGAACTAACCCTGGCCGACTTGCCTCAAGGTGAGGTTTTAATCAAGGTAGCCTACTCAAGCGTCAACTACAAAGACGGCCTGGCCTCCATCCCGGAAGGCAGGATCGTGCGCACCTATCCTTTCGTGCCGGGTGTCGACCTGGCAGGCATTGTAGCCGAATCTAGCGACAGCCGTTTCAAAACCGGTGATGAAGTGCTCGCCACAAGCTACGAACTTGGCGTCTCTCATTACGGCGGCTATAGTGAATATGCGCGTGTTAAAGCCGATTGGGTTGTTCCCCTACCTGATGGTCTGACCCTCAAAGAAGCGATGGCGCTGGGCACAGCCGGTTTTACTGCCGCTCTAGCCATCCATCAATTGGAGAAAAACGGCCTTAAACCTCAGAATGGCCCGGTGCTTGTTACTGGCGCAAGCGGAGGAGTTGGAAGCATCGGAATCAATATTCTCAGCGCTCTAGGTTATACCGTCGCTGCCAGCACGGGCAAATCCTCCGAGCACGACTACCTTAAGGAGTTGGGAGCAAGCGAGATCATAAGTCGCGAGGAGACTTCTGCTGAGAGCAATCGCCCATTGGAGAAGGAGCGCTGGGCAGGCAGCCTGGACTCGGTTGGCGGCTCAACCCTGGCTTACCTCATTCGCACCACCAAATACGGTGGCTCTATCGCTGCCTTTGGAAACACCGGCGGGCCGAATTTGAACACAACCGTTTTCCCTTTCATCCTGCGCGCGATTAACCTCCTTGGTATTGAATCGGTAAACTGCCCGATGGAGTTACGCAGCAATCTCTGGCGCCGCCTTGCCAGTAACTACAAGCCTGGGCATCTGCTCGATCAGATCGGCCACGAGGTCCCACTTGAGGAATTGCCCCAGGCGCTAGCCACCATCCTTAAGGGCGGTACCAGAGGACGTACCATTATCAAGATAAGCTAATGCCCCTTCATTGGAAGACGGACGAGCAGCACCGGGCAGGGTGCATGATCAAGGACAAAACGAGCCACGTGCCCAACTGATTTTGGTCCAAGAGAGGGTTTCCCAGACGCGGGAGAGCGAGGACAAATGACAAGCAGGTCAGCATTCCATTCAGATGCGTACTGGATGATCTCTCGCTCAGGATTTCCTTCGCGGGAGAGCGTTTGAGCACCGGGAAGGTAGTGTAATCCCTCCTGCAGGATATCCTGAGCGGCAGCTACCTCTGCTTGCTGGATTTTTTCCTGTAACGGCCCACTAGGATGACGTGGGCGCAAAAGCCCTTCGCGTTTTCGCTCGATTTCATGATGAGGGCCAAGATCTGTGACATAGAGTAGTCCTATGATGCGCTCATCAGCAGTTACCAGTGTAGAGAGAGCTCTGGTGATGTGTTCGATATTTGTGCCGTCCAGACAGCAGAGTACACGCATGTCCTTCCTCCTACACAAGTAGGAGCCAGATCGCTAAGGCTCCTACGACAAGCATCAATGGAGTGACCAGGATGCCCACTTTGAAATAGTCTAAACCAGATACCTCGATGTTCCGTTGACGAAGAATGAGCAGCCAGAGGATTGTTGCAAGCGAACCTACCGTTGTCAAATTTGGCCCAAGATCACAGCCAAAGATGGTTGCAGCGAGAAAACCCTGCTGGATAGCAAGCGGCGCATGCTGAATACTATGCAACGAGGAGGTCATTACAACGGCCATTGGAACATTGTTAATGAGGTTCGTTCCCAATGCTGATCCTAATGTCCCGACCATGACTGCGCCAAAGGTGGTTCCACCAGAGAGATGAAGCAGCAACTGACCAAATTGCGCGGTCAAGCCTGTCGTTTCTAGCGCCTGGACCACCAGAAACATCCCGGCAATGAATCCAAAAATAGGCCAGGAAATCTGCCTGGCAGTAACAGAGAGAGTTGTCTGCTTCCAGAAGAGCGCCCCAAACAACAGCAAGAGCGCGCCGCCAAGAGCAACCAGGGAGAGTGGGAATTGGATTGCCGCTGCGATGATGTAGGCTCCTGCGACCAAGAGAACGACGATGCAGGTGTAGCGAAAGTATGCCCGATGCTGCACTGTTTCCTGGAGAGCAGGTAAACGTTTTATGTCAAAGCGACCTTGTAGTTGCCTGCGATACAGGAAGTAGAAAACTCCGGCATTGATGCCGATTACAAGCAGTGATGGCAAGAAAAGCAACCGTAGAAAGGTCAGCAAACCAAGGGGGAATTGGGAGGTGAGAAGAATATTGATGGGATTACTTACTGGTAACAGGAAAGAAGCGGTATCAGCGATGAAGGTACACGCGAACAGATAGGGAAGAACTGGGAGCCGGAGCCGTGTCACGAGGCTCAGCGACCTCTGCAAGTGCCGCCAGGCTCATCATGCCAAGAAAGAAGAAAAAAGTGTTCCAATCACGCAACAAGGTGGTAAGAGCTGCCACAGGGCTGAGAAGACCTAGAAGGAGAAGCAATCCTGCTCCTGTGAGCGCTATGATGGCCTCGCTCACCTTCCACGGGCGAAGCATGATTCCGAGAAGGGTGAGCAGTGCAATAAGCGATATGAGCACTGTCTTAGTGAGTGCTGGAATAGGAAAAAAGAGAAACATTATCTGTCAAACCCTATTTTTTCACTAGCACGTTCAAGAGAATACAAGGGTTTCACCAAACCAATATGAATGTGTAGGCCACAATATATTCTAATACCGAAAGTGTGCATTGGGTACTTGACATCATTTTTGGGGAAGATGAGTCAAGAATTCGCGTCAAAGCAACACACACTCCGGGTCCTTGATACTCAACTTCTGATGCACAAACCACTTTGTGGCTGGACAGCCTCCGTGGCACACATTGTACTGTCCACAACCTGAACAGGCTCCTCCTCCCATCTTGCGATAGTAGTCAAAGAGCAATGAGTTCTGCCAGATCTCCCTGAAGCTTAGCTCGTGCAGATTACCTGCCTCGAACTCCGGTGCCTGGAAGAAGGCGCACGGATAGACTTCACCTTCCGGACAGATACAACACGTCGCAGTCGCCGCCCCACATATATCAAGACCTGCTAATGTGGTACCAAAAGCGTTGAGGTGGAAAAAAGAATCGGCTGTCAACACGTCGGGACGGTTCATCAACCAGTCTGTAAACTCACTGTATTGCTCTTGTGTCGGATGTAAATCAGCCCAAACATCCTGTCCTCGTCCCGAAGGGCGCAGGCGGGTCACACGTAGTTTGGCATTATAGCTTGCAGCTATCTCATAGAGTAGATCCAGCTCGTAGAAGCTATGGCGCGTCAATACACTGTTCACCGTCAGACTATGGTTCTCAGCAGCTAGAAATTCCAGACCACGAATTGCACGATCAAACACACCTTTACCTCGTATACTATCGTTCGTCTGAGGTGTACCACCATCCAGACTTACCTGGAAGTACAACGGGGCAAACTGCTTCAGACGGCGTGCCCGTTCCGCGGTAATCAACGTCCCATTGGTGCTGATACACATTACAAGTTCACGCATTGTGCAGCGTTCAAGCACTTGCCAGATACCTGGATAAATAAAGGGTTCTCCACCGCCAAAATGAATCTGGAATACCTGCATCTCCGCCAGTTCATCCACCAGCGCTAATGATTGTTCCGTTTTCAACTCACGTGGTCTACGTCTACCTGATGCCGAGAGGCAATGGATACACGCTATGTTGCATGCCGCTGTAATTTCCCATGTGACGGTCATCGGCGCTGACAGGCCGCCTTGCAGAAAGCGTTGAGAGCCTCGTCCTTTCTGTTGCGAAACTATCTCTCCTGTCTGCTGCATTGCTGCCAGGGCCAGAGGGTGTACGGTGCCGACTTTCGCATCCACAGACTGATTGGATCGTTCCATAAAACGCACAAATTCCGCCATCAGGGTTAACTCCTCTCATGAAGATACGGGCTTGCTGGACATTTACATCTGTACCTGGATATATCCTCGTTTCACCAGATCATCGAGAGCGCTATACAACTTTTGTTTGCCAGCTTCAGAGTAGCGACTGTTTTCGATCGCCGCGTTCATATCGCCATCATGCTGCTGCTGGCCTATGATCAATAGTTCAATGAGTTGCGGTGAATTGATAAAAGAAAGGGCACCCCTATCAGCACAACCATACTTATAGAGAATGCCTCCAAAGGACTCGCGGCGTATCTTAACCTCTGAGATGAGTCGATAGTGTGTAATGGTATGAGACATCGCTGACCTCCGCTGATTGACAAGTCATCTGTTCTATAGAAGCAAGCATACTTAATGGAGGAAGTAGAAGTCAAGGGAAAAACCTTGTATTCTCCAGAAACTGATGGTATGCTTATCTCACATTAGTAAGTATCGTCAGTAAAAGAGAGGGTTTATTAATGCCAGACATCAACCTCCAAACCAACGAAGTTGCAATTGACGAACAAACTTCCATCATAGAAAACTCTGATATTGAGGTGCTCACAGATGTAGATACGCTAGAGCTAGACCTCGCGTTAGAAGACGAACTCATCATCGAAGATTTCACCATCGATGGCATCTGCGGAGTCTACTAACCATATTAACCCCCGATTCCAGGATCGCACGGTATTTATCACAGGCGCAGCACATGGGATGGGCCGCGCTCATGCCCTCGCATTCGCCCGCGAGGGAGCGCAACTTGTATTATGCGACGCCTGTCGCCAGTACAGCACTGTCCCCTATCCACTGGCACAACCAGAAGAATTAGCATCGCTAGCTTCCGAGATCAAACAAATGGGCCGTCCCGTTCTAGCTGCCGAGGTAGACGTGACAGACCTGTCCGCTATGCAGCAATTGGCTGAACGGGCTCAGCACGAACTCGGCTCCATCGATATCGTGGTAGCTAACGCTGGTGTGTATTCCTTTGCGCCCAGTTGGGAACTGACAGAAGAACAGTGGGACGAAACCGTGAATGTCGATCTCAAAGGTGTCTGGATTACGTGCAAAGTGTGCATTCCACAGATGCTCAGCAGGCGTAGTGGTAAAATTATTTGCATTTCATCGACGGCAGGACTCAAGGGCATGGCAAACCTGGCACACTATGTCGTCGCCAAACACGGCGTTCTTGGTCTCGTCAAGACCCTGGCTATAGAGCTTGCTCCCCATAACATCAATGTGAATGCCGTGAGTCCAACCAGCGTCGATACCGCCATGCTCTCTAACCAGGCGTTATATGACGTGTTTGCTGGTGGTCCTGGTCCCCTGGCAACACATGATCATATGTTGGAATTAATGAA
>WNFC01014787.1_pt1 | contig 10971 bp, 11 predicted proteins | sample 5400541 | NCBI WGS metagenome assembly WNFC01 (sample SAMN13153342, study PRJNA577476) | soil metagenome | isolation source: 120 cm saprolite under Douglas fir tree site 2 hole 2 replicate 1 | place: USA:California | collected 2015-04-18
AAGAGCTGATCAGCGAGCTGAAGACCGACTACTGCATCGCCATCGTCACCCACAACATGCAGCAGGCGGCGCGCAGCTCCGACTACACCGCCTTCATGTACCTCGGCGAGCTCGTCGAGTTCGGCGAGACCGAGGCAATCTTCACCAAACCGCAGATGACACGGACCGAAGATTACATCACCGGCCGCTTCGGCTGAGGAGATCGAAGATGGCGTCCGAGCACATCATCAAGAGCTACGACGAGGAACTGCGCCGCCTCAACAACGCGATAATGCAGATGGGTGGGCTGGCCGAGGGGCAGCTCGCTGCTGCAATCGAGGCGGTGATGAAGCGCGACAGCGAGCTTGCCGCAAAGGTCGTGGAAGGGGACGCGCAGGTCGACCAGCTCGAACACGAGGTCGATGGGCTGGTCGTTCGCCTGCTGGCGCTGCGCCAACCGATGGCACGCGATCTGCGGGAAATTCTCGCGGCACTACGCATCGCCACTGATCTGGAGCGGATTTGCGACTACGCCGCCAACGTCGCCAAGCGCTCGATCGTGCTTAACCAGTCGCCGCCGGTGAAACCCGTCTATACCCTGCCCCGCATGGTCAAGCTGGCCCAAGCCTTGACCAAGGACGTTCTTGATTCCTACGTCGCACGCGATGCCGACAAGGCGCTCGTCGTGTGGGCGCGCGATGAGGAGCTCGATGAAATGTATTCGAGCCTCTTTCGCGAACTGCTGACTTATATGATGGAGGATCCGCGCAACATCACGGCCTGCACGCATCTCCTGTTCATGGCGAAAAATGTCGAGCGCATCGGCGATCACGCAACCAACATCGCCGAGACGGTCCATTTTCTCGTCACCGGCTCTCCGCTGACGCAAGCACGGCCAAAGCGCGACAGCTCGAATCAAGCCGTCGCGCCGCCCGCCGGCGGCAGGAGCGAGTCGAATTGAAGCCTTTGGTCCTCATCGTCGAGGACGAGGCCGCGCTCCTCACCATGCTGCGGTACAACCTCGAGAAGGAGGGGTTTGCCGTCTGTGCGGCAACCGACGGCGAGGAAGCGCTGATCCAGATTGCCGAGCGCAAGCCTGATGTGGTGCTGCTCGACTGGATGCTACCGCTGATCTCCGGAATCGAGGTATGCCGTCAAATCCGCCGCGGCCACACATCGCGCAATCTGCCGGTCATCATGCTCACGGCGCGCGGTGAGGAGGCCGACCGGGTGCGCGGCCTCAATAGCGGAGCCGACGACTACGTCGTCAAGCCGTTCAGCCCAGCCGAACTAATCGCCCGACTACGCGCCGTGATGCGCCGCGCGCAGCCCGCGAGCGCCGAGGATGTGCTGCGCTTTGGCGATCTGGCAATGGATCTCATCGCCCATCGCGTTACCCGCAAAGAGCAGCCGATCCATCTCGGGCCTACGGAGTTCCGCCTGCTGCGCTTCCTCCTGCAACATCCCGGCCGTGTCTTCTCGCGCGAGCAGCTTCTCGATCAGGTCTGGGGCCATGAGGTCTACGTCGAGCTGCGGACGGTCGATGTCCACATCCGCCGGCTGCGCCGCGCGCTCAACATCAAGAAGGGGCCCGATCTTATCCGCACCGTTCGCGCGGCCGGCTACGCACTCGACGCATCGAGGTGAGCCGTCGGACGGCCTGATCCGAGATACTAGTGCTGTAGGGCGGATTGGATTTATCATCCCCGAAGAGGACCGCGAGTTGCCGATCAACCGACGCAGCGTTCTGAGGGGAACAGCCGGCGGCGCTCTGCCGCTCGCCGCTTCGCGATCGATCCGGAGCGCTCGCGCCGCCGTCAAGATCACACCGGGTGCGCGCGATGTCTTCATCGTCGTCGACGTGCAGCACAGCTTCATCCCAGGTGGCTCGCTCGCTGTGCCCAGGGGCGACGAGGTCGTGCCGATCATCAATCGCCTCGCCGCCGGGTTCCTGCACGTCGTGATGACGCAGGACTGGCACACGCAAGGCCACATCTCGTTCGCCTCCTCGCATCCTGGCGCCAAACCGTTTGACGTCATTGACCTGCCCTACGGCAAGCAGGTGTTGTGGCCGGACCATTGCGTACAGGGAACGGCGGGCGCGGAGCTCAGCAAGGACCTGGCAATCCCGAAGGCCGAACTCATCATCCGTAAGGGCTATTGCCAGAATGTCGACAGCTATTCGGCCTTCTACGAGGCCGACGGCAAGACCCCGACCGGGCTGGGCGGCTATCTGAAGCAGCGCGGCCTCAAGCGTGTTTTTATCGCCGGTCTGGCGACTGATTTCTGCATCTGCTTCACCGCGCTCGACGCCCGCAAAGAGGGCTTCGCCGCCTACGTCATCGAGGATGCCTGCCGCGGCATCGATGCCAACGGCTCGCTCGCCGCTTCCTGGGCCAAGATGAAAAAGTCCGGTGTCCAGCGCATCCAATCCGCCGATCTTGCAATCGCCTGAGCCTCCCTGCCCGCTATAGCGGGCAGGGAGAACAGGGACGACGGGACTAGCCGCGACCGAGCGACCGGCCGGCCGCGACCGTCTGTTGCGCACGCGGCGCGTGATGCTGCGGGCGTTCGCCATGGCCGCGGCTGTTGCTGTTGCTCTTGCCGCTGCCGTGACCATGACGCGGCGCCGTCGATCGGCGCTGGCTGTTCGGCCGGCCCGAGCGATGACGTTGGCCGTTACGCGGCTCCGCCGGCAACACCTCTGCCGCCCCCCCTTGGCCGGGTGGGAAGGCATGATCGGTGACGACCGGCACGCGTTGCTTGATCAGCTTCTCGATGTCCCGCAGAAAAGCGCGCTCCTCGCTGTCACAGAACGAGATCGCGATGCCGTCGGCACCGGCGCGGGCAGTGCGGCCGATGCGGTGGACATAGCTTTCCGGCACGTTCGGCAGGTCGAAATTGATGACATGAGTGATGCCGTCGATATCGATGCCGCGCGCCGCGATGTCGGTAGCGACAAGAACACGGACCTTGCCGGCGCGGAAGCTCTCGAGCGCCCGCTGCCGTGCGCTCTGCGACTTGTTGCCGTGGATCGCCTCGGCTGCGATGTGGCGCCTCGCGAGATCCTCGGCGACCTTGTTGGCGCCGTGCTTGGTGCGGCTGAAGACGAGGACGCGGTCGATCGCCTTGTCCTTGAGCAATTCGGCAAGGAGGGCGCGTTTGTTGGCGCGATCGACGAACAGCACGCGCTGGTCGATGCGCTCGACCGTCGAGGCGACCGGGGTCACCGCGACTTCCACCGGATCACGCAGGATGCTCGAAGCGAGGCGGGCGATGTCGGGCGGCATGGTCGCCGAGAAGAACAGCGTCTGCCGTTCCTTCGGCAACTTGGCGATGACTTTGCGGATGTCGTGGATGAACCCCATGTCGAGCATCCGGTCGGCCTCGTCGAGGACGAAGATTTCGATCCTGTCGAGCCGCACGAAACCCTGGTTCATCAGGTCGAGCAGGCGGCCCGGCGTGGCGACGAGAATGTCGACGCCGCGCGAGAGCGCGTCGACCTGCGGCTTCTGGCCAACGCCGCCATAGATGACGGCCTGACGCAGCCCGAGGTACTTGCCGTAGATGCGGAAGCTGTCGGCGATCTGGATGGCGAGCTCGCGCGTCGGGGTGAGAATGAGGCTGCGCGTGCCGCGTGGGCCGGCAATCTGCTTGGCGGCGGCGAGGCGTTGCAGCATCGGCAGGGCGAAGGCCGCCGTCTTGCCGGTGCCGGTCTGGGCGACGCCGAGGAGGTCGCTTCCGGTCAGGAGATGCGGAATGGCCTGCGCCTGGATCGGCGTCGGGTTGGTGTAGTTTTCGGCGCGCACGGCGCGCTGGATGGGTTCGATCAGGTCGAGTTCGGCAAATGACTGCACGAGATTGGTTCTTTCATTGGAATGGCCGCACGCGAGCGCGGCGCCGGAATGGCGCGGCAGGCGTCGCGGGTCGTTGGTTACGGCGATATACGGGTTTGCGCTATCGGCCGCGCACCGCTCGGGTGGCGTCCGCTTTCCTGTTCGGCCTGCCCCGCGCGCTCCGGGTCGGCTGCTTATTGGCGGATCGTCCGGCAACGCGGCGGTGCAGCCTGGAGGCGGCCCCGCCCTGCGCGATTGCAGGATCGAGATCTAATCGTCACGGACGATCGTATCGTCGTTTGGTAAATGCTCCCTTAACGGGTGAAAGTCAAGTGATGCTGACCTAATCGCCGATCACGCCGCCGCCAGGGCCTGCTCGAGATCGTCGCGCAGGTCGGCGACGTCCTCGAGCCCGACCGAGAGCCGCAACAGGGTGGGGCCGATGCCGAGGACCTCGCGCTCGGCCTCCGGCAGGCTCTGATGCGTCGTCGTCGCGGGATGGCAGATGAGGCTCTTGGCGTCGCCCAGATTGTTCGAGATGTCGACGATCTCGAGCGCATCGAGAAAGCGGAAGGTGGCGTCCTTGCCGCCGGCGATGCTGAAGGCGATGAGGGCGCCGCCGTTCTTCATCTGGCGGGCAGCGAGCGCCGCCTGCGGATGGCTGGCAAGACCGGGATAGAAGATGGCGGCGACCTTGGGGTGGTTCTCGAGGAAGCCGGCGAGCTCGGCGGCGTTGCGCGCCTGTTGCGTCACCCGGAGGTCGAGCGTCTCCAGCCCCTTGAGCAGCAGCCAGGCATTGAACGGGCTGAGCGCCGGGCCGGTGTGGCGCAGGAAGGGCGACAGCTCCTTGGTCATGAAATCGCCGCTGCCGAGAATGGCGCCGCCGAGGCTGCGGCCCTGGCCGTCGATATGCTTGGTTGTCGAGTAGACGACGATATCGGCGCCGAGCTCGAGCGGGCGCTGGCCGAGCGGTGTCGCGAAGACGTTGTCGACGACGAGGCGCGCACCGGCGCCATGCGCGAGATCGGCGACGGCGGCGAGGTCGACGAGCTCGAGCGTCGGGTTCGACGGGCTTTCGCAGAAGACCGCCTTGGTCGGCCGCTTGAGGGCCTGGCGCCAGGCGGCAAGGTCGCGCCCGTCGACGAATACCGTCTCGATGCCCCAGCGCGGCAGCAGCTGGGCGATGATGTAGCGACACGAGCCGAAGAGCGCGCGCGACGCGACGACGCGGTCGCCGGCGTTCAACTGACAGAGCAGCGCGGCGAAGACTGCCGCCATGCCGCTGGCGGTCGAGCGGCAACCCTCGGCGCCCTCGAGCAGGCGCAAGCGCTCCTCGAACATGTTGACGGTCGGGCTGGCGTAGCGCGAGTAGAGGAAGCGCGAGCCGTCATCCTTGACGAAGGCGGTCTCGGCTTCCTCGGCGGAGCCGTAGACATAGCCCGAGTTCATGTAGATCGCTTCGCTCGTCTCGCTATTGGCGCTGCGCTTGGTGCCGCCGCGCACCATCAGCGTGCGGGGACGCAGCGTGCGGGAAGCGGTCTTCTTGGTCGTCGACATCGCGCTCTCCTCTCGACCGACCGGCAGGCGCCAGAAAACAGGCATCCAGAAGCGGGGCAACAAAAAACCCCGACCGCGAGGGATCGGGGTTGCATCTCGCCAACGCCCCGACCTTTTAGCGGTATTTTTAACGTGGCCGCAAGCCGGTCGGCTCAAATCACCACGGGTAGAGGCTCGACTTAGCGCAGCGACGGAGCGGCTGTCAAGCATGCCGCGGCGCCGATGCGTTGATCGCCGGCGTTCGCGGATGTAGCGTGAGATCCCATCTGGGGGGATACGAGGATGGTGGTCAAACGCCGGCTCGCCGCGCTGCTGTCGGCCGACGTCGCCGGCTATAGCGGCCTCGTCCGCGACAACGAGGAGACGGCGATCGCCGTCCTGCGCGGCCATCGCGCGATCTTCGACCCGCTCATCGCGCAGTATGGCGGCCGCATCGTCAATACCGCCGGCGACAGCGTGCTGGCCGAGTTCGACAGCCCGGTCGAGGCGGTGCGCTGCGCGCTCGAGGTGCAGGAGGCGCTGGGGACGCGCAACGCCGCGCTTGCCGAGCCCGACCGTATGTGGTTCCGCATCGGCATCAATCTCGGCGACGTCATGGTGCAGGACAACGGCGATCTGCTCGGCGACGGCGTCAATATCGCCGCCCGCCTGCAGTCGCTTGCCGATCCCGGCGGCATCTGCATATCGAACAGCATGCGCGAGCAGATCGAGAACAAGGTGGCGCTCGCCATCGACGATCTCGGCGAGCAGATGGTCAAGAACATCCCGCAGCCGGTCCGCGTCTATCGGCTGCGGAAGGGCGACGGCGCCGCGGTGGCACCGCATCCGCCGGCCCGCACGCCGCGCCGATTCTGGCCGGTCGCGGCCGCCGGCGTCGCGCTCGCCGGCATCCTCGGCGGCGGCGCGTGGTATCTCATCGCGGCGGGCGCGGGGCGCTTCGTCGGCCTGTGGCCGGGCGAATATTCCTGCGCTCCGGTCGGCGCCCGCGGCGCTCCCGCCACTGCCGATTCCGGCGCGACTGCCGGCGCGGCGCCGGCGGTCGGGCGAATGGTCGCGGTCGTGCGCGGCGACGAGATCGTCATCGCCCGGGGCCAGCCGGGCAATCCCGGTTTCTTCGACGTCAAGGGCAGGATCGCGCGCGACGGGCGCATCATGGCGAACGGCCACGGCATCGCCACCTCGGGCACCGCCTTCACCGTCGAGCTGACCGGGCGCGCCGAGGGCGACCACATGAGTTTGAACGGCTTTCACAACGGCCGCCGCCCCTGCCAGGGCAGCTTCACGCGAACCACGGATTGAGGCAGCGGCCAGCATCGATATCTCGCGCCCCTCGCTACTTTGCCAGCGCGACGCCGAAATAAGGCTGGCCGCCGAAGCCGTGGATCTTGTAGCCGACGACGTTCTTGCGGATCGGCGTGAAGGTCTGCGAGTTGGCGAAGAGCATGCCGCCGACATCCGCCTGGAAGACCGCTTGGGCGTGCCGGTAGAGGCGGTCGCGCTCGGCCTTGTCGTTGCTCGCATTGGCGCGGCTGACGGATTCCGAGAAATCCTTGTTGCACCAGCGCGCGCGGTTGCCGCCGGTCTTCATCGCCTCGCAGGTCCAGTTCGAGGTCAGGATCTGCGAGGGGTCCGGATAATCCCAGGTATTGCCGAGCATGGCGATGTCGTGGTCGCCGGCCCGCGCGCGCTTCAGATACTCGCCCCATTCGAAGGTGACGATCTCGGCGGTGACACCGATCTTGGCCCAATCGGCTTGCAGAAGCTCGGCCGCGCGGCGCCCGTTCGGCATGTAGCCGCGCGTCACCGGCAGCGCCCACAGCGTCGTCTTGAAGCCGTTCGCCAGCCCCGCCTCGGCGAGCAGCGCCTTCGCCTTCTCCGGATCGTAGGGGCGTGGCTTGAGGGTGTCTTCATGGCTCCACAGGGTCGGCGGCACCATCGCGGCGGTCTGGATGCCGGTGCCCTGATAGACCGCCTTGACGATGTTCGGGATGTTGCTGGCATAGACCAGCGCCTCGCGCACCCGGCGGTCGTCGAACGGCTTCTTCTCGTGGTTGAAGGCGAGGTAGCTCATATCGGCGCCGGGGCTCTGCAAGAGCGTCAGCGAAGGATCCGCGCGCATGCGCTCGAGATCGCCGGGCGCCGGATAGCGCGCGATATGGCACTCGCCGGCCTGAACCTTGGCGTAGCGCACCGCGGGGTCGGTGGTGATCGCGAAGACGAGGTCGTCGACCTTGGCGATGCGGTCGTCGAGCCCGGCCTTGCGCGCCCAATGCTCGGCGAACGCCTTGTAGCGGATCTGCGAGTCCTTCTGATAGGCGACGAAGGAGAAGGCGCCGGTGCCGATCGGCGCCTGGTTGGTGAGGTCGGGCGTGCCCGCCTTCAGCATCGCTGCCGCGTATTCCGCCGAGAGGATCGAGTTGGGCTCGACCGAGAGCGCGCTGAGGATCGCCGCCTGCGGCACTTTCAGCGCGAAGGTGATTGTGGAGTCGTCGATCTTGTCGATCGACTTGATGGCCGGCTCGACCAGCGAGGCGAAATACTGATAGCCGGTGCCGCCGATCGGGTAATAGGGATCGGCCTTGTCCATCATGCGGCGGAACGAGAAGACGACGTCGTCGGCATTGAAGTCGCGCGTCGGCGTGAAGCTCTTATTGCTCTGCCACTTGACGCCCTTGCGCAGGTGGAAGGTGTAGAGGAGCCCGTCCGCCGAGATGTCCCAGCTTTCGGCGAGGGCGGGGATGAGGTTGGCGCCGCCGCGCTCGATCTCGATCAGCCGGTCATAGACTTGCGCCCCGGCATCGAAGGCGGTGTTCGCAGTCGAGAATTGCGGGTTCATGAAATCCGGGCTCGCCTCGCTGCAGACGACGAGGGTATCGGCGGCGGCCGGGAGGGCGGCCAGGAAGGCGATAGTGGCCGACGCGGTGAAGATCGCGGCCGAGGCGGCGAGGGTCGTATGGCGGATCATGGCACTATTCTCCGGTGTGCGGCGACGCCAGCGTAACGGGTTTCGCCGGGACGGACCATGTCGGCCCGAGCGCCCTCGCTCCTGTTAATAACAAGAAAAATACAGGAGCATGGTGGTATTCTGTGGTCTATCACTCGCCATATTCTAGAGAAACCCTTCCACGACATGCCGCGCATCCTCGTCGGTTATAATTCAGCGATACAACCCAGCCGGGTGGTCGAATCGGCAAAGCTTCAGACCTATTTGGACATATTATAGCCGAAACAGGTTATGCGCAAGCTTTCCTTTGCCCGGCCGTCGCCATTGCCGGCCGCATGAAACAATTGGCTGCGCATTGCAGCCTGGCGTATAGCGCAGCCAGGAGCACAGCTATGAAGCGGAGCCTCCCACGCATTCGGTTCGTCACGAGACGTCGAGAAGCTGTTTTCGACCGGAGCAATGTCGGCACTTTGACAGTCCAAGCATCGCACCGGCAGCTTTCGGCGGAGCGAATGCACCGCAGATCCGCTCTCCCCGGCCGGCTTTCACCTTTTCAGCCCAGCAAACTCAGCCCAGCAAACTCAGCCCAGCAAATCGTGACGAGATCGGCGTTTCGGCGGCGTCGGGAAGAGGCTAATGTCGGCGGGTTCGATTCGGCTTGGGAAGCGATAGCGAGGAAGAACCGGCGGTGAGAAGCCTTTCCCTGCTCGCCCGCCTGCGTGCGGTGGTTTATCTCGGCCTTGCCGCGATCGGCTTGCAGGCGACATTGCCGCTGTTCCTCGCCTTGTCGATTGCCCGGGTCGAGCATGCGGACGCGACGGACGCCGCCGACCGCTCCGCGATCCACCGGCAGCATGCGCATCATCCCCTCGGATCGCCCCATCATCCGACTGATCATCCCGGGCATCAGCACGCAAACTGCATCCTTTGCCAGGGTTTGCAGGCATCCGGTCCGGCGACCCTGCCGAGCGCGTTTGCGCTCGCCCTGCCGCTTGGCGAGCCCGCCGAGCACAGCGCTCCCGAGCCGACGGCGTTCCGCCTTCTCGGCTCCCCCGCCGCCTACGCCTCGCGCGCCCCTCCTTCGATCGGCTGACGGACCGACCTTGTCGTGCGGGGAGCGGCTTGCCGTCTCCCCTCGTCATCCTTTCTCGAATGGAGCCGACCTTGACCTACCGATCGATACCGGCGGCGGCCCTGGCGGCCGTGCTCGCCCCCTTGTGCATCGCCCCCTTGTTCGTCGCCGGGGCGCAGGCGCACGGGGTCGCGGGCAAACGCGTTTTTCCGACTACCCTGACAATCGACGACCCGGCCGTCGCCGATGAGGTGTCGCTGCCGACGATCCAGTATCAGCGCCACGGCGCGAGCGACGATGATGTGGCGTTCCACCAAACCGACATCAGCGCCGAATTCAGTAAACGGATTACCGAGCATCTCGGCATCAGCATCAATCCCAGCTATACGATCATCAACCGGCCCGGCGCCAATAACTCCTATGGATTCGGGAACATCGAAACGACCCTGAAATACCAATTCCTGCAAAACGCGCCGCACGAGATTTTGATGTCTGCCGGGGTCAGCAGGGAGTGGGGCGGCACGGGGGCAAAGGCAATTGGCGCCGAGGCAACGGGCTCGACCACTCCAACGATTTTTTTCGGAAAAGGCTTCGGCGATCTGCCCGATTCCCTCAACTGGTTCAAGCCGCTCGCCGTCACTGGAATCTTCGGCTACCAGTTCGCCGATGTACCGACGCGAACATCCACCGTTGTCGACGACGACGGCAATGTCAGCCTGCGCTCCGACCACAGCCCCGATTTGTTTGCCTACGGGGCGTCGATTCAGTACAGCATTCCCTATCTTCAGGCGAACATCAAAGACCTCGGCTTGCCTGATTTCCTGGGCCGCATGACGCCGCTGGTCGAATTCGCCTATACCAGCCCGGCAACGACCAGCAATGGGGTACGCACACAGGGGACGATCGCCCCGGGACTCATTTATTCCGGCGACAGCTTCCAGCTTGCCGCCGAGGCGCTGATCCGCGCGACGAGAGGATCGAACGCCTCGACCGGGTTCATCTTCCAGATCCATTTTTTCCTGGACGACATCTTCCCGACGACGCTCGGGAAGCCGCTTTTCGGGAATTGATGACATGGAAAAAACCGATCGAACGCGTGCACCTCGCCGATCGCACGCATGGCGGCTCGGCGGCCGGCTGTTGTTGCCTGGTCTGCTGCTGGCGGCATTGCCGGCCCTCGCGCACGCCTTGCTCGAACGGGCCTCCCCCGCGGTCGGCAGCACGATCAAATCGGCGCCGGCCGAGATCACCTTGCGCTTCACCGAAAAAGTCGAGCCGGCCTTCAGCACGGTTGTGGTGAGCGGGCAGGGCGGCGAGCGGGTCGATGCCGGCGACCCGCATGTCGACCCGAGTGATCCGATGGTCCTGCGCGTCTCGTTGAAGCCGCTCGGACCCGGATCCTACAAGGTCGTCTGGCGGGTCGTCTCGGTGGATACCCACGTGACCGAGGGCGACTTCAAATTCACCGTCGCGCCATGATCGCGATAGCGCCCGTCGGGGACAGACCGCCGTGTTGACGGGCCTGATTGCCGCGCGCGCGCTCAATCTGGCCTGCGCCGCAATCCTGCTCGGCACGCCGGCGG
>WNFC01009132.1_pt1 | contig 10970 bp, 7 predicted proteins | sample 5400541 | NCBI WGS metagenome assembly WNFC01 (sample SAMN13153342, study PRJNA577476) | soil metagenome | isolation source: 120 cm saprolite under Douglas fir tree site 2 hole 2 replicate 1 | place: USA:California | collected 2015-04-18
TTCAGAGGTATCAAACCCTCCCGTCGTTACAAGAATATATCCTGGTCAGTTCGCGCTATCAGTTTGTAGAGATTTTCCGCCGCCAGCCGGACGAAACGTGGTCATATCAAGCATATCGGCCAGATCAATTCATCATGTTGGGAAGCATAAACATTGGACTTACGTTTGCGGAGATCTATGATCGCGTTCCCGTTCCTGCAAAACCGGAATTGTTGAAGGAACTGAGAGAAAAGTACGGCGTTCACTTCGCAACATAGTGTCTTATTAACTTTGAGCAGTGCCAGGAAGTTTTCTCGAAATATCGTAGAAAAGTTCGCTGACTTGACAGGTAAAGCCGGGTAAATGCGGAGACTGTATGGTGTCATTTTGGTAGAGCGTGCTGTGTAGCTTGAGTTGGGCAGCATCGCGTCGATAAATTTCGACACGTCGTTCCGTCCAACTGACAATCCAGTATTCCAGGACGCCTCGACGCGAGTATAGCCACAGCTTGAATTCGCGGTCTCGCTGCTCGTTTGTTGTACCTGGTGAGAGAACCTCGACGGCAAGATCAGGTGCGGCATGATATTTTCCATCTCTTTGAGAGGTAGTGGCGAGACGTTCATTACTCATCCAGGTGACATCAGGGGCAACATCATTGTCATCTGTAAAGATGAGTCCTGGCGCAACCACCGCTTCACCACTGTCTGCTTGAATGCTCCATGTTTGTAAAATGCTCCATATGCGGGTACAAACAAGCTGGTGGTGTTTGTGCGGCTGTTTTGACACGTACAGTTCTCCATCGATGATCTCATACCGCGTGCCATCATCCTCTGGCAGTATCTCCAGGTCTTTAGATGTCCAGTGTACCGTCTTCATAGTGCCTCTGCCGTCTCTCTAGCACACTTAAGGTCCTTTTTCCCTTCATATTGTAACATCGCGAGGTCTTCCTGTCTACGGGAATGCTTCTGCTTCTTTCTCCCCCTGCTTACCCCTGCGCGAAAGCATCCTGGTCCTCAAGCAACAAAGGATGCACAGTATATTCGAGCCGGTACTCTTTGAGCAGTTCTAATGCTCGCTCAGAAACTGTACCCCAGTGGGCATCGAGCACCTTGACAACGGGTCTGCGCTCATGTAAATCGGGAATCGCAGCTTTCAGTTCGTCCAGGTGTCCCAGGTCCTCCTCATGAAGATGAATCTCAAGCAGCGTTTCAGTGGGCACCTGGTTGCTATCCCCCTGGGTAAAGCTATATAATTCATCCTTGCGATCAGACAGCCATTGTAGCAAGTCTAAGGCTTCCCGTGAGTTGAGGTACACCCTATGACTGTAACTGTCAGAAATGGAAATATGCTTGCCATTGCTAAAATCAAAACTCGCCATTATTCGACTCCTTTAATGCTAGTGCAGACAACCCTTCGTTCTAAGATAGTATAATATATCAATACCTTGACAACCAAAGACTTTCACCTCACAAAACGATCACAATTTCCCGCTCGTCCACTCGGAAATATTTATCTACAGGTGTTACCCATGTTATCGACGAGGCAGTTATTTAGAGTTTCATCCCCAATGGAGCCAGAGAAGGGCATTATAGATCTGTATCTGCCACACTTTCCATGAGTGATAACCGTCCTTTATATCAAGATGGTAGCCTATATGCAGCTTCGTGAGTTCCTGCACGAACTGCCTGGCGTCGGTGTAGTACGGCTGATCCCTGGTTGCCGCTCCGATATACATTTGTATGTACCATGCTGCCTTATCGGTGCGCAGAACGTCGAGAGGGCTGTTCTCCTGGCGATAACTGCTGCCCTTGCCCCAGATGCCTCCTTCAGCTACGTAGTAACCTCCGAGTGTGATGACGAAGCCAAACACATCGGGGTGATGTAGGGCAATGTTCATCGCTCCAAAACCGCCCATGGAGAGACCGCCTATGCCGCGATACGCGGCTTCAGCGATGGTACGATACCTGGCATCGACATACCTGACCAGGTCAATCGCAACGTATGTCTCGATATTTTGGTGGTGGTCAAAGCTATTGCCCCATTCGCTTGTCGCTCCGGGGCGTCCATTGCCGTCAGGCAGAATCAAGATGAGCTCGGGTATCTTACCAAGAGCAATCAGAGAATCAGCGGCCTGATCAGCCTTGCCACCAGTGAACCAATCGCTATCTTTGCCTGGTGATCCGTGCAGGAGATACAGTACGGGGTAATGTTTGGCTTGCCCCGCCGCTGTGTTATAGGAAGGAGGGAGGTAGACGAGAAATGGTTTCTTCTGTCCACCGAGCGCTGCACTGGCGACTTCATCCTGCACAATAGTACCATGTATTGGCCCGTACCCGTTGTGGATAGACGGTGGCAAGTGTAAGCCTATGTCGGGGGAAAAGATGAACAGGTCGCTAGAACTGCTGGCAAGCAGCAAAAGACCGATCATCGTAACCACTCCTAGCCAGGAACTAATCGTGTCTCTGATTGTTTTTGCGTTGGAGGTGTGATGGCCTGGCGCCACTTTGCGCTGCTCATGCGAGGCATCATCTGTTTGTGCAGGTGTGCTGCGCTGCCAGATGAAGCGTACAAGTCGGTAGGGTGGGTTAAGGAGCACCTCCCCAAGCGCCACCCCAACAGCTGCCCCGGTAAAGCCGGCGAGGAAGGCAAGGGCCAGCATGATAAACGATGTATGCACCAGCGCACCACCATTGAGAGGCTCCAGGCCTCCTCCTGGATCATGGGTGGGTTGGAGCTCCAGCTGAATAAAACCGCTAAGGTAGCCGAAGTAGAAGACCACTCCAGCTCCCAGTGTAGCCCCCAATTTTCGTCGCCCCCAGGCCGCTCCAAAGAGAGCAGCTCCCGCTGTCATCACGAGAGCGGCAATCAGTTGAGCACGCAGTGGATCGAGGCCAACATTGATGATGGTAGAGACCAGGCTACCGATAATACTGTTATTGAAGAGCACTAGACCGCCGAGCAGTGCCACAAGGAATGACACGATGCCTGCAATGAAAGGTAGGATTCGCTGCATGTTTCTAAAGTTCTCTTTTACATTCAATGTCCGCCTGGAAATGATTACTCACATCATAGCGACAATCCGCCACTGCCTGAATGTCTTTGAGCGCTTACCAGGTTGACCGTGCCCGTATGCTTTGCCTGCTGTTTCACTTGCAATTTTTTGAGTAATCTGTAGAATTCCGTGAGTAGCGATGCATTATGTAGATGGACATGATAGAGAGCCCAACCGACTTTTGGCAATGACAGGGTGTTGGAGTAGACGAGGTAGCGGCTCTCCCAACGAGGTTGAAACTTCTTCTTGAAGTTGAAGAGTAAGCTATTCTTGCTCTGGTTGCCAAAAAGGTGGGTCAGAAAGTCAATACTCGTCTCCAGGAAACTTTCATGGTTGTCGATGACATTGCTCATTGGAGCAAGACCCAGGCTAACTATGTCGGCCCCTCCACTTTTCAAGTATTCGACGGAGCGCGCCAGTAAGAGCTCCATGGTACCAGGGGGAGTATGTTCGGTACGGCGCATGAGATCAAGCCCCCAGCCATTACGCCCGTAAATTGGCACAAAGGTCACAAAGGCATATACCTTATTGGTCATATCAAGCGCCAGTGCATAGATCTGTTCACAGTCACCATGGATATCGAAATGCCCCATGCTGAATCCCATCTCTGAACTTCTCTTGTTCACCAGCCAGGTATGTGATATTTGTTCCATCTGTGCGAGTTGCTCAGCATCCTGTACTGGCCCATGGGAGAAAATGATGCGGATGCCTTCCCTTTCAGCACGTTTCGCACTCACACGGACGTTCGCCATGGCTTTCCCTGTGAGCGTAAACGTATGCGTCGTGATGACCGCGTCCTCACCCATTTTCAGTAAATGGAGTCCGGCCGCACGATACAAGTCGACCAGGGTATCACGTACCTGCCAGAAAACGATCCTCCAATCTTGCTCGTTGCAGAAAGCCATGAATTGCTCAATGACCGACGGCATCTCCTCCTCAGCTCCAATTGGGTCACCTGCAACAACCGCGACATTGCCTTTCAGCACGTAACTGATAACCGACTTGCCTGATGCAGAGAAAAAGTACAGTTTGTCTATATCGAGGGCAAAGTAGGAGATCGAGCTTCGACCATACAGGCGTATGAGGCTAGAGGCCGCTTGTCGCTGCTGTTCATTGGGAAAGAGCCGTGCTGCTACTGGACGCAGAATCATCGCTATGCCATAGAGCACTGCACTGAGACAAAGCACAGGCAGTGCGCGCCCAAAGAAAAATGCCTGGGTGCCATATGTCAGGTGGACATGCGCATTGGTGAGCAGCCGCAGAACGACTTCATCGATACCAATACGATCCACGAGCGGCTCAAATTGATTATATAGGACGAACAATCCACCGATGGCGTAAAGGGTAACGATGCCTAGTCCTACGAATAGAGCAATGTAACCGCGCCGGACTGAAGGCGGGTCACTTTTAGCCCGGAAGAAGCGAGAAAAGAGAATGAGCAGCACGGCGAGTGCTTCTATCAGGATAGTTGCGAGTACATGGCCACCACTGAGGATGTAAAGACAGGAGGATAGCAGCAAGAGTACGAGGCTTATGCACCAGGCCTCATATTTCCCGCGTATCAATCCGTATGAGAGCATCAGCAAAAAGAAGCCAACGACAACAATGAGTTTATGCATGCCATAATGAGTATCTACTGGCCACGCACCGAGTAGCATATCCCAATTGAGCTTAGGAACGATGACTGAGAGCATATTGGCTATGCCAGTCGACCCGGTAGCCAGCGCCAAAATGAAGCGTATAGAGCTATTGAACCGGCGAGCATGCATTGCTTTAGTAGAGTTTTTTTGTAGTTGCATAGACTTTCTTTCAGATCACCACGTACCCCATACACTTGTATAAGACACTTCATTATTACGCGTAAAATTGATTTTATTTCTCATGTGGTCAACGATGGCGACTTCCAAAATTAGTATGCGAAAATCGGGGCAGAGCGGAGCGTTTAGAGCTTTCCCGTTCTTAGCTATGCTTCAATCGGCAACTCAGTCTAGCTTATGAACATAGGCATGTATGGTACTGGTCGCTTGAATATGCTATAACCACCCAAAATACATTATAGAGCCTGTAAAAAATTGGCATGTGGACGGCCAATGGCTCCCAGAATACCAGCGCCGAGCCGGGAGCGCCCGCTGTCAATAACATCACTGTCAGTAGTGGTTCACTAACGCTTGGTCCCTTTAACACCGCTGGCGTGTATCACGTCTACTGCACCATTCACAAGGATATGAATTTAACGATAGTGGTGCAGTGATGCCGTGAGAAAACCTGTTCATCGGTTTAGGTCTCTTTGCTGTGAATATGTCAGCGCCTTACCAAATAGGATAAAACTCCTAGTTTGTTGGAGATTCATTGAATAACCACTACTATATTACAGGAAATTCGAAAAGCTTTTTCGAACATAAGGGTCCCACAAACAGAAGGAACTCTTGCAATGCGCGCAGGCCGTCATTACCAGCCCTTAAGCTACGATCTTCGCCTCCCTGATGAGGCGCAAGCGGATGCGCTTCGCCTGCTGGATGCTAGTCGTTTGGTGGTCAATGCAGCACTGGTGCAGTTGTGGCCCTACCTCGATGACTTCATGACCGAGCACACAGGACCGGCCTGGAAACAGGTGGGAGAGTTCATTGGATCCCCTCAGCCTCACGGTGATCGACAATGGCGATGCGAAAGTGAGACCGCTGGTCGCATACTGCGTGCCCAAGCCAAACGCAAACAGGCCTTTGAGCTGATCCAGCCCATTCTCTGCGATGGGTTCATTCGCCCCAAGACCGAGAAACGACCTGCGGGCAAAAACCGCCAAAGCATCAAAGAAGCCATCGAGGCACTGCAAAAGACGCTTGAGGATGATGATACCGCCTTCGTCACCATACAAAATGTGGTCGAGCAAGCCTGTAATTATTTTCTCGAACATGGCATGTTCCCGCATAGCTACGAAGACATGCAGGCCGTTCCTCTGCTCAAGGTGGGCATGCTCACCTACGCAGGGGACGACGGCATCATGAAAGGCCAAAGTTATCGTCTCTCCTTCGATGTGCAAGCCGGGACAGCTTCCCTGCTCTTCCGCTTTCCCGATGAAATGGGCAGCTGGAAGTGGAGAAAAGACCCCATCATCCTCCAGCTTCCTGCTTGCGTGGTGGAGCGGCTCAAAGAGGGAGTGCATATGGCTCCCACCTTGCGTGAGTTAGTCAAAGCCCATGGGAGCCGGATTGCGGTCCTCGATGTGATTGTCCAGGTCAAAAAAGCGGAGCTTTCTCCCTGGAAGACGATCGAGCGGGTGCTCGGCTTCGACTGGGGCGTGCATGGCTTAATCACGGCAGTGGTCCTCTCCGCCAATCCGGCTGATCCAGAGCAGCCGACGCAGGTCTCGCGTCCCCTGTTTGTCAACACCTGCGGTCTCGATGGGCACCAGGCGCGTACCCGTCGCCAGATTGACCAACTGCAAGCCGCACGCGAGCAGCTGGCCGAGGGCGATGCCAAACGAGCCTTCTACGAGCAGGAGATCAGTCGCTGCTGGCAGGTGTATGAGGCACGCAATCGCGAACTCGCGCACCTGGCCGCCAATCTGCTCTTGCTCTTCGCCAAGGTCGGGGGCTGTTCCCTCATCTGTGGGGAATCGCTTAAGACACTCAAATCCACCGGGCGGGGTAAAGGCGTGCGCGGCAAGTGGCGCAACTGGCGCAACAACACGACCATCCGCTCAGAGATCTGGCACACCTTGAGATACAAAAGCCACCTCTTGGGCATGCGCTTCCGCTCGGAAAAGCCCCGTGGAACCTCGCACGCCTGCCCTCGCTGTGGTAAGCCCGCCCAGACCTATCGCTCTTCTCGCATGCACCATCGAAGTGACCCGGTGAAATGGGGCCGCTGGCTGGTGTGTGCTCACTGTTCCTACAACGCGGACCGTGACTATTGTGCTGCCGTGAACATCGCGCGGCTCGGTACCGCTTTCTTGACCTCAATGCAAGCAACTGGCAAAGGATATGCCTTCTCCGTGACCGATTCGTCGGTCAAGCCGTGCCCCTATATGGCGCACGGCGCGGTGCTGCTGTTTCCGCCGCAAGTCCAGATGACGCGCCTGCTTTGTGCAGGCAAGATCTACATCAATGGGTGGAAAAAATCCGCCACGCTGCGCTCTTCCTATGCCACTCCGCTGCTCTTACGGCTCTGTGGATAGGATTGTTGGGGATTGTTTACGATAGTTGTAGATTTAGGAAACGGTTATCTCTCATGATAACAGGCCTGCAACAGATTGGGAAATACGAGCTACATAGGCGCCTGGCAAGCAGTCACGCGAGCGAATGCTGGAAGGCCTATGATGGCCAATCACAGCACTACGTCACTATCAAGGCTTACCATACCAATCAACTGCCTGATTCTGATGCTGTAACGCAATTTGTCTGGTCATTAGAGAAACTTGCTTCTCTGCATCATGCCAACATTGCACATATCCGCGATGTTTATATATTTCCTTCCAGGCATCCTGATGACCCTGTGGCCTCTACGGTGTGTGTTGTGACGGATTACGTGGAAGGGCAGACGCTGGCAGAGTATATTCGTAACACGCCGAGTCTGGGCAAGATGTCGCTGAGTAGCGAGGTAGTTCACCTCTTTACCTCTATCAGTATAGCCATCGACCATGCTCATCAGCATGGCATTGTCCACGGCAATATAAAGCCGGGCAATATACTGTTGCATAGAGCTACGACTTCACCAGGTGGGACAGGTGACCCCGTGCTCACCGATTTTGGTTTTACCACACCGCTGCGCAGTGCTGGCAACGTCGGCGTCCCGTTCTATCTCTCACCAGAACAGGTTCAGGGCCATCCACCTGATGAGCGTAGTGATATCTACTCTCTAGGGGTGGTGCTGTATGAACTCTGTACAGGGGTGCTGCCGTTCCGGGGTAACAGGCCGATTGCTATTATGATGCAGCATATCAATACCCCACCAACTCCGCCTGCCCTTCTGAATCCAACTATACCATCCGCTCTGACCAGTGTCATCCTGTGCAGCCTATCAAAAGATCCCCGCGCCCGTTTCACCAGCGCCTCATCCATGGCTATCGCGCTGGCCCAGGCTTTACATACGCCGGTTCCTGAAGCCTTGAGCCAGTCGGCTTATCTATTGGATCTGAGCAGTGGGTCAGATTACTACAGGTATGATTCTCTACAAAATGCCGGACCACCTGTTATGACTCAACCCTCCCCTTCACAATCTGCATGGTCTCAACATAGCTGGCCGGGCATCGTCGCGGCGCCCGCGGAAGGCGTGTCTAGCGCTCCTCTCGCGCCCGCGGCCTTGTCGAGGAAGCACCAGAGAAAGCCGTTCAATAGATTGTATGCTGCTATGATTGGCGTGCTGCTGCTCGCCAGCATGGTCACCATAGGAGCCCTATTTTTAACTTCTCATACTACTACTCTCGCGCCGGGTCAAGTGATAGGGCACGCTTTCTTCCTCAATAGCGGGCAACTGAATGCGAATGGCCCGCAGGGCATTAATGATGAATTGCAGATCGATCTAGCACAGGTCTCTGATCCAGCCGCAGGAAAAAGCTACTACGCCTGGTTATTGGGCGATAGGAGCCAGAGCGAGGCCGCGCCGGTCCTGCTTGGTCGTTTGACTGTCAGCCAGGGTAATATGCATTTTCTCTATCGAGGCGATCCGCAGCACACCAATTTACTCGCCTTCGTAAGCCGCTTTCTGATCACTGAAGATAATGCCCCGACGGGCAATCCACTCATCGATACCAGTACATGGCGCTACTACGCAGAAATTCCCCAACTGCCCAGCCCCACGGATCAATTGCATTTCAGTATGCTGGATCACCTGCGTCATTTGCTCGTTGAGTCACCAGAACTCAAATTGCGCGGGCTTCATGGTGGTCTGGCTTTCTGGTTAGCCAGGAATACATCAACGGTCGTGCAGCTGGCGGCCAGTGCGCGGGATGCCTGGCAGAACAAAGACACGGCGTCTATCCGTGACCAGGTGATACGTATCCTGGACTATCTTGATGGCTCGGCGCTGGCGCGTACAGATGCGCCTCGCGGCACGCCCCTGCTTGCCAACGCGCACGAAGTCCAGGTTGCATTGCTTGGACCAGCTCCCGGGAATGCAGACCCTGCCGGCTATGTATATAGTAACGAGACGCCGCCCGGCTATGTGTATCTTATCGGCGAGCATATGAACGGCGCGATCCAATCGCTCCAGACAACTCCGGAGCAGCGTCAACTTGCTGTCCGTATCAACTCCGGTCTTGATGATCTGAGGCGCTTACTGGGGCAGGTGTACCAGGACGCGAAGCAGCTCGCAGGCATGACCGGCGCCCAGTTGTTACAAACATCATCCCTGTCAATCCTGAACGACATGGCAACTCAGGCCCAGTACGCCTACGCAGGCCAACTCAACCAGTCCACGGGCCTGGCGGAAGGAGGCGCCCTGTGGATTTACGGCAATCTGCAGCGCCTGGCAACGTTTGACGTGAGACAATATATCCCGCCAGCACAATAACCCTATGCCAGCCCTTCGCGCTCCAGGGCTGTATTGTGCGAGATGCGCAGCAGGATGCCGATGATGATGTAGTTGGCAATGACTGAACTGCCGCCGTAGCTGAGGAAAGGCAGGGGTATGCCGGTCAGCGGTATCAATTTCAAGTTGCCGGCGGCTATGATCAGCGTCTGGATGGCGAAGATCGAGGTGAGCCCGGCAGCCAGGAGCTGGTTGAACGGGTCGGTTGCCTCCACAGCGATGCGGAAGCCCCGGTAGATGAGCAGCAGGTAGAGGCCGATGATGGCGAAAAGCCCCGCCAGGCCCAGTTCTTCCCCCAGTGCAGTGAGAACCATGTCCGACTGTATGACCGGTACAAAACCAGGATGACCCAGTCCAAGCCCGCTGCCGATGATGCCTCCACTCGCGAGCGCAATCAGCCCCTGCACAATCTGGTACGCGCTTTTTTGATAGAGGTCCTCGTTAAAAGCTCCAGGAGTAACGACGTCGATAGAGAGCACCGCAAAACGCAGGCGAACGTAGCTGAAGAGGCTGTAACCGATGAAGCCGAGCAGCACGAAGAGCAGCAGACCGCCAACGACGTAGGAGATTTTGCCGCTGCCGAGGTAGATCATGCTGAGGAAGAGCCCGTAGATGAGCAGCGCCAGGCCAAGTTCGCGCACTACCAGGAACAGTAGGAGCGAGATGCCAAGCATCACGAAGATCGGGCCGAGTTTGCGTAACGGCGGGAGGCGCAGCCGTCCAATGAAGCGGCTGCCGCCCGCCAGGATATCGCGATTTTCTGTCAGGCTAAAGTAGGCGGCGAAGAAGATGATGATACAAATTTTCAGCAGTTCTGAAGGCTGCAGGTTGAATGGCCCGATATTCAGCTGGTCATGTGTAGGGCTATCAAGGTTTTTGACACGCAGGGCGTTGACCAGGGTGATGCCAACGAGGATAATGCCAAGGGCCGCCCAGGTATACTTATAGCGCCTCAGCCAATCCATGTTGCGCAGGAGGAAGAGGGTCATTATGCATCCAAAAACCCCCAGAATCACCCAGATAAGCTGGCGCGAACCCAGTGTCGGAACCCCAACGTTCGGCCCAAGGCGTGTTGCCATCAGCATGCCAATGCCACTCAGCAGGCCCACGACGGGGAGCAGTAACTGGTCGGCCTTGGGGAAAAACATACTGAACAGCAGATTCGTACCAAGTAATACGGCAATCAAACCGAGCACGGGGATCAACGCCTGGGCCGTGGGCAGGTGCTTCAGGCTGAATGCTGCCGCGGGGTCCTCCTTCAGGAGCGGTACAAGTAAGAGTTGTGTCATCTCCAGCAGCAGTATCATAAAGGGGATGATGAGCAATCCCAATTCTTTCCAACGGTAGCGCCGGAATACCCCAGGGGACTGATTTAACGGACGTGCCATAGTATTTCCTCTAGAGAGCTAGTTGG
>WNFC01009134.1_pt1 | contig 10970 bp, 11 predicted proteins | sample 5400541 | NCBI WGS metagenome assembly WNFC01 (sample SAMN13153342, study PRJNA577476) | soil metagenome | isolation source: 120 cm saprolite under Douglas fir tree site 2 hole 2 replicate 1 | place: USA:California | collected 2015-04-18
CCCTGGCCGGCTGCGCGGCCCTTCAGCTTAGAGACCTGGATGTCCTTGAGGGCCAGATACCTGACTTGAAGGGAACCAGCAGCCTTCACTCGACGCTCGGCTGCGAGCTCCTCGCGCTGCGCTCTCTGATCTCCGCAGGTGTCCAACCCGGCATCATCGGGCGCCGCCGTGATGCGACACTTGATGTAGGTGTAATCCCAGAGGTTGCCGATCGAAATCAAACCGGAGAGGCCGTTCGCCACCTGCACTTCCGACTCGCCGTGCGGGTGCGGGTGGAACCAATACATTCCGCTCGGATGGTCGCGGGGGATCACGTAGCTGTAGTGGATGTCGCCGTTCTCGGCGCGCACGAAGCTCGTTCCGGAATCCAGCGAGCAGGGATCTCCCGGCGGATCCGCGGAACCCGGCGCCGGATGGCCGTGCGCATGGCCGGCCGTCCTGCTGCCGGAAGTGGAAGCCGTCACAAAGATGCAATCGCCGTAGACGCGGGCACGATCGCTGCCTTCGAGTCCTGGTCCTTGGGGTGAGGTGATCAGGCCGTGCGTGTGCAGGTTCGAGTCGGTCGGCTGGCTGTTCCCCGCGACGTCCGTCGTCAGCAATTCGTTGCGGAACAGAATCCGCAGCGCACTCCCGCGGTCGATCGCGATCACCGGTGGCATCAGCGGCACGATCTTCGGCCCGGGCCGTTCGGGCGGGAAAGTCGTCCCCCGGCGCACGTCGTAGCCGTAGACTTGCTCCACCTCGCCAAGCCCTGGGATGGACGCCGTGCCTCGGCGCGCGCGCATGGTGAGGTTGTCTCCCGGCGCCCGGACCTCGAGGATCGGCGGATTCTTGAACTCGTCCGCGCTGGCGGGCTGGGCTGGCAGGATGCCTGCGGCCAAGATCGCGGACAATGAAGCCCGCTTGGCGACTCGGTACGTCAAACCTGTTCGACGCAGACGGCCGATCACGAGGAGTAGTATTTCCCGTTCGCCTCTTCCCCGATGATGGCGAAGTTCGCGTGAGACGTCTCGATCGGATCCGATTTCCAGGTGAACCCGATGGACGGTACCTCCACGCGCGCCTCGAGCTCGCTCTTCGCCTTCCAGCCGCGGAACCGAAACTGCTTCGCCGGGTCGTCGATCTCGACTGGCTCGTCCGTCGCGGTCCAGCGTATGTTGATCTCCATGCGAGCAGGCTGCGCGTCTGCGTCGGGTTTCGGCCAACCGGGCTGGTCGATGACTTCAACCTGGGTTAGCCGGAGCATCGCAGAGCGGCCGTCGGGAGTCACCGTGAGGTCGGTGCGGGGCGCGTCAACCACCCAGTAGAGCCCGCTGCGACTGATCGGCGGGTGGAAGTCGTGCACCTGGTTCTCGGGAGCGGCCCGCCCCCGGAAGAGCGTCATTCAAAGATGTGCCCAGGCTCCGATCCGGACTCGGCGCTGAGATGTCCAGCACTCGCCATCCATGAAGGAATTGTCCGTGGTGGCGAGCCCAAACGGGAGCCGCTCACCAGAGCCGCTCACGCCGCTGCCAACGAAATCCGCGGACCGTGCCACCCGACCCTTGAAGTGGAAGATGTGTGAAGGCTCGAGGCGCGGGCCTGCCTGGTTGTGGCTGCCATTCTTATCGAGCCAGGGAATCGGATATGGCTCGTCGCTTCCGCCCACTGGGGGAGGAATCGTCGCATCCCGCGTCCTGGCCCCCAACCCGCCGGAGGCGCAAGCCGTGATTAGGGACGACGCGCTCACGGCGGCGGTCCCGAGCCCGATCACGTGCAGGAAGCCCCTGCGTCCAGTGTCTCCGCTCTCGTTTCGCCGAGCCATGCGTTCCGCCTTAATCGGCGATGAATATTGCCGAACAGCCCAGGTCAATTGATTCCCCTGCGAGATGTTGGCAACAGGACTTCTCTGGCGATCGTGGTCACCCTGATATCGGAGTACTGCAAGCCATCTGGGGCCGCGCTGCCCGGCCACGATCTACAAGCTCTGCGACGCGGGTGAGCTGGTGCACGTTCGCATCTCGAACGCGATTCGGATCACGCCTCTCGATCTGGCGCATTTCATGGCTGTACATCGTGCAAAGTAGTCCTTGGCGCTCAGGGATTTGTCTGTCCCAAGAAGCGCGCGCTTGATGCATGCACCTAAATAGATACATTCTTACGGTGGCACCACGGTACAGTCAGAAATCCGCGACTTGGTTGCCACGGAATGATGAGCAACAAGCACATTGGCTCTGGTCTGAACTCCTTCCTCGATGAGATGAAGATCCGGGAAGAAACCAAGCTTCTCGCCCTCAAGAAAGCACTCACCTTTCGACTCCGCCAGGCGATGAAGCGAGCCGGCCTCTCCCAGAGCCAGCTGGCCAAGAAGATGCGGACCAGCCGTACCGTGATCGACCGGATGCTCGACCGAGCGACACCGGGGCGACGCTGGCAATACTGACTCGGGCATCCCAGGTTCTGGGCTTCGAATAGAGATTCGACGCAGCCAGACGCGGAAGTCCGCTGCCTGAGTTGTAAACGATCATTCAAAGAACTTCTCGAGTGCTTAGCCCAAAGTGCCGAGAAGCTGGCCCGGCGACAGGATGGGAACGCCACGTTCCCAGTGACAATGGCGTCCGCAACGCCAGCTACCGCGACCTCGATGAACATCTGATCATCCGGATCTGGTGACTGGATTACGACAGGCTTCGCCGCGATTTGCTCGCCGAGGGCCTTTAACGACTCGATGACTTGCTGAATGCGCGTCGGATCGAGACCTTTTGGAATTACATCGGTCATGACCCCAAACGGTTCCGCCACTATGGCCCGATGGGTGAAAAACCCTCGCCGTAGACCAGGCGGCACGGGATCGCCGCTCATCTCGCGATTGGCCCGGTCAGCGGGGCGCCGCATCTTGCCGGTCGAACAATGAGTTGCAGATCTCCGGCGCCGCTGGAATGATCGCCGGGTCCTACGGGACGGAAGGAGGTGGTGCCGTGCCAAGACAATCAACGGCGACCACTTCCGCCTCTACGCCATAGTTGGGCGCAGGTGAGCGGAAGAAAATCGCCTGCATTACCAGGCCGCTCCCCCAAGGGGCGGCCTCTTTTTCCGCGCCTCAACCAAAGTGCCGGCTACTAGCCGCTGATAAGGACATCGTGCAACGTATACGTCAGATGTTCCCGACCGCCCGCCACTTCCTCGAGCGTTTGCGCAGCCAGGGTACGCAGACGAGCGAGGGAATTCTTCCGGTCGATTTCTTTCCTTTCACGGTTCATCTTCTTCATTTTCGTTTCCTCTTGAATTGTGTTCGCAGTGCCAGCCGATTTGCCGGCCTCTATTCAATAAGATCGGAAGCGGACGGAAAAAGACGACAGCTCCGACCCGTTTGCGCGGCTCGTTGTGCTCGGCGCCGGCTCACAGCGCTTCTTTGAGCTTGGCAGCAAGTTCCTCCGCGGCCCGGGCTGCGTAGACTTGGAAGGCCAGAATGACCGGTCGTTCTCCGGGCCAGTCGTCGGCACCTGTATCGCCGGGTTCTCGCTTGCGGATGCGCAAAAACGAAAGCCGCAGCTCATCCGAAAACCAGTATGAATTCGCGACACTTCGAAAGTCGGGGAGACAGGATTTGAACCTGCGACCCCTTGGTCCCGAATCGGATTCGGCACGCTCGGATGGGCTGGTATCGGGTGGCACCGAGGCGCAAGCGCTCGACATCATTGGGATCGTCGATCGAGCCGATCCGCCGAATGGAATGGATGCCACGCCTGAGGAGCGCCCGTTTGTCCCCCCTGTGTCCCCGCGCTGGGTGGAGCTTCCCGAGCACCTGCTGACGGTGCGCGAGGTAGCGGAGCACCTCCGCGTCTGCCCGGCTACGATCTACAAGCTCTGCGCCGCGGGTGAGCTGGTGCACGTACGCATCTCGAACGCGATTCGCGTCGCGCCTGCCGACCTAGCGCATTTCATGGCTGTACATCGTGCAGAGTAGAGTAGGACCTTGTTCACCCCCAAAAGCTCTCTTGACGCACGCCGGGCGGACTTGGAACTCGCCCGCAGTCGTCTGAAGGAGGTGGTGGAACGATGAGCAACAAGCACATTGGCTCTAGCTAGCCTGAGTTCTTTCCTCGATGAGATGAAGATCCGGGAAGAAACCGAGCTTCTCGCCCTCAAGAAAACGCTCACCCTTCTTCTGCCCGACCAGCCCTCGTTGCGACGCTTCCGCTGAAAGCCAAGCAAGTTCCCTTGGAAATCGCCCGCTCTCGGCGCTGACTAGCCTCGCCTTCACCCCTGCCGTATGATCGCGCGATGACGCGCCGGGAGGTGCTGCGGAAGCTGTCAGACCATCGGGCGGAGCTCGAGGGACTGGGAGTGCGCTCGCTCCATCTCTTTGGCTCTCTTGCGCGTGGCGATGCGCATCCCGACAGCGACGCGGACTTCTTGGTCGAGTTCAGCCAGCCAGTGGGCCTCTTCCAGTTCTTCCGGGTCCAGCGCAGGCTGGAAGCCATCCTCGGATGCCGCGTCGACCTTGTCATGAAGGACGCGATCAAGCGCCAGCTACGTACGCGGATCCTCGCCGACGTGGTCCGCGTCACCTAGGACGTCCTCCCTCTGGCGGGCGCTAGCGTCTTTATTCCACTGCTCCGCCAACCGGTGGTATCTGATCAACCTCAAGGGAGAGGGGCGCCTCGAACTCCTGGGCGATCCTCGCCCCGAAGTTCGGTTCGCCCAGACCGAATGGCGCTAGAGCCCAAGATCAAGTACGCCCGCCCCGACGAACTCAGGCTCGACCCGAAAAACCCGCGGCTGGGCCGGGATAACACGAGTCGAGATCTATCGCAGGACCAAGTTCTCAAGTTGATGGAGAACTGGACCTTGGACGAACTCGCTGTTTCCTTCATTGAGAGCGGATTCTGGCCGCAGGAAGCGGTCGTCGTGGTCAAGGAAAAGCTTCGAAAGGAAGAGTGCCTCGTCGTTGTAGAGGGCAATCGCCGGCTCGCTGCGCTTCTGTATCTACTCAAAGCCAAAGCGGGAACTTCGACCTCTGAGAAATGGAAAGGAATTGCCGCTAGCGCCACTGCGAAGGACATGGATCGCCTAAAAGAGATCCCGTACGTCAAAGCAGACACTCGGGAAGACGTGGCCTCGTATATCGGGTTTCGTCATGTCACCGGAATCAAGGAGTGGGATCCGGCAGAAAAGGCCGAATACATAGCAAAACTCATCGACGAGAAGAAGATGAGCTACGAGGACGTGCGGCGCAAGATTGGCAGCAAGACGCCAACCGTTCGCCAGAATTACATCTCGTATCGTCTTCTCCTCCAGATGGAGGACCTGCCAGATGACATCTCGCTTGAGCACGTAGAGGAGAAGTTCAGTGTACTCTTTCTGTCCCTACGAAGCAGCGGGACACAAACGTTCTTGGATATCGACATCAACGCAAGCCCAGCAACAGCAAAGCATCCTGTTCCCAAGAAGAAGCTCGACAACCTAAAGAGCTTTGCGTTGTGGCTGTTCGGCAACGAGCAGAAGGAACCACTGGTCACCGACTCCCGTTCCGTTGATCGTTTTGGTAAGATTCTCGCCAGCGACGATGCGGTGGACTATCTCCGTCGAACAGAGCGGCCTAGTCTTGAGACAGCGTATCGGCTCGCAGGTGGTGGGGAAGCTGAAACGGCTACTCTCATTGAACGAGCCGCCGACAACGTTGAAGAAGCCCTCGGCACCGTGCATCACCACCTGAAGTCCAAAGTAATCAAGAAAGCGGTTCGCCGTTTGGGACTGGACACAGACGAGCTACTTGGGAAATTTCCCGGCGTCCGCTCGGAGATTCGCAAGACCACGGTCTCTTGAAATGCTCGCCATCCCCCAGTCCGGGATGAGCTTGTCGGTTAGCAAGCACAATTCCGATCTCAGCATTTTCTGTGACTGGCTTGAAGGCAGCGTCGTGTTTGACACGGACGAGGTGTCACAGAGCGACGCAGTTGATGGGCTCATCAATGGCAAGATCTATAGGAGTCAGGATTATGCAAAGGAGCAGTACGCTTTTGCGCTAAAGGAGCTGCGTAGGCGAGCGAAATACGCAGGCAACGCTCTAGCCTGGAGACTAGACGGCTCAACACTTCGTCGAACCCACCGTTGGGACGAGCGCCCGGCTCATAGCTTCTGTTTGGCGCTGGCCCTTGCGGCTGGATATCGAGATTGGGCCCGTTCGTTTGGCAAAAACTATACGAGCCAAGGTGCACTGTTCGAACGATTGGTCGAGGAGTCACTTCATGCCCTGGGATGGGATGTCCTCCGGACGGGTTGGGGCGGGGCTTCCCACAAGAAGCTTCATTCGGTGGTGGCGACGATAGCGAGTTGGCTCGGGGAGCCCCTGGGGTCATCTCAAGAGTGGACAAGTGAATCGGCAAATGAAGCGGGAACGGACCTTGTTTGCTTCCGGCCGTTTTCCGACCGTCGCCCCGGCGTTCCACTTTACCTATTGCAGTGTGCAAGTGGAGTCGGATGGGAGGACCGCAAGCAACATGCCCCGGATCTCAATATCTGGTTCAAGCTGCTTGATTTTACGACCGATCCTCGCAAGGGTTTTGCGCTTCCGTTTGCACTCGACCAAGACCCTTTTCGAATCGCTGCTCGCAAGACCAATGGTTTGCTCCTGGATCGAATCAGGATTCTCTCAGCACCAGGCGCCAGTGCGGGCTGGGTGTCCAAGTCGCTCGCCGCAGACATCGTCAAGTGGTTGAAACCTCGCATCAGTTCACTACCAACCGATAGCTAAGATCGCACCGAATGAGGCTTTAACGTGCGCTCGGTGAAGAAACGAGCTCTGAAAGCGATGAAGAAGAGGACCACGCCGAGCTACCGGGGATTATGTCCGGCGTCTGCGTACGCCAGTGCAGCGGCTCGTGGAACGAGCCGTAAGAGGGACACACGCTGCGAACGCATGCTCAGGAGAGCACTTTGGGCTGCCGGGATCAGGTATCGGATTGACGATGCGAGCCTGCCTGGCCGGCCAGACATCGTTCTGAGGGGTGCCAGAATCGTCATCTTTTGCGACGGGGACTTCTGGCACGGACGACACCTCAAGCGACGTCTCTCTCAGCTCCGCCGAGGTCACAACTCACGGTATTGGATGGCCAAGATACGCCGAAACGTCGAACGAGATCGCGTCTACTCCAAGGAACTTGTTGCGCTGGGTTGGACCGTGGTTCGTTACTGGGAAACGGACATCCTGAAAGACTGCGACAGGATCGCAGCAGACATTCGGAGGCACGCAATGGGACGGGCATCGACGATGGCCCCGGAAAAAGCGTTGCCTTTACCTTAGGCGGCTGCGCTGGCTCGCTCTCGTGCTCCCGGTCCCTTACCCTCGCCTGGGTGATCACGATGATTCCCGACCAAGCTCATATATTTTGACGGAACCTCTCGACGAGCAGTTCTCCTCGGAATTGGCAATCGGACCTTCGGTAGAAGCCTAAGCGGGCCAGGACAGGCGGACAGCCCCAGCAACTGAGTTCGGATTGCTCGCCCCACAACTTCGGTTAAGAGCGAAGGCACCGCATTCCCAACTTGCATGTGAGCAGCGGTACGCCCACCTAGGATCACAACATCAGTGGGGAATGTCTGGAAGCGGCACAACTCTGAGATCGAGAGCCGCCGATTGTTCCAGTGAAAAGGCCCAGCGGATGGACCAGGTTGAGCTTGAATGGTCCATGACGGCCTGCTCTTCGCTAGCTTGAGAAGAAAAGTCCAGTATCGTCTTCGCCACCCAAAAATCGGCAGCCCCCCGCCCCGATTGGTGTGCCAGAGATAGTTCTTGCCCTCAGGAACGGATGGCAAGAGATCCGCCCACTGTCCCTTTAGCTCCAGCCCGTCTTCTTCCGGCTCAGCATCCCCAAGTGCATCCCATGCGGTCCGAAACGGCTGTGCTGCGGCACCGTGAGTTGGTTGAGGAAACTGAAATGCAACACCTTCTCTACTGGCGACCAGGATTCGTCGGATCCGCGTCTGAGGAACACCATAGGTCGCACACTGAACTGCCGCTTCTGAGGCTACGTAGTTCGTTCCGTGGCGGCTGTTAATACGCTTCAGCTCGTCGAGAACGAACTGAAGTCCCTCATCTCGGCCCGCATACGCAAAGCCTTCAACGTTCTCCAAGAAGATGACTCTTGGCAGTGCCTCGGCCGCTACCCGCATGAACGCATTCAGGGTTCGTGCCCGGTGATCAGACAGTCGTAACGCATGGCCCCGAACCCAATAGCTGGATTTGGAAAACGGTTGGCATGGCGGACCTCCGGCCAAAATATCTGCCTGACAATGCCGTAACTTCGCCCTCTTCAGGATGTGCCCAGTCGGGACTTTGAAAATGCTGTCTTCGATGACAGGCCAATCACGATTCGCTCGCAGCGTCTCGCAGGATTGATGATCCATCTCTACAGCGACCCTGATGTCGAAACCCGCAGCTTCGAGCCCGTAGTCGAGGCCACCGGCCCCGGTGAACAGGCTAATCACGCTGGGGCGCCTCATTGGCGCTCTCCCGTGGCAAGCCGTAAGGGCACTACGGCGCTAAAGAGGCCGCCGGCTGACGCCAGGTCAGTTACCGAAGCGGGTGGGACACCAGACAGGTCACATTCGAACCGAACGTCGGTTACCTCCGGTGGAATTCGAGGATCCACTTTAGGAATCTGCGCACCCCAGAAGAAGGCCAGCGAATTGCGGGCTGACCGTCGGTCAAAACAGACTCGTACTCCGGACAGCCACGCTTCGCCAAGGCTCTGCGCAACGACGGCTTCTACTCTGTTCATCAACTCGTCGTGCCCCTTCAACCCCTTGCGCAGCTCATCGAGAAGATCTCTTAGGGATTGTCCGTCACCTGTCTCCTGAACAAGCACAGACGCTACCAGCACCCGACCCCCACTCGGGTCCCTGAGCTGATCCAGAAGAAAGGAGTGACAACGTTGCTGGCCGGCGCTCTTCACCTCGATCCTTTGAAGCTCGGAGCCGAAGTCGAACAACTCGTGGGGCCGTGAGTGCCAGGCAGTTACGAGTAGGGCTGGATCCGCACTCTCAGCGATGAGAAACACCTCGGCCCAAAGTCCCTGAACCGTTGCCTGCCCCGGTCGATTGAGAGCCGAGAAAAGATTTGCCAGCCGCTCAACGGCTGCCCCCACGTTGTCAAGCGAAGGTGCTGCTCCTAGGGCAGTGAGCCAGCCTTCCAGGGTGCGAAGGAAAAGCTGCCTTAGGGCCCGCTCTTTGCTCTTGCAAGTGATGAGGGCAAATCTGCCTTCAAGTGCGCCGTCGCCGCTATCCACTCTGCATTGCACCTCTGGACGGAAGGACAGATTCTGGAGCTCTACCGGCGGTAGCGGCTCGCCGTCGTCCGCGGCCGCCTGAATGAGCAGCCCAGGACATCCATCGATCCCACGAACTACTCGGTACCGCTCCCACCCAGGGACAGGAGCAGCCGAAAAGCTCTCGACTCCGTCTCCAGCCGCAGTGGGCTGCGTTAGCTTCACGAAAAGATTTTCGAACCCGATCATCCTGAGGCCTCAAGCCCTTGATCCTGAACGAGAAGGGTCTTCCCTCTCGCTACGTCCGGAAGGCGAACAGCCAACCCAGGTACATCCCTGAACGATCCCTGCGACGATTCAACGCTCAGACGATGGATCTGCACAGTCACAACGTCCGGACGCTTTACTGCTTCATCACCAGGGTAGCCTTTGCCCTCGCCGATGGAGCTACGGCCCTGGTGCAGCTCGATGGAGTCATCATCCTTTGAGCGGGCGGAACGCTTTCGTTGTCGCCCGCCGGACATAAGAAATACTACGCAGGTTGCTTCAGGATCCTCTTCCAGAAGCTCAATCAGTCGAATGACTGTGCCGACACCCTGTACTCGATCCCTCGGCCCCATGAAGGCGTAGTCAACGAGAAGGCTCTCCATCACTTTCTTTAGCGGAACCTTCTCAGCAACAAGGACGTCCGGGTAACTCGACCAAGGCTTGAAACGGAGCCCGTGACAGAACGCCTCGACCAATCTTCCATTGGCCTTTGCGTTCTCGGGGCTGAAATGTGGCCACGATTGCTTGAACCACTCGGACTTACTGCCTCCGACAAAGTAGTAAGGATCCCTGAGGACCATCCTCCGTGTCGGCTGGAATCTTGGATCCAAATAGAAGGCCCTCCGCCACTCACGAAGAGGCTTTCCTCGGTGCTTCCGTATTTGCTCCCGGACATCTTCTTCGTGCTCGACGTAGCTCCGATAAGCGAACTCGATATCAGTTGGCAGGTAGACCCGACAGAATCCCAGGTAACTCCGCTTGTATCCGTAGAAGCGGGCCCTTTGCTGAATCACGTCGGCGTTTCCGACGCCTCGACCCCGGGGCATATAGGTGACGGTTAGTCCTTCCAGGGTAAACCCTCGCTCCAGCTTGGCTCCTCCAACCAGGATGTGTGAATCCGCACGACTCCAATCAACCTCGTGTCCCGTTCTCGAATTCACCTCGGTCACAACGGTCCTGCCGATGAGGGTCCGAAGTCGCGGCAGCAGATCGTCGAGCGGGGCAATCGAAGGAGCGGTCTCTTTTAGGCTTTTATAGGCCGACTTGAACTGAGCGACTTCAGCCTTGCGTTCGGGGTCGCCGGCATTCTGAGCGAGAACGGCTCGCCAGCGCTGCTGTATCTCATAGACCCACGTTGTGAATTGGGAATGGTGAGTCTGGCGAATCGATGGGTGGATGAGCATCGATCGAGTGCCCTGGTCCCGCCGTGTTCGTGCTGCCGCTACTCCAAGGAAGTACACCCTTAAGGCTTCAAGCAGGCTCTCTGGCGGGCTCACGGCTTCTTCCGACGCGACATCCAATGCTTCCTCGTCTGGAATGTGGCGGACGAGTCCGGGGGTCTTGATGAAAAAGTGATCTCCGCCCGTATACATCGGCCCGGGCTCAATCACGTCACCGAACTCCGGTGAGAGAATGTCCATCAGGTTGATAAGCAACGGTGCCTGAGGTGTAGCC
>WNFC01015872.1_pt1 | contig 10970 bp, 7 predicted proteins | sample 5400541 | NCBI WGS metagenome assembly WNFC01 (sample SAMN13153342, study PRJNA577476) | soil metagenome | isolation source: 120 cm saprolite under Douglas fir tree site 2 hole 2 replicate 1 | place: USA:California | collected 2015-04-18
GCCAGCCTGGCGAGATCCATGTTGAGAATAACCAGGCTTCGCCGCTTTAAGAATGTAAGCAGTGCAATCCAGGAGGCGGCAAAGCTCAGCGGCAGATAGTGCAGAATGCGATCCTGGCCCGCTCGGCCTTCCATCAATTGATCCAATCGCGCCGACGTGCATTCCAGCATGAACCCCACATTCGCCGCCGTCAGTACCACGCCCTTGGCTTCGCCGGAAGTCCCCGACGTATAAATGATCGTGACCGCGTCCGAGTCTCGGACCTCGGTCTGATCAATGGCTACACCGTCTACTCCGGCAAATATTTCCTCAAACAACACTTGCGATGGAGCTTCCGGCCAGGCATGAACCATGCCATCCCTGAGCGCCACGTCACCGCAGCATAGCAATGACGGCGCGCAATCTTTCATCATCGCCACCAGCTCCGCCGGCGCCTGGCGCGCATATAGCGGCACTACAATCAGTCCTTCGGCCATCAACGCCAAGTCGAGAGCCACCCACTGGACATTGTTTGGCGCCAGCAACCCGCAACGGTCGCCTTTCTTCAAGCCCCTTGCGGCAAGAAAAGCTCTTGCCTTCCGCACTAACTCCAGTAACTCAGTTCCGCTGACACCGCCAACCGTGCCGTCGTGGCTCTCGGCCAGCACTCGCAAGTCTCCAGCCGCTCTTAACTGCGAAAATATTTCTTCTACGAAAGCCATGGCTATTTTTGCACGCGGTGAGCGGCAAGATCAGCTGTAGGCGGCCACCAACTGCTGAAGCAAGGGATTCATGGGTGGCAAATAATCTTCCCAACTCCATTCTCCCTTGCGTGTCGGGAACTCCGGATATCTCCGCTGCACTTCTTCTTCGAAATACACACCCATCCGCGCCATTACCTTCAAATTCTTCACCACGGTACGCGCAGAGTTTATCCAGCGCCGCCAGCAGCTTGGGCTCCAGGTCGGGATCATCCACGTTCATCAACAGATCCTGGTGTCCGCGTTCGCGCATGAGATTGCGGATTCGTTCATCCATCGTGATTCCCGCCGACGGCACCAGTGCCGGCATCGACGTGACGATGCCGTGATAGCGAGACGAAACCATCATGTGCCCGGCGCGCAGGATACTCACCATCTGGTACATGTCATGCTCCTCGGAGGTGAACACCGGCAGTCCACCGCCCAGTTTTTCGGAAATGCCTCGGCAGGCGCGCGCATCCAGAGCCTCGGTGGCAACGAGAATTGTGAATACTCGGCGCCGCTGCCGGAACCCTTCAACCGCTCTCGCGATCGCAGTCAGATAGCGTTGGAAGGCAGCGTCCACATCGTGACCAGACTTATGGAAGTAAACCGTGCGGTAATGACTGTCCCGGTAAGCGCCGGTGGCAGCGCAAGCAGCATATTTCACCAACGACGGCTTCACCGGCCACCAGAACGGATTAATGGGGCAGACAATCAAAACCGGCAGCTTGCCGTCCCATCCCGCGTCGGTCAAAGCCTTGCGCCCGTACTCAGGTGGAAGCGGCTCGAAGGTCCACGCCGTGTCGGTTCCGAGTTCTGTTGGCACTCCGAGCCCCCGGAGGACAGTGCGCGATTCTTCATTGCGCGTGATGATGAGAGAACTCTTGCAATAGCGTGCACACATTCTGGCGACGAGCGGATCCATCTGTCCCGCCTCCGACCCGTAGCCTACGGCAAGCTTGTTCTGAGCCGCTGCCATCCCTAATGATCCAATGATCATTGTGGTTAGCGCATTGGCGAACTTGCTCTTGAAAGCCGAGCCTTCGACCACAACCACACCGTGGTGCTTGGGGACTTCACGGGACAAGAATGGGGGAAAGACGTCCGGGAGATGAACCTGCTCTGCGCCAGCGAAATAGCCGCGCGTCAGATCAAAGTTCTGCGACATCGCACTGAACTCGACGTTGTCAGCCCCCAGGATGTGCCGGAGCTGGCGCAGAGTTTCCTCGGGGCGCACGTCGGAGCCCGTGTTGCGGGTACCGTTGTAGCCGGCAAAAAGCAGCTTCAGCTTCTCGCCGGGCTGCCATGGCTTCCCGGCTCCCAACACCCAACTGGCTTTGGCGCGCTCGATGGCTCCGCTGACCCAAGCCTCAAGGATGAAATCCATCATGCCGCAGATCCCCCTGCAGTGGCAGGCCAGGGTTTATAGATATAGCTGAAGTTATTTTCCCGGCTGAACTTCAGCAGCGGATAGCTGTATTGAGAAAACGGCACTGGCTTCCGTCTCAGTTCCGACACTACTCGCGTGTTATCAAAGATCGTGTTCCAGGTCAGATAGGGCATGAATACTTTCATGAGCGACGCGCCATGACCTACAGCCCCCTTACGATCGGCTAACCAGTTCACCGTCCCCGCGAACGGGCGCTCCAGCAGCGGCATGTAGATCGGCCCCCGTCTGTTCTGCGCAGCCGCCAGCGCGGTCGTCAATTCCCCGAAGGTCTGCGATTGTCTTCCTGAGGATAAGTGATAAGTGTCGTACTGCGGCTGGTCCTTCTGATGCAACGTTGCAATTGCTTCCGCCACAAAATCTACATTCACGATGTCGATCTTGTCCGCGGGACGAAACGGAAGAACCGGCAGCCCAGCCAGGAAAGCAAATGCCTGCACCATCTCGAATTGCGTCGTCTCCGGATAGCGGCTGTCCCCCAGCACAATGCTTGGCCGGAAAACGGTCTTGGGGGTGTCAGGGAGAAGTTCTCGCATCATGTGCTCCGAGAACTTCTTTGTCCGCGCATAGGGATCGTAATCCGACCGGTCCCAGTCGATCGATCTGTCCTCGGTGACAACTTCATTCGTGCGCTTTCCAGCCACGGCTACCGTGCTGAGGTGTGAATCAGCCGGTCATAATCGTCGGGACCGAGTCCGAACCGCGGGGATGTCAGGTCTCCGCGAAAAATTCGTACTCGTGTTTGCACATATTCATAAAAGAGCGGGAAGTCGAGGTGAAGCTGCAACGCCTGCCACAGACGCAGCTCGGCCTGGCGCAGGTCACCCGCCCGCACCAGAAGGTTCAGGGCAGCGCCGTGATCCTCCAGCAGATTGGCGGCCACATGGGCTCCGATGTAGCCGGTCGACCCGGTCAGGAATATCGCCACGTTGCTCCGTTAGTCCCCGTCTTCGCCGTTTCACCATTCGCCGGCGCCAGGCTAAAGCTGCGCGGCGAGCGGGCTTCCAGCGGCCGTCCCTCGATCAGCGGATACGTCCAGCGCCGGAGTGCGGGAATATGAACGTTGATCCAATATTCCCACCAATCGAGCGAGCGGGTGTGATAGCCGAATTCTGCCTGCTCCTCCGCAACCAGGGCATGCGACAGCTTCGCGATGTTCTCTGCGGTGAAGTCATGTTCGTTCAAGAGTATGAACGGCTCGAAGAGCTGAATGAGTTTTTCCAATCGTTCCAGGTTACGCTCCGTTTTCACCAGTGGCGTCTTTTTCCATGGCAATGGAGCCATGATTCGCTGGATCGACTTCACGATCGCTTTCTGCGCCGGTGCCGACATGCGTTCGTACCTTGTCTTCGAAACCGGTATCGCATCAAACCGCAGCCTCAACCAGGATTCCAACCCTTCCTGGGCGCGGTAGTGCTTGCGGTGGGCCAGAGAAGTCAGCTCAATCGAGCGCCCCATGTCGCAGGGATTTGTTACGGAGGTGGCCAATTGATATAAGCGGTCGTGTCGCCCCTCGATAATAGCTGCCGCAATGAGCGTCATTCCCTTGCAAACATCGTCCACCGGAATAATGTCCAGCCGCTTGCGCTGGTTCGAGGGCAATTGACGAAAGTAGGTTCCTAACAAATAAGAAAGCGAAGCGGAAGTGTTAATCCCTTCATTCCATCCCGCAAAAGGCTTCGCCACTGAGGTTTCGACAATGGCTGGACGAACAACCGCGATAGGTAGTCCCGCGCCATGCTTCGCAATCAATGATTCCGCCAAGCTCTTGGTCAGGGTATAGGTGTTGGGCCAGCCCAACTCCCGAGCTCTTTTCGTCCCAGCTTCGGTAAGGTATGTCTTCAGCCAACGAATTCGGTTTTTGCGAATCTGGTTTTCCAGTGCCGCACCACGCAGATCTTTGGCCGCATGCTCCTTCTCTTGCGCCTGCGTTTTCAATTCTGCCGTCACTTGCGAGCTCTCGGCCTTCGCCTCCGCCTGCGTCACCAGGTCATGCAGGCTCCGCCACTCACGCTCGGCATCGAAGTCGGGCAAGTGCCGGGGGTTGTAGTTCTTCATCAGCCGTTCGGGCACGCGTCCGTCCTGTTCTCCGGCAACATAGCAGGTGGAAAGATGCAACAATCCGGCGCGTTCCGCACCGCGCACAAATTCCACGATATTCACCGCCGCATCGGTGTTGGTAGCCAGCGCATCACGCAGATCAGGATTGAAGTCGGTCAAGCCCGAACTATTAATGATGATGTGTAAACTCTTCTGCAGACTCCGCGCCGCATCCCTCTCCAAGCCCAGGCCCGGTTGGGTGACATCGCCCTCGATGACCTCAACCTTTCCACGAAGGAATTCCGGCAGCCCCCCTCCATACCGTTCGAACAAGGGATCGAATACCGGAGATTCTTCCACCATCTTTTCAAAGCGCCGCTCCGCCGGATTCGACTTTTGCCGCCGGATGAGCAGATAAATCCGGCCGATCTCGGGGAGATCGAGCAGAGTATTCGCCAACCAAACTTTGCCGATGAACCCGGTCACTCCTATCAGCATGACGTGCTTGCCTGCCAATGCCCGGCGCACCGAAAATCGCTCCAGCCGTCGTTGCCCATCAAAGTAAACAATCGGACGCTCTAGCACGGGAACACTACGTTCGGCAGGCACCACCGCGGACCGCACTTTCCGAACCTCAAGGTCCAACTCTCGAGCGATTGATTCGGCGTCGCGTTGTCCGTCGGGACCACTCCCCGTGATCCTGGCGAACAACCCGCGCGGGCGGGTTACCGGCTCCAGCAGCCGACCCGTGGCCACACCATGACGAAACTCCAGCCGATTCGCTACCAGCCAGCTCACGCCCAAGTGGGCGGCCAGCGGACGCATCACGTGATCCAAGCCTTGGCTCACCAAAACTACGTCCGCACCCGAGCACTGGAGCTCGCGCAACCGCCGCACGCCGTCAGGCTTCAAGTGCGGCTTCAGCTTGTACAGGAAGTATTCCTCGCCCAACAGATCGAGCCGGTCGCGAGTGATCCCGCGCAGCACGCTATGCACCACTCGTGTGGCAAACTTGCGGTCCGCCGCATAGAGAAACGGTCTCAACGCTGCCATCAGGAAGATCAGGCTCCGCCGTACAGACCGCTCCAGAAAGGTTTGTGCATTCCAAGTGAAGAACGCCACTGGCCGCACAACAGTCAAATCCAACAGGCTGCCTTCCACCCGCCAGTAGACTGGCGCGCCGACTTCGGGAACACCGGAAGGAGTGCGCGGCAGGCCTCGGATTGCGTTGCAATTGTGAGTCGAAGGTTCCAAATTAGTTAGGCTCAAACAAGGGTTACGTCGCAAGCCTGGGACGAAGTCTTCTATTGTAAACAATCCCTACGAGGGGGCGAGAGTTTTACGTCTAACACCCTCATTTTCCGTATCTTTAGCACGCAGCCAGACCTAAGAAGACAGGGCTGGTGCGTAGCATCGCAAACCACGACGCCCCACCCCCCGGCGACCCGTGTTGCTTCCCTTGAACAGCGCGCCATCCTACGTCAGGCCGAGTCGCGTACGGATTTCCGCAGCTATATCTTCCGGTAACTTTTCCGCTCGGACGGTAATAGCGTCGTCTGGCTCTTCGAGTGTATCGAATTGACTAGCCATGAGAAGCGGGTTGGCGAAATGGCCTCGCCGCGAAAGCAGTCGCTGAGAAATCAATTCCCTGCTTGCGTTCAGGTAAACCAACCTCACTTCGGGTCCGATATCCAGCTTCTCGCGATAAGCGCGCCGTAGCGCCGAACACGCCAATACCACATCTTGCCGTTCGGACGTCCACCGCAGCTCGGCCGTACGGATGGCCTCTAGCCACGGCTCACGGTCCGACTCATCGAGCGCGGTTCCCTGGCTGATTTTTTCAATGTTCGCGGCGGAGTGAAAATCGTCCGCGTCCACGAACATCCATCCCAGTTGCTCGGCTAGTAATTTCCCGATCGTTGTCTTGCCTGCGCACGCCACACCCATCACCACAACAATCAAAAGGAACTCCCTCCTGCGCAACTTGATCTAAGCCGTAACTTACCACGCGCAGTTCCAGCTAGTTTCTCTTTAATCTCTGCACGGCAGGCGCGCCGGGGCTTCGGGGAGGGGGTTCTATGATGCTCCCATCCTCGTCGTGTGGATACCAGACACTCCCTGATTTGTAGGGGCACGGTTCGTTGGCGACGGCGTTCAACAAAGTGAGGAGCTCCGACAATCCGTTCCAAGTGATGATCGATGCCATCCCCACGATGACGTGGTGCAGTCTTCCAGATGGTTCCGTCGAATTCCTCAATCAACGATGGCACGACTATACGGGTCTGTCGCCGGATGAGGCGCACGGCTGGGGGCGGAAGGTAACCATTCATCCGACAAGCGTCACCTTCCACGCCCTCGTTCCTCTTCAATGACCTCAATCCACAGCCGAACAGTGAGGTCTTCATGCTCGGGATTACCCATCTGCCGTCGTAGTTCCTTCTGGTATCGCTCTTGCAGGACGTCCAGATCCAGTGGGACAGCTCGCGCCAAGTATTTCACATCGTCTCGGTCACGTTGGATGTTGCGTTCCAGCTTTGACAAAGCAAGGTCATACGGGTCAAGGGCAAAGAGGCGAAGATGCTTGAATGCCTTGGGAAATATTTCGGTGAGCCGATCTTTGTAGTTCTCTGGCACATGAACGACGCCAACGTGGTCAAGATAGATCTTGTACTTCTTGTGAAGCGGACCGCCCTTCATCCCCAGTTCCAGAATGGGTCTGCCTGCTTCCCCTGGCGCAATCTCCAATACGTCCAGATCTGCGGTTGGCCGCGAAAAGCCGTACACCATGCTGATGACGAACCCTCCCATGCAATCCAGACGAACTTCCTCATGCACTGCCGAATCCAGTTCGCGCAGAAAAAAGAGCCACGGTTCCGGAATGCTCTTATTCGTATGCATAGGCAAGATGTTCTCCCTTCATGTCGGTCAGGAGATTCCAGTGTGCCGCGGATGGCGAGCGATGTTCTCGCAGCCATGCTCTCTCAGCTTGGGTCATTGAGTCGTGACAGAAGGTATCTTCGCGCGCAAGTCGGGCACTCTCTAAAACCTCCAAACACGACCGAAGCTTTCTCGTCCGCTCGCCCTCTTTCTTGCCTTCCGATACTTCGCTCGCCAAAGAGAGGGCAAATCCTAATCGGTTTTGCCGGTCGCGCAATTTAGCGTTGCGGACCAGCCAGTCCCAGTCCATATCAACGTAGGCCAGTGCCACCCACGGCAAGCCCTCAGCAACTCGGGAGTCAAGGTTTGGCTCGTTCAGCGCCTCGAGTAGCAATTCGGCAGGGTTTCGCGGCCTTCTCACGCGAAGATAGGAGAACCCCGGATAACCCAGCGCGCCCAGCTCCGCGCTGAAATCTAGCTTCTGCGAAGAAACTAGCAATCCCGCTTCCTCAGATCGCAACGGCAGCGTAGTAGGCGGCAGATTCAGCACTCGGAGAGCCCGACGTGCAAATCGGTCCGACACAGGACGATGCCCTTTCTCCAGCATCGACAAATAGGCCTGGGTGACATCAAGCGCAAGAGCGGCTTGCTTTTGGGTCCAGTTCTTCTTCAAGCGCGCCTCTTTCACACTATTCCCATCCATAGGGATCCTTGTTTCTCTCCAAAAGGACGCTTAAATAATATAACATAAGTTGTTATATTATTTAATAACATAGTCTGTTATATTATTTCGCTCTCACTCTCTCATTCATCGCGCGGACTTTTGCGGAAGACGGGATCGAAGTGAGCTAATTGCGGCACCCCGCTTGACCATATATATATTACGTAATATATATAGTGTCCATGACTAAGGTCGAGCCTCATACCTTTATTCCACTCAAGACACAGTGGTTTCACATCATGCTCTCGCTTGCAGGTGGAGAGCAGCACGGCTACGGAATCATGCAGGAAGTGCTGCGGCGCACTACCGGGAAAGTGCGGTTGTGGCCAGCAACGCTGTATGGATCGATCAAGCGGCTGATCGAGGCGGAACTCATCGAGGAATCTGACGAACGGCCCGAGCCGGAACTGGACGACGCACGACGGCGCTACTACCGGCTGACGCCGCTCGGCAGGCGGGTGCTCGACGCGGAGTGCGAGCGTCTGCAGGAATTGGTTCGCGCAATTCAGGTAAAGCGAAGGATGGTAACGGAATGAATTTCACGTTGCGGATCTACCGGCGGTTGGCGCAGGCCTTTCCCCACGAATTTAAATTGGCTTATGGCCATGAGGTCATGCAACTCGGAGAGGAAGTCGTGCGAGAGATCGCCAAAAGGCATGGAGCCGCCGGCCTGATCCGCATCATCGCGGACATCGCGATTCGCTTGCCCATCGAATACCTGAGCGAGATGCGCCAGGATATGCGGTATGCGACGCGGGCGCTGATCAAGTCTCCAGGATTCGCGCTGGTCGCCATCGTTTCCATGGGACTCGGAATTGGGCTGACGACCAACGTGTACGGCTCAAAATGGGCATTGCTAACTCGGGAGCTGCCGGCAGCGGCGAATGCCAAACGGTTGGTAATGCCCGAGAAGCCTGTGTCGTATTACTACATCGAGCAATATCGCGATCAGAAGGGCATGTTGACCGGAGTGGCCGCCTTGCAGAACGGCGTCCCGTTCAACGTGAGCCTACCGGGCCAAATAAACGCGAAACCGGAGCGCGTCTTCGGACAACTCGTGTCCCCCGATTATTTTTCCGTGCTCGGCGTCGAACCCCAGCGTGGCCGAGTGCTCAGCCCCCAGGTTGACAAGCCTGGCGACGCGCCCGTTATTGTGATCAGCGATCGGTTCTGGCGCAGTCGCCTCCATTCCTCGCCCGACGCGGTGGGGCAGACGCTTCGCCTGAACGGGCAGACCGCGACCATCGTGGGAATCACACCCAGGAATTTCGATGGCGCTCTTTCCATGAATCCGTCCGAGCTGTTCGTCCCTATCACGGTGCCGGCCGCGCTCGCTCCGGAGCTGGCGAACGATGTGCTGCATCAACGCAATGCGAAGGAATTCCTTGCGATGCTGTGCCTGGCGCCGGGCGTGACGATCGATTCCGCAGAAGCCGGTCTCGAGGGGCTCACGCGCCGTCTGGACGAACACGATCCTTCAGCGCCACGGCAGACCAACAAAGCCAAACGGGTGGTCTTACTTCCTGCCGGCACCAGGGCGCCGATTCCTCGGAATTTGAGGCCGGTAATAGCTGGATTCTTTGTCGTATTGATGGGGCTGGTGATGACCATTGCGTGCATGAATCTGGCAACCATGCTGCTGGCGCGGGGCGCCAATCGCCGCAAGGAGTTGGCGATTCGCCTGGGAGTCGGCGCCAGCCGTTTTCGGCTCATCCGGCAGATGATTAGTGAAGGCATTTTGCTCTCGCTGGTGGGCGGGGTCGCGGGCTTCGTGCTCGCGTATGGCCTCTCGGTGTTGAACTCGCAATTACCGCAGCCCGCGGCGGCGCCGCTCGCACCCGACCTTGCACTGGATTGGCGCGCCGCCGTCTTCGCGTTCGCCGTTGCCATCGTGTGCGGCATCGGATTCAGCCTGGCTCCGGCCCTGCAAGCCACTCGAACCGATGTGGCCCCCGCGCTCAAAGAGGGCACTTCGCTTCCCTTGCCTGGTTACCGGCGTTATGGCCTGCGCAACCTGGCGGTGGTAGCCCAGGTTACGGGATCGCTCATGCTGCTGCTGATTACGGGCTTCCTGGTGATTGGGCTTACCAGAGCGAACAATATAGAAACCAAGTTCGATCCGAAGACGATGGTTCTTCTGTCCATCGACCCGGTGCGTGACGGCTACACGCCTGAAAAAGCGCAGGCTCTGTTTGAGAAACTACCCGAACGGCTTAGAGCATCGGGCACGGTGCGCAGCTTCGCCCTGGCGGCGCAGCCGCCCTTTTCGACTGTTGATGATGATGGGAAAATCCAACTCACTGCGGAGGAGTCCTCGCGGGTTCAGGCATCGGCGGTCGAGGAACCTGTGGGTGCAGGCTATTTTTCCGTGTTGAACCAGCCGATGCTGGCCGGCCGAGAGTTTGCGGAACTGGATCAACCAAGCCAGGCAGACGGATCGAAGACTTTGCCCGCTGTACTGAACGAGCGTGCGGCCCGCGGATTTTTCGGAAACGGCAACGCGATCGGGAAGCATGTTCGGGATGACAAGCAATCCTGTGAAGTGGTGGGCGTGGTCCCCGATCTGAAAGATGGAAGCGGGATCAGCCAACCCATTGTTTACGTACCGCTCACGCGGCGCATTTTCGCGCGGCCTCCAGCCGGTGGCATCACCATCATTGTGCGTTCCGATGCGGGAACTGACACGCTGAGTCGCATTCGGAGCGAGTTCGCTTCCGTCGATCCGAATCTGAGTCTCTTCGATGTGCAAACGCTCAGCCAGTACCTGCAGTTCAGCCGGTACGTCATGTGGTCCGCTCTGCGCACCTACGGCGGAATTGGCGTGTTCGGCCTGATCCTGTCCGCAATTGGGCTCGCCGGAGTCACCGGCTATGCGGTCGCGCAACGGCGCAGAGAAATCGGAATTCGAATGGCGCTGGGCGCACGTAAAGGGCAGGTGCTGCGGCTGGTGCTGCGCGAAGGCACGGCTCTGATCACCGTTGGAACGGTTCTTGGATTTCTCGGCGCGGTCGCGATGGCAAAGATACTTTCGGCGGTGACCAGCGAGTTTGCCGATGCTTTTAAGATCGGTACGAACGATCCGCGCTTGCTCGTCGGCGCGCCCTTGCTGCTGACAGCGCTGGCCATGCTTGCCTGCTACGTGCCCGCGCGCACGGCCGCCAAA
>WNFC01016160.1_pt1 | contig 10970 bp, 14 predicted proteins | sample 5400541 | NCBI WGS metagenome assembly WNFC01 (sample SAMN13153342, study PRJNA577476) | soil metagenome | isolation source: 120 cm saprolite under Douglas fir tree site 2 hole 2 replicate 1 | place: USA:California | collected 2015-04-18
ACCTGCCAACTTCATTCTCAGCTCTTGCCAATTCTTTCCTCAACTGCTGAACTACCCCAGACACGTTTCCCATTGAGTTCACCCTCGGCTCAGGATCATAGTACTCCTCTATCTACTCTGTCTTCCTGGAGAGGCGTTGTTCGTTTGCACAGAAAATGGATTTCGCTGATCAGGCAAACGAAACCACGTGCGTCCATTTTGCCAAATTGAGACCGATGACCCTCGCGCTCAGGAACGGCTTCGGGCAGTTACCGGCGAGGATTATATTCAAAGTCTACCAAGCCGTCGCGGTAGTCGATCTTGATGTCGAGCAGGTGCAGCAGCGTAAAGCCGAGAATGCCGGACACTTCGGTACTGAGCGACCAATTGGGGATTCCTATGGATGCTTTTGTTTAACAGGGGAGCAGGAGAAAAAACAAAAATAGCATTATCACCTTTTGATACCCGCCAAAGAGCTTGTCCTGTGTTGTCTGGTCACGCATCCGAAGCCTCCCTTTTGATGGCCATCAAATTAGCACAATAAAACGGATTGCCGCACAGCCCACTACGAGAAGAGCCGATCCTGAATCTGCGTAAGGTCCACGGGGGCAGAGCATTCCTCGTCGTCGTTGGCCGCGTGATTTATCCGAGTGCTAACGGGATAGCAGCGCATCAGCCGGGCATCGCAGGGTCTCAGCATATCGGCAGCCGCACTGACATCCTTCATGACGGGATCGAGCCACACGTCGTAGCTGTGCGAATCAAACCGTGGATTTTTTCCCGTGAAATTCCAATGGGCCTACTGCCTCGTTCTGCGCTATGCTTTCCCCGTTGGACACGTGGAGGTCACCGCATGACAGACGAAGATTCAACAGAGAACGTGCTCCGTCCGCTAGGCAAACCGGACCCACCGAAGCCTAAATCTTCACCTCTCAAACCTATAAACCTGCCTGACTCGAAACCTGACAAGCCGACACCTGAGAAGCCCAGACCCTGATGCGCCGGGAGCATCACGTACCCAATTCACAAAACTGTGACCAACGTTATGGGGCGAGAATGCAAAGAGATATGATTCGGTGGCCCTCGCCCCACATACCATAATCAGATAGAGGGCCTGGGCGCGAGGCAAGGAATTCTGACCTGGTGGCCCAGGTCACAAAGTTTGATCTAGACCGTCAGGCGGTCCACATCCATTCCTACATAGGCAACAAGAGACTGAGACCAATATGTGCGAAGACTTTCTGCAATGAAACAATTGCGTCCACTCTCACGGAGTGAGTTGTAGCCACGGCAAAATTGATCTTCTGTAGGCAGAAGGCAATGGTCCGCGCTGGGTGCTCGACACTCTGGGAGAAACCATGATGCTTTAAGCAGCAAATCTTTGTCATCCTCTCTGTTAGTCATGGTCGCAGGCAGACCGCGCAAAGTTGTCGGTTGGAATCCGGCCAGGAAAAAGTCTTCGACAAGATTCGCGAAGGCACAGCTAAGAATCGCGCTCAGTTCTACCAAGACATCACGTTGCCCTTCTACGGCTATAACCGTCCGGGAGCGAAGATTTCTCAAGGTGTCAGAGACAACTGGTGGAGGCAGGGGAAGATCGGCGGGATCAAGGCCCAGTATGACTGCATCAAGGCCTTCTCTGAAACAGACTTTACGGAAGACCTCAAGAGAATCGATGTTCCCACGCTCGTCATGCACGGAGGACCCCTTTCGGCGAAGCTGCTGAAAAACGCGACGACGAAGTTCTATCCCGGCTTCCCTCATGGCATGCCAACTACGAATGCGGAGCAGATCAATGCCGACATCCTCGAATTCGTAACAGCATCTCAGGTCGCGGTCGTTTCGAAGGCTTTAATGCACCGTTTCACGATGAACTCATAATCTTCCGGCCCCAGAGTTCAGCAAACCACTTCACAGACCTCCCGCAAAAAACAGGACGCACGGAATGAGCACTGTCGATTTGCTTCGCGCCGTCTTCTGTTTTGTGCTTCCTTACGCCCCGACAACTCCAATCTCCTGCGTTTCGGCTGAAAGGGGGCGATGCCGTTCATCGAATCCCTTGACGATTAGCCAAATGGCCAGAGCCACGTAAGCGGGAGCCAATGGCATGGCCAATCGCGTCTCGGGCGGATATCCCAATAGGCCCCGCAAGCTGACTCCTGTGATCTGAAGCACGCTCGCCACCGCTCCAAACCCGGCCAGTGCGCGCGGAACGAGACGGAAGCGGAACAGCAGACTGTAGAGCAGCAAGATCCAACTACCCACGACAAGCAGGCAGGAATAATGTGCCCACTTCCGAGCCGAGCCGACCACGATAGCCAGCGCTTGGAAAGTCTCGGCCTTCGCGGTGCCCGCCCTTGCATAGTCCTGACTCAGAGAAAGCATGGACAGGATGTGTGCGTTGTCCACTGCCTGCAAAGAAAAACTGGCCGCCGCGAGCGCTAGGAGCCAGAACGCCATCGCGGAGCTGTACCGGCGAACGACCGGCAATACGGCGCCGGCGATCCCGATTGCGATCGCGCTGCCCACGAACAAGAGGAGAACTGCAGCGCGTACCTGATTAGCAACGCCCGCTGCACTGGTAAGGAAGCCCCGCGGGTTTACCAGCGGATGCAGCAAGATGAACGGCACGATAAGTCCCGCCGCCAAATGTAGGAGCAACAACACGCCGACGATTCGGCCAACGCTCTTTTCCGATCTCATCCTCGCCTCCCAATCACCTCGGACTGCTCCTTCCATCGCTCGCCATTCACGCCCATCGCCAGCAGCCACAGCGTCGACGCCCTTCTCCAACGATGCCGGGGAGCATGTTGTACGGCGAGAGATAGTTGCGAGCCGCGCTGACATAAAGGTCAGCGCGGCCCAGACCGGCAAACATCATCAGCACGCCTAGGATGCGGGGCAGGAAGATCGACCTGAAGATCAGGTAGCCGATCAGGGGGCAATAGAACCCGAAAAATACCAGGCCGTTGATGCGGAGGGGGGCGAAAGGAGCTAAGCGCCCCAACGGCGCATCCCACCAGGCCGAAGCATGCCGCGAGCAAAGAGACGCTCCGGTTCACTGCCTTGAACAGGTGATAGAAGAGCAGGATCACTGCGACCTAGGACGCCGTGGCAGCGAGGTTGGCTACAAGCCTGCCGTTGACCGACATGAGGGCGAGCATTCCCGTCACAAAGGTAAGCAAATAAAACACACCCGCAATCCTGGCCTTGAAACGCGGCGATGCTTCTGCCATCCCACTCCAGCACGACTGCTGTGTTCCTAATCGTTTCTCCTTACGACGAAGACGATGCGAATCAGATCGGTCCCTGAGAGCGGCGCAGCCGGACCGCTGCCGCAAGGAATGCCGCGGCGACTGCCAGGCCGATCCACAGACCCGGGCTGATCAGGAACTCGCCCGGAGTGAAGTGCATCAGCGGATCCATCGAGAGGCTACCCGTCATGAAGTCCCCACCGCCGCCACCACCGATCATGCGGTTGGCCAGCATCGTGCCGAAATGCGTAGTGTTGAACGCAATCTTCTCGACCACGCCGATCGCAAGCAGTGGCAAGCCGGCCCATAAAAATGGCACGCGCCGTGCCCACGCTGACACCAGCAGCAGCCACCCATAGATGGGCGCGTACCAGAGCCCATGAACAGTGAGGAGGTGGTAGAGCAGCATCAGCCACGTCTGGAACAGCGACCCGTGGGCCCATAGCGTCGTGACACTCAGACCGCTCCCGAGCAGGACTGCGGTGCTCACCAGCAGCATGATCCACTGCATCACAACGGTGATCGCGAAGGTGACCAGCGGGAGGATTACGACCGGGGTGATCGCCTTCGAGAGCACGGTCGTGAGATCGGAAACCGGCAGCGACTTCCAGAACAGGATGCTGCGATCTCGACGTTCTCCGTACAGGGCGTCGAGACAGTAGAACACCCCGACAACCAGAGTGGTCAGCATCATCAGACCCGAAGCGATCAGGTACGGCTGCGCGATCAACTCGTGCTGCCGCATGGGGTCGAGCGCTGACGCGGCGCGCATCTTGCCCGGCAGATGGATCGTGCTGATCAGGAAGCCGAACAGAAACACTGCCGCAACCGCCAGCGGCGCGATATAGATCGAACGGTTCTCCCACAATTCGCGTCGCACCGACCAGTACATGGGACGAGCCGCTGGCATGACCGCGGGCGCGATTACCTGCGATTCGATGGGAGACCCGGGTATGGCGTTCGATTCCGCATTCATCTCGCTACTCCTTGTGCACGGCAGGCCTGATTCTCCATCACGGCAACGAACAAGTCGGCGATGCTGGGCGTGCGCACATCGCCAAGCGCGGCGAGTTGCTGGCCATCGACGCGATCGAACAGCAGGATGCTGCGACCGAGCACCTGGCGCTCGTGCATCGGCTGGAGCGCCCGTGCCGCGGCGGCCTTCTCGGGGTGCACCACCACTTCCACATAGCGCGACTCCACTTCTTCCATGCTGCGGTCGAATACGATACGGCCGCGGTCGATGAACATGACATCGGTGAGGACGTTCTGGATCTCTTCCACCTGGTGTGTCGCTACCACGATGGTGCGGTTGCGATCGAAGTAGTCGTTCAACAGGGAATCGTAGAACTGCTTGCGATACAGGATGTCGAGGCCTAGCGTCGGCTCGTCCAGCACCAGCAATTTCGCGTCAATCGCCATCACCAGCGCGAGGTGCAGTTGGGTCACCATGCCCTTGGACAATTCTCTGACTTTGCTGGAGCGTCGGATCGTGGTCTTGGCAAGAAAACCTTCCGCCTTGGCACGATCGAATCGCGGGTGCACACCGGCGACGTAGTCGAGCGCCTGCGAAACCCGTATCCAGCGCGGCAGCACGGCGACATCGGCAATGAAGCAGACATCGCGCATGAGCTGATCGCGCTCGCTCCAGGGGTCGCGTCCGAGCACGTTAAGTTCCCCCTGATATGGGGTGAGGCCGAGAATCGCGTTCAGCGCGGTGGTCTTGCCTGCGCCGTTGGGACCAACGAGTCCGAGGATGCGGCCCTCTTCAACCCGCAGATCGACGCCGCCCAGCGCGACCGTTGTGTCGTAGGCCTTGCGCAGACCGCGGGCTTCTATGCATGCCATGGCTTCAGCGCTCCTCCTCCGGGGGATCGGGCTTCGCGGGCTTCGACGGCGCGGCCTTCAACGACGGCCGCGAGTCATTCAGGAGCTCTTCCGCCTTCAGGCCAAGCCGCTGGATGGTGGCCTGGATCCTCGGCCACTCTTCGCCCAGGAACTTCTGCCGCTCGCCCTGCAGCAACAGGCTGCGCGCGCCGGCATTGATGAACATGCCGCGGCCGCGCCGCGTCTCGACCAGGCCCTCGTCCACCAGCTGCTGGTAGCCCTTGAGGACCGTGAGCGGATTCACTCGGTACTCAGCCGCGACGTTGCGTACGGAGGGCAGCGGATCGCCTTCCTTGAGCACTCCGTCCAGGATCATCGCGACGACACGATCGCGCAGCTGGCGGTAGATCGGCTGATTGTCGTTCCACTCACGGTCCATCGGTTTTCCACGTAGACCTTAGCAGAGATACCGCGCACCTTAGTTGGTCCGGTGCAGGTCGAAGTGGGCGTGGATCGGCTTGTCCTTCATCATGAACGTCCAATCCTCGGTGTGATGGTTGGCGTCGATGATGGTGAACACCGAATGGTGCATGTGGTACTCCGTGCTCCCGCTAATGTCCTTGAAGTCGAACTCGACCGACTTGCCGTCGGGCGACATCTTGCCGGTCATGCGCGGCCGGTTCCCCGCGTCGCAATAGTGAACCAGCGTGAGCTGGTCTCCGTCCACGTAAAGCATCGTGACCGGATGGTCGTACTTTGTCGCATCCAACGGCGTTCCTGCTTCTTGGAACTCGTGCACGAGGACGTTTCCCCGCGAGGTCACGCGCAGCGAGGCGTGCATCGGCTTGCCGCCTGACATCTCTGGCATCTCCGGGACGGTGACGGGGCCTTCCCACTCTCCCGCCAGGCTTTTCATGGTTGCGAAGGACTTCTGCGCCTCGGGCGGAACAGGAGCCACGGAGGACTTCTGCGGGTCGGACTGCGCGAAAGCCACGGTGGAGAGCGACATCAGGACAACGGACAGCACAAAACGAAGGGATTTCATGTTTCATTCTCCTCAAGAAGTTCATTTCTTCTTTGCTCTCGGTCCAGGGTTATTCGCTGGCGCCGATCAGCTCCGATGAACCGGGTCAACACTGTTATAGTGAACTATAACACTATTCAACATGTCAAGCTGTTTCTTATTTTTCTTGCCCGCCGCCATCCGCATGAGGACAAAGGTCTCTCGTGGCCCGGTGCCCAATAAACATCTCTTGCCCAATCTACTGTCCCGTCCCATATAATACTTGACAACAACGGGATGCGGGTTCTAATGCGGGTATGTTCCCCGGCGCCGCCGGACTGGCGGTCGACGATGGCCAGAAGCGCCAGTTGGAGTCCTTGCTTCGTGCCGGGACCACGCCGCAAAAGCTGGCCCGAAAGTGTGAGGTCATCCTGCTGGCCAGCCAGGGTGTTCCTAACCAGGCGATTGCACAGCAGACCGGCTTGTCCCGTCCCAGCGTGATTGCTGCTCGCGCGCTGTTGGCCGGCGGAGGCGTCGAGGCCCTTCGCCGGCGGCAAAAGCGGAACCGGTCACGGTCCGTGCTGATTCCGGAGTTGGAACAGAAGATATTGGACACAACGCTGAAGACCCGGCCACCCGACGGTACCCACTGGAGCGTGCGCGGGCTTGCCCGCAAGCTGGGAATTTCCCGGATGAGGGTGCAGCGGGTTTGGCAACGCTATGACGTACAGCCTCCTCGCGTCGAAAAGTTTAAGATTTCCAACGATCCGAAGTTCGAAGAGAAGGTGCGGGATGTGGTCGGGCTCTACCTCAACCCTCCGGATCGAGCCCTGGTGCTTTGTGTGGATGAAAAGAGTCAAATTCAGGCGTTGGACCGCACCGCTCCCATCTTGCCTTTGCGGCCGGGGTTGCCAGAACGGCAGACGCACGACTACAAGCGGTATGGGACGACCACACTGTTTGCCGCTTTCAACATCCTGAATGGGAAAGTCATCGGAAGTTGCCGACCGCGGTACCGCGGCCGGGAGTTCCTCAAATTTCTTCATCCACTGGAAAAGGAAGTGCCCTGGGATTTGGAAGTACACCTGATCTTGGACAACTACAGCACCCACAAGAGCGCCACCGTCCAGCAATGGCACCAACCCAAGAAACGTCGCCGCTTCCACTTCCATTTCATGCCCACCAGCAGTTCCTGGCTCAATCAGGTGGAGGGTTGGTTCGGACTCATCACCGACCGGATGATCCGCCGAGGAACCTTTCGCAGTGTTCAAGAGTTGGAGCGCGCTATCTACAAGTGGTTGGTCGTCTGGAACGACAATCCTAAGCCCTTCCTCTGGAAGGCTACGGCGGACGTTATTCTCGACAAGGTGCAGCGCTGTAAAGAATTAAATGGGACGGCACACTACTATCATGTCTTCACGAATGAAGAGCTGGTTAGCCGGCCACTCTCTTCGACTTTTCTTAACCGTGAGTTGCCACTCCCGGATCTTAACTGGAGCAATGTGCTTGTTCACTATGTGAGCATTAGCACCATAGCCTGCGGCTGCCCAGCGTCTGACTGGACGTTTCCTAAGAAACAATTGTTCCACGTGTCCGACTATCTTCGGGCGTCCACGGGCCCAGCCATAATAGCGCTTCAGGGACGCCAACCCGTCGAGTGTCACAAAAGCCTTCCAAGCATTGCGTACATCTCAATCGTCGCGGACGAGTGACCGCGCAAGGCTTGGTCAGAAAGCTAGATACAATCACCTTAAGGAAGGCTTAATTGAGCCTTCGCCATCCACAAAACTTGTTTCCAAGCAAACGCCCGATGCCGATGCCGCGCGGCGCAGGCGTTCGCCATTTACAGAGACTTTCTGGCGTTCTGGAAAGACGCCAATCCCAGCGTCCGTCTGCTCAAAGAGGCCAAAGGGGGAACACGCGAGATTGCCGTAGCTGCGTTACTTCTCCTCGGAAACTCGATTGGCGGTCGCGAGTGATTTAGGGCGAATTGTCAGCCGCGCATACACAGGGAACAACGGCTCCGAGACCCGGAACCTCGTTTTTGGCGCACTCGCAGTCCTTGGGCTTGTCGGAGTTGCCGCATCATCCTGCGCCACTCCCGCCTTGGGTGTAGATATCCAGCGTCGTTTGAATGTGGTCCGCCGCCGTCATTTGTAGATGTTGCCGATGCGATGGGGATCATAGGTGATCGCAGAGAACTTCACCACGGCACCTGAGCCTGCCGGAGACTGCGCCTCAAAACCGACGCGGATGGGAAGCTCCGTATCCAAGCTAAACGTGCGACCAATCGCGTCCGTGTGTCGAAAAGTAGAAAACATAGGTCCTGCCGCTCTTCGCAAGCCGCAGATAGACGGCATCTCCTTGCACTTCGCTGGAATTGCAATCGTCCGAGAGGCCTCGCGTGACCACCGTAACGAGTGTGGGCTTCTTCCCTGGCGACACCTCGAAGGAGAGCTTCGCCCAGTGATGATCGTCGCCCCAGAGCATGAGCGCGCCGGCGTCCCATTTAGTGATGAATTTCAGCGTAACTCGTGCACCGAAGACGTAATCGGAATCAGGGGTAAACAGTAGGATCGGGGCGTTCTTGGCGACTGTGCCGTCAAACGGATCGACGAACCAATCCGTCTTTGCTCCCGCAGAGATCGTCAGCACATTCGCCTTGTCCATGTGCCATGAGCTGGGTATGTTCTGCCAGGTGAGTGTGCGTGGAAGCCCAGGGATCGATGGAATTGTTTGTGGAAGTGCGACCACCGCGGTAAGGCAAAAGAGAAGTCCGGAAAGAACGTCGTTTCTACGTGCCATGAATATTCTCTCCTTCATCAAAATGCATCTTGCCATTGACGTTCTTTTTCGCAGGAGCGTCAAGACGCCGAGCTTCCGCTCAGCAAGGCGTATGCGAATCGCATGTCTAATTCCACAATCTCGAATTCGCCGGAGGGCGGGGCATACTCGCTGTAAGCGATTCGCGAGCTGGTTGCAAGTTGCCAATATCCCGTATTATCCAGCCGGAACTGCATCAGCCAGTCGCAGAGAAAGAGACGGTCGAAGAACAGCGAGGTAGAGTGCGATCACAAACGCAGCTGTAAGGACACCACTGAAGACAGCGGTAAATCTCCTGCACTTGTGCGCGCGCCAAACTGTGGCCCCAAGCCAACCTCCTCCCCACGCAACCAAAAAGAAGGCAAACACAGCACACGACGCGAGGAGCAGAGTAGTGGTTGACCAAGCCGCGAGAAAATACCGCAGGAGCCCAACTGCACACAGAGCTACTGCGAACACAATCACGAAGATGATTACAGCAATTGCACGGCGCGACCATAACTTCCACGAGAGCATGAGTGTTTTCGGCCGCGGGATTATACCTCGTCTCTTCTAGAATTCGCCCGAAGGAGTAAATCGCCACCACTACGGGTGGAGTTCATGTGAACTTGTACTCGGATTCACGCAGAGGTCCGAAAAAACGAGGTTCTGGGAAGCGGAGGTTGTACTCTGGGCGGATTGTCGGCAAACGCGCAGGTCAGAAAACGATGAGATCGAAATCCGCGTTCTTGCCCACGTAACTGGGGTTCAAGGTGGTGACCTGGATCACAGTTGGCGGAGTTGAAGTCATGTATTGGGCATGTATTGCGACATCAGAATCCGAGAATTCCAGTGTGGCGGAAAGGAAGCGGTCGTCCACTTCGAAGCCGAAGTCGAAGTTCCATACTCCCGGAAAAAGCTGGGTAAACTTGATCCCACAAGGCGGCGGGAGTGATTGTGTTGACTCCGATCTGGGAGCTTTTCTGAAAAATCAGCGAATCAACAATGTCGCTGTTCGTGTCCCACATAGGGATGAAGTCAAGCACGGCCCTTGCCGGTGACAGCAGGGTTCGCCGGTGGAGGTGCGTTCTTGGGCTGGGAGCAGCAGACGCGATCTTGGTGCCGGTTGCGGTCGATTGCGTCTTGTTGGCCAGCACGAAAGCTGAGGGTGGCAGACCGCCGATGGTCTCCGCATCCGCCGCTTTCAATGCCTAGGGCACACTAAGCAGCAGGACGCGAGGTTGCTCCTGTGCGCCATTCACGGTCACACCCAGCCAGCGGGCGTCGCCCGAACTGAAAAGATCGAGCGGCAAACCCGCGGGCTTGGTCGCGCCCAGTTGAACGGTGTAGTTCCCTTTCGTGTCCGCCTGGACGTTTTGGGTTTCGAGCCACAGGGGAGCGCCTTCGTATTGATCTTTGTAGATGGCGAAGGTGACCCCGGCAATTCCGGCGATAGGCTTGCCTTGGAAATCCGTCGTCCTGCCGGTGAAGTTCACCAGGCGTGGCACAGGTGCCGACGATTGTGTCGATGCACCCTGTTGGGCCGCTACAAGGGAACAAAACATCGAAATCGTGAGAAGCATGGAAAGTGAAAACTTGCAGGATTTCATGGCGCACCTCAATTCCTCTCGTTTTTTTCGTTCACACGCCCGGAGCCTGGTGTGTCCTGGCAGACGAATCAATCCATTCGATCTGTCAGCCCTTCTCCGCGATATCTGGCTTTTCGAGCCCGATATGTAACGGCGGAAAAACATTGGCGGATTTGATCATCGGACGAGAAATTTCCTTCAGGAGGGGGAAGCTCGCGGCCCTCCCGTTTCTCACGCCAGTCTCCCTCCGCAACCAGACACCTAACATTCTGGGGTTGTGATAAGGTTCCTACCGCAACTTTGCAGGAGGAGCGTCATGATTCGGGTTGTTGCTGTTCTGGTGTGTCTCTCGGCTTTCGTTCTCGGGCAGCAGAACGGTCCTCTGGATGGAGTGGCCAACCTGAGCGACGCGGTTTCGAGGCGAGCGTCAAGTGCCGACCGCTCCGGCGGCAATGCGGACTGGGTCGAAGTGAAGGCCAAGTCCACGGTCAAGCTCGCGGATATACACGGGGCAGG
>WNFC01009136.1_pt1 | contig 10969 bp, 14 predicted proteins | sample 5400541 | NCBI WGS metagenome assembly WNFC01 (sample SAMN13153342, study PRJNA577476) | soil metagenome | isolation source: 120 cm saprolite under Douglas fir tree site 2 hole 2 replicate 1 | place: USA:California | collected 2015-04-18
TGCTGTCGCCCTGCCGGCGCCGAAGGAATACTGCCTGGGATCCGAAATGTTATCCACTGTGGCATCATACCACGTCACTGGCATACAAAAAGAAGAAAACCTAGACAGTAATATGTGCCTGAGGGGATCTATCCGCGGATGGGACACATTTGTTGGCAGTCCAAGGCAAGAAGGCATGAACACGTCCATTGATGTTGCCAGCGGATCACAGACCAAGTGAAAGTCGGCCGATTGTCGGAAAAATTGGTGGGGAGGTTCAGCTGAGAGCAATGACATGCTAATGATTGCGTGTCATGGTCAAGTTAGAGCTTTCTCCCTGAAGCGGGAATGAGACAGCGCCGATCCCACGAGTTAATGTGACAATAGCAAGCAGGAATGGTTACGTGGCATGCTCACCTTCGAACCGTAGACCGACTGAAATCTCCCGCCTTCTGTCTATAATTTTTAGTGATATCTTTTGACCCCTTTCCTCCCCACAATTGCCCGAGCCAGAGAGATTTGGGTAACTATAATAAGTTCCTTTGTTGTTAATTCGTAAATATGAAACTGGAGGGATGTACGCATGATACCAGTACCGTACTTACCTTCCGATGCTACAGATTGTTTCGTTAGGACGGTGCTCGGGCTGTACGTTGTGCTCATTGTACGTCCCCGCCGTGCGAGGAACTGGATTTGGAAGTTTAGAATCGGGGCACGGATAAAAGGCGACTGAGTTGACCACAATCCGTCGGAAGTCAGCAATAACAAAGCGCCCGGGCCGCCCAGCCGGCAAGGTCTGGCCACAGAACACCGTGACGCAACCGGAAAACATTTGGCCAGCCATTATGAACCCACATGTATCGCGTTACTTCTTTTTTCTTCGCATCTTCCTAGCCCTACTAGCTTTACGGGCGCACGATTCCAGCGAAAATTCAGGGTCGTCGCCAGTAATTTTCCCACCTGAGAGAACCGGTAACGCTGATGATTGATGAATACGAATGTTGATGAATGGTCATCATCTTTCGGTAGATATCATTTGACCCCGTCGTACGTTCCTAGGTCAAGAAGGATAGAAACGATTAAGAAATTCCAGCGTTGCAACAGCATCGTACGGGACAAATAGGACAAATCGTGAGATAATCATTACACTACGGCCGTAAAAAATACTGTCATCACACGAGCATGCCGCTTCACAGAGCAAGCGAAAAAAGAGAAAACCGGGGGTCAAGGACATATAAGCGCTCATGAATGGACAGGTAGAGAACCGAGGCGACACTCACGCAATTCCAGCAGCTTGTAACGTCGAGATAAACCCACAAATCATCGCGCTGGCGCCGATCCGGGCAATTAGGCGGGTGCGCGACGGCGCGAGCGCCGATAACACGCCTATTTGTATGCCAAGCGAGCCGAGGTTGGCAAACCCGCACAACGCGTACGACGCGATCGTGAACCCTCGCTTCGACAGGGCGTTCTCAGAGGCCATCAGCGCCTGCAGGTTGAGATACGCCGCGAACTCGTTCTCGACGAGTTTCGTCGCGAGGAGTTCTGAGACGGTCAGAATCTCCGAGCGGGGCACGCCTACGGAATGCAAGGCGCGTCAATCGTCGTCCGATGTCGGGAGGAGGGAGGCGAGTACAAGGGCGCGTGTGACGTACCGAGGAGGAAAGTGATGGGGTAAAAGACATAGCGTAGGACGAGCTGCAGCGTCAGTTGATGGATACCGAACCCGCGACCGATCCACGTGAGCAGACCGTTGATGGTCGCCACGAGCGACAAAATGGTGAGCACGTTGCAGAGGATCTGGCCGGCAACGACGAGACCGAAAACGGCGCCCTTGGCGAAGGCATGTAGCGCATTTACGGGAGCGTCCTTGGGATCCTCCTTTCCACGGTCGAGAACAACGCGACCTCGCGTCACAGGCTCGTCCAGTTCTGGAACCCGGATCTTGCTAATGGCAATCGAAGCAGGAATGCTCATCATGGAAGCGGTAATAAGATTCTGAGCGGGGACGCCCAAGCTAATGTATGCGCCCAACACAGAACCGGCAATGGTCGAGAATCCTGGAATGGTTCCATTTAAGTTCGTGATCGTCATCACATTCGAAAGCAGGGAAGGCTCACCAGATGTCATGATAAGATGTATTTCCGACTCGGTCATGATATCAACATATGGTCTCACCAAGCAAGCTGATTCGCCCTGACCGATGAACGGGGACGCAGCCGCGACGACAGCCTCGGCGCCAGAAACGTTCATAGTCTTAAAGAAGAACCAAGCAAAATGCTTGATGATCCACTGCATAACGCCAAGATAATAAAGCATCTGCACGAATGCGACGAAGAAGATAATCGTGGCGAGCTATCAGCAGAAGGAGGGATCACATTATCATCTCCCTTCATGACCAGCGGGTATGACGTACTACGTTGACAAAGAACCAGTGCTTCGTGTTGACCGTATCTTGATCGAAGAAAAAGGCAGCACCAACGAGGGCCTGGTCGAGAAAATCGGATGCGAGAGTTGCAAGCCACTTAAACAAGTGAAAGCCAGCGCCAGACTTGAGCACGAAGAGTGCGATCACCTGCTGAATGAACAGACCGGCGATGACGGTGCGCCATTGGATGTGGGACCTGTGCTTGGACGTCGCCCAAAAGCCAAATTGGAACACGACAAGACCGAGCACGGAGATTGCGCGGTCGCCATAGTTCGTGCCCTGATCCCACAACCGCGGATCAGAGAGTGGATCATAATATGTATATATATATATATTACGTATTTTCAAAAAATCGGAGACCAACCTACATTTTCAAGCTTGAAACCGAACGCCGAGCCCATGACGATAGCGAAGAGAGCAAGCCAGCCCAAGCCATAACGGGCGTATCGCGGGAGGGAGAAGAACGGCCTCTCGACGAGCGGAATCCACACCGCCTCGATGGGGCGCGTGACGACTGAATTGGGAATGAAGCGGAACGCAATGATGGCGATGAACGACCAGGCAAAAATGGTCTGCACGATCCACCTGTGGCGTGTCGCATGGAGGACAGTCGACGAGATCCACCACCCGAGGATGAGCGCGGCGAGGGCGCCCAGCTTCACGCGCCGCACGAGGCCGCGGTTTCGGCCGAACCACGACATTGGCGCGCTCTTGTCTTCGCCTTTGTCGACGTCGGCGGCCTCCGCGTCGCCGTGTGGAACGTCTTGCTCCTTGTCGGGGAGCGAGGCCGATGAGAGGGAGGCCTTCGTCTCGGGGACGTCATCCTGTACTGCCAGTGCGGCACTGTGGGAGGTCATCTCCAATGTTTATCCTGTATTTCGGTTGTTGAGAGCCGAGAAAGTGGGGGCCAGGAGAGTGGGGGAGAAGGGGAACAGCGAACGGGGGGCGATTCGGCTGACGACGGCGAGAGAAGACTGTTTGCCGGAAGCATGGTTGATATATTGAGAGGAGGCCTGGCCTAGCGATGCGACCATGTGGTTCTATCAAAAGAGAAGCGGTGGTGTTTCAATCGACCTCAACTGCCAATATGCCCTCACCTTCCTACCAGATAAGAGGAAGAACGATCACACGTTTCAGGCCTTCGGGGGAATGCGCCGATTCTCTCTGAGGCTACTTCATCTCCCTCGTGAGAAAGGCTGCAAGTTGTCCGCCTTATCTGTCGTTGGCTGTCGAAGACGGTAGAAGGTGATGTCCGTCGGTGAGAGCGAACGCAGAAATGACATTCGCATATGCAGACGACTCGGGCCGGCCCGTAAGCGGTGGCTTCGATCAGCACGCAGCAACTTCCTTTACTAATTTAATCTCCACACCGCTGTGATTGATTGATGTGTGCAAACCAGAGCACGCGAGAATGCACGACAGAGTTGGAGAGACACTTTTGATTGCTCTGCGCCCGCAATGCTAGCTGGCGCTGGGTTGCTGCGCGGACCGACAAAGTATTCAGCCAGCCACTTGCATTCAGCTACTTCAACCTTCGCCCAATCCTGGATGATCAATATATTTTTTGGCCAGAAAATACTTGTTATGTTTAGCGAGATGAAAAGAAAACGCGTTTTGTCACGCCGCGTCGTAGTTCCCATTGGCCACAAAAGTAGCTAGTCGCAAAACTGGACGGCGGTGCTACAGCAATCTTACCGCACCACGGTGACCACGCCACACGCCACTGATTAGCCTTGAGCCCGAACGAGCCGAACGGAGTTCGAAATATTTGCCAATGAATGACATGACAGACCCTGAACTTCGGAAGGTGCCCCTCTCTCCCCACCCTCTGCCGGGCGAAGAGAAGATCCGTCCTTCCCACGAGATAAGCACCACCAGCCCGGACGCCGCCAAAATCTGAACCAAAGATAAGCCCGGGTAGGGCGGACATCAATCTCCTTCCTGCGTCGGTTCACCAGAACCCAGCTTGATGATATGAAACTTGAAAGAGGCTCCGGGACTCGGAGCAGCACTGACAGACGGTTCCTCTTACAACTCGCAGCAGGCTCGGCCCCGATTTCAGTGGATCGATTTACACCCTGCCACGTCAAGGGCTTACGAGAGCCGTCGCTGTTCTTTGTCAGGGAAGCCTCTCTTCTCCTCTATTCATATCACGTGCGAACAACCACTGGCAAGTGCTTATACCGTACTTCCTCTGACCCACTTCTCCCCGGGCTGCCCGAGAAATTAGAACATTTCGTATAGAAACTGATAGAGCCGACATAACTGATATTCGAGCGCATCCGCATACTCCTCGCAATTGTGCGTATATGAACCATGATCTGTCGAAATAAGAGCGCGCGGATCTATAGATCCGCGATAAGATAAGCTTTGCCTGTTTAATTAGTTGGACATTGGACATTAGCATGAAGCTGGTTATCCGAGCGTGTTTCAGCATGCATTAGTCGCTCCTTAGATTATTTCATATTCTGACACTCAGACATTCCTTAAATACCGTAGGTAATTGACATTGTGCCCTCAGTTCTCGTGCTAACCGTGACGCCGCGCACGCGCTGAGGTGAGTAGAAACATTACATAATATATCAAGAGTTCTCATGCTAACATGTACGCGCTGAGGTTGACCCGCGCGTGCTCCCGGAGCTCACTCGTTGGTTCACCCATTTCTACATGATCTACGTCACTGCCGTCGGCCTGCCCGAAATAGCCTCGGAATCTCGGATTCCAAACCATTCGCACTAGTACTGTATCGCCTCCCCCGGGCCCGTGAATCGCATACGCAATGAGTTCAGTTATCGGCTACCCTCTGCGACCACGCAAACTAAAGCTCAATACGGTGCTGGGTTGTCTGTCATTCCAAGGCTGTTTCGGAGTACCCAATGGTTCACCTCAATGAGCTTCACGAAATTGGCGCTTCCTGAGCTTTACAAGTGGGTTCTTGAAGTACGGTCATCCTCAGGGGAATTTGATTCGGATAATCATAAGTCGAGAAAAAAAAACAAAGAATCAAGGAAGGCAAAACTTTTAACATATATCAACTCATCATTACTTTAAGCTACAAAATTTCATTATCACACGAGCATGCCGCTATACACAGGACATCAGCATGACGCATCGACAGGTGGTGGGGGAAATAATTGAAACAGCACGCACGCAATGCCAGCAGCTTGCAAAGTCGAGATGAAACCAGAGATCATCGCGCTAAGGCCAACTCGGACAATGACACGAGTGCGTCAAGGCGCCAGCGCCGAAAGCACCCCGATCTGGAAGCCAAACGAGCCGAAGTTCGCAATGCCACATAGCGCGTACGACGCGATCGTGAACCCTCGCTTCGACAGGGCGCCCTCTGAAGCCATTAATGCCTGCAGTTCGACGTACGCTGCCAACTCGTTCACGACCAGTTTGGTAGCGAGGAGATCCGACACGCGCATGATCTCCGAGCGGGACACGCCTGCGAAATGCACGGGACGTCGATCGTAGTCAGATGTGGGGAGGAGGGAGGTGAGTGGAAAGAGCCATGTGACGTACCGAGGAGGAAAGTGGGATAGAAGACGTAGCATAGGACGAGCTGTAGCGTGAGATGGTGGATGCCGAACCCGCGACCGATCCAGGTAAGCAGGACATTGATCGCCGCGACGAACGACAAAATCGCGACCACATTACAACGAACCTGGCCTGTCAAGACGAGACCGAACAGAGCGCCCTTGGCGAAAGCATGTAGCGCATTCACGGGAGCGTCCTTGGCATTCCCTTCCCCACGGTCGACAACAACGCGACCTCGCGTCACGGGCTCGTCCAATTCTGGAAAACGGACCTCACTTATAGCAATCGAAGCCGGAATGCTCATCATAGACGCAGTAATGATGTTCTGCGCAGGGATGCCCAAGGTGATGTATGCAGTCATCATTGCGCCGGCAAAGTAGAGAATCCTGGAACAGTCCCGTTTAAGTCCCTGATGGACGTCACATTGCAGAGCATGTAATTGTAAGGCTTACCGGATGTCATGACAAGATGTATTTCCAACTCGGTCATGAATTCAACGTATGGCCTCACCAAGGTGGCTGATTCGCCCCGACAGACAAATGGCGACGCCACTGCGAAGACAGCCTCAGCGCCAGATATGTTCATAGTTTTCAAGAAGAACCAGGCAAAGTGCTTGATAATCCACTGCATAACGCCAAGATAATGTAGCATTTGTATGAAGGCGACAAAGAAGATGACGGTAGAGAACTATCACAAAGGGAGGGGAGAACATGTCATCTCGCTTCATCATCAGTGCATGTGACGTACCACATTGACGAAGGCCCAATGCTTAGTTTGGACTGTATTTTGATCAAAGAAAAAGGCAGCACCGACGAGAGCCTGGCTGGAGAAATCGGAGGCGAGAGTTGCGGGCCACATAAACATGTGTATACCGGCACTGGACTTGAGCATGAAGAGCGCAATCGCCTGCTGTATGAGCAGGCCAAACATGACGGTGCGCCATTGGATGTGAGACCTGTGCTTGGATGTTGCCCAAAAGGCAAATTGGAACACGACGAGACCAAACACGGTGATTGCGCGGTCTCCATAGTAGTTCGCACCCTAGTCAGAAACCATGGATCGGTGAGTAGATAACAACCAAAACATCCGAGACAAGCATACATTTTCAATTCTGAAACCGAATGTGGAGCTCAGGACGATCACGAGTAGCGCAAGCCATCCCAGGCCATAACGGCCGTATCTCGGGAGGGCGAAGAATGGCCTCTCGACGAGCGGAACCCACACCACCTCGACAGGACGGGTCACGACAGAGTTGGGGGTGAAACGGAACGCGATGATGGCGATGAATGACCAGGCGAAGAATGTCCGCACGATCAACCTGTGGCACGGACGGCGGTGGCCGAGACCCACCACGTGATGATGAGCGCGGCAAGGGCGCCGAGCTTCACGAGGTGCACAAGGCCGCAGTTTCGTGCGAACCACGACTGTGACGGTAGCGTGTGCTCATCTACGATAACCTCGACCTCGTTAACCTCCGCGTCACCGCGGAGAACGCCTTGCTTCTCGTTGGAGAGCGAAACCATGTAGTCGGAGGAAACGTCTTCTTGGGGATATCGCCCTTCAAGCCTCAAGCTTACTGGGACACCGTCGAAAGTCATTCCAAGCGTTTATTCCGTGCTACCGATTGCTGAAAATCAAGACGGGAACGGGCCCAGGGGTTGGGCGGTTGGGGTGGCTGAAGAACGGGGAAAGGGTCGGCAACAGGGAAGAGAGGTGACAATGCTCAGCGCTGGCAGACCTACAGCTCATATACTGTGTTGGGTGGAAGGTTAGCGACGCGTCCATCATGGGGTTCTATCAACAAATTCCGAGTCCAGGCATCAGTTTTCAATTGACCTTCCGACCTTCAGTATAATCGGCCTTCACCTTTCTGTACGACTCGATTCTTGCCGCCTTCAAAAAGTGGCAGAACGGGAGGTCACAGGTTTCAGGTCTTCAAGCTTCAAGGGGAGCGTTGCTTCTTTCTTTTTGTTAAGTCTTTCTCAGTTGATTCTATGTCAGTCGGTAACTGAGAATGCACGTAGAGATAACGCTTCTCGTGCGTGAACGAGCGGACGAAAAGCGGAGGTTCGCTTACACTGATAATGCTGGTGCTTCTATAGAGTAATTCATTAAAAGTCATCTAGTTATCAATTCATCGAATATTCATCCTACCCGGCGTGGGGAGAGTTTGCAGATACTTTATCGCTATGATAACATCATCGACATGGGGGGTGAGTCCAGCGCAACAAAGACGGATGTCTCAACATTTGCAAGCCTGAAGAGCCTAAACGCCCAAGAATTCAGCATAACTCTCTAGGCACCTCTTCTTCATAAAAGTTCCTAACGGATTCGCAAATCGGAGTATCAACAACCAATCTGAGTCAAGAGTAATCACACCGCATACCTGGTCTAGTCACCACTGCCTCGACAGCAAGAAGCATTGGGGTAAACCTATCAGCATTCAGCGATATGAACGCGGGCTTGGGATTGCAGCAATCGTTCAAAATCAGTATCAATACTTTTCCCATTCACGAGAACAAGCAGGTCATCGAGGAGCAGACATCTCTGGGGAATTTTCATTTACCCGCCGCACGTTTGGAAGTCGAGAAGAAATGGGAATGGAATGTTGGGGGCACAGTCGCATGCAATGCACGCAGCAACACCAGCAGGTCTGGCCCTTGATACCTGAGATAAGTGTATGCGTATGGACACACCCCAGATACTTACTGCGTCCATTTACTTCTCATCATTTTCCTTCATTTCCCCCGGACTCTCGTTCCTCAGACACTCCTTAAGCACGATAGGATTCGCTCCGTACTACCCAGTCTGATACCGTCATTACACCTGAGATGTTCGAGTTCCATGGATGGAGTTTTATCATACTATACGTAGTCGGCGTGTACGTGAGGAGGTGTTAGCAGTCGAGTTCAAGTTCTAGGCAGGTCTTTTTTTTTTTTTTGGAAAACGATTTATTCTCAGTCAGCCTACGTAATACACCTACTGTCTAGGGAATGTGTGCTGGGTAGTGGGAGTTGGGATTCAGCCCTACCCAGCTTGTTATAGCTGGTCCTGAAGGTCTGGGTGCGAGGGAAAATACATTTGCATACTCCCCTGGTATGGGGGTTGTGTGGGACTCAAGCTGTTAGTCCTCCTCAACAGGGGCATATCTTGGCCTCCTACCCACTAAAACCTCATGATTGTTGATCCAGTCGTGGGGTAGTGGACCATCTTTAATTAATAATGGTCACCATGTGTTCTTGACTAGATTTGTGAATTTATTCTCACACTTTATCTTTGTTGCTATTATTTTGTTGCTTGTAAGCCTTGTGTTGATAATGTTTCTCCACCTCATGCTGATTTTGTTGTCTGTGTGTTGTTTTCCGTGTATCGCTCTTTCACATTGGAGGACCCATATAAGGTGGGCCACTTCAGATATCAGGATTGTTGCAAGCCTGGATGCTCCCCTTTTCCCTTGTCGCCTTGGTTGGTTTTCATTTGGGAGCCCTCTTCTATCATTTTCATGGGCTGTTATGTAGCCACAACTGAGGATGAGTCTTAGGCTTATTTGGGGCCATTCAAGGTGTTTGCTCGGCCATGCCTGTTCTATCAGTGACCAGATTATTTGGATTGGTGGTTCTCTGCATCTGGTGAGGATATGCTCCATTGTTTTGGTTACTCCACATTCCCTGCAGTGCTCATGGTGTGTGTAGGTCTCAATTGCTGCCTAGAATTTTCCTATTTTTTGCGTTCTGTGCATTGTTTTAAAGAGGAATTGCCTTATTTTGGTTTGTATTTCTTGTTTTCTTATGCTGTGCCATATTGATTTGTCAGTTTCTAGGGAGCCTATATATTCATGGATGGTGTCACGTGCTTTTTGCAAGTTTCCTCTCATTGTGTTCTGGGTTGGTGCTTTCTTAGAGTCTTTTATACCTCTGTATGCTATTGCTTGGGTAAGTGTGTTTAGTTTTGCTCCTTGTATGTCAAATTCAATTAGTATGTCTAGGTTAATTAGGTTGACTTCATTTTTTCTCGCACCTTCATTTGCTAGGAGGTCACTGCCCTTATTACCTTTATTCCCATTGTGTCCTTTGACCCATTTGAAGGTTGTGGGTGTGGTGTGGATTCTTAGTAGGTGGGCAGCTTTTTGGAAATGGGGGGCATTCTTAATTCCTATTCAGCTGCAGTTCTCCCATGTTCTCAGGTGTGTCGTTAGGCCATTTATTACATATTTTGAGTCTGTTAATATTTCTAGTGGTTGGAATGGTGGGGTTGCATTTATTGCTTCGATGACTGCTACTAGTTCTCCTACTTGGTTTGATTGGGATTCACCTGGGACTCTTATCACTTGGTTCTTTTTGTCATCTGGTCTGTACCATATTCCACTTCCACTTTGCACATTCATTTTCCCATTGTTGTAGCATGCACCATCTGTGTGGACTACTAATTGTGGGTGTCTAGCAAGCATTCTCGGGTCTTGGTGCCGCCTTGCTAGTTTGTTTGATATTTTTGTTGGGTCTGTGAAGATTCTGAAGCACTCAGCTAGGTTTACTTTGCTTATTATTGTTGGGTTGAAGAGTATTGCATCATTTGTCACCTTTGCTCTGGAGTTCTGTTCTTTCCTTGTTCTGGTTAGGGATAGGTTCCTATGGTGGTATCCTGGGTGAGTGGGGTTTAGTTTTGGGGGTATCATTTCAACTCTTTTCTTGGCTTCCGTGGCGCATGTGTCAGGGTTAAGGCAGTTCTTTTTTCTGTCTATTTTACAGGGGTGACATTGGCAGTATGCTGACTGGTTGTGTGGGTCATTTTGGTCTAGGGTTCGTATCCTTGTGGAGGCTTTTATTAATTCTGCTACTGTATAGGTGTTATGCTTTTCAATTAGGCATTTTGCTGCTATGGTGTTGATTGCTCGGGGTTCAGCACTCAGGTGGTACCATGTGGGGAGCTGGGCACTTAGTTGGGGTGTTAATCTTATTGCAGCCAGGTTAGTGTTGAATTTTTTTGCTACTTTTATCATTCATTTGATGTCACTGTTGACTTTCT
>WNFC01024877.1_pt1 | contig 10969 bp, 10 predicted proteins | sample 5400541 | NCBI WGS metagenome assembly WNFC01 (sample SAMN13153342, study PRJNA577476) | soil metagenome | isolation source: 120 cm saprolite under Douglas fir tree site 2 hole 2 replicate 1 | place: USA:California | collected 2015-04-18
GCGCGGACGAACTTGCCCGCGCGGGTCTCGTCGCCGCGCGTGCCGGCGCAACTGGTGCGATGAAGATAAAATAATTATCTCGGGACCATCACCCGCTCGTCCCCGCGAAAGCGGGGACCGGAGATTCTCTGAAACAGATACGTGAGTACTACAGTTGCGCCAGAAGCGCCTGGCCGCCAGAAATGTCGCACTTGCCCGGCGCGTCTTCGAGATTGAGTTTTTTCACGACGCCATCGTCAACCAGCATCGAATAACGCTTCGAGCGCGTTCCGAGTCCGTTGCCGGAGCCATCGAAGGCCATGTCGATCGCCTTCGCGAATTCGCCGTTGCCGTCGGCGAGAAAATCGATTTTGCCGTCGGCACCGGTCGATTTCTTCCAGGCTTCCATGACGAACACATCGTTGACGCCCGTCACCGCGATCGTATGAACGCCCTTCGCCTTGATGGCAGCGGCGTTGTTCAGGAAGCTCGGGATGTGCAGATTGTTGCAGGTCGGAGTGAATGCCCCGGGAACTGCAAACAGCGCAACCTTGCGGCCTTTGAAAACTTCATCGGTCGTCTTCCAGACCGGACCTTCGGTGGTCATGACGCGGAATTTGGCTTCGGGCAAACGATCGCCGACCTTGATGGGCATGGGTGTCCTCTCGCGTTGCGGATGGCTGTTTTTCTTGGCTGGGTAATTACGCTCTTGGCGCCGATTAGTCGAGATGGGTTTTGACCTCGACCGCGCGCTCGCCCGTAACGACCGTAAAGGTCAAATCGTATTGCCCCTTTGGGTCGGTGCCGGGTGGCAAGCCGTCAAGATCGAAGCTGAATTGGGCGCGGCCCGCCGGCGTGGCTCGCGTTGGTTTCGGGATGGGCAGAGCCCATTGCGGCGTCGGCCCTTCGACAAACAATTCGACCGGCTGGTCCGCAGGTGCAAGCAGATCGACGGCAACCAGCGGCTTTGGTCCATTGCTGACGCGGCGCGCGATCAATCCCATTTGCGCGGCGGTGGCGGGTTTGGGCACGCGCGCTTCAGCCGCCTTCAGTTCGGAATCTTGTGCAGTGTCGCCCGCAGCAAGAGTGAGTTCGACGCTGCCTTCGGCCGGGACACACAATTTCTCGCAAACCGCATATTCGATCTTCACGTGCAGGCGCACGGGCTTGCCCGGCTGCTGTGGTGAAATTTCGAGTGGAAAGATCACTCTGTCCTTGTAGCCGAGCGATCGACCTGTTTCGTCGGAAAACAAATGCGGCGTCGGATAAAGCACCTTGACGCTTTTCACATTTTCCGAGCCTGAAAAATCGAAATGCGGCGGCACGCCGGAATCGCCAGGATAGCGCCAATATGTTTTCCATCCCGGCTGCAATTTGACTTCGATGCCTGCGCGTAGGCTTGTGGCGCTGCTTTTGCTGCTGCCGGCGATTAATCTGATCGCCGACCGGGTATCCTGACTCCACGATGATTCGTCGGCTGCCTGCGCCGGGGCGCTCATAATGACGGCAATTCCGCACGCAGCCAGCGTCGAAGCCAATGATCTGTGAATATCGTTCATCAGCGGCGATCTAGTCGGTAATCGCATGCCGCGCCACTGAATTCATTGTGAGCAGCCATTGACCATCATCTGGGCGGGCCACTGCCACAATTGTCGTGTTGGATATGACAGTGAACCATTGAACTTTCCGCCCCAAGCTTCGTTTGCAATGGTGGATTGTTGGGGTAACCTTTCGTCATGAAGACTTCTCGCAAATCAGCGGAGATCGCCCCCAGCCGCGGCTATCTTGACGGGCAAATGCTGATTGCAATGCCGGCGATGAACGATGAGCGTTTCTCGCGCGCCGTGATCTATGTCTGCGCGCACTCGACTGAAGGCGCGATGGGCATTATCGTCAACCATCCGGCAGCCAACATTAAATTTCCCGATCTGTTGGTGCAGCTCGAAGTCATTCCCGCGGCCGAGCGCATTCAATTGCCGAACCGTGCTGAGGAAGTAAAAGTTCTCAAGGGTGGGCCGGTGGAGACGGGTCGAGGTTTTGTGCTGCACTCGGCCGATTTCTTCATCGAGAACTCGACGCTGCCGATCGACGAAGGCATTTGCCTGACTGCAACACTCGACATCCTGAAGGCCATCGCGCGAGGTAACGGTCCGGAGAGTGCCATTCTTGCACTCGGCTATGCCGGCTGGGCGCCCGGTCAGCTTGAACAGGAAATCCAGCAAAATGGTTGGCTGCATTGCGCCGCCGATCCCGAGCTGATCTTTGGCACCGATACCGACCTGAAGTATGAAAAAGCGCTGCGCAAGATCGGCATAGACCCGGGCATGCTTTCGAGCGAAGCCGGTCACGCCTGATCGCGCGTTTGGGAATCCTTAAAACCTATCCGACGGTCATTCCGACGCGATCTTGAGCGCGCGGAGTCTTGTCGGCTTGTCGATCAGCAAATCGCGTGCGGCGTCGGCCGTCATCGGCTCGCCGAAAGCAAAGCCTTGCGCATACTCGCAGCCGAGCTGGTACAGCTCGACCGCATCGGAATCGGTCTCGGCGCCTTCCGCGACGACTTCCATTCCAAGATCGTGCGCGAGCGCGATGATCGACCGTAGAATGACTGGTCGCGTGCCACGCGTGGTGGTGCGCACAAACGACTGGTCGATCTTGATGGTGTCGAACGGGAACCGCTGCAGATACGCCAGGGACGAATGGCCGGTGCCGAAATCATCGAGCGATAGACCGGCGCCGAGCTCCTTGATGCGTGTCAGCATTTGAGCAGCGTGTTCGGGGTTTTCCATGACCAACGATTCGGTGATCTCAAGCTTGAGACTGCCGCGCGCCAGCGTCGTCCGCGAAAGGACACCCCGGAGGTCCTGGATTAAGTCATGCCGCAGCAATTGCCGCGACGAGACATTCACGCTTGCAAACACCGGCTCGCGTGCGCGCGTGGCTGCCTGCCATTGGGCGAGCTGCTTGGCGGTGTGATCGAGAACAAATAGACCGAGATCGACGATCAGCCCGATCTCCTCGGCGATCGAAATAAATTCCGCCGGGGACAGACGGCCGAGCTTGGGGTGATCCCAGCGCGCCAATGCTTCGAATCCGGCGATAGCACGATCCTCCAGCCGCACGATGGGCTGGAACAGCACCTTGATTTCCTCGCGCTCGATCGCGCGGCGCAGCTCGGATTCCATGGTCAAGCGGTCGGTTTTGCGCGATCGCATGGCCGGCTTGAAGATCTCGATACGGTCGCCGCCAATGCGCTTGGCGTAATACATCGCAAGTTCGGCGTCCTTGAGGACCTCTTCGGTGCGGTGCGCCTGATTTTCCGCGAGCGCCAGCCCGATCGAGGCCGTGAGGAAAATCTCGCGGTCATTGAATGCGATTGGCGCGCGCAAGGTCCGCCGTATTGTTTCGGCAAAAGCGACAATGCGCGCGGGTTCACGCTCCGACAAGACGATCAGAGCGAACTGATCACCCGACAGGCGCGCCAGTGTATCTTGCGGTTTGAGCAGACGGGACAGCCGCCGCGCGATGGTGAGCAGGATGGAATCGCCGACGGCAATGCCGACCGAGTCGTTCACCTGCTTGAAGCGATCAAGATCGATCACCACGATAGACGGCCGAATTTGCGGGTCGGCACGGGCAAACCCGAAAGCCGCTTCCATCCGGTCGATGAACAGTTCGCGATTGGGCAGGCCGGTAAGATTGTCATGAACCGCGTCGAACAGCAGCCGTTCTTCGGAATTCTTGAAATCCGTTACGTCGGTAAGCGTGCCCACCACCCGGACAACTTCACCGTCGGAGCCGACCACTGGGCGTGCCTTGAGGGCGAACCAAAGATAGTGCCCATCGATGGTCCGCAGCCGAAAATCCTGGGTCAGGCGGCCGCGCCGCTGTTCGACGACACCGTCCAGCGAAGCGCGGAAGCGGTCACGATCCAGAGGGTGCAGGACTTCAAGCCAAGCTGCCGCGGGTCCTTCCAGAGTACCGCGTTTCAAACCCAACGTGTGCTCCGTTTCCGGACTGGTGAATACCTTGTCGGCGGAAACGTCCCAGTCCCAGATCAAATCGCCGGCACCGGTCAGCGCAAGTGCGCGGCGTTCCACATCGGAAACAATGCCGTGCGTGATGCCGCCTGCGAAAGCGTGCTGCATCACGGTGAATCCAATCAACATGACGATCAACACCAGGCCGCCAAGCAGCGCCGGGCCAATAATGTCGTTGGTCACCAGCCCCGTGACAGCGAGACCTGCAGCCGTCGTCCACACCACCAATAGCAACCATGTCGGGATCAACAGCACGGCGCGGTCAAAGCCGTGCGTGGATAGATAGATGACCAGGGCAAGTCCGAGCACGGCAATTCCGGCAAGCGACATTCGGGCGATGCCGGCGGCAACGGCGGGATCGAATACTGCGACGGCGATCAGCGCTGCCAGCGCCGCCAGCCAGGCGATGGTGATGTGCGCGTAACGCACATGCCAACGGGACAGATTGAGATAGGCAAACAGAAAGACCAGCAATGTCGCCGACAGGATTGCCTCGCCGCAGGCGCGCCAAACGCGCTCGGCGCCGGCCGACATGTCGAAAACTTTGCCCCAGAAGCCGAAATCGATGCCGATATAAATCAGAACCGCCCAACCGAGTGCGGCGGCAGCTGGAAACATGATCGAGCCCTTCACCACGAACAGGATGGTGAGGAACAGCGCCAGCAAACCGGCGATACCGATGACGATGCCGTAGTACAAAGTGAACGAATTGACTTTGTCCTTATATGCGTCCGGCTCCCACAAATAGATCTGTGGCAGGTTGTTGGTGCGCAATTCCGCGACCAAGGTGATGACCGTGCCCGGGTCCAGAGTGATGCGGAAAATGTCAGCCGTGCTGCCTTCCTGACGCACCGGCCTGTCGCCGGTCGATGGCGTGATAGCCGCGATACGCGACAGGCCAAGATCCGGCCAGAAGAGGCCGGAACCGACCATTCGGTAATGCGGCACGACGATGAGGCGGTCGATCTGCTCGTCACTGTTATTGGTGAGTGCCAGCACCGCCCAATTATTGTTTTTTTCGCGTGCCCGCACCTCGATGCGCCGTACGATGCCATCCGGACCAGGTGCCGTGGACACCTGGATGCGATCGCCTTCGGTTTTTTGCAGTTCCGTCGCGGCGGTCAAATCGATAGCGGCGGCATCGAGCCGTACGTTTATCGATTCAACCGCGCGCGCGGTTGGCGCCGTCAGCAGCGATGCGGTGATCACAACCGCGGCGGCCGTGAGGCAACGCGTCATAGTCAAAATAAAACTCCCGCCCGTCGCAGCACTTTGCAGCCGGCATCGCCGACGATGAAAATCTGCAAACAATCGCACCCTGCTCAGTTTAAGTCAGACATTGCGCCGATTTCGCGGCTTTTGAAGAAATGGACGTCCACTCAAAGTGTTAGCACGATTTTGCCGATATGAGTGCTGGTTTCCATAAGCGCATGGGCAGCCGCCGCAGCCTTGAATTCGAAGGTCTTATAGATGATCGGTTTGACCTTACCAGCCGCAATGAGGGGCAGCACGTTATCCTCGACCGCGCGCGCAATTGCGCCTTTGTCGGCGATAGAGCGCGAGCGCAGCGTCGAACCGGTGTGATGCAGCCGCTTCAGCATGATTCGGCGAAAATCCACCGTTGCCTTCGGGCTGCCCTGAAATGCGATTTGCACAATGCGCCCCTCCACCGCGGCCGCTTCATAATTCCGCGCGATGTAGTCCCCGCCGACCATGTCCACTATAACCTCGGCGCCCTTGTCGCCGGTGGCTGCCTTCGTGGCGGCAACGAAGTCCTCGGTCTTATAGTTAATCGCGACATCGGCGCCGAGCTTGCGGCATGCTTCACATTTTTCCGCGGAGCCGGCAGTGGTGATCACGCGCGCGCCGAACGCTTTGGCAAGTTGAATTGCAGTCGTGCCGATACCGGACGAGCCTCCGTGGATCAGAAGTGTCTCGCCGCTCTTGAGTCCGCCCCGCTCAAACGCGTTATGCCAAACGGTGAAGAAGGTTTCGGGAATCGCTGCCGCTTCCACCATTGATAGGCCGGACACGGGCAACGCGTGGCTTTCGTGAGCAAGGCAATATTCGGAATAGCCACCGCCAACCACCAACGCCATGACGCGATCACCAACCTTCCAGCGCCTGACGCCGGCGCCTAACGCGACGACTTCGCCGGCGATCTCCAGTCCGGGAATATCCGGTGCGCCGGCCGGCGGCGGATAAAGACCCATGCGCTGCATGACGTCGGGGCGGTTGACGCCGGCGGCCGCGACCTTCACCAGCACTTCGCCATTGCCGGGGGGTGGAACCGCGCGCTGTTCAGGCACGAGCATGTCCGGGCCGCCAGCGGCCTTAATGCCGATTACGGTCATTTGAGTTGGGAGCGCGGCCATCGGTTCCTCTATTTTTCTGCAAATGTGAGGGCTTGTTTAGGCGTGCCTTATCGATGTGACAACCGGAACCGCTGTGGCTAAGTTTCGCCCCAGGAGGCGCGCGATGCCAGCGATTGACGAAGACGACAAACCGAAAAAGAAGGTCTCACACGAGATCGGGCAGGACCTCACACTGTTGTCGGTGGAAGAACTCGCATCTCGCGTTCAATTGATGCATGACGAGATCAATCGGCTCGAGGCCGACATGACGCAAAAGCGCGCGTCGCGCGCAGCCGCCGATCAGTTTTTTAAGCGGTGAGACAAAATCGTTTCGCTGCGCGCAGGCCGGCAACGGCGGCTCCTTTTTTGTATCAATATGGGTCACCTTCGAATGCGCCGGTGCGCATCTTAAGTTTGCTCGGCAATATCCCAACGTTAACCATACCACCGTCTGGACACGGCCTGCTCGCGCGCGCCATGCTTACCCAATCGTTTACGGGGCGTGTATCTGCACCGCAGGGAGAGGCGTTGCGTTATGTCCGAGAAATTGTTGAGCGAAACGCAGCCGGTGTCGTTCGGCGAGCGACTCGCCAGTTCGCAGGTATTCTCCGATTTGTTTCGGGACGGCATGGGACTGGTCGAGGAAACCGCCACCTACCTTGATGGTCCTGGCAGGCAGCAATCGAAAAGACTCGAACGTGCCGCGGCGCTCGCTTATGCCACCGAAAGCATGCGGCTCACCACGCAGCTCATGCAGCTTGCCTCGTGGTTGTTGCTTCACCGCGCGGTGAAGGAAGGCGAGATGTCGCTCGCGCAAGCCGGCAAGGAAAAGAGCAAGGTCAAGCTCGCAACGGCCGACACGCACGATCCCCACAATATCGAATTGCTGCCGGACACCTTGCGTGACCTCATTGAACGATCGCAAAAGCTGTACGTCAAAGTGCGGCGGTTGGACGCCACGATATACAATCAAGGCGCCGTCGAACGTCCCGCGATGGGCAATCCGGTCGAGCGTCAACTCGGGCTGTTGAAGGCCGCATTTGGCGCAGAAAGCCTTTAACCGATCGACACGCTGAAACAAAAAACCCCCGCTGATGCGGGGGTTTTTCGTTATCAACTGTTCGGCGCTTATTTTTTCTCGTCGGTCTTCAGAAAACCGGAGAATTTCTTCTGGAAGCGCGACACGCGGCCGCCGCGATCCATGAGCTGTTGCTGGCCGCCGGTCCAGGCGGGGTGCGATTTCGGGTCAATGTCGAGATGCAGGACATCGCCTTCCTTGCCCCACGTTGAGCGGGTGGTGAATTCGCTACCGTCGGTCATCACGACCTTGATGGCGTGGTAGCCGGGATGGATATCTTGTTTCATCGTTCGGTTCCGGGCGCAGGCGCGCCGCTAAGGGCTGGATTTGGCGGTCGTATACAGGAGCCGGGAGCAGGCGGCAAGTCGCCGCAATTGACCTCCGCCAAGCCCGCAAGGCATTAAGGTTGCTGCATCCGGGGCGATCAGAGGCGTCGCATGAGTTTTTCGAGCGATGGGAGGGGCCTCGACGTTGGCAACGCGCCCGCGCCCGGGGTGCCGCGCAAGGTCAAACTCAAGCCGCTAAGCCGGCTCACGCCTTATGTCGCGCGCTATCGCGGTCGGGCATTAGCCGCACTGCTCGCGCTGGTCGTCGCCGCGCTCACAACGTTGGTCGTGCCGGTCGCTGTGCGGCGCATGATCGACTTCGGCTTTTCCGACAAAGCGGTTGCGCTGATCGACAGCTATTTCGCGGTCATGGTGTTCGTCGTCGCCGCGCTCGCCGTCTCGAGCGCGCTGCGCTACTACCTCGTCACGACACTGGGCGAGCGAATTGTCGCCGATCTTCGCGCCGATGTTTTCGCTCATCTTACACGATTGTCTCCCGCGTTTTTCGATACGGCGCGCACCGGCGAAATCGTGTCGCGGCTCACTGCCGATACGACCCAGATCAAATCGGCCGTTGGCGCTTCGGTGTCAATTGCCCTGCGCAATCTGGTGCTGTTCTTCGGCGGTGCGGCGATGATGGTTGTCACCAGCCCGCGTTTGTCGTTATTCGTGCTTGCGGCGATTCCGGTAATTGTTCTTCCGCTGGTGGGATTTGGACGCGCGGTCCGTCGCCGCGGACGCGCAGCGCAGGATACGCTTGCAGACGCATCCGGCTACGCCAATGAGCTGATCGGCGCGATGCGCACGCTGCAGGCCTTCACCAACGAGAAACTAGCGCAGTCGCGTTTCGGCGGCGCAGTCGAGGAGGCCTACAATGCCGCGTGTGGTGCCATCAAAGCGCGCGCGGTGCTGACGGCTATTGTGATCTTTCTTGTGTTCGCAAGCATCGTGGTGGTGCTGTGGGTCGGCGCGCAGGACGTCCTTGCGGGCAGCATCACGCCTGGGCGGCTTGGGCAGTTCATACTCTACGCCGTGTTTGCCGCCGGCGGACTGAGCGAACTCAGTCAGGTATGGGGTGAGATCGCGCAAGCTTCGGGCGCGGCTGAGCGGATCTTCGAGATTTTGGCGGTAGAGCCGCAGATCAAGCCACCGCTGCGGGCCGTGTCATTTCCAAAATCGGCGGCCGGTGCGGTCGAATTTCGCGACGTGGACTTTGCCTATCCTGGCCGCCCGGACGCAGTGGTTCTCGATCGTCTGTCTTTTCGGGTCGCGCCGGGGGAAAAGCTTGCTTTGGTCGGGCCGTCCGGCGCCGGCAAGAGCACGGTCTTTCAGTTGATCCTGCGTTTCTATGATCCGGTGTCGGGGAGCATCAGTTTCGACGGCGTGCATCTCACCGAAGCGGATCCGGCGGATCTGCGTGCCCACGTCGCGCTCGTTCCGCAGGACGCCATCGTGTTTGCCGCGAGCGTACGTGAAAACATTCAGTTCGGAAGGCCTGACGCCAGCAACGCCGAGATTGAGAAGGCGGCGGAGGCTGCGCACGCTTCTGAATTCATCCGGCGGCTGCCGCTGGGTTACGAGACGCCGCTCGGCGAACGTGGCGTTACCCGCGCTATTTTGCGCAAGGCGCCGTTGTTGTTGCTCGATGAAGCAACTTCGGCGCTCGATGCCGAAAGCGAGACTTTGGTGCAGCAGGCACTAAAGCGATTGATGCTCAATCGAACAAGCATCGTGATCGCGCACAGGCTCGCAACCGTTCAGTTCTGCGACCGCATTCTGGTGCTCGATCACGGCCGGATTGTAGAGGAGGGAACGCATGCATCGCTTGCGTCCTCCGGCGGCCTTTATGCCCGCCTGGCGAAATTGCAGTTCGAGATGGCTTAGGGTCGCCACGCCATCCTGTTTACCGCGATGCCTGACACGGGGTTCTTGTCTTCGCCCACAAACGTGAAGCCGTGCTTTTCATAAAAGCGAATGGCGCGGCCGTTGTCCTTGTTGACGAGAAGATCGAGCCCCTTCGGTGAGAGACGTTTGGCATCATCGAGCAACGCAAGGGCAATATCCGAACCCCAGTGTTCGGGAGCGACCACGATCTGGTCGAGATACATCGTCTTGGGGTCGACGGTGACGAATCCGGCGAGCGACCCGTCGATTTCCGCCATCATAATTCGCGCTACCGGGACGAGTTCATTGCGCCAGCGCTCGCGCCACCATGGGACGCGCGCGTCGAAATCCAGATGCGGATAGTGCTTTGACCAAGTCCGCCGCCAAAGCTCGATCGCCGCTTCCTCGTCGGCGGTGGAGTAGGGGCGTAGCGTGCAGGCTTTCGCGGTCACCGCTCGGTCAGCTTGAACTCGATGCGACGATTGCGCTTGTAGGCGTCCTCGGTCTTTCCGAGATCGATCGGCTGAAATTCGCCGAAACCGGCGGCGACCAGGCGCTGCGGCGAGACGCCTTTGCCGACGAGATATTGCACGACCGATATCGCGCGCGCCGCAGACAAATCCCAGTTGGATTTGAACACGCCACCGGTGGAGATTGGCCGTACGTCCGTATGGCCATCGACGCGTAGCACCCAAGCGATGTCCGTCGGTATTTGCTTCTCAAGTTCGATCAATGCGTCGGCCACTTTATCGAGCTCGGTACGGCCTTCGGGCTTGAGATCGGCCTTTCCGGTATCGAAAAATACTTCAGACTGCAGCACGAAACGGTCGCCGACGATGCGTACATCCGCACGGTTGCCGAGAATCTGGCGGAGCTTTCCGAAGAAATCCGAACGGTATTGCTTAAGTTCGTTCACACGGTTGGCCAACTCCAGATTAAGCCGTTGGCCCAACTCAGTAATACGGCTCTGAGACTCCTTGTCTTTCTTCTCGGAGGCGTCGAGGGTTTGTTCGAGTGCCGCGAGCTGGCGGCGCAAGGCCGCGATCTGCTGATTGAGCACCTCGACCTGCGCGAGCGCACGGGCGGACAGTTTTTTCTCGCCTTCGAGCTGGCCGGTGAGTTCAGAAACCTTTCCCTGTGCCGCCGCGGCCCCGGCTCCGGCGTTATCGGCAGCACCTTTGAGCTTGTCACGCTCGCTTTCTGCGCCGGCAAGCGTTGCGCGCATTTGCGCGAGCTGATCTTCGAGATCGGCTTTGCCGGACTTCTCCATTCCGAGCAGCTCGGTGAGCTGTGCAAGTTGCGCCGTCA
>WNFC01012212.1_pt1 | contig 10968 bp, 8 predicted proteins | sample 5400541 | NCBI WGS metagenome assembly WNFC01 (sample SAMN13153342, study PRJNA577476) | soil metagenome | isolation source: 120 cm saprolite under Douglas fir tree site 2 hole 2 replicate 1 | place: USA:California | collected 2015-04-18
AACGTCGAACTGCTCGAGCAGCAGCCCCGCCCGTAGCGCGTAAGCAAGGAGTAATCGGGTATGGAAGACCTTTTCGGAATTTTTGAAAAGCCCAAGAACCCGCTGGCATTCAATGCCATTCGTATTTCGATCGCGTCGCCGGAGATGATCCGGTCGTGGTCGCATGGCGAGGTCAAGAAACCGGAGACCATCAACTACCGCACCTTCAAGCCGGAGCGGGACGGGCTGTTTTGCGCCAAGATTTTCGGTCCGACCAAGGACTACGAGTGCAACTGCGGCAAGTACAAGCGCATGCGCCATCGCGGCGTGGTGTGCGAGAAGTGCGGCGTCGAGGTCATCCAGTCGAAGGTCCGCCGCGAGCGCATGGGCCACATCGACCTGGCGACGCCCGTCGCCCACATCTGGTTCCTGAAGAGCCTGCCCTCGCGCATCGGCACGCTCCTCGACATGACGCTCAAGGAGCTCGAGAAGATCCTCTACTTCGAGTCCTACGTCGTGGTCGATCCGGGCACGACCCCGCTCCAGGAGCGCGAGCTGCTCTCCGAGGGCCGCTACCGCAAGCTCACCGAGGAGCACGGGCCGGACGCCTTCCGGGCCGGCATGGGCGCGGAGGCGATCCGCGAGCTCTTGAAGAAGCTCGAGGTCGACAAGCTGTTCGTCGACCTGCGCGTCGAGATGAAGGAGGCGACCAGCGAGGCGCGGCGGAAGAAGATCTCGAAGCGGCTCAAGGTCATCTCCGCCTTCAAGAACTCGGGGAACCGGCCGGAGTGGCTGATCCTCGAGGTCGTCCCGGTGATCCCGCCCGATCTCCGGCCGCTGGTGCCGCTCGACGGCGGCCGCTTCGCCACCTCCGACCTGAACGACCTCTACCGGCGGGTCATCAACCGCAACAACCGCCTGAAGCGCCTGATGGAACTCAACGCCCCCGACATCATCATCCGCAACGAGAAGCGGATGCTGCAGGAGGCGGTCGACGCCCTCTTCGACAACGGGCGGCGCGGCCGGGCGATCACCGGCCCGAACAAGCGCCCGCTCAAGTCGCTCTCCGACATGCTCAAGGGCAAGTCCGGGCGCTTCCGCCAGAACCTCCTCGGCAAGCGCGTCGACTACTCGGGGCGCTCCGTGATCGTGGTCGGCCCCGAGCTCCGCCTCCACCAGTGCGGGCTCCCGAAGAAGATGGCGCTCGAGCTGTTCAAGCCCTTCATCTACAACAAGCTCGAGGAGCGCGGCTTCGTCACGACCATCAAGAGCGCGAAGAAGATGGTCGAGAAGGAGCGGCCCGAGGTGTGGGACATCCTGGACGAGGTGATCCGCGAGCACCCGGTCCTCTTGAACCGCGCGCCCACGCTCCACCGCCTCGGCATCCAGGCCTTCGAGCCGATCCTGATCGAGGGCAAGGCGATCCAGCTCCACCCGCTCGTCTGTGCCGCCTACAACGCCGACTTCGACGGCGACCAGATGGCGGTCCACGTGCCGCTCTCGGTCGAGGCGCAGGTCGAGGCGCGCGCGCTCATGATGTCGACCAACAACATCCTCTCGCCGGCGCACGGGAAGCCCATCATCGTCCCCACCCAGGACATCGTCCTCGGCCTCTACTTCATGACGCGCGACAAGCAGGGCGCCAAGGGTGAGGGCAAGGCGTTCTCGAGCTTCGACGAGGTGCGCATCGCCTTCGACCAGCGCGAGGTCGACCTGCAGGCGCCCATCAAGGTGCGCGTGCCGGCGGCCGCGGGCGGCAACGGCGAGCTGATCGAGGCGACCGTCGGCCGCGTGCTGCTCTACGAGATCGTGCCCCACGAGATCCCCTTCGCCGAAGTGAACAAGGTGATGAAGAAGAAGGAGCTCGGGTGGCTGATCGACCTCGCCTACCGCCGCGCGGGGAACAAGGCGACCGTGATCTTCGCCGATCGCCTGAAGGACCTGGGCTACGAGCAGGCGACCCTGGCCGGCATCTCGATCGGCATCAAGGACATGGTGATCCCGGCCGGCAAGCAGAAGCTCCTCGACGAGGCGAACAGCGCCGTGCGTGAGATCGAGGACCAGTACAACAAGGGCCTCATCACCGACGGCGAGCGCTACAACAAGGTGGTCGACATCTGGGCGGAGGTGACCGACCGCATCGCCGACGAGATGCTGCGCGAGCTCGGCACCCAGGAGGTGCCGGACCAGGACGGCAAGGTGCGCCGCATCCCCTCCTTCAACCCGATCTTCATGATGGCCGACTCGGGCGCGCGCGGCTCCGCACAGCAGATCCGCCAGCTCGCCGGCATGCGCGGCCTGATGGCCAAGCCCTCGGGCGAGATCATCGAGACGCCGATCACCGCCAACTTCCGCGAGGGGCTCACCGTGCTGCAGTACTTCATCTCGACGCACGGCGCGCGCAAGGGCCTCGCCGACACGGCGCTCAAGACGGCGAACTCCGGCTACCTGACGCGCCGGCTGGTCGACGTGGCGCAGGACTCGATCATCCAGGAGGAGGACTGCGGCACGCTCGACGGCATCGAGATGACCCCGCTGGTCGAGGGCGGCGAGGTGATCGAGGGCATCGGCGACCGCGTCCTCGGCCGCGTCGGGCTCGAGGACATCCGCGACCCGTTCTCGAACCGCGTCATCGTGCAGGCGAACGAGGAGATCGACGAGGACAAGGTCGGCGAGATCGAGGAGGCCGGACTCGAGCGCGTGAAGATCCGCTCCGTGCTGACGTGTCAGTCCCGGCAGGGCGTGTGCGTCCGGTGCTACGGGCGCGACCTGGCACGCGGTCACATGGTGAACCTGGGCGAGGCGATCGGCGTCATCGCCGCGCAGTCGATCGGCGAGCCGGGCACGCAGCTGACCATGCGGACGTTCCACATCGGCGGCACGGCCAGCCGGCGCGCCGAGCAGACCACGCTCGAGGCGCGCAACGAGGGCTTCATCAAGTTCATCAACCTGGCGGCGGTCGAGGGCAAGGACGGCGACCTGATCGTGATGAGCAAGCGCAACGGCGAGATCGCGATCGTCGACTACCCGGAGCCCAACCGGGAACGCGAGCGCGAGCGCTACCCGGTGGTGTACGGCGCGAAGCTCAAGAAGCGCAACGGCCAGAAGGTGAAGAGCGGCGAGATGGTCGCCGAGTGGGACCCCTACACCATCCCCATCCTCACCGAGACGGCGGGCGTGGTGAAGTTCGGCGACATCCTCGAGGGCGTCACCATGGAGGAGAAGCTCGACGAGCGCACGGGCCTCTCGACCAAGGTGATCGTCGACACCAAGGACGTCGACAGGCGGCCGCGCGTGTCGATCAAGGACGAGAGGGGGCAGACGGCGCGCATCGGCGCCACCGCCGAGGCGCGCTACCTGCTACCGGTCGGGGCGCACCTGAACGTGCTCGAGGGGCAGAGCGTGTCGGCGGGCGACATCATCGCCAAGATGCCGCGCGAGACCACCAAGACCAAGGACATCACCGGCGGCCTGCCGCGCGTCGCCGAGCTCTTCGAGGCGCGCAAGCCGAAGGAGTTTGCGGTCATCAGCGAGATCGACGGCATCGTGTCCTTCGGCAAGGACACCAAGGGCAAGCGCAAGGTCGTGGTCACGCCCGAGGTGGGCGAGGCGCGCGAGTACCTGATCCCCAAGGGCAAGCACATGAGCGTGCACGAGGCCGACTACGTGAAGGCCGGCGAGGCGCTCATGGACGGCAGCTCGAACCCGCACGACATCCTGACCATCCTCGGCGAGAAGGCGCTCGCCAAGTACCTGGTGGACGAGGTGCAGGAGATCTACCGCCTGCAGGGCGTGCGCATCAACGACAAGCACATCGAGGTGATCGTGCGGCAGATGCTCCGCCGCGTGCGCATCAAGGAGGTGGGCGACACCGACTTCCTGATCGGCGACCAGGTGGAGAAGTGGCGCTTCGAGGAGGAGAACGAGCGCGTGCTCGCCGAGGGCGGGCAGCCGGCGGTGGCCGAGCCGCTCCTCCTCGGCATCACCAAAGCGAGCCTCTCGACCGAGAGCTTCATCTCGGCCGCCTCCTTCCAGGAGACCACCAAGGTCCTGACCGAGGCCGCGATCAACGGCAAGGTCGACCGCCTGGTCGGTTTGAAGGAGAACGTCATCATGGGCCGCCTCATCCCGGCGGGCACCGGGGTGACGAAGTACGGCGGGATGGAGGCGGTCACCGACGAGCCGGAGGGGACCGAGGAGCTTCCCGCGCCGGCCGCGACGCCGGAGGTGGTCTCGTGAGGTGTGCGCGAGTGGGGCGCGCCAGCGGGAGTTTGACACCCGCGACCAGGCTGCGTAAATAACCCGTTTTCCCTTCCGAGAAGGCAACTTGAGGGACGTGAACCGCTTCACATGCCGACCATCAACCAGCTCGTCAAGCACGGACGCGCGAGGCAGCGCGCCAAGCAGGCGGCGCCGGCCCTGCAGGGCTCGCCGCAGAAGCGCGGCGTGTGCACGCGCGTCTACACCACGACCCCGAAGAAGCCCAATTCGGCACTCCGAAAAGTTGCGCGTGTGCGCCTGACCAACGGCATCGAGGTCACGTCCTACATCCCGGGCGTCGGCCACAACCTGCAGGAGCACTCCGTGGTCCTCATCCGCGGCGGGCGCGTGAAGGACCTCCCCGGGGTGCGCTACCACATCATCCGCGGCACGCTCGACTCGATCGGAGTCCAGGATCGTCGGCAGAGCCGCTCGAAGTACGGAGCCAAGAAACCGAAGTGACAGCGCCGGAGGGGGGCGGTCGTGCCGCGCGAAGGTGCGGCGCCGCCTCCGGACCGGCCCGCATACGGAAGAAGCATGCCACGCAAGGGAGAGGTGAAGCGGCGGGACATCCTACCCGATCCGAAGTTCCACGATCGGATGGTGACCAAGTTCATCAACTCGATGACGCACGACGGGAAGAAGAGCCTGACCGAGCGCATCTTCTACGACGCCCTCGACCTGGTCGGCGAGCGCGCCAAGGAGGAGGCCCTCGGCGTCTTCAAGCGCGCCCTCGAGCAGGTGAAGCCGATGGTCGAGGTGCGCTCCCGCCGGGTGGGCGGCGCTACCTACCAGGTGCCCGTCGAGGTGCGCCCCCAGCGCCGCGTCTCGCTCGCCATGCGCTGGATCGTGCAGAACGCGCGCTCCCGTCCCGAGAAGTCGATGGTCGACAAGCTGGCCGGCGAGATCCAGGACGCCGCCAGCGGGCGGGGCGGGGCGATCAAGAAGAAGGAGGACACGCACCGGATGGCGGAGGCCAACAAGGCCTTCGCCCACTACCGCTGGTAGGCGATCCGGCCCGCGCACCCATCATGCCCCGCCTGGTTCCCCTCGAGAGGACGCGCAACATCGGCATCATGGCCCACATCGATGCCGGCAAGACCACGACCACGGAGCGCATCCTCTACTACACCGGCATCAGCTACAAGATCGGCGAGGTGCACGAGGGCACCGCGGTGATGGACTGGATGGTGCAGGAGCAGGAGCGCGGCATCACCATCACCTCCGCCGCCACCACCTGCTTCTGGCGCGACCACCGCGTGAACATCATCGACACGCCGGGCCACGTCGACTTCACGATCGAGGTCGAGCGCAGTCTCCGCGTGCTCGACGGCGCGGTCGCCGTCTTCTGCGGCGTGGGCGGCGTCGAGCCGCAGTCCGAGACCGTCTGGCGCCAGGCCGACCGCTACGCGGTACCGCGCATCGCGTTCGTCAACAAGATGGACCGCGTGGGGGCGGATTTCGACCGGGTCGTGCGCGAGATCCGGGAGCGCCTGCGCGCCAACCCGCTCGTCCTCCAGCTCCCGCTCGGGCGCGAGGAGGCGTTCCGCGGCGTGATCGACGTGGTCACCATGAAGGCGATCGTGTGGGAGGACGAGAGCCTCGGCGCCCGCTACCGGGAGGAGGAGATCCCGGCCGCGGAGCGGGAGGCGGCCAGCGCGGCGCGCGAGCGCTTGGTCGAGGCGCTCGCCGACGTGAGCGAGCGCGTCATGGAGAAGTACCTGAACGGCGAGGAGATCGCGGAGGAGGAGATCCGCGCCGCCATCCGCACCGGGACGGTGCAGATGAAGATCGTCCCGGTGGTGTGCGGCAGCGCCTTCAAGAACAAGGGCGTGCAGCTCCTGCTCGACGCCGTGGTCGACTACCTGCCCTCGCCGCTCGACGTGCCGCCGATGCGCGGCACCAACCCGAACACCGGGAACGAGGAGGAGCGCCTCGCCTCGGACAGCGAGCCGTTCACCGCGCTCGCCTTCAAGATCATGAGCGACCCGTACGTCGGCACGCTCACCTTCTTGCGCGTCTACGCGGGCGTGATGAGCACCGGCTCCTACGTCTACAACTCGGTCAAGGGGAAGAAGGAGCGTATCGGCCGGCTCTTGAAGATGCACGCCAACAAGCGCGAGGAGATCAAGGAGGTCTACGCGGGCGACATCGCCGCCGCGGTCGGCCTCCGCGACACGACCACCGGCGACACCCTCTGCGACGAGTCGAAGCCGATCGTGCTCGAGCGCATGGAGTTCCCCGACCCGGTCATCTCGATCGCCATCGAGCCCAAGACCAAGGCCGACCAGGAGCGCCTCGGCGGCTCGCTCCACAAGCTCGCCACCGAAGACCCGTCCTTCCGTATCTCGACCAACGCCGAGACCGGGCAGACGCTCATCTCGGGTATGGGCGAGCTCCACCTGGAGATCATCGTCGATCGCCTGCTGCGCGAGTTCAAGGTGGACGCCAACGTCGGCAAGCCGCAGGTCGCCTACAAGGAGACCATCCGCAAGGCGGTCGAGCAGGAATCGAAGTTCATCCGCCAGACGGGCGGCCGCGGCCAGTACGGCCACGTCGTGCTGCGCGTCGAGCCGCTCGAGCCGGGCGGCGGCTTCCAGTTCGTCGATGGCACCAAGGGCGGCGTCATCCCGCGCGAGTACATTCCGGCGATCGGGAAGGGCGTGAAGGAGGCGATGGAGTCGGGCGTGCTCGCCGGCTACCCGGTGGTGGACGTCAAGGCGACCGTCATCTACGGCTCCTACCACGAGGTCGACTCCTCGGAGATCGCCTTCAAGATCGCAGGCTCGATGGCCTTCAAGGAGGCGATGGCGAAGGCCAACCCGGTCATCCTGGAGCCCATCATGTCGCTCGAGGTGGTCACGCCCGAGGAGTTCATGGGCGACGTCATCAGCGACATCAACCGGCGCCGCGGCCGCATCGTGGGCCAGGAGCCGCGCGGCAACACGCAGGTGATCGCCGCCGTGGTGCCGCTCGCCGAGATGTTCGGCTACGCCACGGATCTCCGGTCGCGCAGCCAGGGGCGCGCGACCTTCACGATGCAGTTCTCGCACTACGAGCCGGTGCCCAAGGGCATCGGCCCCGAGGTGCGGCCGCCGGGCGGCGAGCGCTTCGCGCACGCCTCGCAGGTCGGCTAAGAGGGCAACGGAGGGAGCCCCGCCATGGGAAAGGCAAGGTTCGAGCGCAAGAAGCCGCACGTCAACGTGGGCACGATCGGTCACATCGACCACGGCAAGACCACGCTCACCGCGGCGATCACGAAGGTCCAGGCGGCGAAGGGCTTCGGCCAGTTCGTGGCCTTCGACCAGATCGACAAGGCGCCCGAAGAGCGCGAGCGCGGCATCACCATCGCGACCGCCCACGTCGAGTACGAGACGCCGAAGCGCCACTACGCGCACGTCGACTGCCCGGGCCATGCCGACTACATCAAGAACATGATCACCGGCGCGGCGCAGATGGACGGCGCCATCCTGGTGGTCGCCGCCACCGACGGGCCGATGCCGCAGACGCGCGAGCACATCCTGCTCGCCCGCCAGGTGGGCGTGCCCGCGATCGTGGTCTACATGAACAAGGTGGACGCGGTCGAGGACAAGGAGCTCCTCGACCTGGTCGAGCTCGAGGTGCGGGAGCTGCTCGCCAAGTACGAGTTCCCGGGCGACGATATCCCGATCATCCGGGGGAGTGCCCTGAAGGCGCTCGAGGGCGACGCGGGCGAGCTCGGCGCGGGCTCCGTCCAGAAGCTCATGGACGCGGTCGACAACTACATCCCCGAGCCGAAGCGCGAGGTCGACAGGCCGTTCCTCATGCCGGTCGAGGACGTGTTCTCGATCAGCGGCCGCGGCACGGTGGCCACCGGCCGGATCGAGCGCGGCAAGATCAAGGTCGGCGAGGAGGTGGAGATCGTCGGCATCCGTGCGACCCAGAAGACGGTGGTGACCGGCGTCGAGATGTTCCGCAAGCTCCTCGACGAGGGCATCGCGGGCGACAACGTCGGCTGTCTCCTGCGCGGCACCAAGCGCGAGGAGATCGAGCGCGGCCAGGTGCTCGCCAAGCCGGGCTCGATCACGCCGCACACCAAGTTCCAGGCCGAGGCCTACGTCCTCACCAAGGAGGAAGGCGGCCGCCACACCCCCTTCTTCAACGGCTACCGGCCGCAGTTCTACTTCCGCACCACCGACGTGACCGGCGTGTGCACGCTGCCCGAGGGCACCGAGATGGTGATGCCGGGCGACAACGTGCAGCTGAAGGTCGAGCTCATCACCCCGATCGCGATGGACGAGGGGCTCCGCTTTGCCATCCGCGAGGGCGGCCGCACGGTGGGCGCCGGCGTGGTCACCAAGATCTTCGAGTAGCCGCGGGCATGAACGACAAGATCCGCATCCGCCTGAAGGCGTACGACCACCGGCTGCTCGACCAGTCGGTGCGCGAGATCGTGGAGACCGTACGCCGGACGGGCGGGCGGGTCGCCGGCCCCATCCCGCTTCCCACCCACATCGAGCGCTTCACCGTGAACCGCTCCCCGCACGTCGACAAGAAGTCGCGCGAGCAGTTCGAGATCCGCACCCACAAGCGCCTGCTCGACATCCTCGAGCCGACGCAGCAGACGATCGACGCCCTCGGCAAGCTCGACCTCGCGGCCGGCGTCGACGTGGAGATCAAGCTCCAGTAGGGCGCCGTGCGCGCGAGCGAAGGATATCAACCGTGATCGGCGGCCTCATTGGACGAAAGCTCGGCATGACGCAGGTCTACACTCCCCAAGGGGTGCTCGTGCCGGTGACCGTCATCCAGGCCGGACCGTGCACCGTGGTCGCCACCCGCCGGCCCGAGCGCGAGGGCTACGCGGCCGCCCAGGTCGGCTTCGCGCCCGCCAAGGCGCAGCGCCTGCCGAAGGCCCTCGCCGGCCACTTCACCAAGGCGGGGACCGGCGCCTTCGCCGTGCTGCGCGAGTTCCGCCTGGCCGACGGCGAGCCGCCCGCGGTGGGGAGCGAGATCAAGGTGGGCGACGTCTTCAAGGCGGGCGAGCGGGTGGCGGTCACCGGGGTCAGCAAGGGGCGCGGTACGGCGGGGGTCATGAAGCGGCACCTCTTCTCCGGCTTCCCCGGCTCGCACGGCACACACGAATACTTCCGGCACGGCGGCTCGATCGGAAACCGCTCATTCCCCGGCCGTGTGTTCAAGGGCAAGCGGATGGCCGGCCGCTACGGGGCCGAGCGCGTGACGACCCTCAACCTGGAGGTGATCGCGGTGCGCCCGGACGATCATCTCCTCCTCGTGCGCGGCGCCGTGCCGGGAGCGCGCAACGGCACGGTCGTGGTCCGCAAGGGCCGCGAGGCGCCCGCCGGCCAGATCGAGGTGCCGGCCGCGGTGGTCGCCGGCCCGGTGCGCGAGCACCTCCTGCACGCCGCCGTGCAGAGCCAGCTGGCGGGGCGCCGCGCGGGCACGGCGGCGACCAAGACGAAGGGGTTTGTAAGCGGCGGCGGCAAGAAGCCCTGGCGGCAGAAGGGGACCGGGCGCGCGCGCGCGGGCAGCATCCGTTCGCCGCTGTGGGCGGGCGGCGGCACCATCTTCGGGCCGCAGCCGCGCGACTACGCCTACCGCCTGCCGAAGACGGCGCGCAAGGCGGCGCTGCGGGCCGCGCTCGCGAGCCGGCACACGGCGGGGACGCTCCTGGTGGTGGACGACCTCCGTCTGCCCGAGCCCAAGACCAAGCGCATGGTCGAGTGCCTGCGCGGCCTCGGCCTCGAGGGCGCGAGCGTCCTCATCGTGCTCGCCCAGGCGGACGCGGCGATCCAGCGCGCGGCGCGCAACCTGCCGCACGTGAAGGTGCTGGTCGCCCAGGGGCTGAACGTCTACGACGTGCTCGGGCACGCCCACCTCGTGCTGACGCGGGCGGCGCTGGAAGCGGTCGCCGGCCGCCTCGGAGGGCGCGCGTGAATCCCGGCGACGTCGTGCAGGGCCCGATCATCACCGAGAAGGGCACGCTGGTGAACGAGCAGGGGAACCAGGTCGTCTTCCGCGTCCACCCGCACGCCAACAAGGTCGAGATCCGGCAGGCGATCGAGAGCCTCTTCAAGGTGAAGGTCGAGAAGGTGCGGACGAGCCGCCAGCTCGGGAAGATCCGCCGCGTCGGCCGCCACCAGGGGCGGCGCCCCGACTGGAAGAAGGCCTACGTCACGCTGGCCGAGGGCAGCCGGATCGACTTCTTCGAGGGAGCGTAGGGGATGCCGACCGTCCAGTACCGCCCGACCTCGCCCGGCCGCCGCTTCCAGACCGGCTCCGACTTCGCCGAGATCACCAAGGCGCGACCGGAGGGCTCGCTGACCGCGCCGCTGCGCAAGACGGGCGGGCGGAACAACCTGGGCCGCATGACCATCCGCCACCGCGGCGGCGGCCACAAGCGCCTCTACCGTTTGATCGACTTCAAGCGCGACAAGCTGGGCGTGCCCGCGCGGGTGGCCGCCATCGAGTACGACCCGAACCGCTCCGCGCGCATCGCGCTCCTCCACTACGTCGACGGCGAGAAGCGCTACATCCTGGCGCCCGTCGGGCTCGCGGTCGGGGACACGGTCGAGGCGGGACCGAAGGCCGACATCAAGCCCGGCAACAGCCTGGCCCTCTCGTTGATTCCCCTCGGCACCATGGTCCACAACGTCGAGCTGCGCGAGCGCCGCGGCGGCCAGCTCGGCCGCAGCGCGGGCACCGCCATCCAGCTGATGGCGAAGGAGGGCG
>WNFC01009143.1_pt1 | contig 10966 bp, 9 predicted proteins | sample 5400541 | NCBI WGS metagenome assembly WNFC01 (sample SAMN13153342, study PRJNA577476) | soil metagenome | isolation source: 120 cm saprolite under Douglas fir tree site 2 hole 2 replicate 1 | place: USA:California | collected 2015-04-18
TCTTCTTAGTAGACGTGCTTGTATCCTTGTCAGCGTGCAGTAATATCTCTCTGAAAGTTATGGCTCCCCAGTTCTCCATCGCTCCATAGGCGAATTCTGGGACAGCAATCAGGTGGAGCTTCGGCAAATCGTAGTTGATGCCGAAATACTTTTCGTAGAATTCCAGGGACTTTTGAGCAGCTTCGAACGCGAGCCCGGTTTTGATCCTGCCATCAGGCTTCGTTACGGACGCTGCATACAACTCGGTCTTGTTGTGGCGGTTCCGGTCCTCCTCGAATTTGCCGACTCCGACATAGAGGAGATAGGTAGACATTTTCGGAGTTTTATAGAAACTGACAGTTTTCTTGCCGCCTTCTTTCTTTTCGGATTCGAGGGGCATGTTCGAGATTACAGAGAGATCGCTTCGGGCCCGGACGGTAAGTTTGAAGTCGGCCTTGTAGGCGGGATGATCGATGCAGGGTAGGAGTCGGCGAGCGTGTCCTGCTTCGAAGTGTGTCGTTAGGATGTACTTGTCTCCGTAAGGAGCTTTGTAGAACCCGGTTAGGGTCTCGGAGACCTTTCCTCGATATTCAACGTCTAGCGTACCGGAAAATTGGCCAGTCTGAATATCGACGATGTTTCCATGTTGTTTGAATGGCAGGTTTCGATTGTTTGCTTTCGCACTAGTAACCTCCAGGTCGACGGCGTCCAAGCTGACGTCTCCAGTTGAGTCTATGTCGATTCTCACTTTGCCAGAGAATTTCAGAGAGTCAAAATCGATGTCTAGGAACAAATCGTATTCTTTGACTTGTTGGACGGTCTTGCCCGCTTGAGCAGTTACCTGCATAACATTCCAAGCGTGGAATTTACAATCGGGTACTTAAGGGCCATCACTTCGGGGAAGGATCTATAGTTTCGCCCGAGCAGTTTTGACCTGCTGTCCCTTCATCAGCGTTTGGAGGTAGAGAGGTCAACGAAGGTTCTCATAGTGTCAGGAAAAGCTAAACAGATCTGCCTCTCGCCAACAACGGGTGAGCATCGAGCATGCGCAAGTATCGGACAGATATGTATGAAGGGATGATAGCCGAAACCGTAACTGTTCCTGGACACAATAGCACCGTTATCAACGCGTATTTCGCTCGTCCCCTAGGATCAGGACCCTTCCCTGGGGTCGTGCTAATCCATCACGCACCCGGATGGGACGAGTGGTATCGGGAGACCACTCGCAAGTTCGCCCACCACGGGTACCTTGCAATCAGCCCCAACATCTACTACCAGTTCGGCCACGGTGCGCCCGAGGATATTGCTGCGAAAGTACGGGCTGCTGGAGGAGTGCCCGATGATGATGTTGTTGGGGACATCGCGGAGAGTTTAAGTTACCTGAAGTCTCTCCCGCAGAGCAACGGCAAGGCGGGAGTATTCGGCACCTGCTCAGGCGGAAGACAAGTGTTCCTGGTGGCCTGCAGAACAAAGGGCTTCGATGCCGCCGTTGACTGTTGGGGCGGAAGAGTTGTTATGTCGAAGCAAGAACTGACCACTAAGTATCCTGTGGCACCAATAGACTATACGAAGGACTTGTCGTGTCCACTGCTTGGACTCTTTGGTGAGGAGGATCAGTTTCCGACTGTGCTGCAAGTTGAGCAACATGAGCAGGAGTTGAAGAAGTACGGGAAGACCTACGAGTTTCACATGTATCCGAAAGCTGGGCATGGTTTCTTCTACTACGACAGGTCAGGGTACCGACAAGAGCAAGCCGTGGATGGCTGGAACAAGGTGTTCGCATTCTTTGAAAAATATCTCGGAACTACCGACTGACCTTGTCAAGACAATTCCTCTTGCATTGGTGAGGATGAGAATTCATGTGTACAGGGATCGTTGAGAACAGAAAGGTCTCGGGTAGCGGCAAAGGTCCAGATGGCTGGTACCCTTTAGATCGAGCCAGCGTTTCCTACGACCATCCCGATCATGCTCAGTCCGGATGCGCCGTAATCATCGACTTCCTAAATGAAGCAGTTGGACCGAAAGCTAGAATCGCGGTCGAACTAACACCAGAATCTGCAAGAAACCTAGTGCATGCCATCCTAGCATCTCTCTCCAGGGGAGAAGGCGAAAGGGTAGGGGGAAAGGACGAGCCCCCGCAGTGAGCGTTTTTCACGAGATGTTTTCCCAGAAAAAACCCTCATCCTCATGGTTTTCCCACTAGACGCTCTTCCGCGGTGTAGTTGATGAAGGGTCCACTCATCAGCGTACTGTTGCCGATTATTGCAATGTTTCCCTCTTGTGTTCTGATCAGGGTCGACCTCAGACCCACCCTGACAACTGTGCCCTTTATCCCACTGTAGGAAATGACGTCGTTCAGTCGAAGGGTCTTGTCCGAGAAGAGCAGGACCCCTGCAATAATATTGGATAGAGTTGTCTGGAGAGCCAAGGAAATTGTGAGCCCTGCCAACCCTGTGGCAGTCAAGGCTTGAAACTCGGAAGCGATCCCCGTAACTATCAGGACAGCGGCGACGGCGACAACAATCCATGCTATCCTAACGCCATCCCGGATGTTTCTGACGAGCTGTTTGGAGGCTCCCGCTCTTTTGGCTATCGCAGTCAGTCCACGACGGAAAAGCTCACCAACTAATGCCCAGAGCCCGACTACCCCAACGATTTGGAATAGAGTCGTGAAAAGATCGGCCAATTCTCAGCTTTTCCTTAAGCACACGCTAATGTGAGGTTCGAAAAACCTTGCCCTTTCATTGAAGAAGCACGCAGGATTGCCCTTGAGTCTTCAGTTGGCACTCAGCCCTGCAACGGGAAGCCAATGATTCCTCGATCAACCATTCTCTGACCGTCGTTTAGATCGCCCAGCGACGATACATTTGGTACTTCGTTACCTGATTTTCAGTGACACCAGCCTTTGGTACGCCGTACCTGCGGGTCTGTATAGGTCGAACCTTCGAAGGGATGCGGATAAGCTCGGGACCAAAGGGAATACTCCTCATCGTCCTAGCCTTTGCCATAGCAATAGCTCCAAACCAAATCCCCAGCGCCGCCGCACCTTCGACCCAGCAACCGGCAACCTTCTTCTTCCACAAACAAACCACGAAGACCCTAAACACCATAACCACAAACTTATGGGCCAACACAACCAAGTCTTGGTCCGCCACCAACCAAAACGAGCAGAGAACAGTTTCAAGCAGCACCCCTGGAATCTGGCACTTTTACTCGCAGCCCGCGTTAGCCGGCAACACCACCCTGACAGCGCCCCTAACTTTTGTTCTATACTTTTCCTCTTCTTCAGGCACCGGGACGGGTACGGTGATCACTGGCAACCTAAACAAGATCACGTCTTCAGGCTCGATAGTCTCGTTGGCTGTTGGCAGCCTCTCCAGCGCACCGATATCATCGACCCTCACGGGGTACACCATCGCCATTACCAGCAACACGTACCAGATCGAAACAGGCGCAATACTCGACTTCGCAATAACTGTCAGCATCCCGGGTAGCACCAGCCGGACCATCAGTCTCTATTATGACGCACCGTCAAATTCCAGCGAGGTCTCAATTACTTTCCAGCAACGCGTTGGAGTCATATCCTATTCGAGCTTCAACCAGACGGGGGTCCAGACAGGCTTCTTCAGCAGAAACTGGACCGCGATCAGTCGTCAGGTTACGCTCAGAGCGTCAATCTTTGATGCCCTTGGTCTGTACGACCTAGCGTCAATACGTGCAAATCTCACATCCCCGACCGGATCCCTCCTTCTGACTAACACTCCACTGATCCTCGTTCAGGGAACCGACTTGGACTATGCAGGAACCTGGTCCCTCAACTGGACCTATTCCTCCAACGATCTGAGCGGAGGATACGGTTCGAGCTTGGGAGCCATTGACGATGGAGGACTGTATATGGCAATGCAACTTTCATACGTCGTATTCGCATCCTGGCTGCTCAACCTTCAAGCTCTAAGCCTCGGCCCTAATCCGGTCCCGGTGCCAGGTGCCTCCGTAACGATATTCGTAGGGTCAGCGGCGATCTACAACGGCGCATCTGATTCTTCCGGATCGGTCTCACCCCAGAATATCGCGTTACCAGACACTTCAACCTACATCATCAAGACTTTCTGGCAAGGGTCCCTTGTGAATCAGACATCCTTCTTTCCAAGGTCCTCTCTAACTATCAGTCTCCACCTCTCAATCTACCAGGTAGACTTCAGTAAGGTGTTCCAAGATGGAAACGGCAACCCTCTACCTCATCCTCCATCGAGTATCCAGCTTTCGTACCCGAACGGCACCTCCGCGAGCCTCGTTCCAACGGGAATCTATCTGTTGCCAGGAGGAACGTACTCCATATCCACTGTCACCTGGATGGGTGTCAGTGTAGCACCTTCTCCCAACACGTTCAATCCGATGAACGGATTATCACCTGTAAGCCTTCAGATCTACGACCTTACCGTGCTAGTCGTAAGCCAAGACGGCAGTGCGACTGCCGGCGTGACAGTTACGCTAACGCTCGCAGGCCAAACGATCATCCAGAACACTACTGGAAGCAACGGTATTCTGGTTCTTCGCGATCTTCCCAAGGGACAGTACGTGATCGCGGTCAGCGGTCAATCGCAGACAGTCCGAAGTACTGTCGACCTATCTCAGAATACGAGCAGCAAGATTCAGTTCAGCCCCGCCCCGTCATCCTGGGTCACGCAATCTCTGGACTGGATACTCTTGGGTGCAGCTGTCGGCGGCCTCTTAGGATACGGGGAGTTCTACAGGAGGAAGCACCCCTACAAAGAGGAACCACTTGAGTATCTGAACAGCCTAACCTCGGGGGGCTTCCACGACGGCGACGTTGTTCTGATCGAGGGCGACACAGGAGCTGGCAAAACCACAATTTGCGAAGAGCTAGCCTACAAGTCCCTTCAATCCGGAAATCCGGTCGCATACTTGACCTATGACAAGCCTGAGAGCACTAGACTGCGGATGAAAGACTTCCACTGGGATACATTTGAATATGAACAAAAACAACAATTCCAACTCATAGGCTGCGAGCTGACAAAGACTCTAGGGGAAGAACGCGGCCTCGGAGTTCTGGAGAACTTCTATGACACGACAGCGCTAGACCTCACAATATCCACCGCACTCTTCCAGCTGAGCAATGAAAAACCAGTTGTCCTAGTTGACTCCGCGTACCAGCTTGTTGAAAGGGCGAGGCTCAACGGCCTGGCAAACATGGTGTTGGATACTTCTACTCGGATCAAGAAAATGAAGGGTAAGTTCTTCATTGCCGTGAGCAAGACTGACTCAAAATCGGGTCTAGCGGAGCTAGAGGCTGCGGTAGACTCGATCATAACACTTGACACGACCACTGCGGAGGGACAGATGTTCACACAACTCACAGTGAAGAAGATGAGGGGACGAAAATTCGACAACCGACCCGTAAAAATCAAAGTTCACCCAGGAAGAGGAATAATGTTCCTGGTTCCCAAGACGGCCAAACATAGGCACGTGCCCACGACGCTTGAGTCCACGGTTAAGTTAGGAAAAAGCTGAGAAAGAATCTGTGAGAATCGAAAATAGAATCCGCAATTGCTCCAGTCATCGTGTAGAAAGATCTGACAGCAGAGCATATCAGCGACGTGAGGAAGCCTAGGATTGACCTTTGGCCTTGTTCTCTTGGGGTGGCTTCAGCCTGTGGAAGATCTTGTAGAGGGAGAGGTCGTAGGCGATCTTTAGTCCTCCTGCAATAACGAAAGGAGATCCTAGCCACAGCGCCGCAATCGTGTACCCCGCCAGAGAGGGGCTAGGAGTTTGGGCAATACTCCGGGATACATTGGTGAACCCGGCAGCGGGGGTACGGTCGGCCTCTGGTACTACACTCATCACGTATGATTGTCGGGTAGGAACATCCATTTGGGAGAGAGACTGCCGGGAGAGAAGTAGACCAACAGCGATTGGGACCGAGGACACGAATGGTATCATCGCCAAGAGGAGATTTGACGGGATGTGAGTATATACCATGGTCTTGATCAAGCCGATCTGGCGCGCGATCCGTTCGGCAACCAAGAACGAGATTGCTGTTATGATATGCGTCCCTGCGAACAGCAATCCTAACGAGTCAAGCGACAGTGAATATCTCGTATAGAAATAATACGAGAGTATGCTAATGCCTACAAAGCCTCCACCGAACGAATCCAAAGCGAACAATGCTGACAGTCTCTTTACAACTGGTTTCGAGGCCTCAGACAAGACGCTGATACTCGAGGAGGTGGTCTTTTCCTTCTCGACTTTTATCGATAGTCTAGAGTAGAGATATGCTCCTAGCAAGCCTGACGCGAGATATGCCATGAATAAGGGGCGATACCCTCCTATACCGGGACCGACGTATTGAGGGAGACCGGCCAGAAGGGCTCCGGCTGAAGATGAAACGTATCCTACGAGATTGTAGACGCTAAACCCCAACGTCCTCTGCCTACTATCGGACACTCCTGGAAGAATCGCCTGTTCCAAGGTCAGAAATGGGCCGACCTCTCCCGCTCCTACAGTCATGTTGCCAATGATCCCAGCAGACACTGGGGCCCACAATGAATTAGAAGAAAAGAGAAGAGCGCCAGCAAGTGCATCAGTAAGGGCAAAGAAGATCAAAGTCCGCTTGCGGCCAAAGTGGTCAGCGAATACGCTTGCGACGAGAGTGTAGATCGCACTCGAAGCAACCGTCAAGGCCAAGACCACGCCAATGAGAAAGGCGTCGAGACCTAACTCCTTGCTCAAGTAGACTGAAAATAGGACTCCTAGAAAACCGTAGGGGACTGTGCGCACCGCTTTCTCGATTAGGACAACTTTTCCGTCTTTATTCATCCAGTCGAATGGCAACGAGTTCCCCGTTTCGGGTTATGCTAGATCCCGGGATTTGGATTTGTTCTGCTAACGAGAGGAGACATCTTTCTATGCGGGCAACCATTCAAGCTCCATGTGAATCTCAAACTTGTGGTTCTCCTTGGCGTAAAGAAACTTCAACCTCACTGGTTCAGTTGGAGAAATCCGTGCGGGCGTTTCGGAGTCAGGAAACAGCTTTTTGATATCGATTGATCTGCCAAGAAGGGACTTCGCAAGTCTTGTGAAAAACTCTGAGAGCTGATTTTTTCGGAGCTCGGTTTTGTGTCGGAATATCGACTGGTGGGTTTCCCTATAGGTTTCGAGTATCTCGGTCATTCTCGTCCAATACACCATCGTGCTTGCAAGCTCGCTGCGGCCCGCGTCCGTAAGGGCATAGTGTTTCCGGTCAGAGGCCTCTTCTCGAAACTCGACCCGGCTTGTCAGCAAGTGATTTTTCTCGAGTTTCTCTAGGGCAGGATAGATGGTTCCAGCCTTCGGTTTCCAGTAGCCTGAGAACCTCTTCTCGAGCTCTCGGATGATCTCGTAGCCATACATCGGTTTCTCCGAGAGTAGCAAGAGCAGCCAGAGCGATACTGCGCCAATCTTCATTCCATGAGGCATGAGCCTTGACAATAATCGATCCCCTCGATTACCCCAATCGGTGAGTTAGCCTTATATGTGTAGATGTTCTATCTATGTAGAACATCTATAGAAGCGATAAATGAATGAAATGGGTAACCCGAGAAAAAGCAAAGGTTGACCGGATAGCGTGTCCCTGGCTGATTAAGAAGTTCGTAGATAAAAACCCAGAATTCCTCTTTGTCCCCCCGGAAAACATACCGCAGGTGGTCAAGGAAACAGGGGCGATACCCTACGACGCCAAGGGCATAGAATTGACGCACTACAAAGAAGACGGCAAGGAGTACGTCAGCTTCGACGCTATCATCAAGAAGTACAAACTCAAAGACCCTGCACTACTAGAATTGGCGAAGATAGTAAGAGGAGCGGACGCGAAGATTCCAGATGCTCCACCCGAGTCGGCGGGCCTCGAAGCAGTTGCGCACGGTTTCCGAAACCTTGCGAAGGATGACTTTGACAACATGAGACTTCAGTTCCCTACGTATGATGCGCTCTACAAGTACTGTCAGCTCCAAGTCGAAGGAACGCAGAAACTCGAGTACAACGTTTCACAGCCCAGTCGGTAGGGTCTCGCATCACCCTTCGACATCGCGCATACATCGAACTCCCTCCAAATCAAGGAAAGGGAGGATTCGATCACGCGGCGGTCCATCTCAAATCCTCCACCCTCTACGTGGCTCACACATCCAACGATAGTGTAGACGTAATTGACTGCCGCCAAGACAAATACCTGAGATCGATTCCAAACTTAACAGGTGTAGCAGGGGTTCTAGTTTCTGACGAGAAGGATTTGGTGTTCACATCTAACCGTGGAGAGAATACAGTCGGCGTCTTTAACCACGGAGAAGACCAGGGACTGCAGAAGATCAAGGTTGGCGGTAGACCTAACGGACTTGCCTTCAACCATTCGAGCAACACGCTCCTAGCTGCCAACGTTCCCAAGCCGAACAGCAAAAATGCGGTCACAGTGTCCATAGTTGACATGGCAAAGAAGACAATGACAGCGGATGTTGCAGTTCCAGGACGGACAAGATGGGCTGTCTTCGATCCCGATACAAAACGGTTCTACGTGAACATAGCCGACCCCAGCGAAATTGCTATGCTCGACTCGGAAGATCCTGACGGACTATTGGAGTCTTATCGTATTCCATCTGCAGGCCCACACGGGCTGGACCTCGACCGGCTAGGGAGGCGCCTGTTCTGCGCCTGCGATGAAGGCCACCTCTACGAGATCGACCTTGAATCGAAAAGGATCTCAGAACCCTCCAAGCTTGCGGGACCCCCTGATGTCATATTCTATAACCCGGAACTCGACCACTTGTACGTGACAATCGGCGACCCGGCTGTCGTACAAGTCTTCGACACGAAAACCATGAGAGAGATTCAAACGGTCATGACTGAACCCGGAACCCACACAATCGCGTTCAACCAGCACACTGGCAAATTGTACGCGTTCATGCCGGAGACCCATCGCGCCTCGGTATATGAGGAAGCATAGCGTAGGAACGGACTCGTCGGCTTAACTCAGCTCATTTCCAAGTTAAGCGTCCCAAGTCACCAGTGACCTCGTTGCGGTGAGATCCCAGTCGATTGTCTAGGCTAGCGCTTTGTCTCCAAGTTCTCGGAGCGAAGCGGCCGCGGACCCTGCAGACGGTCGATGCCGGGCGTCCTTATCCAACATTTTCTTGAAAACAGGGACCGCCGGTGCGAGCTTGGCAACCCTCTCGAAATCAGGGTTGAACGAATTCCAAGCCGACTTCAGATCGCTCGCTATTCTGCCGGACCCGGGATTGGCAGTGGTCGCGTTCATCAATTCAATAAGCTTCTTGGAATTCACAGGAGTTTTTGTCAGCATATTGTAGATGGTCGCCCCTAGCGCGTAAATGTCCATGGAGGCTGTAGCGCCTTCTCCCAAGACTTGTTCGCCTGGAGCGTATTCCGAGGTGAACTGGCCGACTTTCCCCCCGATCCTGACGACGGACCCGAGATCAGCTAGCTTTGGCACAAGGGTTCCAGACTTCATCTGGTCCCTCATCTCCTGCCCCGTAGCGGGTGGTCGCAGGTTGAATAGAATGTTCTGCGGTTTGACGTCGAGATGGACGAAGCCCGCGTTGTGAATCGTCTCTAGTCCAGTCGCAATCATAGAGGCGATCAGCATGACAATACCTCCCCATTTCTCCGAATAATACAACGAATCATACGCAGGATCTTCCAGAAGTCCCTTAGCAGCACCGCCTTTCATCAATTCCATTACGATTGCGGGGGGACTGCGCAGATACAGCTGTGTATCGCCTTTCACGATTTCCTGAATGTTGAGCCGGTCCACTAGGATTCCTCTAAGCTGGACTACGTATTTTGACTGCGCCGACAACTCCAGTAGCCGTGTGGCTTCGGACATGGTCTCCTCGAGAGCCGCGGCCCCTGTTCCGGTTTTGAGGATTGGAATCTTGATTGCCATTTCGGTCCCCGCCTGCCCGAAGCTAGCCCGGAAGACATACCCTGTGAGCCCTGTGGCCAAGTGCTCGGTTATCTTGTAGCTGTGAACCTCTTGACCCACCCAGACTCTCGGGTCCCAGTTGTCTAGCTTTGGAACACTGCCCTTGACAAAGGGTGCCGCAGGACGCGGGGGCGGACTAGGGGAAGGCTGGATGGACGGTTGTGGCGGTGGACGACTTGGGGATGGTGGATTCGATATTGTCGGCGGAGGAGGACTCGATTGAGGAGACTGGACGTTGAAGGAAAACGACTCGTTAACCGTCTGGTGTTCCTTGCTCGTTGCAGCAATATGTACAGCGTAGCTGCCGGATCCCCCTGGCCAATAGTGCGCGCTGTACTCTCCCGTCGAAACTTGTGACACTTTCAGAGAATCAGTCTTGCCTCCAGGCCGTGTTATCGTTGCCACAATTTTGGCCATTTTCTTGGCTTGCCCGCCAAATTGGGTGGCGATCTTGATTGTCTGTTCTTTGCCTTGGCGAACGATCGGCGCTCCCGTGATGGTAATTGTTGGTCCAAGGCTAGGACCCAATAAGATTCTATGCGCTAGGTTACTGGAGCCGGCCCCGACCAATGCCAACGCGGGCAAGAATCCAAGGGAGGAGACGAATGGGTAGAGCTGTCTCAAATCTCCAGAGGCGACAAAGCCTAGGACGGCGAGCAGATTGAAGCTGAAGAACAAGGTGGGCATCATTGACATCGAGAGATTCTTGGTCCGCCACACCTTGTCCAGGAAGTGGAAGAGAACCATCTGAGCAATGTTCGCAGGTATGCCAAGTGCGATGAAGAAAACGATGGTGAGTGAGTCAACTGACAAGGCTGAACCGGCTTTAAGAGCGGATCCCAAGCCCAGCCCGACCGCTAACGCGATGGATGCTACGACATTTGCCTTGATCATCTTGTAGGGTGTGGCCCGAGAGAAGATAAGACCGGCTAAGAGGACTCCAATCGATGGGGGCAGAGCGATGAGGAGTAGGGACAAATCCCCAAACGACAAAGG
>WNFC01016353.1_pt1 | contig 10964 bp, 13 predicted proteins | sample 5400541 | NCBI WGS metagenome assembly WNFC01 (sample SAMN13153342, study PRJNA577476) | soil metagenome | isolation source: 120 cm saprolite under Douglas fir tree site 2 hole 2 replicate 1 | place: USA:California | collected 2015-04-18
AGGGGAAATCCCTGCAGGCCCGCCATCACGCGCGCGGTGGCCGGCCCACTTTCATGGGATGACTGTGAGGCAGTCGCCTGCCGCGGCCCTGCCCTGCGTGCTCGCTGCTCACGAGGGATCGCCAGAGGAGTGACAAGACCACCAGCCCCACGAGCAATGCGACGAGTTCACTGATCGACGCAGGCATATGGCTCCTCCGCTCGGGTGATGATCCATGTCATCGCAACCCGCATGCCAAGAATCTCCGAAGCAAGGCGGCTCCTAAGGGCTGGCTTTGATTGCCTGGCCGTAAGCAGGCCCGGGTGAACTCGGCAGGGAAGAAATGCCTATGGGTCGAGTTTGCACGGTAAGAAGTTCTATCCGGGCGAATTGATCCCGCGTCTTCCGCATGCGCATTCCGTCGCAAGCGGCCTTCCCCGTTGCCGTATTCGGCCTTTAGCGCTGGGTGGCCCCGGCGTCGGCACATCGATTGCTCGGAGTGGTGTCGGCGTATCCGGGGGGGCGCTCGCCAAGATGGAGCATTGGGTTATCCACACGGCTCTGGAGGGTCACAACACATGAAACATCGCGTTCTCATCGCTGACGACGAGGAACACGCCCGGAGCGGACTGGCCACGCTGGTGTCCGGGTGGGGCTACGAAGTCGAGGAGGCGGCCGACGGCACGGAGGCGCTCGCGCGGGCCGGCGACTTCCATCCCGGGGTCGTGATCGCGGACGTCGTCATGCCGGGTCTCGACGGGATGGGCCTCCTCAAGTCCCTGGCCGAGGTCGAGCCGGCCGCCGCCGTCATCGTTCTCACGGGTCACGCGACCGTGGAAAACGCGGTGTCGGCCATGAAGGAAGGCGCCTACGACTACCTGACCAAGCCCGTCGATCCCGAGCGCCTCTCCGTGCTCCTCGAAAAGGTCGCGGAGCGCGGCGATGTCCTTCGGGAGGTCACGCTGCTGCGGCGCCAGCTCAGGGAGAGCCGGGGGTTTGGCGCGCTCCTGGGAGCGAGCCCAGCCATGCAGAAGGTTTACCAGTTCATCGAGCTGGGTGCCGCCAGCTCTGCGCCCGTCCTGATCACCGGAGAGACGGGAACCGGCAAGGAGCTGGTCGCCCGCACCATTCACCAGATGTCGAGCCGGGCCAAGGGCCCCTTCGTGGCCGTCAACTGCTCGGCGATTCCGGAGACCCTCCTGGAGAGCGAGCTCTTCGGCCACGAGCGGGGCGCGTTCACGGGCGCTTCGGAGCGGAGAGCGGGCTACTTCGAGCTGGCCGATGCCGGCACGATCTTCCTCGACGAGATCACGGAGATGAGCCCGGCGCTGCAGGCGAGATACCTGCGCGTCCTTCAGGATGGCGTCATCCGCCGCATCGGGGCGAAGTCGGAGCTGTCGGTGGACGTGCGAGTCATGGCGGCGACCAACCGCGACGCGGCTCAGGCCGTGCAGGACAAGACGCTGCGCGAGGACCTCTTCTATCGGATCAACGTGCTCAACATCTCGCTGCCACCGCTCCGCTGCCGGCTGGAGGATATTCCGCTCCTCGTCGAAGCGTTCATCAGGGAGTTCAACGCGAAATATGAGCGTCAGGTCAGGGGCGCGAGCGACGCCGCGATGGCGCGGCTGCTCGGCCACGCGTGGAGCGGGAACGTGCGCGAGCTTCGCAACGTCATCGAGCGCGCGGTCGTCGGCTGCGAGGGGGAACTGATCACGCCCGCAAGCCTGCCGTTCGAGTCGGGCCCGCAGCAGCCCGAGCCGGACCGCAACGGAGCGGTCGTCCTGCCGGTCGGGACTACGCTGGAACAGGGCGAGCGCGAGCTCATACAGAAGACGCTGGCGTCGGTGAACAACAACAAGACCCGCGCGGCGGCGATTCTCGGCACGACCCCAAAGACGCTCCACAACAAGGCCCGGCGCTGGAAGAGTGAAGCGGCCCAGATGGCGGGCCACGCCGCCGGAGAGTGAACTGCGCGGTCGCGAGCAAGATTTACACGCTGGGAGAAGGGGCGACCCGGTTCCGGGCCCCGCGCGACGGCGAATGAGGCTGGAAAACGCGCATCTGTACAGCGCTGCGCCGATCGGCCCCATGGCACGGCCGATGCAATTCCAGTTGTGCGGAGGTAACCGCCATGAACTGGACTCAGCGACTGGCTCTCTTTGGGATGGCATTGACCGGCACGGGCGGCCTGGCGTGGGCGCAGGCACGGGCGCCTGGGGTCCCGGCAGATGCGAGGCCCGACGTGATCGACGCAAGCACGGGCTTCGTTCTCGTGTCGGCCATAATTCTTCTTCTGCTCCTCGTCGGCGTCGGTGTGAAGCTCTACGATCTCAAGCGGAAGCGGGAGCAGGACGCGGCCGCGCTTCAGGCCAGGATTTCCGACGCGCTCATGGTCGATCCGGTGCTGTCGCCCTTCCTACTCACGCCGACCGTCCGAATCCCCCTGCGGGGCGGGAGGCCCGTGATGATCGAGGTGAGCGGCGTCGTTCCCGGTGCGGGCCTGCGGCAGGCCGCCGTGGACCTTGCCCTTCGGGAGGCGCTCCGACACGGCAGGACCTGCCGCCTCGTGGACCGGATCGCGGTGGATCCTTCGATGGTGAAGCGCGCGGCCTAGTCATGGCTCAACGAATTCTCATCGCTGATGACGATCCGTCCACGCTGACAGGCCTGCGGGCGCTGCTCACGGCGTGGGGATACGAGGTGGAGACCGCGGTCAATGGGCGGGCGGCGCTCGAGAAGATCGCCTCGGCCCAACCAGCGGCAGTCATCACCCTGCTGGACGCGGTGCGGGACAGGAGGCCGTCGATGCCGGTCATCGTTCTCACCGCGCACAGCAGTCTCGATAGCCTCCTCGTCGCCACCGCCGAGGGGGCCTTCGCCTATCTTCCGAAGCCGGTCGACGTCCCGAAGCTGAAGAGCGTGATCGCGAGCGCACTCACGGAAGCCACATGGGAGACGACGCCGACATGACCACGATGCTGAGCCAGCGGGACGGGATGAAAGTGGTGAAGCAGACGTTCGCGGTGTCGAGCGAGTCGCACCGGCAGGCCATCGACATCACCTCACAGGTGCGGGGCGCTCTTCAGAGCGGCGAGGTGCACAGCGGGCTCGTCATCGCCAACTGCCTGCACACGACCTGCTCCGTGCTGATCGCCCAGAACCGACCCGCGCTCCTCGACGAGCTCGCGGGCATGATGAACGGGCTCGTGGACGAGGAGGCGAGCTACAAGCACAACGATCCGCGGCTCTCGGATTGCGAGCGTGGCAACGCCGCCGCGCATCTCCGCGCGAGCCTGCTCGGGCACGGCGTCGCCCTGGGCATCACGGACGGTACCCTGCTGCTCGACGGGACGGAGGCGATCCTGCTCGCGGAGTTCGACGGGCCCCGAGAGCGGCGCGTGCACGTGCAGGTACTGGGGGTCTGACATGTCCATCGCACGAATCATCCTGACCGTTTTTGCGGGCCTGGTCTGGCTCCTCCCGGCCGGGGCAAGGGCAGGAGCGCCCACCGACCAGATCAAGGGCACGATCGACCAGGTGATCCGGACCGTCGAGGATCCGGCTCTCAAGCAGCCCTCGATGGCGGAACAGCGCCGGGCCGCCATTCGCAAGCAGGCCGAAACGCTCTTCGATTTCACCGAGACTGCCAAGCGCGCCCTCGGCCGGCACTGGCCGGAGCTGAGCGACGTCCAGCAGCGGGAGTTCGCGTCGCTGTTCACGGATCTGCTGGAGCGGTCGTATATCAACAGGATCGAGCAGTACGGCGGGGAGCGGATCGTCTACTCGGGCGACTCGATCGAGGGCGACACCGCGACCGTCCGGACGAAGTTCATCACGAAGCAGGGGACTGAGATTCCCGTCGACTACCGGCTCCTGCGGCGAGGCGATCGATGGCTCGCCTACGACGTGTTCGTCGAGGGGATCAGCCTCGTCTCGAACTACCGGACGCAGTTCGACCGGATCATGCGCACCGCCTCGTACCCCGAGCTGGTTCGACGGATGCGGGCCAATCAGTCCGAGTTTGGCGCGCCGGGGGCGCAGCCGGCACGGCCGCCGCGGTCGTAGCGCCGCGACGGCCGTTGCCGTCGAGAGAGCGGCCCCGTCTAGGCGCGCTCTACGGAGTCTCGGCCGGGTCCGTCACTTCGATCGTACTGGCGAAGCTCTTCCCCACTCGGGTCTCGTAGGAAGCCCTGACCCTTTCGCCCTCCTGCAGGTCCTCCAGGCTGACCTTGCGACCATCCATCCGGATGTCCGTCGTGTCGCGCACCTCGAGCGTCTTCGACCACAAGCCGAACTTGCCGATGGATACTTCCATGGTCCCGGCCTCCGGATTGATCTTCTTGACCGTGCCCTCGAGGAAAGCGTCCGCATGGGCGCTCGTGGAGACAGAAAATGATTCCTGCGCGGGAACCCCTGCGGGACCTGTGATCGCGCCGGCCACCACCACGATCGCGCTCAAAATCCGAAACTTGCGCTGCATAGGTCCTCCTTTCCCACCCGTTATCTCGCCGTCTTTGATATGCGGAGCAAGGGCTGTGCCACTGCGAGCGGGCTCGCGCCGCGAGCGCGGTGAGCGCGCGCTATACGCTGGGCGCAGCGCCAAGATCGCTGTATCATTGTCTCGATGAGGCTCGTCACGCGATGCTAGCGCAGCTTCGAGCGCGCAGCAGGCCCATGGGCGTCGTCGCGATCGCTGCGCTCGCGTATGGCTGCGCCGCCTTCACCCGGCCCGATACGCAGAGCCGCGAGGACGTGCTCGCGCGCCTCCTGCCGTCCGCGGTGCAAATCGTTCTCGAGAATCCAGAGGGCCGGCGCTTCCGCACGGGCTCCGGCGTGATCATCGCGGCGCGGCCCAGCGGAGACGGGTCGACCAGTGCCGCCGCCTGCTTCGTGCTCACGAGCGGCCATACCGTGACGGGCGCGGCAGGACAGAAGGCGATCTATCTGCTGTTCGGCCGGCAGCAGGGCGAGGGCACCAAGGCCAGTGCTGTGGTCGTGGCCCATCGCGAGACCGCGGACGTCGACGTGGCCCTGCTTCGCGCAGAGAGCCGCGATTGCGTGCCCGCCCGCCCCGCGGGAGCGCCCAAGCTCGGCGAGCCCGTGTGGGTTCTCGCTTTCCCGTGGGGGCGCAGCATGGTGCTCGCCGGCGGCATCGTGAGCCAGGTGCACGCGGACGACGTGTCGCGCTTCATGGTGGACGCTTCCGTCAGCTACGGCTCGAGCGGCGGAGGGGTCTACGACGCGGGAAGCGGCGGCCTGATCGGCCTGGTCGAGGGCTATCGGACCGCGCGAGTCACGTCGCAGGGAAGCGAGTCGCCCTGGTACATCGACGTTCCCATGCCCGGCCACACGCTCGTGACGCCGCTCGCGGATATCAAGCGGTTCCTCGCGGATACCGGCCACGGGGATCTGATCGAAGGCGCGCCGTCCACCTCGACACGCGCAGCGCGCTGACCGCCGCGCGGGCTCCGCTCAGGCTCCCGGCACCACCCGGTCGACGTCGACCCGCCGTGGCTCCACGCGAAGGGGAGGCTTTGCCGGCGGCGCGGACAGCTTGGCGATACGCTGCTCGAGGCGGCGAATCTTGAGCTGCAGCTGGATCTGGGTCGCGAACGCGCTGACGCTCGCGACCACCATGCCAAGGGCGACCGCCAGGAGGAGCAGGAGGGACAGCGGCATCCCTACGGTCCGCCAGTTGAGGAAATTCACCGCGACGGGGTCCGGGTTCTGGACCGTGAAGATCAATGTCGCCGCCCCGAGCACACCGATCAGCGCGTAGAGGAAAACCATAGCGACAACCCTCCTCGTTCACCGAGCCGTGCGGGCCGCCGGTTTCCGGTCCTCACTGGCCCTGGCGCTGTTCACCTGTCCTGAACTGCGCGATCGTCTTGTCTGCCGGGCCCGGAACCTGGGGAGGAGGCACCGCGACGTATTGCTGCAGGGCGGCCTTCGTCCTCGGGCCGAAGATCCCATCGGCGGGCCCGGGATCATAGCCGGCCGTGATGAGAGCCCGCTGGAGCTCTCGAACGTGATCCGTGCGGGTCTGCTTGGATGCGGTACCTGCCTTGGGCGTGGCAGCCTCGGGGGTCGCCGCCTTGGCGCCGGATTGCGCCGATGCGGGCGACTGAGCCCACTCTCCCGCGATGAGCATTCCGCCCACCAGGACGGGAGCGAGAAGCGCGAAACCGGCCCGTGCCCAACGATTCCATTTCATATACGCCTCCTCAAAGTTCACCAGCCTATGCGCTTTGAGGCTGCATGGCACGTGCCAGTCCCACCGAGGCTGCCAGCCCAGTTGTCGCGACTAGTCCAGATCGGTCATGAGCGTGACGGTGACACGGCGCTTCTTTTCCTCGGGGACGCCGCGGTCTTCCAGCGGGCCCATGCCGATGGCCTGGACGCGGGACAGCTCCACGCCCTTCTCCACGAGGAAGCGCCTGACGGACTCGACGCGCCGCTGGGCGAGGAGATAGTTGTAGTCGCGCTTGCCCGTCGGATCGGTGAAGCCGCCCAGACGCACGATCAGCGTCGGGCTCGCCTGCAGCTCCTTGACCACGCCGACAAGCGCCGTCTGCGCGCCGTCGGTGAGCTCGGCCTTGTCGAAGCCGAAGTAGACCTCGACCGTGTCCACGGATTTCTGGTTATAGCGGTTCGACCAGAGTCGAGTGAGACGGCCGTCCACGTTCCCGGCCTTGCCCATGGCGGCGTCTGCCCGCTCGCCCGCGCCGCGCGCCATCTGGGTGGTATCGCCGAGATTGGCCTGTGTCGTCTTGACATCGCCCTGGGTGGTCTTGATCTCCCCGCTGAGCCCATCCATGCGCTGGCCGATCTCAACTTCCTTCTTTCCCATGAGGTCGCGGACCCAGTCCTTCGTCGCGCAGCCTGAGACGGCCACGAGCACGATGGGAACCAGCACGGCCAGTGTTGTCATTCGAGCCATTGCGGCTTCCTCCTTCTAGGGGTTGACGGCCTTGCAGCGTTGACGGTCGATCGAAGGACCCTCTGCCCGGGTTGCAACCTATAGGCCATCTCGAAACATCGCGCAATATCCTCGAAGGGCTCCGTATTGGGTCAGTAAGAAGGGCGCGGTCGGGTAAACTTTACATTTGGCCTATGTAATCGTTACATCGGGATGGTCCCAAGGGTCTGAAGTAGCGGGCGCTTGACGGCCGTTCGGAGCTGGCACAGCCTGTGTAGAGTCCAAAGACCCCCTCGGGCGCCCCGGGGGGGCTATCTGCGAGGCGCCTGGACATGAGTCTCAGGATTCTGGTGGTCGACGACGAAACCGCAGCCCGCCGGGGGCTCGTGTCGCTGCTGTCCGGCTGGGGCTACGAGGTCGAGGAAGCGGCCGACGGGCACGAGGCCCTGGAGAAGGCCGTCAAGGGGCTCCCGTCCGTGGTCATCACCGATCTCGTCATGCCGCGACTCGACGGCCACGCGCTCCTCAAGTCGCTGCGAGAGGAGGTTCCCTTCGCCGCGGTCATCCTCCTGACGGGGCAGGGCACCATCGAGACCGCGGTGGCCGCGATGAGGGACGGGGCCTACGACTACCTCACGAAACCCGTCGACGTCGCGCGCCTCAAGCTGCTCATCCCCAAGGCGGCGTCGAGCAGCGAAGCGGTGCGCGAGGTCGCTTTCCTGCGCCGGCAGCTGCAGCAGGTCAAGGGCATGGGGCAGCTCGTGGGCACCGGACCCGCCATGCAGGCTCTCTACCGCCTGATCGAGATGGCCGCGCCCACGCCGGCGCCGGTCCTGATCACGGGGGAGAGCGGAACGGGCAAGGAGTTGGTGGCGCGGACCATCCACGAGCTGTCGCCCCGGGCGCGGGCGCCGTTCGTGGCCGTCAATTGCGCGGCCATTCCGGAGACGCTCCTCGAGAGCGAGATCTTCGGCCACGAGAAGGGCTCCTTCACCGGCGCGCTCGAGCGCCGGGCGGGCTGCTTCGAGCTCGCGCATCAGGGCACGCTCTTCCTCGACGAGATCGCCGAGATGAATCCAGCGACCCAGGCCAAATTCCTCCGCGTCCTCGAGGGCGGCGCCGTCAGGCGGCTGGGCGGCCGCGCCGAGATCAAGATGGACGTGCGCGTGCTCGCCGCCACGAACAAGGACCCACAGAAGGCCCTGCGAGACGGGTCGTTTCGCGAGGACCTGTACTATCGCCTGAACGTGGTCAGCCTCGCCCTGCCGCCGCTCCGCGAGCACCGCGAAGACATCCCGCTCCTCGTCGAGGCCTTCATCGCGGAGTTCAACGCGAAGTACGACAAGAGCATCGGCGGCGTCGACCCGGCCGCCGAGACCGCGCTCGAGGCGGCGGCGTGGCCGGGAAACGTTCGTGAGCTGAAGAACACGCTCGAGCGCGCGGTGATCGTCTGCGCAGGCCAGCGCATCGCTCTCGGGGACCTGTCCGAGATGCCGGCGCGCGGAAGCGTGGAGGCCGCGGCGGGGCAGTCCCACGGCGTCCAGACCTCCGCCGCTCCGGGGACGGCCGGCGATTCGCTCGCCCTCGCCATCGGGACGAGCATCGAGGAAGCGGAGAAGCAGCTCATCCTTCGCACGCTCGCCGCGCAGGACAACAACAAGACCAGGGCCGCCCAGGTTCTCGGCATCAGCCTCAAGACGCTGCACAACAAGCTGAAAGCGTACGGCGCGTGAAGCTCTACCTGGGCATCGGCGTCAAGGAGGCTGTCGCGGTCAGCCTCGTCGCGCTCTTGATCGTGGCGGGGACGACGGCCGTGCACTTGGCGCAGCTCACGCGCGTCGTCGTGGAGGAGGCCGGGCGGCAGGCCGAGCTCGTGGCCAGGCAGATCTACGCGCAGAGCGGCCGCGCGATCGCGCGCGGCCCGCGGCGGGATCCCGAAGACCTCCTGCGGCGGGACGGCGAGCTGCGCGGTTTCCTCGACTCGAGCGTCGGCTACTCGCCGCACCTGCTCTACGTGCTGATCGCCGGTCGCGCCGGCCGGATCATCGTTCACACCGAGAGGCAGCGGGAGGGCACCGACGCGCCCTTCCGTCCGAGCCTCACCACGCTGTTGAACGAGAACGCCGTCTCGCGCTTTCTCACGCTCTACCACCCGGGTCAGACGTACGAGGTCGTGCTGCCTATGAACCTCAACGGCGCGCCCTTCGGGAGCATCCGGCTTGGGCTCAGTACGACGCTGCTCCGTCGCGAGGTCAACTCGGCGCTCGAGCAGTCGCTGACGCTGGCGGCGCTGTCCCTGCCGCTGGCATGGCTCGTGGCCTGGGCGCTCGCCCGGCTGATGCTCAAGCCCCTGCGCTCGCTCACGCGCGAGGTCGGGCGGCTCGCCCGCGGCGAGTTCGAGATCGCGCCCTCGCGCGTGGCGCACAACGAGTTCCAGGAGCTGTCGGGGGAGCTCCAGCGCTTGGGCCAGCAGCTGGAGACCGACCGCATGGCGATGCTCTCCGAGCGCGCGCACGTGACCGTGCAGTCTCTCGTGAGCTACTCGCACCGGCTGGCGGCGCTCGGGCGCCTCACCTCCGGAGTGGCGCACGAGGTGAAAAATCCGCTCAACGCCATGATGATCCATCTGGAGCTGCTCAAGGAGCGCCTGGACGCGCCGTCCAGCGAGGTGCAGCAAAGCCTGGAGGTCATCGGCGGCGAGATCAGGCGGCTCGATCGGGTCGTCCAGGGCTTCCTGCGCTTCACGCGGCCCCACGAGCTGGACTTCAAGCCCATCGAGGTCGCGACCCTGCTGCAGAGCGCCGTCGTGCTGGTCGAGGCGGAGTGGCAGAGTCAGGGGATCCGTTTTTCCATCGAGATGCCTCCGGGGCTGCCGCCGTTGGAGGGCGACGAAGAGCTTCTCCGGCAGGCCCTGCTCAATCTCATCCAGAACGCCTGCCAGGCTATGACGAAGGCGGGCGTAGTCACGGTCGGCGCCCGCGTCGACGGCGACACGCTCCTGATCGAGGTGGCGGACGAGGGCGTCGGCATCGCTCCGGAGGAGGTCGAGCGTATCTTCACCCTTTACTACACGACCAAGCCCGAGGGCACAGGCATCGGGCTCTCGGTGGTCTATCGGATCGTCCAGATGCACGACGGCTCGATCGACGTGCGAAGCGAGCTCGGGCGTGGCACGACGATGACGATCAGGCTGCCGTTCAGGGGGGCGCAGTGAGGATAGCGCTGCTCCTCACCGCCGCTCTGCTGGGGCTCACGGGTTGCGCGACGATCAAGGGCTGGTTCGGGCCGGCGCCTGCGCCCGCCCAGGCCGAGCAGCCACCAGCTCGAGCCGCGCAGCCCCCAGCGCGAGCCGAGCAGCCCAATGACTCCGCGCCCCGGGCAGCGCCCCCGTCCCCCTCGCCCGCGCCCCGCGTCACGCCGCCGGCCGCGCCCCGTCCAACCGCGCCGGCCTCGGCGCCGCCGGCGGCGGCTCCGCCCGTGCTCTCGCCCGTGCTGAGCGCTGCGGACGAGCAGAGGCTTCGCGCCGACACCCAGCAGCGCCTCGACGGTGCCGAGCAGCGCCTGCGCCAGATCGATCCTTCGAAGCTGGCCTCAGCCCAGCAGGACAGCCTCCTGACCGTCCAGAGCTTCATCGACAAGGCCCGCGAGGCGCTCCAGACGAAGGACATCCAGCGCGCATTCACGCTGGCCGACAAGGCCTACGTGCTCGCCGATGAGTTGACGAAGCGCCCGCGCTGAGCCTGGCTCTTCCGACTCCGTGTAATCCTTTCCCGATGCCCGGGTAACTCTTACCTGCCTCTCAGGTAGCCAGGGCCCAAGCTTTGGCGTAAGTTCGCGTCAGGTGGGCATTACCCGGCGCCCGAACCGGCCGGGATTCTGGCATGACGGTTGCGAATGGATCCCGCATGCGAGCAGACCCAATGGAAGACTCCAAAGTGCTTACCGACTGGCTGGAGGAATGGCTCCGCGACGGCCGCAGTCTTCTGCTGATGACCGACTATGACGGCACGCTGACCCCGCACGTGCAGAACCCGTCTGAAGCGAGGCTCTTGGGGGAGGTGCA
>WNFC01009147.1_pt1 | contig 10963 bp, 8 predicted proteins | sample 5400541 | NCBI WGS metagenome assembly WNFC01 (sample SAMN13153342, study PRJNA577476) | soil metagenome | isolation source: 120 cm saprolite under Douglas fir tree site 2 hole 2 replicate 1 | place: USA:California | collected 2015-04-18
CCCTCGAGGAGCTCAACCCGTACAAGTTCTTCGACGTGGCTTCGCTCTATACCGGACGGCTGGTCAACCCGGAGCAGGTGCGGCCCATCGTGAACACCGCCATCCTCACCGCGCTGGTCGACAGGGGGCCGACGGTGATCTCCCTCCCCGGCGACATCGCCGCCGCCGCCGCCCCCGCCGACTCGTACGAGATGGCGCTCCCCGCGCCGACGCTCTACCGACCCTCGGACGCGGACCTCGACACGCTGGCCGGGATGATCAACAAGGCGGGCAGCGTCGCGATCTTCGGTGGCGACGGGTGCCGGGACGCCCGCGACGAAGTGATCGAGCTGGCGCGAAAGCTCCAGGCGCCCGTGGGCTATGCCTTTCGCGGCAAGCAATGGCTCGAGCACGACAACCCCTACGCCGTCGGGATGACGGGACTTCTCGGATACGGCGGCGCCTACAATGCCATTCACGGCGCCGATCTGCTCATCCTCCTGGGCACCGACTTTCCGTTCCCGGAGTTTCTCCCCAAGAAGAACGTCGTCAAAGTCCAGGTCGACAGGAACCCGAAGCATATCGGCCGGCGCACGGCCGTCGATCTCGGCCTCGTGGGTGACGTCAAGGCGACCGTCGCGGCGCTGCTGACCAAGGTCAACGACAAGACGGACAGGCGTTTCCTGGACAAGCACCTCGCGGAGACGCGGGAGTTCCACGAGCTGCTCCAGCACTATGTGGACAAGGGCCCGGGCATCAAGCCCATACGCCCGGAATTTCTGGCAGCAACGCTGAGCGAGCTGGCCGATCCGGACGCCATGTTCTTCGCGGACACGGGCACGCCGTGCATCTGGCTCGCCCGGCACATCCAGGGCGGGCCGAGCCGCCGCCTCTTCGGCTCTTTCTCCTGGGCCTCGATGGCGAACGCCGCCCCCAATGCGTTCGGCGCACAGCTGGCATTCCCCGGCCGGCAGTCGATCGCGCTGTGCGGAGACGGCGGCTTCACGATGCTGGGCCTGGGCGACCTGCTGACCCAGGTGCAGCGAAAGATGCCGGTGATCCAGGTCGTCTTCAACAATGAGTCGCTCGACTTCGTCAAGATCGAGATGCAGGAGGCGGGCCTCGTGCCCTTCGGCGTGGACTTCAAGAACCCGAACTTCGCCAAAGTGGCGGAGGCGATGGGCGCGAAGGGCATCCGCATCGAGGAGCCGGGCGACGTCCGGGCGGGTCTCGCGGAGGCGCTCGCCCACCGCGGCGGGCCGGTCGTCGTCGACGCGGTCGTCGATCCCCTCGCGCTCTCGAGGCCGTCGCATGTCCCCTTCCACGCCGTGAAGGGCTTCACGCTCAGCTTCGCGAAGCAGGTGCTGAGTGGTCAGATGGACACGGTGATCAAGACGATAGCGCGCAATACCGGGCTTGTCTGACCGGGCTCTGGATACGCCGGCTTTGTCCGCCAGCTTTGGCCCAGAGTCCGGCCAGTTGACTGCCATTCTCTGTCACCATTCCTGACACCCCCTGTCGCGTCCTCGTCGGCCAGTGTCAGCAAACTGACGGATAACTTTGCACATCGGCCACTGGCACCGGCCATGCATTAGAGGCGAGCGATTCGTACTTCACGCCGCGCGGCCGATGGGCCGACGGATGGGAGGCTCAGATGTTAGGTCGAATCACCGGCGCAGTCAGGTTCAGAGAACCCCTCAGCTTCCACACCTCGTTGCGGATCGGTGGCCCCGCGGAGATTTTCATCATGCCGCAGGACCTCGATGATCTCCGCTACGCTCTCGCCTTCGCCGCGCGGGAGGACATGCCCCTCGTCGTGATCGGCGGGGGCAGCAATCTGCTCGTCTCCGACCGTGCCCTGCAGGGCGTCGTCGTGAAGCTACAGGGCACTCTCGGCGGAGCCGAGTTCGCCGGCGACGAGGTGGCGGTGGGAGCGGGCATGCCGCTCTCTGCCCTCATCCGGGAGGCCGCGGCGCAGGGTCTGGGCGGCCTCGAGTATCTGGCGGGGATTCCGGCCACCGTCGGGGGCGCGCTCGCGACCAACGCGCGGACAGCCGAAGGCGCGTTCATCAAGCACTGTTCGGCCGTCTACTTCCTGCATCCCGACGGGACGCTGGGCGAGCACCGCGCGTGGGGGCCGACGGGCTGGCGAACCTTCGATCTGCCGGTGGGCGGCATCCTCGTGGGCTGCCGGCTCCGGCTCGAACGTCGGCCGGCCCAGGTCGTCCAGAAGGCTCTGCAGTATCGGCTGAAAGCGTGGAAGGAATCGCAACCCTTCGACCTCGCGGCCGCGGGCTACATCTGGAAGAATCCGCCCGGTGATCGCGCCGCCCGACTCGTCGAGATGGTTGGCCTCCGCGGCAAGCACGTGAACGGCGCCGAGATCTCCGTGAAGTCCGCCAACCTGATTGTCAACCGTGGCGGGGCCACCCAGCAGGACATTCTCGCGCTCATGGAGATGGCTCACCAGCGCGTCGAGACGCGACTGGGCATCACGCTCCACCCAGAGATCAAGCTGGTCGGGTTCCCGGCCGGCGCCCCCTTCGAGGGGCAGCCGATGGAGCTATCCGTCGCTCGCTAGCCCCGCCGGAGGACGACCGTAGAGCTTGCGCGCGGCCCGCAAGTGCGTCATCGCCAGCGCGTGCTTGCCGAGCGCGTCGAAGAGCAGGCCGAGGTTGTAGCGTCTCAGCCGAGCCACGTGACGCGATATCGGTCGCGAGTCCCCCTCAGAAACTCGTCCATTTCTGCAAGCGTCAGAGCCGGCGGGGTCGGATGGCGGTCGGCGATTTTCCGCAAGAAATCGTAGTGGTAGCGGACGAAGACGCCGAAATCCCGGGGGAAGGCCGCTTCGTCGACGCCAATGAAGTCGGCGCGCTTGCGTGCCTGGGGGAAGAGGCTTCGCCAGTGTTCGATCGGCACCAGCCCGATCGAGTCGACGCCATGGGAGAAGAGGGTGATGAGCAGCTCGTCGAACGCCGGAGCCCGGTCGAGGTAATCCTCCAGGGCGCGGAAGGATCCCTCGGTGTTGAAGACCATCCAGAAAGGCACGGAGCCGGTGCGCGCCGTCCAGTAGGGCTCCATCAGGATAAAGGAGTCCACGACGAGGCGGTTGTCGGCCAAGCCCAGCCGCTGATACCACCAGCGATAGAGGTCGGCCACGAGCGGGCTCATGGCCTCCGGCTGCTCGAAGACGACGCGCCGGACTCGGTAGCCATGCCGTCGCGCGAAGTCCTCCACGTCTTCCAGCAACGAAGGCGCGAATCCCCACTCGGCCTCCGGGCTCGTTCCGTCCGGAGCCGGCGGATCCCATCGCGCCCTCTGAGAGCCGTGGCGGCGCAGATAGGCTTCGACGCGGGGCCCGCCGCGCATCATTTCGTCGGCCGTGGCGCCGCCGAGCGCGCCGAACTGAAAGACGTGCCGCGGGCCACGGCGCATCGTGGGCCAGCTCAGGCCGCATTCCATCACGATGATGGTTCCGCCGGGCTCGAGAGACTCGCGGAGAAAGGACTCGTAGGCCGCGCCCAGCGTGCGCCGCTTGAGTCGGAAATAGCTCATGTGCTGGACCATCAACCGGTCCTGCACAGGGTCCTGCATGTGGTGCAGATCAAGGTCCGGGTTCCTTGCAAGGACGGTCGCGGCATGGGGTTCCGCCCAGCGCAGCTCCTCCAGAGGCTCATCGGGTGGCACGCCCGAGCGCGCGACCGGCACCAGAAACGTCTGTGGCAGCCATGGAATGCCGAGCGCGGCCCACAGGTGGACGGCGGCTCCGTTGGACGATCCCACCGCGACGGCCGGGTATCGCCGCCGTGGATAGAGACTCACCATGAAGTCAGCGACCTCGTCGCCACTCACGGCCTCGAGCTTCCGCGTCGAGACCGCCTCCAGCCACCCGCTCCAGATGTAGACCTGCTCCTGGAGAGGCTTGGGCAGCCGATTGACCACCGACACCACCAGCTTCATGAGCGGCGCTCTCGACCTGGGCATGGCGCCCAGGAGCGGTAGGTCCTCACCCCGCAGATAGCCGGCCAGAGCACGGAGCATCCCGGTGGAGGAATCGAAATCGGCGAGGTAGTCAACGTGGCCGGCCATATGGGTCACTCGCGGCATATGGGTCACAGCCGGAGGAACGGGCGCATGGCGCTCACGAATTCCTTCGGGGCCGTGTAGTTGATCGTGTGCCCGAGACCCGGAAGGACCCGCAGCTCGCCCCTCGGTAATCGGCGGATCACCTCGTCCGCCCACTCCTGGGGAACGAGCGGATCGTTTCCTCCTCGTACCACGAGAGTCGGCGCGGCGATGCCGGGAAGCTTATCCTCGATGCGATCTTCGATGGCCATGCGCATGGTCGCGCGGATTCTCCGGATCCCCGCTTTCGCATAGTCAACGACGGTGATCCAGCCCAGCCCACTCGCTTCCGAGGGGGTATTGCGGATCAGGCGGACCAGCTGTTTCCCCACCGTCCGGGCCATCGGGTCCACTGTCGGCCCTTGGAAAACCAGCCGGTCCACACGTCGGGCATGCCGCAGGGCGAACTCAGCGAGAATCTGGCAGCCGAAGGAGTTGGCCACGAGATGGGCGGACGGGAACTTCATCGCGTCCATCCAGGCCGCGAGCGCGTCAGCCAGCTCCGGCAGGCGGAGAATTTCGCGCGGCTTGACACTGTCGCCGTAGCCGGGCAAATCAATGGCGTACACGGAGCACAGCGGGGCGAGCTCCTCCGCCGTCGGGATCATGTAGCGGCCGGAGATGATCATGCCGTGCACGAGCACCACCGGCGTCCCGGAGATTCCGTCTCCGCCGACCCGCGCATGCATGAGCCCGGCGGCCGTATCGGTCCACGCGCGCCTGAGCTGCCTCGCGTTGCCCGCATCAGTCGCCGCCGGCCGACGGCCCGCGTGGCGTATCGCCTCGCCGCGTGTTATTTCACGCAGTACGCGCCACTGAGTGTCCATCTCCCCAGGTAGGTGCCAAGAGCATGCCAAAGCATATTGGCGGATACATGGCGCTCAATCAGCTTGAATGTCGGGAGATTCGGGTTTACGGGCGGCCTTTTACAGCAGGGCGGTAAGAATCACCCGGTAGAAAGCGCGCGGCCTCAGAACCTCAGGCTGATCTTCCCGATCACGAGCGGTCCGCTGTGATCTTATCGAGGGGCGCGGTAAACCTGACCTCACGTCGAGGCGAGCGCTTTTCGCACATGACGCGCGATCATCAGGTCCTCCTGGGCCGGAATGACGCGGACGATGCATCGACTATCCGTCCGGCTGACCGTGTCAGCGTGGGCGGCATTGCGCTCGGCGTCGAGCCGGAGTCCGAGATGATCGAGCCCCTGACAGGCCTCCCACCGCACGGGCGCCGCCCGCTCGCCGATACCTCCGGTGAATACGAGGGTGTCGAGACCACCCAGCGCTGCCGCGAGCGCGCCGACGTGCTTTCTGAGCTGGTAACAGAACATGGCGACCGCCTGGGCGGCGGCTGGGTCACGCTCACGGCGCTCGAGCAGCGTCTTCATGTCGGGGCTCAGACCCGAGACACCGAGCAGCCCCGCCTCTTCGTTTACCAGACGGTCGAGCCGCTCGCGGTCGTAGCCTTTCTCTCTCAGCAGATACAGAAGCACACCCGGGTCCAGGTCGCCACTGCGCGTGCCCATCATGAAGCCACCGGTAGGCGTCAGGCCCATCGTGGTATCCACGGGTAGCCCGTCCCGCACCGCGGCCATGCTGGCGCCGTTGCCCAAATGCGCGATGATCGTCCGGCCGCCGGCGTCGGGCCCGAGGCGCCAGACGATGTACTCGTACGAGAGGCCGTGGAACCCGTAGCGCCGGATCCCGGCGTCCCAGAGCGCGCGGGGCAGTGGCAGGCGCCGCGCCTCCTCGGGCATCCGGTGGTGGAAAGCCGTGTCGAAGCATACGATCTGCGGCAGTGTCGTGAAGCGCGCGCTCACCGCTTCGATGACCGAAAGCTCGCCGGGCAGATGCAGTGGAGCCAAGGGCGTGAGCTCGCGGAGCGACTCCAGCAGGCGCGCGTCCAGCCGCGCGGGCGCCGTATGCCTTGGCCCGCCATGCACCAGCCGGTGCCCCACGGCGTCGAGCGGCGGAAGCCCGCGGCGCTCCAGCAGGTCCAGGACGGCCTGAACCGCGCTCCCATGATCCTTGTATTCGCCCTCCGTCTCCGTGGCGGCGCCGCCATCGGTGCTCACCCGGAGGCGGCTCTGGCTCAAGCCGATCCGCTCGACCGCGCCGGCGGCGAGTGCGGTCGTGTCGCCATCCAGGTCCGGCGTCCGCCCGTAGACCGCAAACTTTAGCGACGAGGACCCGGCGTTGAGACAGAGAATCGTCCCGTCCGCCACGGTCACGCGTCCGTCCAGGTCCACTCGCGCACCTCCGGCATATCCTCCAGGTGCTCACGGATGTAGGACTCGTGGCGCGCGAGCATGGCCGCGCAGTGGTCAAGCAGCTCATCCGCCCGCCCCGCCATTCGCGGAACGCGCCGCACCGCCTCCACGCAAAGGTGGTAGCGGCTCATCTCGTTCTTCACGACCATGTCGAACGGCGTCGTCGTGGTGCCCTCCTCGATGAATCCACGGACGTGGAACCGGTCCGCGTTGGGGCGTCCGTGCACGATCTCGTGGATGGCGCGCTGGTAGCCATGAAACGCGAAGACCACCGGCGCGGCGCGCGTGAAGAGCTCGTCGAAGGCCGGCTCGGCCAGGCCGTGCGGGTGATGGCTCGGCAGGAAAAGCGCCATCAGATCGACGACGTTGACGACTCGCACTCGCATTTCCGGGAGGTACCGCCGGAGCAGCCACGTTGCCGCCACGATTTCCTGCGTCGGGACGTCGCCGGCGGCGGCCAGCACGACGTCGGGGTTCCGGCCGTCGTCGTTGCTTGTCCACCGCCACACCGAGGCGCCACGCGCGCAGTGCTCGACGGCTGTGGCCATATCCAGCCATTGAAGCTGCGGCTGCTTGTCGATGACGATCAGGTTCACGTAGTTTCGGCTCCGCAGGCAGTGGTCGGCCACCGAGAGCAGGCAGTTGGCGTCCGGCGGGAGATAGATGCGCGACACGGTTCCCTTCTTGGATAGGATCACGTCGATCAGGCCCGGCCCCTGATGGCTGAAGCCGTTGTGGTCGTTGCGCCAGCAGGTGGAGGTCAGCAGGATGTTCAGCGACGCGATGGGCCGCCGCCAGGGCAGTTTGATCCCCTCCTCCAACCACTTCGTGTGCTGAACGGCCATCGAGGCCGACACCATCGCGAAGGCTTCGTATGTCGCGAACAGGCCGTGCCGCCCCGTGAGCAGATAGCCCTCGAGCCAGCCCTCGCAATTGTGCTCGCTGAGCACCTCCATGACACGGCCGTCGGTCGCCACATGATCGTCCGTGCCCCGGATCGGGCCCATGAAGCAGCGATTCTCGACCGCGAACACATCGCCCAGGCGATTGGAGTCGGTCTCGTCGGGACAGAACAGCCGGAAGTTCCCGCGGGCGGCATTGAGAGTGAAGATACCGGCGAGCATTTTCCCCAGCTGGCGCGTCGATTCGTGACGCTCGCTCGCCGGCTGTTTCACCGTGAGCGCATAATTCGCGTAGTCGGGAAGGTCGAGATCGGTCAGGAGCCGCCCGCCGTTGGCGTGGGGATTGGCGCCCATGCGCCGATCACCCTTCGGCGCGAGGGCCGCAAGCTCCGGGATCAGGCAGCCGCGCTGGTCGAACAGCTCATCGGGCCGGTAGCTCTTCATCCAGCTCTCGAGCAGTTTAAGGTGCTCTGGATTCCGTCTGACTTCGGCGACGGGTACCTGGTGAGCGCGAAAGGTGCCTTCCACGGACACCCCGTCGACGGTCTTCGGCCCCGTCCATCCCTTTGGCGTGCGGAGGACGATCGCCGGCCACCGGGGACGCGCGGCCTGGCCGCCCCGCCGGGCCTCGGCCTGGATGGCCCGGATCCTCGCGTAGCTGGCGTCGAGCGTGGCGGCGAAGAGCGGGTGCATCACTAAGGGATCGTCGCCCTCGACGAAAGCCGGCTCGTAACCGTGCCCCAGCAGCAGGCTCGCGATTCCGGCGTCATCCTCCCGGCCCAGCACCGTGGGACCGGCGATCTTGTAGCCGTTGAGATGCAGAATCGGCAGGACGGCTCCATCCCGCGTGGGGTTCAGAAAGCTGATCCCTTTCCAGCTGCCTTCGAGCGGGCTCGTCTCCGCCTCGCCGTCGCCGATCACGGCGGCCACGAGCAGATCCGGATTGTCGAATGCGGCGCCGAACGCATGAACGAGGACGTAGCCGAGCTCGCCGCCTTCGTGGATCGATCCCGGCGTCGGAACGCTCACGTGACTCGGCACGCCGCCGGGCGTTGAGAACTGCCGGAAGAGCCGGCGCAGGCCCGCCACCTCCCGAGAGACTCTCGGGTAGACCTCGGAGTACGTGCCCTCGAGGTAGACGTTGGCGACTATGGCTGGGCCGCCATGGCCCGGCCCGCACAGATAGATCACGTCGGCATCGCTCTCTCTGATGAGCCGGTTGAGATGGGCGTAGATGAAGCTCAGGCCCGGCGAGGTGCCCCAGTGGCCGAGCAGCCGCGGCTTGATGTGTTCCGGCCGGAGAGGCTCACGCAGGAGCGGGTTATCCTGAAGATAGATCTGGCCGACGGCCAGGTAGTTCGCCGCCCGCCAATAGGCGTCCAGCGCCTGGACGTCCGCGCCCGTCATAACCATGCGCTTCTCCCGCACCCTGCCGGGATCACTCGCCCGATGTCAGCAACTCGCTGACCGTCATATGGTGATGACGAAAGAGGATGCCCAGCATGGTCAGCGCGGCGACGAAGTTCGCCACGATGATGGCCCATGGCCGGAGCGTATCGAGCAGCCACGCTGCCAGAACCGTGATAGCTGCGAGAGCGGCGACCTCGAAGCTGCAAAAGAGCATGAACACGGCGAACAGCACGTGCCGATCATAGTCCGCGAGAGCGAACAGGCCGGCGCACAGCATCCCGAAGACCAAGAACACCAGACCGTGCACGACCGAGTACTCGAGCACGAGCGCAGGCGTGACTGTCAAGGCGGCCGGATCTCGCAGCCCTTCGAAGAGCGCCGCGCCCAGCAACGCCGGCGTGCGGAACGGCGTGCCTTCCGCAAGGTCGAAGATGAAGAACCATACCGCGACCACGATGGCGCCCGTCAAGCCAACCAGCATGCCCTCGTAGAGTATTCTTCCTCGATCCATCGCTCATTTCCCTCCTCTAGGCTGCATGGCGCGACCTGCGCTCCAGCATAGCCGCCACGTCAGAGCAAGCATGGTGCCATGCCACGAATCTCCATCCGTTGCCGGATAAGGGCCTTGGCGGTCGTGCGTCTGACCACCGGTGTTACCCGAGTCGGTAGACTTGACCGAGTAAGGAAAGCTTCGGCCGTCATCGGGAATCGACAATATGGCAAGGATGGCAGAGATTTACTGCGCGGGCGCCCAAACTGGCACGGACCATGCGACTTTTCCTGCATAGGCTCAAATAAGGGGTTCTGAAGGGAGGCCGTGATGCCTGAGAAGAGGACGCTCGAGCGCGCCCGGCGCGACAAGGAAGAAGGGAAATCGCCGAGCACACAGGCAGGCGAGTTCGTTCGGGAAGAGATCGAACACGTTCGCAAGGGGATCCATGGGGCTCGCTCCACCAAGCAGGCCATCGCGATCGGCCTGTCCAAGGCGAGGCGGGCCGGCGTCAAGCTCAAGCCACCGCGCGCTGGGACGACCTCCGCGGCAACCCGCCGTCAGGCCGCGCGCGATTCGCGACGTGGACGGACACGCGCGCATCGGCCCTCGACGACGCGAGCCAACGCCACGTTTCGGGCTCTCAAGCGAGAGGGCCACACTGCAGGATCGAGAGAAGCGCTCTCCCGCCAGGCGCGAGGCGCGGCGGCACGGCGCACGAAGGCTTCCCGCTCCGAGGCGGCCCGCCGGGCAGCCGCAACGAAGGCGCACGAACGCACCGTCCGCGGCCGCCGGACGCGTTGACCAGGAGACTCAGAGCCATGGCAATCCAAGCAACCCCGCGACCCGACTTCGGCCAGGTCAAGTGCCCCGACTGCGACGCGCTCATGAAGCCCGTCTCGCTGCCCAAGTCGGACAGCGACGAAACACCCATAGCGCTTGAATGCCCGAAGTGCGGCCGCAAGGTCGAGAAGTCAACCCGGTAGCGCGCGGGCCGCGATCGATGGGAAGCGACGTGGAGACTTTCGCCGATAAGCGCCGGCGCATGGTGGACGAGCAAATCGCGGCCCGCGGGGTGGCCGACCCGGCGGTGCTCGACGCCATGCGCGCGGTTCCGCGGGAGATGTTTGTCCCGGCTTCAGCGGCCGAATTCGCCTACGACGACACGCCGCTACCCATCGAAGAGGGACAGACCATCTCCCAGCCCTACGTGGTGGCGCTCATGGCCGAGGCCCTCGAGCTCACCCCTCGCGACCGGGTCCTCGAGATCGGCGCCGGCTCCGGCTATGCCGCTGCCGTCCTCTCCCGCATCGCCGCGGAGGTCTACGCCATCGAGCGGCACGCGGCGCTGGCCGAGTTGGCAAGCCGGCGCATGCGGAACCTGGGCTATGAAAATGTGCACATCGTCCACGGCGATGGCACCCTCGGATGGCCGGAGCATGCCCCCTATGACGCGATCGTCGTCGCTGCCGGCGGGCCGTCAGTGCCCGAGGCGCTCCGCGCTCAGCTCGCCGTCGGCGGGCGGCTGGTGATCCCGGTTGGAGCTACGCCACAGGCCCAGGAGCTCGTGCGCGTAACACGAGTGGGTCCGAACGAATATCGGCAAGAGGAGCTGGGGGCCGTGCAGTTCGTCCCTCTCATTGGCGCGCAGGGGTGGGCCGATCGGAGCCCTGCCCCGGTGATTGCGCGCGCACGGGGCCGCGAAGCGCCGATCGCCGCCCTGCTCAGAGAAACTGCGGAGCCGTTCGAAAGCATCGAATCCGTCAAGCTCGGTGCGTTGCTGGATCG
>WNFC01015751.1_pt1 | contig 10962 bp, 12 predicted proteins | sample 5400541 | NCBI WGS metagenome assembly WNFC01 (sample SAMN13153342, study PRJNA577476) | soil metagenome | isolation source: 120 cm saprolite under Douglas fir tree site 2 hole 2 replicate 1 | place: USA:California | collected 2015-04-18
TCGGCGAGATTGCCAGCCTCAAAGGCCTTGCGTCCCGTAAAGACCTCGTAGAGCACGAGACCGAGCGCGTAGATGTCGCTCTGGATGGAAGCGCCCCGGCCCGCGAGCTGCTCGGGCGCCATGTAGGCCGGCGTGCCCGAGGCTTCCGCGCCGCCCTTGTCGTCCTCGACGCCGACCGCGAGACCGAAGTCGGTGATCTTCGCCCGGCCGCGGCCGTCGATCATGACGTTGGAGGGCTTCAAATCCCGATGAAGGACCCCCTTGTCGTGCGCCGCGGCGAGCCCCGCGCAGAGCTCGCGCGCGATCTCGACCGCCTTGTCCGGCGGAAGCCGGCCGATCCTCCGCAGCAGCGAGGCCAGATCCTCGCCGTCGACGTACTCCATGGAGAGGAAGTGCCGTCCCTCGATCTCGCCGACGTCGTAGACGCGGCAGACGTTCGGGTGCGAGACGCCTCGCGCGTGGCGGACCTCGGCGTAGAAGCGCTCGATCCAGGCGGGCTCCGACGCGAGCTTTTCTGGCAGGAACTTCAAGGCGACTGGCTGCCCAAGTTTCAGATCGTCGGCGCGGTAGACCTCGCCCATGCCTCCGCGGCCAACGAGCCCGATGATGCGGAAACGCGCGGACAGAATCGTCCCGGGGGCAAATCCGCCCCCGTCGAGCGAGGGCGAGGAGACGAGGCGGCCGACCGGGCTATCCGAAGGGCCCCGCCGCAACGCCGCCTCCGCCACCGAAGGCGTCGCTAGACACGTGGGCAGCTGCGACAAGGACCCGGCGGGCGCGCCACAGGCCGGGCAGAAGCGACTCGCTTCCGGTAGCACGGCCGAGCACGAGGAGCAGCGCATTGTTCAGTACCGAAACCTGGCGAATGCTACTTCACACGTCGGCTGCGCTGGCGCGCCTCCTCCCGCGGCGCGCGCCTCCTCCCTCGGTTACTTCGGGAGACTTCGCGCGCCGCGAGCGGAAGTCAGGACGCCTCGGGAAACGCCCCGTTCCGCCGATGGGACCGAGAACTACTCCGGCGAGGCGAGACGCTTGACCAGAATGTGCTTGACCAGGAAGAAGGCGATCACCGTGACGAGCAGGACCAGAACCGCCCGGCTTCCGCGCCCGGCCCAGTGGAGCGCCGCCTCGTATTCCTCTCCCACGAGGTAACCGAGGACCGAAAAGCCGACTCCCCAGGTCACACCGCCCAGCACGTTCCAGAAAACAAAGCGCCCGGGCGAAATCCGCGCCGCTCCGGCGGCCGTCGGGACGACGGCCCGAAGAAACGCCGTGGAGCGTCCGAGAAAGATCGCGGGGCCTCCGCGTTGGTCGATCCAGGCGCGTACGGGCGGCCATTTGTTGGGGAAACTGCGCTGAAGAAACCCCGTTCCGAAGCGGCGGCCGATCAGGTAACCGATGAAATCGCCCAGGATGGCCCCGCCGACCGCGAAGGCGATCACGCTCGAGAGCGCAATGCTTCCCCTCGAGGCGAGCACGCCGCCGAGCACTACCGCGATCTCGCCCGGGATGACGAAACCGAAGAAGAGCGACGCCTCCGCGCAAGTCAGGAAGAACACCGCTCCGAGCGCCCACGGGGCCGGAATGTCGAAGAAGAGGTCGATCAGCCGCTGCATCTGGCCCGCATCACTTCCCGCGTGACGGACATGGGCCGAGCTGGCCGCGAATGGCGCCTCCGGGGAACTTTACCGTGTGGAGCTTGACGTAATACTCGCCCGGCTCGCTGGCGATCAGCGTGATCACTCCGGGAGGGATTTCCGAGGCGGTCCCGCGGAGGGAATCGCCCTTGTAACCGGTGTTGATCTCCCAGAGCATCGGACCGGCCGTGCCGGAGGGCCCGTGATGGATGTGGGTGGCCGTGACGGTCTCGAGGCCCGGCGCCACGATGGAGAAGGCGATGGCGGTCTTCTCCAGACGCAGGACCGCGTCGCCGTTGTGAATCGAATCCTGGGCGTCGGCCGGAAAACCGTTCCCGCCCGCAAGATGAGCGCAGAGCGTGACCGGGCGCCGCGTCGCGCAGCCGGCGGCGCCCAGAACGGCGAGGAGAAGAAGCCTGGCGATCATAAGCGACGGAATCCGTCGAGGGCGGCTTGCATGTTCGCACGCACGGAGAAGAGGACCGAGGGCACGTCCCTGGTCGTCAGGCCTTCGGTGGGCACCGGCTCGAGAACCTGAATTCTCAGGCGGCCGCGGCGGGCGAGGCGGCGCTTCGTATCGACGATGGCGGTCAACGGCTCGGCGACGATCGGGATGATCGGGGCCTGCGCCGCGACGGCGAGACGGAAGGCGCCGCTCTTGAAGGGCAGCAGCTGCGGCCCCGTGTTGCGGTGGCCCTCGGGCATGAACCAGACGGCGATCTTCTCCGCCCGCATGGCCCCGGCCGCCATCTCGAGGGAGTCGCGAGCCTGCCGGGCGTCGGAACGGTCGATGATGAGGTTGCCCGAGAGTCGATAGAACCATCCGAAGATCGGGATCTTGCCGATCTCCCGCTTGCCCGCCGACACGGTCCGGCGCGGAAAGATGGAGCCGAACGTCACGACGTCGAGGAAGCTCTGGTGGTTTCCGACGATCACGCAGGGACGGAACGCTTCGAGGCGATCGCGGTTCTGGACCTCGACCTCCCACCCCATCATCCGCGTCAGTCCGCGGCAGAAGACTCTGCCGTAGACATAGAGCGTCTGGCGGTTGCGGGGCGAGAGCAGCAGCCACACGACTCCGGCTGCGGAGCAGAGCAGGAACCAGAGGCCGCCGACCAGAAACCCCGCGGCGAAGCCGAGCTTTCTTGCGAGAGTCTTCATCCCGCGTGGCTACTCGGTCGTCTGCCAGTTGTCTCTCGCGTTTTCAGGAGGGACCCAATCCGGCAGCGGCATCATCAGAAAGACCGAGAGAGCATGGACGTAGGGCTCGTACATCGCCCGCAGCGCCGAAAGCTTGGCGAGACAGGCCTCCTCGCCGCGGAGCCGGCAGTGCGCCGAGGTCAAGAATTCCTCGAGGCGTTCTTTCGTTGCCGGCGGCAGGCGGTCCGCTGGAGGCGGCGACGGCGGCAGATGAAAGACGGCGCAGAGATCCACGACGGCGTGTCGCGCCATGGCGAAGGTCAGCCGCGCCGTGCGCACCGGACCGTTCTGGACGCGCGCGATCGTGAGCGAGCAGACGTCCAGGATGGTCGTCAGGGCCGCGACCCAGGACTGGTTGTCGTGCTGCGAGCGGAAATACGAGAGAACCGGAAAGGAGACGTGGCTCTCGAGCAGCTCCGCGGACCAGCGTTCCCAGGCCCGCAGCAGCTCGCGGAGGTCTTCCTCGTCCTCGCTGTGCCGGCGCAGCAGCTGCGCCGCCGTGGACGGAGAGCCGGCGCGCGCGTCGAGCATCGAGATGTTCACCTCGCGGCGGGAGAACGCCTGCGAGATCATCGGGAGGTAGCCGATCACCAGGGCCAGGAAGGCGAACCCCATCCCGGACTCGAGCACCGTCAACGCACGGGCAAGCGGAGTCCGCGGCGTCACGTCTCCCAACCCGAGCGTGAAGAAGGTCGTGCCGCTCATGTAAAGGTCTTCGCGGAATCCCGTGAGGCCGCTCGGCCCGGAAAGCTGCGAGCCCAGGCCCCAGTGAAGGAGCCCGAAACTGGTGACGAGGCCCACCGCCCAGGTCACCAGGAGCAGGATGAGCGAGAGCGGCCCGAACACCATGAGGACGTTCTCCCGCCGGTTGCCTTCGGGCACCCGCCTCGCGGCGGCCCGCCAGGGAGTCCAGAGGAGCCGGTAGAAGGCGCGCGTCAACCGGAACTTTCGCGAAACGCGGCGCGACAGGATAATCGTCTCGAAAGCGTCCCACAGGATGACGACGATCAGAAGAACGGCGAGGGCCACGGCCCAGGGGTGCATGAAGAAGACTACTTTTTCGGCGGGTGCGAGGGACGCAGATCCAGCCGCGAGGCGATCGCGCGGTCGGGATAGCGCACGAGATCACTGACGGCCTGCGCGACGTCCTCCACCGCGAGCATCCAGGAGCTCTCCTTCGAGCGGTGGGAATGGGAGAACTCGCTCGCGACGGAGCCGGGCAGGACGATCGCGATGCGGATCCCTTCGTGGCGCAGGTCGAGCATGGCGGCGTCGGAGAGACCGAGCAGTCCAAACTTCGAGGCGTTGTAGGCGGCGCCGCCGGCGAAGGCGTTGACGGCGGCGAGCGAGCCGATATTGACGATGAAGCCGCCATTCCCCTTCTTCATCAGCGGCGCGGCGTAGTGGATCGCGTAGAACGGGCCGAAGAGGTTGGTCTCGACGACGGCGCGGAAACGATCGGGCGAGAGCTTCTCGACGCTCTCGAAGTCCCCGATGCCGGCGTTGTTGACGAGGACGTCGAGCCGCCCGAAGTCCCGTCCGACCCACTCGATCAAGGCCTTTTGCTCCTGCTCGCTGCGGGCGTCAGCGGCGAAACCTCGGACCGTCAGGCCGTCCTTGCGGAATCTCTCGACGGTCTTCCTGACGGAGTCTTCCGTGCGGCCGGAGATGGCGACCGAGAATCCGTCGCCGGCGAGCCGGCGGGCGATCGCCTCGCCGATGCCTCGTGTGCCTCCCGTCACGAGCGCCACGCGCTCGTCGTGTGCCATGGGCGCATCCTATCGGAACGGCCATCGGCGGCCCGCAAAGCGCCCCCCCTCAGCGTGTTACCGGGCCGGGCCCTCCGCCGCGCGTCCTCCGGCAGAGTTCTTGAATAGGGTCTGGCGCATGCGTCGCGCGTTCACCCTGCCGCTTTTTTGTCTCGCTTCGGCGGGCCTGCTCGGCTCCTGCGGCTGCACGGTGATCAGCGACCTCATCGGGTCGGAGAAGCGGGACGTCTACAAATTCGATCACCCCTTCGCCGTCGCCGATCCCGCGTTCCGGCGCTCGCTCGACACCTTCGGCACGACGATGATTCCGGGCAACACGGCGGAGCTGCTGAAGAACGGCGACGAGATTTTTCCCGCCATGACCGCGGCGATCCGGCAGGCGCAGAAGACCGTCAACCTGGAGACATATATCTTTCAGCCGGACGAGGGCGGAAAGCAGTTCGCCGACGCCATGATCGACGCGGCTCGCCGGGGCGTCGAAGTCCGTCTCTTGATCGACGCCTGGGGAAGCAAATTGGACGACCTCCGCGAGCCGCTGGAGAAGGCCGGCGTCCACTGGCGCAAGTACCGGCCCGTCCGTCTCTTCTCGATCTACAAGGTGGGCAAGAGGACCCACCGCAAGATCCTGGTCGTGGACGGCAAGGTGGCCTTCACCGGCGGCCTCGGCATCCAGAAGCGCTGGCTCGGCAACGCCCGCAACTCGAACGAATGGCGCGACACTCAGGTCCGCGTCACGGGGCCGGTCGTGGACCAGATGCAGGCGATCTTCGCGGAAGACTGGACATATACGACGGGCGAGATCCTGGCGGGCGAAAAGTTCTATCCGAAGCCCGACGGGGCCAGCGGCTCGGTCCACGCGCAGGCGATCAAGATCTCTCGAGGCGACGCCTCCTCTCTCGCGAAGATGCTCTACTACGTTGCCATCCAATCGGCGGTCAAGAGCATCCACATCCAGAACGCCTATTTCCTGCCTGACAAGCAGGTCCGCGATGCCCTGGTCGCCGCGGTCGCACGCGGCGTGGACGTCAAGGTCATGGTGCCGGGACGGCACATCGATCTTCCGATGGCTCGCTTCGCGTCCTGGCTCCACTACGGCGAGATGCTCAAGGGAGGCGTGAAGATCTACGAGTACAGGGACACGATGATGCACAACAAGACGATGGTGGTGGATGGAATGTTCTCGACCATCGGCTCGATCAACTTCGACACCCGCTCGATGAACCGCAACGCCGAAGAGAGCCTCGCCTTCTACGAGCACGCCTTCGCTCAGAAGATGGAAGCGATGTTCGACGAGGATCTGAAGCGCTGCGATGAAATCACCCTTGACGCTTTTTCCCACCGCGGCCTTGCCAAGCGCGCCAGCGAGCTGATCTCCTATATCTGGGAGCCGTATTACTGATGAAACGTGTCCTGGGTCCGTTTCTCGTCCTCTGCGGCTTGCTCTTCAGCGCTTCGGCTGTGTGCGAGGCGACTCGGCCTGCGGCGGAGCAGGGAAAGATCGACTGGCTGTTGAAGGAGATCGGCAACTCGAGGGCGACGTTCATCCGCAACGGCAAGGAGTATGACGCCGCCAGGGCGGTGGACCATTTGAAGTTCAAGCTCCTCTGGGCGGGCCGTCGCGTGCAGACGGCGCGCCAGTTCATCGTGGGCGTGGCTTCGCACTCTCAGGAAACCGGGAAGCCGTACGAGATCCGGCCGTCCGGCGGCAAGCAGATGCCGTTCGAAGAATGGCTTCTCGAGCGGCTGGCCGTCTACGAGAAAGGCGAATCCGCGCGCAAACAGCGCGCCCCGCCCCGCTAGAGCGTCGTGGCTTTTTTCAGTGTCCAGACGAGATAGGCGAGGAAGCCGGCGCCGGCGAGCAGGATGAGAGGAGCCAAAGCGGCGGAGTAACGGCGCACCAGGGCAAAGAGCAGGTAGAAGAGCACCGCGAAAACCGGAACCGAGAGCAGCCCCAGGGCGAGCAACAGCGACCGCGGTTTCTTCGCGGCGTCGAGGCGGACGACTTTCAGCATCTCGAGCTGCTTGGCGGCCTCGGGTGGGATCGCGGGACGCTCCACCCACTTCAAGGCTTCGGGTTCCGCGAAGCCTTGCTTGAAATCCGGCGGGAAGGTCGCGCCGCAATAGACGCAGTGGTTCATCTTCCAGGCCGCGATCCGCCGCCCGCAGTTGGGACAGAGAGGCTCGGGGGAGCTGGACATCTGCCGGACTATTGAACCACGAAGCTCGCTCGCCTTTCGATATGCTGATCCGGACATGAAGCAGAAGATCCCGGTCGGCATCCTCGGCGCGACGGGGACCGTGGGGCAGCGCTTCGTCGAGCGGCTGGCGGACCATCCCTGGTTCGAGCTGGCGGCGGTGGCGGCTTCCGACCGCTCCCAGGGGAAGAGTTACGCCGAGGCCTCCCGCTGGAGGCTCCCCTCGCCGCTTCCGGAGCGGGTGGCGGCGATGACGGTTTCGGCGGCGGCGGAAGCAATGCCCTGCCGTATCGTCTTCTCCGCGCTGGACGCGGCGACGGCGCGCCAGCTCGAGCCCGAATGCGCGCGTCGCGGCCAGTTCGTCTTCTCCAACGCCTCGGCCCACCGCATGGACGAAGACGTTCCTCTCGTGATCCCGGAGATCAACGCCGGGTCGCTCTCGCTCGTGCCGCACCAGCAGAGGCGCCGCGGCTGGACGGGGGCCATCGTCACGAACGCGAATTGCTCGACGATCTTCCTGGCGATGGCGCTCGCGCCGCTCAAGGAAAGCTTCGGCCTGGAGCAGGTCTTCGTGACGACGATGCAGGCGGTCTCCGGCGCGGGGTATCCGGGCGTGCCTTCGCTCGACATCCTGGGCAACGTCGTGCCGGATATCCCGGAGGAAGGCGTGAAGATCGAGCGGGAGACCCGCAAGATCCTCGGCCGCACGCTCGGAGACTCGGTCGAGCCCGGCGGCTTCGCGGTCTCGGCCATGACGTATCGCGTCGCTGTCGAGGACGGGCACACGGAATCGGTCTCGGTCCGCCTCTCGCGCCCGGCGTCGGCCTCCGAGGTCGAGAGCGCCTGGCGGGACTTCCGGGGACCCGGCGAGGTCGCCGCGCTGCCGTCCGCGCCCGAGCGTCCCGTGATCTACCTGCCGGAGGCGCACCGGCCGCAACCGCGCCGCGACGTGGACATGTTCGATGGCATGGCTACGCTCGTGGGGGGACTCAAGCCCTGCGCGGTCCTCCACTGGAAGTTCACGGCCCTGGGCCACAACACCGTGCGCGGCGCAGCCGGCGCTTCGGTCCTGAACGCGGAATACGCCGCCGCTCGCGGATTGCTCGACTGATCATCCAGAAATTCGGCGGCACCTCCGTCGAGGACGCCGCGGCCTTAGAGCGCGTCGCGGCAATCGTCGCGCGCGCGGCTGGAGAGGCCCCACTCGTCGTGGTCTCCGCGATGGGAGACACGACCGACCGCCTCGTCGAGGCGCTCGCCGCCGCGGCGCGCGGAGAACAGGAGACAGCCCACGGGACGCTCGCCCGGCTGGAGGACGACACCCTCGCAACGGTGCGGGAGTTTTTTGAAAGAGGAGCGGATGCCGTCGCCTCTCTGATCAAGCCGGAGTTCGCCGAACTCGGCCGGATGGCAGACGCGGTCGCGGTGCTGCGCTCGGTGCCCGCCGCCGGCCGGGACCACTTTCTGGCACAGGGGGAGAGGATCTCGGCCGCCGTCGTCTCCGAGGCCCTGAGGGCGCGGGGCTTGCCGGCCAAGCACCTGGACGCCCGAGAAGTAATGGCGACCGATGACCACTTCGGACGCGCCCGGCCGGACCTGTCCAGGATCCGCCAGCTCGTCGAAGAACGACTGCGCTCTCGCGGCGCCGCTCCGGAGATCCGGGGAGGCCAGACCACGACGCTCGGACGCGGCGGCTCTGATTACAGCGCGGCACTGCTCGCGGCGGCGCTCGAAGCGTCCGCGGTCGAGATCTGGACGGACGTCTCCGGGATGATGACGGCGGATCCTCGCGTCGTTGCGCGGGCCCGCGTCATCCCGGCGATCTCGTTCGAGGAAGCGTCGGAGCTGGCGTACTTCGGCGCCCGCGTCCTCCATCCCCTCACACTCGCGCCGGCCGTCGAGAAAGGGATCCCGGTGCGCATCCGCAACTCCCGCAAGCCCGAGGAGCCCGGAACGGAGGTTCGGACATCCGCCCCGCCGAGCCCCTCGCGCGTGCGCTCGATCGCCTTCAAGAAGGGGATCGCGACCGTGGACATGAACACCAGCCGGATGCTGATGGAATCCGGCTTCCTGAAGACTCTCTTCGAGGTGTTCGCGCGCCACGAGACGCCTGTGGACATGGTCTCGACCTCGGAGGTCTCCGTTTCGGTGACCGTCGACGACGTCTCCAGACTCTCCGATATCCGCCGGGACCTGGAAGCGCTGGCCGAGGTCGAGGTGGGCGAGGACCGCGCCATCGTCTGCCTGGTCGGCCAGGACCTGAAGTTCGCTCCCGGCCTGGCCGCGCGCATCTTCCGCGCCGTGGAGCAGATCAATATCCTGATGATCTCGCAGGGTGCCTCCCGCCGGAACGTCTCCTTCGTCGTGGAGGAGAAGGACGTGGAAGAAGCCGTGCGGGCGCTGCATCGGGAGTTCTTTGAGGACGGTGGTAGGACGTAGGTGGTCGGTGGTAGATTACGGGACACCTATCACCGATCACCTGACACCTCGTTTATGCGCTTCGGCATCATTGGAACGGGCAAGATGGGCAAGGAGATCGAGGCCGCTGCGGCAAAGCGCGGGCACGACGTCGTGTGGCGGCTTTCGTCGAGGGAGAACCCGTCAGGCTCCGGCATCACGGCCGAGCGCGTGTCCGGTGCCGATGTGGTCTTCGAGTTCACCTCGCCCGCCGCGGCGGTGGACAACCTGATGGCGCTGGCGAAGGAAGGCGCAAGAACCATCTGCGGCACGACGGGCTGGGGCAAGGACCTCCCGCGCGTGGCGGAGGCGTTTGCCCGCGGAGGAGGCGCGCTGGTGCACGCCGCGAACTTCTCGATCGGCGTGCGCCACTTCTTCGAGCTCGCGGCGCTCGGCTCCCGTCTCTACGGGGCCGTAGGCTATGCCGCCTACCTCGTCGAAGAGCACCACGCGGAAAAGCGCGACGCCCCTTCCGGGACCGCCCGGGAAATCGCGGCGATCTTCGAGAAGGAAGCGGGAGGCCGCCTGCCGGTCACGAGCGTGCGCGCGGGGACGGTGCCGGGGACGCATCGGCTGGTCTTCGAATCGCCCGAGGACGAAGTGGAGATCATCCATCGCGCGCGCGGCCGCGCCGGGTTCGCCAGGGGCGCGGTGTGGGCGGCGGAGAGAATCGCGGGGCGGACGGGAGTGTACGAGTTCGCCGAGCTCGTCAAGGAGGTCGCGTGAAAGCTTCAGGGACGCGGGTGGACTGGAAGGGGTGCGGGACGGCGCTCATCACGCCGTTCGACGAAAAAGGACGGATCGATTTCGGATCGCTCGAGCGGCTCGTCTCCTGGCAGATCGAGCAGGGCATCGATTTCCTCGTGCCCTGCGGCACGACGGGAGAGTCGGCGACGATGTCGGGCGACGAGCGCAAGGCCGTGACCGCAGCGGTCGTCCGGGCGACCAACGGGCGCGTCCCGGTGATCGCCGGAGCCGGCGGCAACCATACCGTCAAGGCCGTCTTCTGGGCGCGCGAGGCCGCGCAGGTCGGGGCCGACGGCATCCTCTCGGTCTCGCCGATGTACAACAAGCCGAGCCCGGAGGGTCTCGTGCGCCACTACTCGGCGATTGCCGACGCGACGGCCCTGCCGATCATCGTCTACAACGTGCCCGGCCGCACGGGATCGGACCTGGACGTCGAGACGATCCTGCGCCTCTCGGAGATCCCCCACGTCGTCGGGCTCAAAGAGGCCTCGACCAACTTCGGAAAGATTGCGCGCCTGATGACCGTCCTGCCCGAAGACTTCATCGTATTCTCCGGCGACGATATGACGGCGCTCGCGCTGATCGGTCACGGAGGCAAAGGCTTGATTTCCGTCGCTTCCAACGAGATCCCCAAAGAGATGGCGGCGCTGATCCGCGCGGCGCTCGAGGGCGACTGGGGGAAGGCGCGGAGCCTCCAGAGGAAATACCTCGCGTTGATGGAGATGAACTTCTGGGAGTCGAGCCCTGGGCCCGTCAAGAGCGCGCTGGCGCTAATGAAGAAGTGCGGCGACACGCTGCGGCTCCCGCTTGCCCCCGTGAAGGACGACACGCGACGGAAGATCGAGAAGCTGCTCGGCGGCTTGAAGCTGCTTCCGAAGCGGGCGGCGGCCGCGGCGGCCCGGTGAACCACGATCTCGCCGCGCGCATCGAGGCGCTGGCGGCGCGGCCGGAAGAGCG
>WNFC01035482.1_pt1 | contig 10962 bp, 11 predicted proteins | sample 5400541 | NCBI WGS metagenome assembly WNFC01 (sample SAMN13153342, study PRJNA577476) | soil metagenome | isolation source: 120 cm saprolite under Douglas fir tree site 2 hole 2 replicate 1 | place: USA:California | collected 2015-04-18
CCCCACCACCATTGGCCGTATTTGTTCTTAGCGAGAGCTCTGCATCTAAGGTATTGTCGACAAATGCGGCGACTCCCCATGAGGTGACCAAGGTACATCCGGTGACGAGAATGAGGTCTTCCATGCGGTCTACATCTAGATTATGTCGTCGTGCAAAGGTGAACCAACTGTCCACATGATCTCGGATGTAATCCTCGAACACCTTCGTGCGAATAACATCTTCTTCTAGGCCATCGAAAGGGAGCGTCAGAAGTGCTCCATGTCTCCTCTTGCACGAATACATGGTAGAATTGAGCCTGCGAGACGATGGGTCGATGGCAGCTATTCGATACAGAAGGATCACTTACTCGTCCGGGTTATGGGCCCCGACATTGGTCACTTCTTGAATGGTCACAAAGCGCGAGTAATAGTCTCCTTTGGAAAACCTTGATTGTCGAATGTTGGAGAACCGGCCCATGTCCAAGGGAGTGTAACCCTCCGGCATGTTCTGCGAGTCCGGGTTCGAGTCGTAAAGTATGTAATTCAAGGGATCGCTCCATTCGAGGAGGACATTGAACATGCGAACGAAATAGCCATCTTTTACGTAACCGATATCGCCGATTGAGACTCGTTCGTAGAGGGAGCCAGGATCTGGTACCCATAAGGCATGGCCATGAAATAGAGACGTGAGTTGCTCCCGGATAACATCGTAGGGTGGCAATAGCGGCATAATGGGGGGTAGCTGAAGATAACTGGAGTGATACTAGGGCGCAATCTCGGATACTTCTCACGGTGCCGTACCAGGTGATAGCAGCGTGATCCAGGTACAGCACCAAAATGATGGCCTGTTATCGATGGCGTCAAAGCACGACAGGACTGTACAACTGTCTCGTGACCTAGTTGTACTTTTTGATTCGGCCACGCATGTTTGATGCCTCGGCGTCACCGCGCCCACTACTGTAACTCGGGTTTTTAAGCGCGAGCGGGCCAATTTCAATCCAGTCGGAGGGCCCGGGCGGGGGGTTTTCGACGTCAACTGTCTCCTTGGCGATTTGGATCGATCCACGTCAGTCCCACACTCCCACGTCTTTGCCGTATCCATGAGGCACGGCTTCGCGGAGCCATCCTCGGGTTGGTCCTTCTCTTGACGGTTACCTCCATTGGGAGGAAAGACGGTGATGATGATTACGCTCTCGGAATCTATCTCAAAATTGACAGGATCCCATCTTAGTGGCAATAGGTAGCGCTTGAATGAATCAATATTTTAGTTAGCCCGAGCACCATAGTATTACACCGTACCGACGTTTGGGAGATCAGCAGGCCTCGATTAGGTCTCATACAATTTCAACATCTTACAAGGAGGGGTTTTGCCAGTGCACGTGGAAACACCCGCGAATCATATTCCTGGGCCATTCCCCTTTCCGCGCCGGAACAGGCTGTGATGGATGCAATGAGAAGGATATGTCTGACGGCGCGGTGGGAATCGCTTCTGCAAAGCAAATCTCTCGACTCTGAGCCAGCGAAGGATTCCCAAGATCGTACATCATCATGTTCGTTGCTCGAACCCACGGCGCGAAGATGTTCCAAGACCTGCTTTGCATTCTAGGTGGCCCGCTCCCCGAGAACGGGCCACGATCAAACGCTCGTTGATGCTTGACGCCCTAAGCGGTTCATCATTCTCCGTGAACAAGCGAATCAATTGGTGAGGGTACATTACTAGAAGGCGATCCTTTCTGATGAGGACCACCGTGGCTTGTCATAAACTGGAGAAATGAGTGAATATTGTACATAGCAGAAACCGTGTCACGAGGAACATGACAACCTTGTTGACTCGGGCGCTCTTCAGCCCTTCACCTTATCGCTATCATAGAAGGGCCCGCAACATTTGACTCATCCCTAGAGGAGAATCAGAAAAAGGTGAACCACGACCGCAAACGTAGTCATGAAAGGTTAACCCACGCTTGCGAATCCTCTCCCAATACTTCTTCCGGTATAACAGGCGCAGGAAGCATCTCGCCATCAGGCGAAAGTCTTGGCAATATCTGGAGTTTATCCCTCCCGCGCAAGTAATCAATCCTACATGGACCCAGGCCCAAATCGTCTTCCGTCTTGCATCTTTCTCTGTACGAGCCGTCAACTGCCGCACGCTCTTCCACGCTTAACTTATTCCATTCACGTCTACGCGAGCGCTTCCTCAAGTCCTCAAGAATCGTTCTCAGCACGTCTTGTACGGTGATGCTGTCTGGAGAGTCGGTATTACATGCCTGAACGATGATTGACTGGGGATATCCTTGATGGTTCTCCAACTTTAGCGATGACATAGGTGGGTCTATGGCGGGAGAGGTAAATTCTTCGTTCGGAAGATTGTAGTCGTGGTCAACGGTTTGAGTGTTGATGTCGAGTGTGAGAAAATACTTCACCAGGACAGGGTGTAAGACGAGTGGAACCAGCTCTCCCTGGGTGATGGTCATGAGCTCGTGAATCATGATGTTTCTAGCTCCAAAGGAAGATATCGCACCTCCAATTCCACTGACGCGTAAAAGATAGCCCTTTTCTCCTCAGGAACCTCTGGAGCCTCGTCCTGTAAGAGCGCAACTGTCGAATTAGCATTCAGCTCCTCCTGCGTTCCTGGAAGTCATGAAGAACACACACCACCGTTCTCAATGAGCACGATGCTTTCTTTTTCACGTAAAAATCCCTCCACTGCATCCGCGGTAAGGACATCCTAAGCGTACAGATCACTAGTTGTCTTTGGCAATATATTTTTATTTATGCTTTGACATACCACTCCTTCAATGTCCTGAAGGTCATCATCATGGCCAATGGCTAGGACATTGTCACGGTCTTGACATTTCTGTCGGAGTTCACCGAGTTGAAGCAAACGGGAAACAACAAACACACCAACCTCCACGATATAGTCTAATACTCCGATGAGCGGGTCACGGTACTGGACGCAAGACGTTATGTTCCGTTCATATGACTTTATATTAGGAAAGTTGCTTACACTAGGGACATCCGGAACTCGCGTCACCTGTATCTCGTCCTCTCGATGGTTATCGGGATCGTCGGGACGAGGTTCTGCAGCACCCTTGAGTCTGAGCCTGTTCAATAGAAAGCCACGCTTTGCTCGAAAACCTCTGATGAATACACATTGATTCCGAGTAAGATCATTATCCTTTCAATACAGCAGAAGAAGAATTAGTGAAGGGAGTGGCGATCATATGGCCAAGAAAACGAACTGAGCCCTGGTATTTGTTCTTATGTGTTACAATTGGATGGATCTCGCGCCAATCAAAATAATCACCGGGGTGCGTTTGGAACTTCATCTCGAGTTCAGCATCTTCACCTGAGCAGGCGTCAACAAATGCGGCGATTCCCCATGACGTGACCAGGGTGCATCCAGTGACGAAAATGAGGTCTTCCATGCGCTCGACCTCCAGTTTACGGCTTTGTGCAAAGGAGAGCCAGCTGTCCACATGGTCTCGGATGTAGTCCTCGAACATCTTCGTGCGGATAACATCTTTGTGGACGCCATCATAAGGAACCCACAAAAGTGCTCCTTGTTTCCTCCGAGTCCTGCATGACGCGATAAAGTGGGGACTACAAGAGGGTGTGTCGACGGTGGCTGTCTGAGACAGAGTCATTACTTACCCCTCGGGTCCCGCCTGGTAAGGAGGCGCTTCTTTGATCGTCACAGCGGGCGAGTGGTAATCTCCTCTGGAGAACTTGGATTCTTTAACGTTTACGAATGGACCCAACTCCAACTTGGTGTATTCCTCCGGTTCGCAAAGTTTGCAATTCGAGGGATCGTCCCATTCGAGTAGTACGTTGAACATGCGAACGAAGTAGCCTCCTCTTGTGTAACCGACGTCACCGACGGAGACTTTTTCGTAGACTTTGGCAGGATCTGGATCCCACAAGGCATGGCCATGACATAGGGACGTGAGTTGTTCCCGGTAAACGTCGTAGGGTGGCGATGGCATAATGGTTAGTAGTTGATGAAGACACCTGGGAAGCAATAGGAAGGCGTAATTGTCAGGTCCTTCTCACGGGGTACCAATTGGTGGAAGCGTGATGCAGGCACCAACTGGCAAAATCGTCCGTTTATCGATGGCGTCTGAACTTGTCTCATGACCTGAAGTTGGATTTGATTTAGCCACAAGTTTGACATCGTTGCGCCCACCAGACACGGGGCCGCCGTGACTTGCGAAGAAACGAATGGGATCAGTGCCGCATTTTTTCGACAGAGAACTGCTCAAATTGCCCGGGCCGATCCAGCCCTCGGAGCGGGATTTTTAACAGTTTTTCAACGTCAACGGCCCGGGTCTCACCGGTGAGGTGGATCGATCCACGCACGTCAGTCCCACATCTCTGCCATATCCCTGAGGCACGGCCCAGAGCTATCTTCCACTCTGTCCTTCTCTTGACGGTTAGGTACCTCGGAGTCTATTACGTGGACAGGTGGATATGGTCACGCTCTCGGAATCTATCTCAAAGTTGACAGGACCCCACCTTAATGGCAATAGGCAGCATTGGGTATTTTAGTTAGCCCGAATAGTACGCCGTGGCGCCAGCATACCGACATTTGGGAGATTAGGCCTCGATTAGGCCTGGTACAATTCAACATATTACAAGGAGGGTTATTGCACGTGGAAATACTCGCAAATCGTATTCTATCCTCTTCTCCGCAGCTGAAGAGGCTGCAATGCATGCAACGAGAAGGATAATTCTGATGGCGTGGTGGGAACCGTTTCTGCAACGCAAAGCTCTCAACTTTGAGCCAGCGGAGGATTCCCAGGATCGTACATCACCATGACCGTCGCTCGAACCCACGACGCGAAGAAGTCACCACACATAGGAAGATCGAGGACTTTGGAACCGGCTGCCATCAACGAACGCTTGTTGATGCTTGACGCCCTAAGTGGTTCATTAGTCCCCGCGAGCAAGCGAATCAATTGGTGGGGGGACATTACTAGAAGGCGATCCTTTCTGATGAGTAGCACCGTGGCTTGTCGTGAAAAATGAGTGAATGCTGTACGTAGGAAACCGCATCATAGGGAACATATTGTCCTTGCTCATGTTCCTGTCATCTACATCCCTCGGGCGTTCTTCATGTCCATCACCTTATCGGTATCCTTGAAGGGCCGGCGATGTTGGACTCATCCCTAGAGGAGAATCAGAAAAAGGTGGACTAGGACCGCAAACGTGATCAAGGAAAGTTAACTCACACTTGCGAACCTTCTCTCAGCTCATCTTCCGCTACTACAGGCGCATGATGCATCTCGCCATCAGGCGAAAGTCTCGGTAATATCTGGAGTTTATTCCTGCCGCGCAAGTAGTCAATCCTACATGGACCCTGGCCCAAATCGTCTTCCGTCTTGCATCTCTCTCTGAACGCGCCGTCAACTGCTGTCCGCTCGTCGGCGCTTAACTTATTCAATTCACGTCTGCGCGAGGGCTTTCTCGAGTCCTCATGGATCATCCTCAGCACGTCTTGTACAGTGACGCCGTGTGGAGAGCCGGTATATGCCTGAACAGTGATTGGCTGGGGATATCCTTGATGGTTCTCGGGTGTACGGCAGGGGAGGAAAATTCTTCGTTCGGGAGATCGTAGTCGTGGTCAACGCCTTGACTGCTGATGTCGAGTGTGAGATAATACTTTTCCAATACGGGGTGCAAGGCGAGCGGGACCAGCTCTCCCTGGGCGACAATCATGAGTTCGTGAATGTTTCTGGCTGCAAAAGAAGATATCACACCTCCAATTCCACCGCCGCGTAAAAGATTGCCTTTTTCTCCTCAGGAACCTCTAAAGCCTCCTCTTGCAAGAGTGCGGCTGTTACTAGCATTCAGCGCATGCTGTGTTCCTGGAAGTCATGCAGGACACATACCACCGTTCTCAATGAGCACGTGGGTTTTGTTTTCACGCAAAAAGCTCTCCACTGCGTCTGCAGTTAGGTCATCCTAAGCGTGCAAGTTACTGGTTGCCTTTGGCGATACAATACAGCATATTGATTGAGACTTTGACTCACCACTCCTTCAATGACCTGAAGGTCATCGTCATGGGCAATGGCTACGATGTCGTCTTGACATTTCTGTCGGAGTTCGCTGAGTTGAAGCAATCGGGAATCGACAAACAACCAACCTCCATGATATAGTCCAATACTCCGAAGAGCGGGTCGCGGTACTGGACGCAAGACGTCATGTTCTGTTCTTATGATTTCATACCAGAAAAGTTACTTACACTAGGAACATCCGGAACTCGCATCACCTGTATCTCGTCCTCTCGACGATTTTCTGGATCGTCGGGAGGGGGTTCCGCGGCAGCCTTGAGCTTGAACTTGGATAAAAAGCCGCGCTTTGCCCGAAAACCTCTGATGAATATACATTGGTTCTGAGGAAGGTCACTCTTTCAATACAGTGAAAGAAGAATTAGCGAAGAGAGCAGTGATGTGGCCAAGAAAACGAACCGGGCCTTGTTGACTGTTTTGATATGCTACACTTGGATGGATCTCGCGCCAATCAAAAGTTGCCCCACCCTCTCGATGCGTCCTGGACCTCATTGAGAGTGCAGCATCTAAAGTGCTGTCAACAGCTTGAAATGCAGCAACTCCCCATGATGTGACCAACGTGCATCCCGAGACGAGAATGAGGTCCTCCATGCGCTGGACGTTCAACCCATGTCTTTTTGCAAAGCTGAACCAGCTTTCTACATGTACCCGGATGTAGTCCTCGAACACCTTCGTGCGGATAACATCATATCGGACGCCTTCATAAGGGAGCGACAAAAGTGCACCCTGTCTCTTCTTGCACGAATACGTGGTGAAGGGGGAACTGCAAGAAGGTGTGTCTATGGTCACGGTGGCCGTCTGAGACAGAGCAATTTACTCACTCGTCGGGTGTCCTGGCATGAAAATCAGACCCTTCTTGGGAGGTCACAAAGTGCGAGTGGTAATCTCCTCCGGAAAACCTGGATTGTCGAATGTTTAAGAATGGGCCCCAGTCCAAACGGGGGTAGCTCTCCGGTTGGCAAAATGTGCGATTCAAGCGATGGTTCCAGTCAAGTAGTACGTTGAACATGCGAACGAAGTGGCCTTCTCTTACGTAACCGACGTCACCGATAGAGACTTTTTCATAGACATTGGCAGGATCTGGATCCCATAAAGCATGGCCGTGATATAAGGGCGTGAGTTGTTCCCGATAAATATCGTAGGGTGGCAATGGCATAATGGGCAGTAGCTGAAGATACCTGGAAAGCAGTAGCCTGCCGTTGTACTAGTAGGGGCGTAATGATCTTTCTCACGGGTACCAGTTGATAGAGGCGTTATGCAGGTACCAAACTGGCAAAATGGCCTGTTATCGATAGTGTCTGAACACACTGAGAACCACAATTGTCCCATGACCCGTCCAACGTCAAGTTGTATTTGATTTACTAGTAGCCACGTCAGTTTGGCATCTCTGCGCCCACCAGCCTGAGACTCGGAACCGATGGTTTTTTAAGCGCGAGCGGTCCGATTTCAGTCGAGTCGGATGCCACTGTGACTTCGAAGAAATATCCCTGGGTTGTCGAGCGCTCGAATTGTCGATCCAGCCCCCGGACTGGCCCTTGATGACACGTCGAGCGGCGGCCGAAAAAGCGGGTTGGATGAGGGCGCGTGATTCGGTGGTTTTTCATCGGCTGGGCATTATGTCACGATCACCCCTGGTCCAATGGCAACCTGCTCGCAGCATTTGATGACTGCCTGCTTGCACTCGCAAGTATGATCATATGGTGTGCGCACTTGCAATGTGCCATGTCGTGAGGTGCGATGGCCTATGGTACATTAGTAATTTTACTGTACTATCTTTCGTACCGGGAAGGGTCTTGCATCAATCTTCCCTCCGAGTCAGCTCGGCATGCGTGTGCCATGACTGCGATCATAGTACTCCTGCGCCGCGCAATGCTCAGGGTGTGTAACCACCGTGCCTTCACGCTGATGTTCTGTTCTGCCCAGACCGCCACCAGGCGGGGCATCCCGTACTATTGGCCGGCGCTAAATAAATTTTGGATCCCAGACAGAGTCGGAGTTGCTTCGCTGTTCCCCGTTATTGAGATGTTACCGCACTACAGAGGAGTAGAACCACCCAAGGAATCCTACTGGTATGCAGTGTAACCCCCGCAAAATGACACCTCGGGTGGAGAAAGGTATTCACTGGGACTGGGATTGTGACGCGTTGATGTCACGCTGTGCATGTTATGTTAACGTGGCACGAAAAGAAACCTCAAAACCTTGCTCAAAACTGGTAGCAATGACATCACTTCTTTGCGCAGCGAGGTACTCTGTCCCAGTATTTACGCAACAATCACATCGGTTTTAATAGCGTGGTGAAGATGAGTGTAAGAGCCAAACTCGCAACTCATCGCAACCCTGGATTTACGCCAGTTTGTCGGAATGAGTGTTTCGTTGATGGGTTTTTTCGTACTAGTGCGAAACATTTCCCCACCCTCAGGCTGCCCTCCCACACGTGGCGCTGCCGTCAACATTTCCACAGGGGACTGCCTGTGGGATTTTGTGCGCAATCACCGCACTACTCTGGCATGTGGCGGTTCGATACCATTCGAGAAATATCTGCTCTAACGTAACACAGGTTCTCTCCTCCCCCCGATCAACCAATCGCGAGGCATCCAGCAGCTGCGGTGATAGCGATCCAGGGCGACATCCCCACCTCTGATGTTATATGCGCTCGTCCTGACACCTGTGCCAGTGCGCCCTTCCTCTGTTTTTAAAAAAAAAAAATTCCGGGAACGAGCAGCACCGGCATATACCCAAGGTGGACACGATATATCGGTAAGTGAGCTCGCAGCGTGTTCAACCAAATCAGCATGTCCAACCAATGATTCGTTAGCAGTCTGACGTGATGTGGATCCGCCGAGTCCATGGAGATCATTTGTCCAGCTGTCCGGATTCGAATCGGACGATCGTCTTGTTGTTTGCTGAAACGCTGCTCTCTCTCTTAACAACACGGCGGAACACGACCTAGGTCCCCCTTCAAGTGCAGGGGAGTGTAGCTTTGCTCTTCGACGTTTTTGAAATAGCCCGCACCAACCAACCAACGTCCAACCAACGTCCAACCGACACACCCCGTTAATATCTTCCCTCCAATTGGCCCGTGATACTGTAAATCGAACCAAACAATCGATGTCTTTCTGCGCTGCCTATTCCACAACGGGCAACCGCGGATATACCGCCACAGCGATGCCAGCTCAGCACTGAGCGCAAGTACGTATTGATACACCGATGTCCCCTCCCCTCTGACAGAAATCTTTGTCCAACGTCTGTCACGGTACTAGTACGCTAGTACGTTGATCATCACCTCTACACCTTTGACCCGAAGATTCAATCCCCGACACGCTCTTTTGTGTACGGCGCGGCGCGGTCACAGCCTTCCAGCTTGCGCTCACTTCTTAGGGGTCCAACGGGGCGGAGCAGCCTAGCCTGGCACTCGATCGCGCGATGAATCTCGATGGTGCGGTGGGACCGAATCAATTTGGTGGAGGGATTATACTGGATGCGTCGTGTGAGGACAGTCTCGATCATGAATTAGTGCTACTAATCATTCCAGTGTGAGCTAAATCGAGGGTGGCCAGCCAAATAAGCAAGACCATCGCGCAAGGGACCCGGAAATTGGCATTAGGTGCAGAGTACTTTAAATCTACAGCCCTGCTAATATACATGGTTAAGCTACATCCAAAGCGTGTCCGAGGATACAGTGTGTGAACTAATAGAAAGAGATGGGACAAGATTAGCACCTGTGCGACATATGAAAGGGGGGGAAAAGATGTACATCCCAAAATACAATGCAAGAAACGACGTGCGAACGTCTCAGAAGAGGGACTTGGCGCTCTCAAAAGACATCCTCACGTCAGGGAGAATGTCCTGTCCATACACACCGGGGCCAGCGACCACGCCATCCACAGGCATGGCACCGTCTTCCTCGTAGCCGTTACCTCCGCTGACGTGGCTCAGCACCCCAGACCGTGTGGTTACTGAGAAGTCCTGTACGTGTGCCGGTGGCGACGCGGGAAAGCCAACGCCAGAGGGGCGACGACTGCCGAGCGAGCTGTGCGGCGTCATGGGTGAAGCTTCGGATTCGGACAGCGGGGGATATCCGAGGCTCCCACTGCCCGCGGAAGATGCGGGGGATGCAGGGGGTGCCGCAGCGGCGGCCGCGACGACGACGACGTCTTGCAGCTGTGGGTTTTGTTTGTGCTTCTGCTGCTGTCCCCATATGAGCGAACCCCGGCGTGGGGCAGAGGGCATGGTGGAGGCGCGTCTCCGAGTTTTCTGTCCTTCCGCGGCCGCGGGCTGCAAGCCGTCTGGAAGTAGAGGGGGCGGGTGCTTCGGTTTGTTGGGCCCGCGCATGCGCCGCTCGGAAGCGTAGGCGCAGGGCAGCCCTCGCTGTTGGCACCGCTGGCACGTCGGGTGGTCGCCTGAACACTGTAAACCAATAGAGCCGTTCGTCAGAAGTGGACAATGAGGATAGGGGGGGAAAGAAAAAGTGCGGACCTTTGCCTTGCGCGCACGGCATTTTTCGCATGCCTGAGCAGTGCGGATCCTAGGGTGGTCAGCCGCCCGAGAAAATACCCCCGTCGTAGGGTCCAGCGAACCGGCGCCCCACGAGCGCGACCGTTGACTTGCCTCTGAGCTTCTTTTGTCGTGTTGTTGATGGAATGTCGGTGCGCCTGGGGCCGTGGTGGTTGGGGAATGTTCGGGCGGGGTATGGGTGGCTGACGAGTGCTGCGTCGTGGGGAGGAAATACCGCGGCTGTGGATGGTGAGTATATGTGAGGTCGTCTAGGCGCGTGATCCCCCCTCGTGATTGTGCGCCAGCGGTGTCAGTGAAGGCGCCATAAAACCATGGGTCGGGCATGTGTGGAAGCTGAGGCGGAGCGCGAGACGGTTGGTGGTAGAGGACCTCGGGTGCTGGGTTGTGTCCCCCGTGGTCA
>WNFC01021255.1_pt1 | contig 10961 bp, 6 predicted proteins | sample 5400541 | NCBI WGS metagenome assembly WNFC01 (sample SAMN13153342, study PRJNA577476) | soil metagenome | isolation source: 120 cm saprolite under Douglas fir tree site 2 hole 2 replicate 1 | place: USA:California | collected 2015-04-18
TCGACCCCTTCCGGGATGCGGCGGAACGGGCGATCGCACTCAACCCTATGGACGGATCTACGGTTGAGTACCTGGGCCACTTGATTGCCTTTTCCGGCAACTGGGAGCGCGGCTGCGAATTGGCGGAGCGGGCGCGACAACTAAATACTAATCATCCGTCGTGGTACTGGGCAGTTCCTTTTCTCGATGCCTATCGCAAAGGCGACTACCGTAGCGCCCGCCCCTTCTTACTGAGGGGAAATCAGCAGAAGAATTGGTTGGTGCAAGCACTGCTCGCCGCAGTACACGGCCAGCTTGGAGAAAGTGAGCCGGCAGCCAGGCATCTTCGAGAGGTGCTGACAATGAGGCCAGATTTTCCCTTGATGGCGCGTCGTGAGTTTGCGAAGTGGTATCTTCCGGAACTCGTCGATCACTTGATGGACGGACTCAATAAGGCAGGTCTTGAAATTGCCGCTGAGGAGAAGCCGTCAGGATTCTCGTCCGCACTTGATGTTTCCAGCGTATCCAGAGCTGACGAAGGATTCTGGGTCGCGGTGCTTCCGTTCAAGTTCACTGGCTCGAACATCGAGGTCACATCTCTTGCGGAAGGCCTGTCCGAAGAGATCGTGACTGGCCTGTCGCGATTTTCTTACCTGCGGGTGATTTCGCGCAGTTCGACATTGCGATACGCCAGCGAAACGGATGACGTGCGAGCTGTGGGCAAGCAGCTGGGCGCACGTTATGTGATGGAAGGAAGTCTGCGACTTGCGGGTTCATTGTTGCGCGTGTCCGTCCAACTTGTCGATGCCAACACCGGTGCGCATCTCTGGGCCGAGACATACGATCGTCAATTCCGCGCCGAAGAAATATTTGCTCTACAGGATGATCTGGTGCCGAGGATCGTCTCTACCGTGGCTGACATCAATGGCGTCCTGCCTCGGAGCATGTGTGAGGTCGTGTGCAGTCGCAGTCCGGATCAGTTAAGTGCTTACGAGGCTGTACTGCGCAGCTTCCGTTACTTCGACCGAGTCACCCCCGACGAGCTCGCTTCTGCGCGATCTTGCCTCGAATTGGCGGTGGAAAAGGCGCCGACTTATGCCGATGCGTGGGCCATGCTGGCAGTATTATGCGTGCAGGATTACGCACAAGAATTCAACTGCCAGTCGGATTCCCTAAAGCGCGGCGCAACCGCCGCTCAGCGCGCTGTCGAGTCAGCGCCCTCCAATCATCTGGCGTATTTCAGTCTGGCCCAGGCACATTTCTTCCAAAGGGAATTCCAGAGTTTTCGTAATGCGGCAGACCGCGCCGTTGCACTCAATCCGATGGACGGAAACTCACTGGCCTATATTGGTGAGTTGCTGACCTATGCGGGTAATGGGGAACGTGGTCTTGCCCTCGCCACTCGCGCCAAGCAAATCAATCCCAATCATCCTGGTTGGTTTTGGTATGCCGACTACTTTCATGCGTATCGACAAGGCGACTACCGCGGGGCACTTAGCTTAATCCTCAAAGCAAACTTGCCGGGCCACTGGGGACTTCACTGCGGTATTGCTGCCGCAGCTGGTCAGCTCGGAGAACCTGAAACGGCAAGTAAAGCCGTTCACGATTTGCTCAAGCTGCGGCCGGACTTCTGCACTACAATCCGTAACACTCTCAAGAAGTGGTTTGATCCTGAGTTATGCGAGCACTTAATTGACGGCTTGCGAAAGGCCGGGTTGGAGATTGCGGATGAAATAAGTGGGCCACCTGACAACACGCAAGTGGATGTTTCGACCGCTGTTCCCTGCTTCGAAAGTCGCCCGGCCATCGCGGTTCTCCCCTTCGTCAACATCAGCAACGAGCGCGAAAACGAATATTTCTGCGATGGGTTGGCTGAAGAGTTACTCAACGCACTCTCGAAGATCAAATCGTTGCAGGTAGCCGCCCGCGCTTCCGCCTTCTATTTCAAAGGCAAACAGACAAACATCAGCGAAATCGGATCCAGGCTGAATGTATCAACAGTGCTCGAAGGCAGCGTGCGGAAGTCTGGCAATCGCGTGCGTATCAGTGTGCAGCTCGTCAATGTTCCTGATGGCTACCATCTTTGGTCGGAGAAATATGATCGCGAGATGAAAGACATCTTCGACATTCAGGACGAGATTTCCCTGGCGATTGTGGATGCGTTGAAGTTGAAGTTGCTCGGAACTGAGCAGTCAGTAGTGAAGCGCTACACGGACAATACCGAAGCGTATCAGCTTTACTTGAAGGGCCGTTTCTTTGTGAACCAGCGCACGTCGGAGAGTTTGCATAAAGCAATCGAGTACTTCAATCAGGCAATTGCGATTGATGCTAATTATGTGCTCGGTTATGCAGGACTCGCCGATGCTTACATGGTGTTGGGCGTACCTGACGCAGTCACGGAAGCGCTCTCCCCTCGAGACTCTTTGACGAAGGCCAGGGCAGCCGCGGAGAAAGCGTTACAATTAGACAATTCGGTTGGTGAAGTCTACGCTGCACTGGCTCACATCAAGTGGAAAGAACGCGATTGGGCGGGAGCTGAAAGTGATTACAACCGCAGCATCGAATTGAATCCGAACAATCCGATCGCGCACTTCTATTACGCTGTTTGTTTGGCCGGACTGGGTAGGAAGCACCAAGCCATCAAAGAGATCACACGAGCGCAGACACTTGACCCGCTATCACTCCCGGTCAACGCCAGCGTCGTCTACGTCTTGTACCTCTGCTGTCAATACGACGAATCAATAGAGGCAGGTAAGAAAACGCTGGAGCTGGACGCGGCATTTCCACTCACACATCAAAGGTTGGGCCTGCCTTACGTACAGAAGAAGATGTACCGGGAAGCTATTTCTGAATTTCAGCAAGCGGTCAACAACTCGAACCGCGCACCGCAGCCGCTCGTGTCGCTCGGACATGCTTACGCGGTGTCGGGAAACAAAGTTGAGGCGCAGAAGGTGTTAGACGAGCTGAAAGGCTTGTCACAAGACCGTTATGTCTCACCGTATGGGGTCGCGATAGTTTACGTAGGGCTGGAAGACCGTGAGCAGGCGTTTCAGTGGTTGGAGAGGGCTTATAACGAGCAGAATACCGAGCTGACATTCTTGAGAGTTGATCCGCGCCTCGATCCTTTGCGCGACGATCCACGTTTTCAAGAATTGCTGGAGAAGGTTGCGTTTCCGCAGTGACTTCGAGGACGTAACATCATCACGATTCACGAGATCGGGCAGATCGATTCGGTGAACTTCATCGCTACCGAGTTCATCGATGGCGAAACTCTGCGCGACCGCATGCGGCACGCGCCCATGAAGCTGGTTGAAATTCTCGAGATCGCGATTCAGGCGGCCGGCGCCCTTGCCGCCGCGCATGCCGCGAGCATCATCCATCGCGACATCAAGCCTGAGAACATAATGGTCAGGCGCGACGGCTACGTTAAGGTTCTGGATTTTGGCCTCGCCAAGCTAACTGAACGACAGGGTTTCTTGACCGACCCCGAGGCTCCAACTGAGGCCATGGTAAACACCGACGCCGGAACCGTGATGGGTACTGCCGTTTACATGTCGCCGGAACAAGCGAAGGGGGCCAAGGTAGATGAGCGGACCGACTTGTGGAGCCTCGGGGCAGTGCTCTACGAAATGGTAACCGGTCACGTGCCGTTCTTCGGCGAGACTTCCAGCGAAACTATTTCTCTAATTCTCCAGAAAGAGCCTGCGCCACCGCACTGTTTCACCGGAGTTTCGCGGCGCCGCGTCAACAAGGTCAACCGGATTGCAGAAGGCCCCATTGACTCGATCGCCGTGTTGCCATTCGAGAATCGCAGCGTCGAGGCGGAAACGGAGTATCTTTCCGACGGCTTGGCTGAATCTCTAATTTACCGGTTGTCGCAGTTGCCGAACCTGAGAGTAACGCCGACTAGTGTGGCCTTGCACTACAAGGGCAAACAGGCTGATGCCGTCAAAGCAGGCAATGAACTCGGCGTAAGTGCAGTGCTCTCAGGAAGGATCACACAACATGGCGACAATCTTACGATCAGTGCCGAACTAGTGGACGTCCGTAACAACAAGCTGCTCTGGGGTGAGCAGTACGACCGCAAGATGTCAGACTTGCTTCAGACCCAGCGCGAAATGGCGCGAGAGATTGTCGAGAATCTGAAGCTCAAAGTTTCGGGTGAGGAGAAAGGACTTGCGAAGCATTACACGGAAAGTAATGAGGCGTATCGGTCTTATTTAAGAGGACGATTTTATTGGAACAAGCGAACCGAGGACGGGATGCAGAAAGCCCTCGGCTATTTTCAGCAGGCGATAGAACGAGATCAAGTTACATCATCGCACCCTGCAAACGAATTAAGCTGATGAATAAGGACCTGGCACCCTGCTCACTCTTTCTCATTACCGCATCGTTTCTAAACTCGGCGAAATGATTGCGACGATGACTGGTGCAGTGCCGATCGGAGTGACAATGTACTACCTGGTTTGGGTGAGATCGACGAGTCGATTGCGTGGTACCGAAAAGATATCTAGTGACCCTCCCGGACTAGTATTTACGTTTAGTCTAGAAGAGAGTCTGCTCGAACAAGTCGAGTTGATGGGTAGGTGACATAGCATTATGAAGCGAGCAATTCATTTGACAACTCAAATCGCTATGCAATAGCAAAGGGAAAGACCAATAAGTAAAGAACTATCAGCCAACACCAGACTGTCGCATTATCGCATCGTTTCTAAGCTCGGGGCGGGCGGGATGGGTGAGGTGTATCTGGCCCAGGACACAAAACTCGATCGGAAAGTGGCAATCAAATTCCTACATGAAGAGTTCAGCAAGGACGCGGATAAGCTGAATCGTTTTGTTCAGGAAGCCAAAGCCGCGTCTGCTCTCAATCACCCGAACATTCTGACCGTTTATGAGATCGGTGAGGTAGACGGCAAGAACTATATCGCGACTGAGTTGATCGACGGCCAGACCCTGCGTGAGCATCTCTCGCATAAAGAATCGCTCCAGCTCAAGACGATCCTGAAGATCGGCGTACAAGTTTCAGAAGCCCTGGCTGCGGCGCATCAGGCTGGGATTATCCACCGCGACATCAAGCCTGAGAACATCATGCTGCGCAAAGATGGCTACGCGAAGGTGCTGGATTTCGGTTTGGCGAAATTGTCAGAACCCGTAGCGGTAGCGACCGGGTCGGCGGGAAGCGAGGACGCAACCCGAGTCCAGGTCAATACCACTCCCGGAATGGTGATGGGAACGGTTTCGTATATGTCGCCCGAACAAGCACGTGGCATAGAAACCGATGCCCGAACCGATATCTGGAGTTTTGGAGTCGTCTTGTATGAAATGCTCTCCGGCAAAGTCCCTTTCACCGGCGAAACCATCAATCACACCATTGTCTCGATCCTCGAAAAGGAACCGCTGCTCCTGGAAAACGTGCCGGCTGAACTGCAGCGGATCGTCCGCAAATCGATGACGAAAGATGTGGACATGCGGTACCAAACGGCGCATGACCTGCTGATAGATCTCAAGAACCTACGGAGAGATCTGGACATTCAGGGCGAGCTTGAGCGTTCGGTAGTTCCGAATCGTGAGACAGCAAATGCATCGTTAGAAAATGCCACGCAGATGTATGCGTCTGACGCGGTCGGAGCGACTAAAAGCGGACAGGCTGCGGCCACGCATAGTGTAACGACGTCGGCTTCGAGTCTTGAATACGCGGTCACGCAGGCAAGGAGCCACAAACTTGTAACGGCGATAATTGGGGTCTTGCTGGTCGGAGTGATCTCGACCGTCGGCTACTTCGCGTTTGTTTCCAGAGGCGGCAGCACAAAGCAGATCGGTTCGATCGCCGTGATGCCGTTTGTCAATGAAAGCGGAAATGCAGACGTTGAATATCTTTCGGACGGGATGACCGAAACGCTTATCAAGAGCTTGTCCAACCTATCGAGTTTGGATGTCAAACCCCGTTCTTCGGTATTTCGCTACAAAGGTAAAGACACAGATTTACAGACGATTGCCAAAGAGCTGAATGTTCAAGCGATCTTGAACGGTAGAGTGGAGCAACGGGGCGAGCAATTAACGCTCAGCTTGGAACTGGTTGATGTTCAAAAAAACAGGGTAATTTGGAGTGAGCAATACCAACGCAAACAATCTGACCTTGTTTCTTTGCAAAGCGAAATTGCTAAGGACGTTTCAACAAAGCTCAAGGCAAAATTATCAGGTGCGGATGAAACCAAAGTAACCAAGACCGCGACTGCCGACCCGGAAGCCTATCAAGCCTATTTGAAGGGCCGTTATTACTGGAACCGACGCACGGCTGAAAATCTTAAGAAAGCGATCGAGCAATTCAAGTCGGCAACGGACCGGGACCCGAATTACGCCCTGGCATTTGTTGGTCTCGCGGATTGCTATGCAGTTTTGAGCGAATACGCCGGAACTCCAACAAGTGAAACGCTCCCACAATCGAAAGCATATGCCGAACGAGCCTTAGCCATTGACGGCCAATTGGCGGAACCTCACGCTACATTGGGAACGGTCAATGAATATTCGTGGCAATGGGGCGAAGCGGAAAAGGAATTCAAATGGGCGATCGAGCTAAACCCGAATTATCCAACGGCGTATCATTGGTATTCAATTCTCCTCAAAAATGTGGGAAGAAATGGCGAGGCGGCAGCGATGATCAAACGCGCTCAAGAGCTTGACCCGCTGTCGGGCGTGATCGCTGTGAATGTTTCGAGAATGTACCAACTGCAAAATAACCACGATGCGAGCATTGAAAATAGTCTCAAGATAATTGAACTCGATCCAAGTTTCGGCCCAGCTTATGAGTATCTGGCACTGTCATATCTGAAACGGGGACGGAACGCAGAAGCCATCGCGGCGGCGGAAAAGGCGGCGGACTTAACTAACAGAGCGGCTATCACACTCGGCGATTTGGGTTATGTTTATGCGCTTGTAGGGAAACGAGCCGAGGCAATCGACAAGATAAAAGAGCTGGAAGAGAAATACACCCGAAAGGAAGCGACCGGACAGTATATAGCTGCCGTATATGTGGGGCTGGGCGATAAGGACAAAGCGTTTGACTGGTTGGAAAAAGACTTCCAGGCTCGAAACGGGAAGCTAGCGGAAATCCGATGGCAAATTCAGTTTGAACCTCTTCGCGACAACCCGCGATACAAGGATCTGCTGAAACGGATCGGTTTGCCGGAATAGAAATTATGAGACGCTGCCCCCAACAAGAGTTATTGAAGAAGATGGGCTTTCCTCAGGAGGCTGGAAGAAAAAGATCGTTATCACGCAGTTTCCGGGCTGAAGAAGCCGTGTACCCAGCGGTAGACTCCGCGGAAGAATCTCAGCACGCGCGGTAGGATCCAGAACGAAAAGGCCAGGCCCGCAGCAATCACGAGAAAGACGAATATTGGCAGAAACATCGCCAGCACAATCGTGACCACAGCTAAAACATCTTCGCTGAGACTGACCACAACGTTTGAAACGGGTTCCGGGCTGGTATTGATTAGCGCTCTGGTTGCGGCCTTCGTGCCGTGAGAGCTAAAAGCCAGTCCGCCACCCAACAACAGTGCGATCACTTGTATGCTGCGGTCGAAATCGCCGAAGGCTGCAGCGGCGAGAACCGCTCCGGCAGGAATTCGTATGAAGGTATGTATTATGTCCCAGATGCTGTCAACGAATTGGACCTTGTCAGCGACAAACTCGATCACGAACAGGACCAGGGCGATACCAATCACCCACCAGTTTGTCACGATTTCAAGTTCACCTGGGAGTTTCAAATGTGCAAAGCGGCCCAGCAGACCCAGCGTCGCTACGGCCGCGTACAGATTGATACCTGAAACCCAGGAGGCGCCCATGCTAATTGCCAGTGTGGAAATGAAGTTCATCGGGAGGATTATACGACAGCATTTGGTGTGAAGTTCGCCAGCTCGTGGGACTGCCCGCCAGTGAAGCCTGAACAAGCGCGCCTTTCCGGCAGGTTTGTCGCCTGAATCTGCCGAAATGAATTTGAACAAGATGAATCACGAACTTGAAGCCAACACGCTATAAGAATGAAACGCTGCCCACAATGTAATCGCGTCGAGCCGGATGACACACTTGCTTTCTGTCGCGTGGACGGCACGGCTTTGATTAGTGGCTCTGGTCCCGTCAGCGCTGAGGCCGGTACAGTGAAGTTCACTTCTGCTCCGGTGTCGAGCAAGATTGAGACCAGCGTCCTGCCGCACACGTCACCGTCTCAAGAGATCAATCGTCCCACTGCGCCAACCACTGTGCTCCCTGCGCAGCGGCCACCGGGGGCGACACAAGAGCTAGGCAAACCGAAACGGCGAAAAGCGGTCGTAGCCATAGCCTCACTCATCGTCGTCGCTCTGATTGCCGGCGTCTACCTCTACTGGCCCCGCGGCAACAAGGCCACCGCGCCTATTGAATCCATCGCCGTGATGCCATTCGTCAACGAGAGCGGCAACGCGGATATCGAATATCTCTCGGATGGCATGACCGAAACGCTGATCAGTAGCCTTTCACAGTTGCCAAATCTCAATGTAAAGCCGCGTTCGTCTGTGTTTCGTTACAAAGGCAGAGCAACGGACGCGAAGACGATTGGCAAAGAACTTAACGTGCAGGCGATCCTGAACGGACGAGTTGTCCAGCGTGGGCAGGACCTCTCACTGTTTGTCGAGTTGATTGACGTAGCATTGGATAAGGTTGTGTGGAGTCAGCGATACAATCGCAAGCAAACCGACCTTGTCACACTCCAAAGCGAGATTGCGCGTGATGTGTCGAGCAAGCTCAAGTCTAAACTGTCGGGTGCGGATGTAGCGAAAGTCGAAAAGACTTACACGACAAATCCCGAAGCCTATCAGCTTTATTTGAAAGGAAAATTCTTTTGGAACAAGCGAACGGGCGAATCGCTCCAACAAGCTGCTGAGCTTTACCGGCAGGCGGCCGAGAAAGACCCGAACTATGCCCTCGCCTATTCAGGTTTGGCTGAAACATACGTTCTCTTTTCGAGTTACGATGTTGCGCCGGCAAACGACAGCATGCCTCAGGCGAAAGCGGCGGCTCTGCGGGCATTAGCGATTGACGATTCGCTGGCAGAAGCACACACCGCTCTCGGATTTTATCTTTCCAATTATGAATGGGATCGGGATAGCTCCGAAAAGGAATATCGCCGCGCCATCGAACTCAAACCGAATTACGCCACCGCCCATCATTGGTTAGGTGCTGACCTCGTCTATGTAAAACGGTTTGAAGATAGTCTTGTCGAGTTGAGGCGTGGCGAGGAACTTGACCCGCTTTCGCCGATCATAGGTACGAATCTCGGTGACACCCTAGTCTTCGCCCGCAGGTATGATGAGGCGATTGCACAATACAAGCGCACTCTCGTGCGTAACCCAAATTTTCCTTACGCTCACCTGGCTTTGGGTCGGGCATATGGAGCAAAGGGAATGTATCCGGAAGCAATAGCCGAAGCCCGCGCCTCTATTGGGTTGAATGGTGGGTCGTCAGTAAAAGGATTTCTGGGACTGTGGCTGGCGAAATCCGGTAAGCGTGAAGAAGCAGTGAAGCTGCTCGGCGAGTTAAAACAGGAATCCACCAGGAATTATGTTCAGAGCATTACCTTTGCGCTTATTTACATTGCGCTTGGTGATAAAGAGGAAGCATTGAACCATCTCGAAAAGCACATGTGGAGCCGTGCGGAAACCGCCAGCTCGTATGCCATTGACCCGGAGCTTGACGATCTGCGCTCCGAGCCGCGATTCAAGGAAATGCTCAAACGAATGAATCTGCCGGAATGAATTTGAAAAGTAGATGAACAAAGAACTGGAAACCGATACTACGCTTTCCCATTACCGCATCGTCTCTAAACTCGGCGCGGGCGGAATGGGGGAAGTGTGGTTGGCGCAAGACACGCGGCTCGATCGCAAGGTTGCACTCAAACTCCTCCCTGCTGAGTTCACGCGAGATGCCGAACGTGTTCGACGCTTCACTCAAGAAGCCAAAGCTGCTTCCGCGCTCAATCATCCAAACATCATCTCTGTTTACGACATCGGCGAGTGTGAAACGGGGCGCTTCATCGTCATGGAACTTGTCGCCGGTCGCACACTGCGCTCTGTGATCGCTGCAGACAACTCCATCGAGACTTTGTTCACACTCGGCCGTCAGATGGCGAGAGCGTTGAGCGCCGCCCACGCCGCTGGAATCACCCATCGCGACATCAAGCCTGACAACATCATGGTCCGCGATGATGGTTACGTGAAGGTGTTGGATTTCGGCCTGGCGCGTTTGCTCCCCACAACCTCGAGCGATCCTGAAGCGATGACGCTCGCGCAGCAAACAACTCCGGGCACGGTGATGGGCACGCTCGCGTATATGTCACCTGAACAAGCTAGTGGCCAGACCGTCGGCTCTCCGTCCGACATCTTCGCACTCGGCATTGTTCTGTACGAACTCGCAACGGGACGTCATCCATTCAAATCCGAAACGATGATTGGTTACTTGCATGCGATCACTTCGCAAGTACCGGCGTCTATGTCTAGTCTGAAATCTCATTTGCCAGTCGCACTTGATGATTTGATTTTGCGAATGATGGAGAAGGACGCGAACAGCCGTCCGACTGCAAGCGAAGTTGCACAAGCGTTACAGGAGATTGAGAAATATGGCACCAGCAACACGCTTCCGATTCGCGTCGCTGTTGACAAAGAAAAAGCTACAGGCGGAGATGAAGGATTTTGGATTGCGGTCCTGCCGTTCAAATACCGTGGCAGCAATACCGATATCGAGACTCTGGCGGAGGGTCTTTCCGAAGACGTCCTGACAGGGCTGTCGCGGTTCTCCTATCTCAGGGTGATCGCGCGCAGTTCAACATTGCGTTTCACCAGCGAAAGCGCCGACGTGCGTAACGTCGGCCAACAACTTGGCGCGCGCTATGTGTTAGAAGGAAGTCTGCGGCAAGCAGGCTTGCTTGTGCGCGTGTCCGTGCAACTTGTCGA
>WNFC01050206.1_pt1 | contig 10961 bp, 12 predicted proteins | sample 5400541 | NCBI WGS metagenome assembly WNFC01 (sample SAMN13153342, study PRJNA577476) | soil metagenome | isolation source: 120 cm saprolite under Douglas fir tree site 2 hole 2 replicate 1 | place: USA:California | collected 2015-04-18
CGCCGGCCGGCATCCCTGTGGGCGTCGAGCCGCGCATCCATCTGCGCCAGCAAGATCTCGTTGATGGCCCCGAGCGTGAGGCCGACCGGAATCGGGACGAGCGCCTGCTGCTGCACGGCCTTGCCGCGGGACTCGACGCCGCCTTTGTCGTCCCTCCCCGGGCCGACAGAAACACGGCTCCGGCAGGTAATGCGAGGCGAGCGCGGCGAACCGCGGGGTCAGCGTGCGCGCGCCGCCGACGAGGATCCGCACGACGGCCGCGCGCAGATTGTCATACACGAAACGGGCCGGGACGCCATCAAAGTGCGCAAACGCGCGGACCGGAGCCCTAACCGTCCGGGAGGCGTCGTGCACCCCGGTAGAACGGCCAGCAACCGCGCGAACATCACAGACTCTTTGCCCCGGACGCAATAGGGTGCGGCTCTTTTGCATTCATTGCTAGATGCTGATTGTTCAATGAGATAGGCGTGCTGACTCGATGGCATTGAGTCACCAGTCAGCGGGATATGAGGAGTCAGACGCGATAGGTGGCTGACGTGTCGTCGCGGCACGAGCAGTCCGTGAGGCAAGGGGTCTTCAGGGGCTCCGGTCATGATCGCTGACATTTCGCTGGACATTGTTCTCGGGATTCGCTACGGTAGGTCTGCGGAGGAGGCAGGCCGTGGACAAGGCGAGTTACCGGTTCAGCGGGAAGGTCTTCACGCCGCGAGACGTGGCGCTGATCCGTGAAGTGGTCGAGACGTGTGGGGTCAGCCGGCAGGAGTTGGCGAGCACGATCAGCGAGCTGTTGGGATGGACGCGTCCTGGCGGTTCGCTGAAGGACCACGAATGCCGGGCGTTGCTGGAGCGCTTGGAAGCGGCCGGGCTGTTGGCGCTGCCCGAGAAGCAGCGGCGCCGGCCCGTGGGGTCCGTGACGACGGTGCCGCGCACGGCCCGCGGGGAGCCGGGGCCGCCGCTGACCGGGCGCGTGGAGGATGTCGCGCCCGTGGTGCTGCAGCTGGTGCAGCGCCCTGACGAGCGGCGGCTGGTTCGGGAACTGGTCGGCCGCCATCATTATCTGGGGTACGCGGTGCCCTTCGGCGCGCACCTCCAATACGTGGTCTCCATCTCGAAGCCCGAGCCGACAGTGGTGGGCTGCCTGCAGTTTTCCAGCCCGGCGTGGCGGATGCGCGCGCGCGATCAGTGGATTGGCTGGGACGATGCCACTCGCGCGCGGCACCTGCAGCGGCGCCGACTGGCAGGCGCGATACGGGGTCGAACCGCTCGTGGTCGAGACGTTGGTGGATCCGACGCGGTACACCGGCGGATGCTATCGCGCCGCGAATTGGGTGGAGGTGGGCGAGACGGCGGGCCGCGGTCGCGATGATCGCCAGCATCACCGCCATGGCGCCCAGCCCAAGCGCGTGTGGGTCTATCCGTTGCGGCGCGACGCCGTCGCCCGGCTGCGGGAGCGTGGCTAACCGCTGATGGCCGCCCTGCCCTGTCCGCGCGACCATTCGTTCGCCGCGGCGAACGCGGACTATGCGATCCTGACCACGTTTCTCAGCTCGAAGGAGGCCCAGGCGTTGAACCACAGCGATCTGGAGCGGCAGCTGGACGGGATGGGGCGGGAGTTGCTGCGGAAACTGCTCCAAGCCCACCTGGACCTGCGCCAGCCCGGGGCGGTGGTCGAGCCGGTGCGCGATGCCGCCGGCGTGACGCGGGCGCCGACGCCCGTGCATGAGCGGACGTTGGAAACCCTCTTCGGGACGGTGACCGTCTCGCGCACGGGGTACCGGGCGGACGGGACCGCCAGTCTGCATCCGCTAGATGGCGCGCTGAATCTGCCGCCCGATAAGTACTCCCTGGAGGTGCGGCGCCGGGTCGCGATCGAGGCGGCGAAGAGCGCGTTCGACGAGGGCGTCAAGACCCTGCAGGCGTTCACCGGCGCCCACGTCCCCAAACGGCAGTTCGAGCAGCTGGTGGTGCGCGCCGCCCAGGACTTCGACGCCTTTTATGCCAGCCGGCAGGCACGCGCCCGCGCGGACCCGCCGACCGGCCCGGTCCTGGTGCTCACCGTGGATGGGAAGGGCGTGGTGATGCGGCCCGAGGATCTGCGCGACGCCACGCGGCGCGCCGCCGCGGCACGGGCGGAGACGTTCACGGCGCGCTTGGGGCGGGGCCGCCGCCTGCACGCCAAACGCATGGCCTCGGTCGCGGCCATCTATACCATCGAGCGCTTCGTGCGCACGCCGGAGGAGATCCTGCCCCCGCCAGGGACAACGGTCGAGGGGCCGGCCCGCCCCCGGCCCGAACACAAACGCGTCTGGGCCAGCCTTGCCCGCCGCTGGCGCAGCTCGAGCACCTGGCCACACAGCGGCAGATCCCGCTGGTCATCGTGGTCGACTTCATCCATGTGGCGCAGTACGTCTGGGACGCCGCGCTGACCTTCGTTCCCGAGGATCTCGTGCACCGAGATGGGTGGGTCCGGACGCACTTGCTGGAGATTCTGCGGGGCAAGGCGAGTACGGTCGCCGCGGGCATCCGCCGGAGTGCCACGCGTCGGGCCATGGCCGCCGCCGATCGGCAGCCCGTGGACGCCTGTGCGGACTATCTGCTCGATTACGCGCACTATCTGATGTACGACAAGGTCTTGGCCGAGGGGCTGCCGATCGCGAGCGGCGTCGTCGAAGGGGCCTGCCGCCATCTCGTCGACGATCGGATGAATGTGACCGGCGCGCGGTGGAGTCTCCAGGGCGCGGAAGCCGTGCTCCGTCTGCGTGCCCTGCGCGCCAGCGATGACTTCGAGGCGTACTGGGCGTTTCACGAACGGCACGAATACGAACGCCACCACGCGGCCCACTACGCGGACGCGCACGTGCCCGCCACGACACGACCCGAACCACCGAAGGAACCCCACTCGCGCGGCCGTCGCCGCACGTTGAAATTCGTCAAGCACACCAGAACGTAAGTATTCGAATAGCGATGGTACTGACGATGGGCAGACACGTCCGAAATTGGTGAATGCAAAAGAGCCGCACCCTTGGCAAAATCCATTCGTCGAACGATTGATTGGATCTGCTCGTCGCGACTGTTTCGATCACGTGATCGTGTTCAATGAAGCAGGCTTGCTGAGGCTGATGGCCCGCTACTGTTCGTACCACGAACGGTCCCGTACGCACCTGTCGTTGGACAAAGACACGCCGATTCCTCGTCCGATCACGCCTCCCGGCGATGGCACCACCGTGGGAATCCCGGAGGTCGGTGGCCTTCATCATCAATACGAACGGCGCGCGGCCTGAGCGCCCGTCGAGCCGGCGCCGCGTTATGAGCGACGCGCGTCTATTGCCAAGCACTCCAGTGCTGTAGCGACAACGCGCCGGTCGTCTGACATCCCGTCGAGGTCTCGGCGGTCGCGACAACTCACCCGTCCCCTCCCCTCTTAACACAAGCAGGGACGATGTGCGCGCCGCAATCAACATCTGCCGACCCGCACAACGGATCGACGCCGTGGGCAGCGTTCAGATCACGAGGCGCAGTGTGCGGATCGGCTGCCAGATTGACTTCCTGGTAGGCACACCCGTGGTGCCAACGCCGATGCGGTCACACCACCTTGAGCGTTGAATCGGAGTCGGCTCGCAATAGCGAACAAGTTCTGACCAGGAGCTGACAACGGCCGATTCGTTGGCCCGTAAATCACTTTCTAACAGATAATTAGCGGCATATTTATTGCTGAGCTAATGGTTTAGGTCCGGTGTGGAACGAAACACCGAAGCCGAACTGCTGCTCGCGGAAGCGGTGGAACTTCGCATACGAGCCGCACAACTCACGATGACAGCGGACCTTCTCCTCAGCCAAGCGGAGCGCGGCTGGCCGCCAGGGCGGCGGGGCTATCCGAACGCGGCTTGTGGCTGCTCGGAGTGCAGGAAGAGACTCAGCATTAGCAGCGTCGCAGTGAGGACACCGTTTGCCCGTTCAACACGGCGATTGAGGCGGAACATGAGCCCCACGACACGCGAACGAGCAACGAACGCTCTTCGTGCATCCGCACCGCGCATTCTGGTTATCGATGCCGATGTGGATACCCGGGCGCTCTACCGCGATTCGTTCACACCTGCCGGATACGATGTCGTGGAAGCGTCCGATGGACGCGAGGCCCTCTCGCAAGCCGTGATGCATCCGCCATCTCTGGTCGTCACCGAAATCAACCTGCCGTTTATTGACGGCTACGCGCTGTGCGAGCTCCTGCGCCGTGACCGCACGACTGCTGACGTTCCGATTCTCGTCATCACGACTGAGGCACGTCCTGCCCAAATCGACCGGGCACGACAAGCGGGAGCCGACGTCGTTCTCATCAAGCCCACAACGATTGAAAGCATCCTGAACGCAATGCGACGGCTCCTGGCCCATTCCACAGACCTGGGTGAACGCGGAACCGACGAGTCAGCCAACCGTCCCGGTCGTTCGAAACGCCAAAAGGTTCTGTCAAAGTCGTTTTCGCGCTCGGCAACCACGACGCCGCCCGCAACACCGCCAGAGCTGCCGTGCCCAGCGTGCAACCGTCCGTTGAAATACGAGCGCAGCGAAATTGGCGGCGTGAGTCACCGTCATCCTGAGCAGTGGGACTACTACACATGTGCCACATGCGGCACGTTCCAACACCGACAGCGGACACACAAACTCCGCCGCGTCTCATAACAAAGGTCGATATGAGTGCTATTCGAGACGTTATCCGTTGGGTTCGTGCCGAGTATCTGGAAACGCGGTGGCGCATCGTCAACAGGAGAATACTCTTTCGCGTAAGTAATTCGGCAGACGGTCGCGAGCCATCGGACCATTCCACCGCGCAGGTAAAACAGTTTGAAGACCCTTCCAGAGAGCGCGAGGTGCTGGCGTCCCGACAACCGGAACGACGACGATACCGTTCGGATACCGAGTTGCGAAAGGAGCGAGCACAGTGGGAGCGTCAATGGAATGAGCGGCAGCACGATGATGGGCCCACATGACTGGCCTGCTGATTAGTTAGCCACCGAGGCAGACAGCTCTTCACCCGACGGCATGCATGAAGCGCTGTTCGACGCGCAGTCTCAGCCTGTCGCCGCCATCCAAGCCACTCAAGACCTCGCCGCGAAGTCAAACGGACGCTGAGCGACACGGAACGTTCACCTATCTGATCACGATCGCGATCGCGCGTTCGACAGCCTACGGGCCTCGGCGAAGGCGATGGGGATCGAGGAAGTGCTCACGGCCCCGCGCGCCTTGCCAGAATCCATTCGTCGAGCGATTTATTGGATCCGCTCGTCGTGGGTGTTTCGATCATGTGATCGTGTTCAATGAAACGGGCTTGAAGAGGCTGATGACCCTGTATTGTTCGTACTACGAACGATCCCGCTGTCACTTGTCGTTGGACAAAGACACACCGATTCCTCGTCCGGTCATGCCGCCCGGTGATGGCGACATCGTGGCGATCCCTGAGGTCGGGGGCCTTCACCACCGGTACGAACGACGCGCGCCTGAACGCCGGCCCGGCCGTCGGCCTACGCCCACGAGCGGCGCGCACCGACTGTCAGGCACCGCGCTGCTGCAGCGACAACGCCAGCCGTTGGCCCCTCAGTGAAGGTCGCGACCGTCGCGCCCGCTCTCAATCGTTGCCTTCCTTCACCACAAGCAGCGACAACGTGCGCGACAACGTGTCCGTCTGCCAACCGGCAAAGGATCGACGGCGCGCACCGCCTTCAGATCACTGATCTGAATGTCCTGATCAGCGGGCGTTTTGACTTTCTGGTAGGCACAACCGGTTTCCACGGCCCGCTGGCGCCGGGGAATGATGGGTTTCTGGCCTACAAACGCGGCGCTCGGCCTCTTCCGTCTCGAGGAGTTGTCCCTGCGGCTATCCGATCGATTTTTGATCGCGCACCCGATCATGACGTTCAGCGCGATCACGCCCGGCGTCGTTGGACGCCTTCCTCGTCTCGCGCCCCACCGCCACACACCGCGCAGTTACAACCATTTGCGCGGGACACTCGTCCGCTTGTTCGAATGGTTCGCGGCACACGACCAGTGCGGGCCCTCGCCCCTGCGGCTACAACCCACCGATCGATCCAGTCGCGTCTGCCGTTTCTATTTGACGACCCCAAGGCTCGACGACTACCCGACACCGCCAGCTAACCACGGACTTTCCGTTGTTGCACGTCTGGCCTGTCCACGTTCTCCGACACGGAGACCAGAAGCCCTATCCGCCGACCATCATTGCGACGCGGTAGACTTCTTCAGACTCGCCACGATGTTCGGCACGTTGCGGTCCTTGAGCAACCGGTTGAATGCGCCCAGCTCTTTCTCCAGCAGCCCGCTCAGCTCCATCTGCGTGCTCGCGAGGTCCTTTTTCAGCGTCTCGTGCACCTCGACCTGTTGTGTTGTCGGAGGAAAGTCCGCGTGACGGACGTCGCTCGCCTCGATCTCAAGCAGCCGGGCGTCGAGCTTGAGACTCGCGTCCTTCAGGCCGCCTCCTGACTGTCGTTGCATCACCACGTCCAGATCCTGAAGCTGTCTGCGAATCAGCTCGATCTCATTGATCATGCCGGCCACGCCGTCCATATCGCTCCGCACGTTGAGCAACATCGCCTGCTGCGACTGAATATCCGCGGGCGTGCCTGCGGAGTTCGGATCCTTCTTGATTATCAGCTTCTTCACGATCTCCTGCGATCCGACCGTGAGCTTCACCGTGTACGTGCCGGGAACAGCCAGTGGCTGATACGGCTGGACGTCGAACATCCGGAGCGGGCGCCACCCAATCGGCCCGACCACCTCGTGCGGATGCTCCTGCGGGAGTGTCCGGAGCCTGACCCGCTCTGGCGACTCATAGGCAGGATTCCACCAGACGCGGTTCAGGCCAGCCGCGTTCGTGCCACTCAGAATTCGCACAGTCTGGCGCTTGTCGTCGAGGATCGAAATCTTCACGTCTCCCGAAGGGACGGACTTCAGGAAATAGGTGATGTCAGCACCCTCAGGAGGATTCTCGCCCGAACCCGGATCTTCGGGCTGGACGGCTAGCGCGTTGACGTGATGCAGTCGGTACGCCGGCCGTGGACTGAACAAAAACGCCTGGGCATCGAGCGTCTCTGGCGCGATCTCGCGCAACGGCGAAATGTCGTCCAGGATCCAGAAGCCGCGCCCGTAGGTCGCGACCGCGAGATCGCTGACGTTCTCCTGCACGGTCAGCCAGTTGACCGGCGCGTGCGGCAGGTTGTTCTGAAGCGGGAACCACTCGACCCCGTCGTTGAGCGACACGTAAAGCGCGTTCTCGGTGCCAAGGTAGAGCAGCCCCTTCCTCACAGGATCCTCTCGGATGCAGTGCGCGTAGTTCACTGGGCCGCGCGGAAGCGTTTTCGTAAGCGCGCGCCACGTTTTCCCGTAGTCTTCCGTCTTGAACACGAACGGGTCGAAATTCGCCACCTGATGCAGGTCGATGGTGACTACGCGGCGCCCGGCATAAACCGGGAGGGCTCGATGTTGTCCACGGTGCCCAGCGGCGGCAGCTCTCCAATATTGGAGGTGACATTGGTCCAGTGTGCCCCGGCATCACGCGTAATCTGTACCTGGCCGTCGTTGGTGCCCGCCCAAATCAATCCCTTCTCGATCGGCGACTCGGCAATGGCGTACACAACGTCCGCGTACTCGGCGCCTAGGTTATCCGGCGTCAGGCCGCCAGAACTCTGTTGTTTGCTCTTGTCGTTCAGCGTGAGATCCGGGCTGATGACTTTCCAGCTCTGTCCGCCATCGGTCGTCTGATGCACGTACTGACTGCCGACGTAAACCCGTTTCGGGTCGAACGGCGACAGCGCGATCGGGAACACCCACTGAAAACGATATCGCAAATCCGCCGCCGAGTAACCGATCGGATTGGCTGGCCAAATCGATACCGAACGCGAATGACGCGTGCGCTCGTCGTACCGATCGAGGCCGGCGTCGTAGCACCCCGACCAGACGATGTTGTTCTCCGTCGGATCGGGTATGGCGAAGCCGCTCTCGCACCCACCCACCGAGTGCCACACGCCGATCGGAATCCTGCCGCTCGCCAACCGGCTGTTGCTCGGCCCGCTCGTCGACGGCCCGTCCTGCTGGTTGCCGTACACGCTGTAGGGCACCTGATTGTTCGTTTTTCGGCACAACCGACGGCGGCAGCCGATGGCGGCCTTTCAAACCTTGCTCGGCCTTGGCGCGACGCGCGCGCCGACGCCGTACCGAACAATTCGGGGCGCCAGGGACGCAACGATTCAGGCGGGTTGAGCCACAATATGTTGGGGTCTGTTGAAACAACCGGATAAGCAAGAACAGATTAACGCAGGTCTTCGGCCTCGGGGGTTCTTCGTGCCTGTAGCTCGGGTGGGACCCTGATGGTACCTGGTGTTCGGGAAACAATTGTTCACTGATTGTTCACTGTCCTGTCTTCAGGTCGCCACAGCAACCGAGACGAACGATCACGGGGACGATCATCGCCAGCCAGCAGACATGGGCGAGGGAGAGCGGACAAATCGCGGGTCTCGCGAGTATGAATGGAGGGAGGACGCGCAGAGAGGATGACACCGAAGGTGCGCAGAACCGTGCGACTCGACAGGCTCACCGGCGAGAGGACCTGTGAGATGTCGCCAGCATGAAGACCAAGACTCCACGGCAGACCACTGACGGCCAGCCACGCGAGCAGCCACATGACCCAGCGCGTCACTCGGCCTCGCGCGCGCGTCGCAAATTCCGCTCCTTATTTAAGTCCGCCAATTCGCGCAGACAGCGTTGAAGGTCTTGCCAGGCCGCCACGCCTTCTCGCGTAACGCCCTCCGCCGCTTGTGGCACGTAATAGCCGGTGGTCTTGCCGTTCTCGCCGCGATAACTGACATTCAGATGCGGCCCATGCTTCGGTCCGCCTTGTTGGCAATGGCAGCGTGGCCGGCCGCAGGTGCGGTAGGTGGCCGACAGGGTTCCGAACACCGCAATGTCCGCGAGCCGCGTGATCTCGCGGAGCAACCGTCGCCGGCGCGCGCGGGCCTCACCCGACCGCGGCACGGCGCCTCCGTTTCAGGGTTCGGCCCTTCTGCCACCGAGCGATCGCACACAGATTCTTCGTAATCACACTCCAGCCGACGTAGCGCTGAAACCCCTGCGCCCCTTTGTACGTGGCCCGCGCCATCGAGAACGGATGCTTCAACGTACTGATCGTCGCTTCACAGCCGGCGCGCCATCGCAGCGCGCGGCGGAACCGGCGTTGGTTCTGCCGCGCCGCGCGCGTCTTCGACACGGGCCCTCGGGCCGGCAGCGCCACCTTCGCCACGCCACGCGCTTCGGCGTCGCGCTCGTTCGCGGCGGAGAAAAAGCCACGGTCGCCCGTGGCGAGATCCGGCGCATGCCCAAACGACGCGATGTGGTGATCCAGGGCAGGCAGGAACGAATTGGTATCGGCCGGGTTTCCGTCCAGCACCGCATAGCCGCTCACGATGCCGTGCTCCACTTCGTCCAGGCGCACCAACCGGCCAAACTCGTTCGGCTTGTGCGCTTTCCCTTTGCGGATCACCTCGGAGTGCGGCTCGAACAGGCTCAGGATTTTCTCTGGCACGTGCCGGTCGCCGCCCCACACGCGCGCCTGCGTCTGCGTGATCACCTGCTCGACCATCGGCAGATAGTGTCGCAGCAGGCCCACCTGCGCGTCCACCTGCATCCCATCGCCCACAACCGGCAACCGGCGGCTAGCCACGCGCGCCACGACGTCCTTCACCTGTCGCACCACGCCGCGCGTCAGCGCCACGAGTTTCGCATAACTGGCCTGCAGGCGTTGTCGACCGGCGGCTGTCAGCGATTTCGCCGCGCGGCTGATCTCCAACAGCCGATGCTTGACGGCGCGCCCGTGATCGACGACGTCCACCGCGCCGCGCCGACACTCAGCGCCAATCCGGACGAGCCCGCGCGTGAGCACGCGGAGGCCATCGCCCAAGAGACTGCTTTCAGTTGGGTAGTGAATGTTAAACGCAGAGCATATTGTTACGCAGAGTTGAGCGGCGAGCAATCGCCAGATTTCCCATCCCGCCTAGAGATCTGACTGTGTTGTAGACGACCCCACTCTGCATAATCGTGACGTCTTTTCTCGGTCCGGAAAGCACCAACGAAGGAGGACGTCATGCTATCAGCGTACTTCGACCCAGGCGGGCGACGATTTCGTGCACTTCGTGATGGTCCGGCGGGAGCCCTGTTCGACGGGTTTGCGCGCGTCTTGTCTGAAATGGGCTACGCCACGATTACCGCGCGCCGGTATCTGCGAGCGGCGGAGCACTTCATCCACTGGACCGATCGGCACCGCCTGCCAGTTCAGCAGGTGGACGAGGAGTCTCTCGCACAATTCGGCGGCCACCTCGGCCGATGCCGATGCCCACATCAGGGTCACGCGGACCGAGAGAGCCTGACACAAGGTACGCACGCGTTTCTGAAGTACCTGCGAGACGCCGGACTCAGCACCACGCTCCCGCTCACGCCTCCGGTTGTTCCCGATCCGATTCTCCTGTCGGCATTCTGCGAGTGGATGCGCCTGCAGCGCGGGACGTGCGATGCCACCCTCTTGCACCATCGCCGCTACATTCGCGCGCTGCTGAAGCAGCTCGGAGAGGAGCCGAGCCAGTGGGACGCGCACGGCTTGCGAGCCTTTGTCCTGGAACAGAGCCATGGTCGTGCCTCGGCGACCGTCCAGTCCTGCGCCACGACGCTCCGGATGGTCGTGCGGTTTCTGATCGCGGACGGCCACTGCGCGGTCGGCTTGGACGCTGCCATCCCGCGGGTGGCACACTGGCGTCTGGCGGCGCTGCCACGATCCCTCCAGCCAGACGATGTGGAACGCGTCATTGCGTCGTGCGATCCGGCATCCTCCGTCGGTCGGCGGGATCGCGCCATTCTGCTGTTGCTGGCCCGTCTGGGGCTTCGGGCCGGCGACGTCGCGCATCTTCGGT
>WNFC01009151.1_pt1 | contig 10960 bp, 8 predicted proteins | sample 5400541 | NCBI WGS metagenome assembly WNFC01 (sample SAMN13153342, study PRJNA577476) | soil metagenome | isolation source: 120 cm saprolite under Douglas fir tree site 2 hole 2 replicate 1 | place: USA:California | collected 2015-04-18
GAATCATTGCCGCGGAGGACCTGTGCGTCGGTCCATTCCTGACCTCAGTGCAGCCGACGGAGCTGCTATGCGAGGTGCGGGTGCCCGATCAGCACGGTTGGACGTGGGGCTTTGCCGAAATGGCCCGGCGTCCAGGTGATTTCGCGATCGCTGGAGTCGCGGCAGCTGTGCGCCTGAGTGCAGACGTTTGTGTATCGGCGCGCCTGGTGGCCTTCGGCGTGGGCGATGGACCTGTCCGGCTGGTCTGGGCCGAACGCACTCTGCTTGGCAGTCCGATCGACATTGACAGTGCTCGCCGCGCTGGTGAAGCCGCTGCCGAAGCCATGCCGACGCCGCCGACCGATGTGCACGCCTCGGCCGCCTACCGCCAGCACCTGATCGCCGTCCTGACTGAGCAGGTACTGCTGCAAGCCAGAGATAGAGGAGCAGCGGATGGCTCCGGCGAACATGGACAGTAACGAGCCGATCGTGAACGGACACAGCGAGGACACTGACGAGCTGTACGACGTGCGGCTAACGGTGAACGGGCACCGTGTGGAACGCCGTGTTGAGGGGCGGCGCTCCCTGGCCGATTTCCTGCGCCACGACCTGCGCCTGCGCGGGACCCATCTGGGCTGCGAACATGGCGTGTGCGGGGCGTGTACCGTGCTTGTCGACGGCCGCTCGGCGCGCAGTTGTCTCCTCTTCGCGGCCCAGCTTGAGGGTCGCTCGGTGACCACCATCGAAGGGCTCACTCCGCCGCACGGACTCAGCCCGCTACAAGCGGCGTTTCGTGAGGCCTACGCACTCCAGTGCGGCTTCTGCACCCCAGGCATGATCGTCGCCAGCCACGAGCTGCTGGCGGACAATCCGACACCGACCGAGGCCGAAATCCGCGAGGCGCTCTCGGGCAACCTGTGCATGTGCACGGGGTACGTCAACATCATCAGGGCCGTTCAGATTGCGGCAGAGTATGCCACCCGCTAAGTGGGTCGGCGCGGCGGTTCTGCGCAAGGAGGATGAACGGCTGGTAACTGGGCGCGGCACCTTTCTGGACGACCTGGAGCTCGCCGGTATGCTCGAGGCGGCGATGCTGCGGAGTCCGCACGCGCACGCGCGGATCGTCAGCCTGGACGTGAGCGCGGCGCGGATTCCGCCTGGAGTGTTGGCCGTGATTACAGGCGCCGACGCCGAAGGACTCACCAATCCCATCCGGCCGATGATTCCGACGCCGACGCTCGTGCGCGATTTCTGTCTGGCTACAGACCGGGTGCGGTTCGTTGGCGAGCCGATCGCCGCGGTCGCAGCGATTGACCGCGCGACAGCGGAGGATGCGTTGGACTCCATCCGGGTAACATACGAGCCCCTGCCGGCGGTGGTGGACCCCGAGGCAGCTATCACTCCAGATGCGCCCGTACTGTACGACGAGCTGGGCAGTAACGTCCTGTGGCATGACACCCTCGTCTATGGCGATGTGGATACCGCCTTCGCTGAAGCCGATGGCGTGCTGCGCGAACGGTTCGAGATGCAACGCTACGCCTCCACTCCGCTCGAGACCTTCGGCTGCATCGCCGAATACGAGCTCGGCACGGACGAGTACGGCTTCTGGACGAACGACCAGCGGCCCGGACTGACGATGGGAGTCCTGGCCGAGTCGCTGCGCGTGCCTCAAGCGCGCATCCGCTTGCGTTGCCCCGACATCGGCGGCGGCTTTGGGAACAAGCGGCGGCCGGCGTACCTGCTGGTGTGTGCGCTCCTGGCCCGCGCCAGCGGTCGGCCGGTCAAGTACGTCGAGGACCGCGTCGAGAATCTGACGGCGCTCATGCACGCCTGCGGTGGCAGCATTGACCTGGAGCTGGCCTATCGCGCCGACGGCACGCTGCTGGCGCTGCGGGTGAGGGACATGGCCGATGAAGGCAAGAACCTGGTCTCGCCGGCGCAGCACAACCTGATCAAGCTCGGCACTATGACCAACGGCTACCGCATCCCCGCGGTGCAGTACGAGGCGTACGCGGTGCTGACCAACAAGTGTCCAACGGGCGCGAACCGGGGTATTGGCAAGCCGTTCATGTGCTTTGCCATGGAGCGCGCAATAGCGCTCCTCGCCCGCCGCCTCGAGCTGGACCCGGCCGAGCTGCGCCTGCGTAACTACGTGGGCCCCGAGGCGATGCCGTACACCACGCCGTCAGGCGGCCAATACGACAGCGGCGACTATCCCGCCACACTGCGCAAGGCGCTCGATCGTTTCGGGTATGCGTCGTGGCGGCAAGAGCAGGCTCGAGCTCGGGAAAACGGGGGTCCGCTGTTGGGCATTGGCATCGCCACTTCGGTCGAGCCGGCCGGTACCAATCCCGCCTCGTATGAGTTGGTGACCGGCCGACGCACCGCCTCCGGCTCCGCGGAAGGCGCGCTCGTGCGCATCGAGCCGGACGGGCACGTGCGCGCAGCGTTGGGTAATCCGCCGGCCGGCCAGGGGTACGAGACGGTCATCGCCCAGATCGTGGCCGACGAACTCGGGCTGACGCCGGACCAGGTGGACGTGGCGCGTGGCTTCGACTCGTCAACGACACCGTGGCTGTATCTGTCGGGCAACTACTCGAATAAGTTTTCGGTGACCGACGTCGGCGCGGTGGTCGGCGCGGCGCGGCGGGTCAGGGACAAAGTGCGGCGCATCGCCGCTTACCGGCTGGAGGTGGCGCCGGCGGACCTCGAGCTGGCTGATGGGCGGGTTCACCTGCGGGGCGCGCGCGCACGCGGACTGACGCTGGCCGAGGTAGCGCGGACTGCGTACCAGGACCTGCTCGGACTCCCGCCGGGTGAAGACCCGGGCCTCGAGGCGCGCCACTTCCATCAGAATCCGCTGTCGACGACCGTCGACGAGCAGCGCCGTGTGCGCGGTCAGCTGGTCTACGCCAACGCGGCCCACTGCTGCCTGGCGGCTGTCGATAGACCCACCGGCCAGGTGCGCATCCTGAAGTACGTGGTGGTGCACGACTGCGGCCCGGAGCTCAACCCGGGCGTCGTCGAGGGCATGGTCCACGGCGCGCCAGCGCATGGCATCGGCGCGGCGTTGCTCGAGGAGTTTCGCTACGACGAACAGGGGCAGCTTTTGACCGCCAGCTTCATGGACTATCTCAAACCCACGAGCCTGGACGTACCGAACATCGTGGTCGACCGTCTGGAGCACCCGTCACCGTTCACGCCGCTCGGAGCCAAGGGCGTTGGAGAAGGCGGAGCGATTCCTGGCCCGGCGTGCGTGGCCAACGCCGTGGAAGACGCCCTGGCCCATCTCGGTTGCACCATCCGTTCACTGCCGATCACCCCGGATCGGGTGTGGCGCTGGCTTCAAGGCAACTAGACTGGGAGGACAAGCACATGGCATACGCTGATCTGCGCCAGTACCTTGCGGCCCTCGATCGGGAAGGGAAATTGTTCCGCGTCCAGGCGGAGGTCGAACGGGACTGGGAGATCGCCGCGGTGACGCGCCGCGTGTTTCAACGGATTCCGGAGAAGGACCGGCCCGGGCTCCTCTTCGAACACGTCAAGGGCTCCGACATCCCGGTCACGGTTGGCATTCTGGGCGCGTCGCGCGAGGTGTACGCGCTGGCCCTCCAATGCAGCGTCGACGAGATCGCCGACCGCTGGGCGGACGCCCAGGACGACCCGCTCGAGCCAGAGCCGGTCGCCACTGGGCCGGTCAAGCAGCACATCTTGCTGGGCGACCAGGCGGACGTGACCAGGCTGCCGGTCAGCACCTGGACCGTGGGCCAGGACGCCGGGCCTTTCCTGACCGCCCCCTGCGTGGTCTCCGAGGATCCCGAAACCGGCGAGCGCAACGTAGGCACCTACCGCATCCAGATCAAAGAGCCGCGCAAAGTCGGTATCCAACTGTCCAATCCATCGCGCGACATGTGGACCCACATTCGCAAAAACGAAGAAAACGGTCGCGGGACGCCGTGCGCAATTGTCTTGGGCGCGGACCCGACCATTGGTCTGACGTCCGTCGCGCGCATCGCCTATGGGCTCGACGAGTTTGCCGTCGCCGGGCGGCTACGGTCTGCACCCCTGCCGATCGTCAAGTGCGAGACGTCAGACCTCATGGTGCCGGCCAGCGCCGAGATCGTCATCGAAGGCGAAGTGGTGTGCGGCGTACGCGAGCCCGAGGGGCCTTTTGGCGAGTACACCGGCTACATGAGCGACTCGGGTGACAGCTTCGTCATCCGTGTCGACGCCATCACCCACCGCGACAAGCCGATCTTCCACGACTTCTTCAGCCAGATGCCGCCCAGCGAATCGAGCACGATTCGAGGCACCGGGCGGGAGATGGCGATCTACAAGCACCTGACCCGCGACCTGCGTATGCCGGTGACCGACGTGCACTTCCTGCATGCCGGCGGCGGCGCAGCATTTCTGGCCATCGCCATGCGCAAGAAGTTCGAGGGCCAGCCACTGGCCGCCATGTGGGGCGCGTGGTCGGTCGACCCAAGCCTGTCAAAGTTCACCGTCGTCGTCGACGACGATATCGACGTGCGCGATACCTTCCAGGTGCTGTGGGCGATGAGCTGGCACGTCCAACCGGTGCGCGACGTCCAGATCGTCCAACAAACACCGCCCGTTCCGCTCGACCCCTCGCTTGCGCCTGCCGATGCGCCTCGCTTGGTTCGCCGTGGCCAACTGGGCAGCAAAGTTGGCATCGACGCCACGCGCAAGCACGCCTACCCCGCCCGCTCGGTCCCCCCGCGCGAACATCTAGAAGAGGTCGACCGCCGCTGGGAGTCTTATGGGCTTGATCCGCAGTACCTGGCCTCCATGGCCGGCGCGCGCTGACGCCTGTTCACACGCGCGGTAGCACTTCGTCCATCACGCGCTTCAGTTGGCCGAACTGGTCCCAGCTGGCGATGCGCAGGGTGACTTCGTCGAAGCCCAGCTCTTTGTAGACGCGCAGGTGTTGGACGCATTCGTCGGGCGAGCCGGCGGCGGTCCAGCAGTCAACAGACTTGGGCGAGTAGTCGAGCGTGTAGTACGTGTCCAGAAAACGCTTGGCTTCGTCCAGACCCGCGGCGCGGTCCTCGTTCACGTTGATGTTGTGGTACAGGTGCGTCGGGACGTCGGCGGGATCGCGGCCGGCCTCGCGCAGCTTCTGCCTGATATCGCTGAGGCGCCAGCGCAGGTCCTCGGGATCGCACAGCGAGGTTTCCCAACCGTCCGCATGGCGGGCGACGCGGCGATGGGTGCGTTCGATCAGCTCGCGGTCGCCGCGCGCGTTGTTGGCGATCCAGATCGGCGGGCGCGGTTTGGCCGCTGGCTTGGGATCGATGGTGATGTGCTCGCAGCGATAGTGCTCGCCTTCGAAACTGACGTCGTCCTCCGTCCACAGACGCTTGATGAGCGTCATCCATTCGATCAGACGCTTGACGCGGTCCTTGTTCTGGAGTCCGTAGAGCTGGCCTTCGATGCGACCGCCAGCTTGCGGCACGATCCCGGTGCACGCGACCAGGATCGTGCGTCCGGCGGCGAGCAAATCCAGGCTCGCCCACTGATAGGCCAGCAGGACCGGATCACGGAGCGGGAAGCTGGCCATGCAGGCGGGTCCGAGGCGTACGCGAGTGGTCCGCGCGGCGATCGCCGCAAGCAGGGTCAGCGATTCCATGCGCGGTTTGCCGAGCAGGCTGTCACCCACCCACACGGATTCGAAAACATCCGAGCGATCGGCGATTTCCGCCATCTGCAGCATCTGCTCGGGCGTGGTCACGCCGAACAACACGCCCCTGTTGGGTAGGGTTAATCCGAACTGCACGTGTCGGATCCTTCCCGCTCTAGGCTAGCGCCGGTTGAGCGATCGCCTGTGGAATGTACTGGCTCAGGTCGAACGGCAGCTTATACAGCTTGACCACGTTGGCTACCGTCACGGTGAAGCGGTCTGTTTCTTCTTCAGGTGAAAATAGGCTATCGAGAATGGGCTGCGACTCCGGGAAGATGGAGTCGCCGTGCGGGTAGTCACTGCCCCACATCAGGTTCTCGACGCCAATGAAGTCGCGCGTGCGAATACCAATTGGATCGTCTTCGAAGGTGGCGGTGAACTGGCGGTGCCAGTAGTCGCTCGGCTTGCGTGGCAGTGTGTAGCCGGCGATCTTGCCGCCGTGGCGCGTCCAGGTATGGTCCGTTCGGCGCAGAAAATTGCCGATCCAGCCAGTTTCAAACTCGGTGGGCACGAACTGCAAGCTGGGAAAACGCTCGCACACACCGCCGGCGATGAGGTGCATGAGCGTCACCTCCATGCCGATATAGGCCAGCGGCGAGTTGGCGCCAGGCACGTTCGGCACGCCGTGATTGGGCGACGCCTGCGAGAAGATGTGCATCGCGAGCGGCATCTGGGCCTCCTGCGCGGCTGCCCAGAACTTGTCATAGAACGGGTCGGAGAATGGCTTGTCTGGCGGCGCCGTGCACGGAATGCACAGCCCGACGAAACCCATTTCTTTGACCCGATGCATCTCGTCGATGGCGGCGTCCAGGTCGCGCAGCTGGATCGCGCCCAGACCGAACAGGCGTGTAGGCGCGGGCTTGACGTAGTTGAACAACCAGTCGTTGTACGCCTCGAATGTCGCGTTGACGACGCTGGTGTCCTCGACCTGGTACACGTCGAACAGGACGCTCGGGTAGATCACTTCGGCGGCAATGCCGTCGCGGTCCTGGTCCTTGAGTCGTTCGGCGATATCGTAGACGCCGGGTCGGGCGATCTCATAGCCGCGGCGAGTCTGCGCGCGAGTCTCGTCTGAGGCGAGGTCCATGCCCACGATCAGGAATCCACCGATCGGCAGGCCCAGCGTGCCGTTGCCGCGGTCGAGCTGATCGCCCATTTCGGTGCGCACCACGCGCGGTGCCCGACTACCCAGCCGCTTTTGGAGCGGAGCAAACATTTCTGGCGGCTCGACGACGTGGGAATCCGAAGAGATGCACAGTCTGGGTGATGCGGCCATAGTGTTGTCAGCGTATCGTAGGCCCCAACCGTACCGAAAGGTCCCCTTTGGGAGAAGAACATGACTGGATACCCCACCATTCACCACGGCGAAGAGTGCATGCGTGATGGCATGCAGATCGAGGATCGGAACATTCCCGTGGCAGACAAGATTCGCCTGCTCGACGCTCTGTCCGAGACGGGACTCAAGGAAATCGCCGTTGGCTCGTTTGTGAGCCCAAAATGGACACCCCAGATGGCCCAGGTTGAGGAGATCATTCGTGGCTTTCACCCAAAGCCCGGCGTGCGCTATACGGCGGCCACCTTCAACGAGCGAGGTCGCGAGCAAGCTCGCCAGTTCACTCCGCCGCTGAGTCCAGCCGGCCGCGGAGCCTCCACCCAGGTCAACATGTGCGACGTTTTTGCGCAGCGCAATTACAACCGAACGCAGGTCAGGGAGTTAGCTGGTCTCGCCGACGTTGTGGCGAGCGCAAAAGCGCGCGGGGTCACGCACGGGGGCATTGGACTGGCCAGCGCATTTGGCTCCAACTGGACCGGTGAGTTCAGCCACGAGCAGCACATGCTCCTGTTGGACCGGCAATATCAGGTCTGGGCCGAGGCAGAGCTCACCGTCAAGCGAGTCAGCATCGCCGATCCCATGAGCTGGAATTTGCCGCATCGCGTCGAACGCCTGCTCGAGGATATCAAGGCCCGCTGGCCGTCAATCGACGAATTCAGCCTGCATGTCCACAACGGTCGAGCGATGGCTCTGCCATCTGTGTACGCTGCGCTTCGAGTCCTGGACAGCGGCGATGTCTTGCGCGTGCAGTCGTCGATTGGCGGGATGGCCGGTTGCCCATACTGTGGCAATGGCCGGGCGGCGATGATGATCGCCACCGAAGACCTCATGCACATGCTGGAAGGCATGGGCATCCACACCGGAGTTGACCTGTACAGGTTGATCGAAGTCGTCTGGATGGCCGAAGAGATCGTCGGGCACCAGTTGTACGGTTTCGTGTCCAAAGCGGGCCCACGGCCAAGATATGACCGCCTGTACGCCATGGACATGCCCTTCATCGAAACCCTTGAGGAGGCAAAGCACTTCCTGCGCGGTCCGTCAGCGTATGCCGGGCAGTCTTCGCCCTGGCCGGGTCCCATCACGAGCTGGATGCGCAGCGAGTCCCCCCGCGTCCATGCCCGCGCCGTGACAGTGACCAACGGTACACACCAGGCGGTTGCGTCGGCCACTGACGGGCTGCCGACCGCGGAGTGATAGTACCGACCCCGCCACGAGCGCTGCCGCTCGACGGCATTCGTGTGCTGGAGCTAGGTCACATCGTGGCTGGACCGAGCGCCGGTCTCATTCTCGGCGATCTGGGGGCGGAGGTTTGCAAGGTCGAAGATCCGTGGATCGGCGACACGGCGCGGAATCAGGCGAACCAGGGAACGACGTTCTTCTCGTTCAATCGGAACAAGCGAAGCGTCGCTGTAAACCTGCGCGAGCCAGGGGGTCATGGGGTCTTCAAACGACTGATCGAGAAGTCGGATGTTGTGGTCGAAAACTATAACCCCGGCGCTCTGGACCGGCTCGGTGTCGGGTACGTCTGGGCCTCCAGCGTCAATCCGCGCATCATCTACTGCTCGATCAAGGGCTTTCTGTCTGGGCCCTACGAATCTCGGCCGTCGCTCGACGAGCTGGCGCAGATGGAAGGGGGACTCGCATACGTCACCGGCTTGCCTGGGCGGCCGATGCGGGCGGCGGCCTCCATCGTCGACATCGGAGCCGCATCTTACGGAGTCATCGGCGTGCTGGCCGCTCTGTACCGCCGCCAGTTGACAGGAATGGGCGAAGACATCCGATCCGGACTCTTCGAAACGACCGTCTTCTGGATGAACCAGCACTTCAGTCGGGTCCAGCTTGCCGGCGATCCGCCCAAACCTCGCGATCCAACCGCTGCAAGTGCGAGCGGCATCGGCGGAGCGATGGGCTGGGGTGTCTATCAGCTGTTCGACACACGCGATGGGAAACAGATCTTCATTGCCGTGACCACCAATCGCCACTGGGCCAACCTGTGCGAGCTATTCGGCCTATCCGACCTGCGCAACGATCCGGCATTGAATACGAATGCGAAGCGCTCGCTCAGTCGGCCGGTTTTCATTCCAAGAATTGCCGAAGTAGTGCGGCAATTCGAGCTCGCGGAGATGATGCGCCGGCTCAGAGAGGCGGATGTGCCGTACGCCCCGGTCAACACGCCGGTCGACCTGGTTGACGAGCCGCATCTCAACGCCGGAGGACACTTGCTGACGGTGGAGCTGTCCGACGGTCGGACGTTCAAGTTGCCGACGTTACCGGTCACGTTCGGCGATACGCCGTACGAGGTCAGATTGCCGCCGCCGGCCCTGGGCGAGCATACGAACGCGGTGCTCGCTGAGCTTGGTTACCTGCCTGCTGAAATTGACGAGCTGCAAGCGGCCCATGCCGTCCTGCAGTCGGACCGCATGCTCGCCATCGACTCATAGCCTGAAGCTTACTGAGTGTTGCGGGCGATGCTGGCCACGGCGGCGAGGACTTCGTCGACGTTCGGCGTTACCAGGGCGTCGTCGGTAATCCAGGCGTAGTGCACGATCGCGGCCTGATCGAGGACGAATACGGCGCGTTTGCTGATGCCGTAATAGCCTTCTCGATGACGCTGCTCAGGCGTGTACATGACACCGAACTGACGCACGACCTCGCGGTTGAGGTCGCTCAGCAACGGGAACGGTAGATTGAGCTGTTCGGCAAACGCGGTGTGGGCCCGGCTGCTCTCGACGCATAGCCCGAGCACCTGGGCGCCCAGTTCGACGAAACGGGCGTGGTTCTCACGGAACCCCTGGAGCTCGCCCGTTCAAACTCGACCAAAGTCGAAGACGTACCACAGCAGGACCACCGGCCCACGCGCCAGGTAGTCGTCGAGCGAGATGGACTCGCCGGTCGACGCTGGCAGTGTGAAGCGTGGAGCGTGGTCGTTTACGGCCAGCGCTGGCGTGCGCTGCGGCTCGATCACTCGACATCCGAGCATAAGCCGGACTCAGCCATACCGGCAATCGTCAGGGTTGGGCGTTGTCTCGTCGTCAGGCGAGGTGTAGGCTGGCCGATGGCGGGTCTAGCTTCGTCAGGGAGACGGCGGAGAACCATGGACACGACGGTTGTGGCGGAACGGCGAGTCGGGTGGCTGGCCGAGATTACACGCTATCAGTGGCTCGTTCTGTTCGTTGCCTGGGCGGGTTGGGCCCTGGACGCAGCCGACTTCAACCTGTTTTCGCTCGTGCTGCGCCCCGCGGTTACCGAGCTACTCGGCGGAGGGCAAGTCAGCGCGGCACAGCTTGGCCTGGTCGGCGGGATTCTGAGCACCACCGGTCTGCTCGGCTGGGCGCTGGGTGGGATCGGTTTCGGCATGCTCGCCGACTACATCGGGCGGGTGCGGACGCTGGCCATGAGCATCCTGATCTTCAGCGTGTTCACCGCCTTGCAAGGCGTCGCGCAGGCGCCGTGGCAGCTTGGACTGTTCCGCTTCCTGGGCGGCGTGGGCACCGGTGCCGAACTGGTCATCGGGATTCCGCTGCTCATGGAGGTCTTTGGCGAACGGCATCGCGCCAAAATGGCCGGCGTCATGATGACCGGCGGTGCGTTCGGCAATATCTTCGGCGCCTGGGTCTACGGTGCCATCGGCCCGTACGGCTGGCGGCCAGTGTTCTTCGTCGGCATCGTGCCGGCCTTGCTGCTGCTGCTCATTCGGCGCAGCATGGTCGAGCCCGAGCGCTTTATCGCCGTGCGCGAGCGGCGCATCGCCGTCAAGCAAGCCGGCGCCAACGCCAGCGACGACGATAAGGAGTTCGGCAAGTTTGCGTTCTTGCAGCTGTTCAGCAGGCGCCTGCGCTTCAACACGATGGTCGCGGTGCTGTTCGCGCTGGGATCGCTGTTGGCGATCTGGACCAGCCAGATCTGGCTGCCGACCATCCAGAGCTTGATGCTCGAGAAGGACGGCA
>WNFC01015736.1_pt1 | contig 10960 bp, 14 predicted proteins | sample 5400541 | NCBI WGS metagenome assembly WNFC01 (sample SAMN13153342, study PRJNA577476) | soil metagenome | isolation source: 120 cm saprolite under Douglas fir tree site 2 hole 2 replicate 1 | place: USA:California | collected 2015-04-18
AACGACAACACGGTGGACGCGGCGGCCATGGCGCCAGAGACGCAGATCTCACAGGTCGGTGAGACCAGAAACAGTAGCCGTGGGAGCGCCACATCCGCGTTGAAACACGGCGGCAATGCCGAGCCCATGTGGCCTCGCCACATCTCCGCAGGTTGGGGCGGCGGCTCACGTCTCCTCAGATCCCACATGCTGACAGTCCTCGCTGGTAGAGTCGGCTACGCGCTATGTATGCTCTCTCTGTGCGGGAGGCCAGGCGAGCGTGCCCCTGGTGGCGCGGAGCGCATGCCCAACACGTTGGACGTCAGCACCCTGCACGGGCGACTAGAGGCAGGGCGACCAACACGTGACCCCGAGGCACACCACGATGATGCCACATTTCCCTCGCCGGCTCCACCCTGTCCTGCAGCTCGTGAGCCCAGGGCTGGCTCGGGGGACACTATGCAGTACAGCTGTGCTCTGTCTTCGCTCCCCTATGGCCAGGAGGGCATTGCAGCAGTATAATGGCTCCACAAAGAGTGGCTGGCGTAGGCCGGCGTAGCATGAGAGACGGAGCGCGACCCTTACGGCGCAGTGCATCCGTCTGGGAAGGAGGCCCCATGGTAGCGACACGGCACTTCCAAAGGATCATTTCGGCGGACTCCCATGTCATGGAGCCCCTCGACCTCTGGTGGAACGCTCTCGGGCAGACATTCGGCGATCGGACACCCCGGGTCCTTGACGAATACCAGGGGCAGCAGGGCACTTTTTTCTACTCGGGCAACCTGGGCCGGCCGGTGGCCGCCATCCGGGCGCGCGACCCGGAGACCGAGGCTGCCGCAGCGCAGGCGGAGGCCAGAGGGCTGGAGGCCTGCGGCTATGATCCAGCGGTGCGGGTCAGGTTCCAGGAAGAGGCTGACATCGAGGCTGAGGTGATGAATCCCACCCGCCTGTTGGGCATCATGCGCAACCCGGATGCCGAAGTCGTGCAGGCCTGCGCGCAGGTCTACAATGACTGGGCGGCGGCATTCGCCGCCTACAACCCCAGGCGGCTTATCGGGGTCAGCGTGATCCCCATGTACGACGTCGCCTGGGCCATCGAGGAGCTGGAGCGGACCTTGCAGAAGGGCCTGCTGAATCCCATGATCAACTGCCAGGCACCGGAAGGGTGTCCCCTCTACCGGGACCCGGTCTATGACCGCTTCTGGGCTGCGGCTAGCGACGCGGGGGCCCCGGTCACGCTCCACCTCCTCACCGGCCGAGTCCTCTCACCCCTGGGCGGCGCTGCCGACCAAACGCCGGCGGAGCGCCAGGAAAATCCGGCGCAATGGATCGCCCTGTTCAATGAGATACAGACCGTGCTGGCCAATGACTTCATCTTTGGTGGCATCCTGGAGCGTTTCCCCAACCTGAAGCTCGTCTGTAGCGAGTATGAGGTGGCGTGGATCCCAGGTTTCATGACCCGTCTGGACCAGATCGACGACAATATCACGCGTTTTCATCTTCCCAGGCTGAAGATGCGCGCCAGCGACTACATGCAGACCCGAGTCTGGCACGGTTTCATTAACGATACAGCGGCTTCCTACACCATTCCTTATGTAGGCGCCAGTCAGGTGCTCTGGGGCTCTGACTTCCCGCACTTCCGGTCCATCGGGCTGGAAGCGCAGTCAGCCCTGCACGAACTCGTCGGCGCCCTGCCTCGGGAGGAGCAGGAGAAGGTGGTGGGTGGCAACGCCGCGACGGTGTTCAATGTGGATTAAGTTGGCCCCGACTCCAACTGTGGCCCTGGCAATGGTGTGGGCGCCAGCAGGCTGAGGTCTGCACGGGTGCCCACATCCTGCTGGAGGTCACCCACTTCTATGTGAAAGGAGAAGCATGCCGAGAGCGCAGGTGAACGGTGCGGAAATTTACTATGAAGAGGCTGGTAGCGGGCCGCCTATGATCCTGTCCCCCGGTGGCCTGCAGGGCGCGCTGGAAAGCTACCAGCCAGTGCTGGAGGGCCTGTCCCGGGCGCATCGGGTCATTGCCTATGACCGGCGCTTTGGCGGCCAGTCAAAGAGCCCAATAGTGGTACAAACGTGGGACCAGGTCTGTCAAGACGTCATAGGGCTCATGGACGTCCTGGGCATAGACCAGGCTTTCCTGGGTGGTGGCTCCTTCGGTGCCGCCATCTCCCTGGGGTGCGCCGCGCGTTACCCGGATCGGGTCCGGGCCATCTTCCCGTCCAACCTCGCCGGTGGCGTTATCTGTGACGCGTACCTGGCGACGAAGCTGTACAGGAGCATCGACATGGCCCTCACCCAGGGGATGAAGGCGGTGGTGGCCGCTTTCGACCGGGATGACCGCTTTGCGCCATTTGTCCCCGAGCGCGTCCAAGACGATCCTGGGTTTAGAAAGGACCTGGAGGCCATGCCGCCGGAGGAGTATGCTCAGGTCATGCGGGACACAATTTATGCTCTTTTCGATGGCCCCTATCCGACCCTCGGGGCGACGGTAGAGAGGCTCAAGGGTATCCGGACACCGACCCTGGTCATGCCTGGCAACAACGATATCCACCCGCGGCGGGTAGCAGAGCTGGTGCACCGGCTGGTGCCCAACTCCCAATGGGGGGAGGTCCCGCCCCACGCTGAAGCGCCGCAGCAGTACGTCCAGCGCGTCCTCCAGTTCCTTGCTGAGGTTGCGTCTGGGGCGAGCCAGTGATGGAGGGTCGTTTCATGTTCACCTCAAGAGCCGTAAGCGGCTTGGCGATGTCCTCGCTCCTGCCTGGGCAATGCTGGCTAGTGCAACGTCACGTTCATTTTGTCTGGTCGTTGCGACTAGATACTATTTGTACTATAGACAAACTGAAGCTGAGAACTCATCAGACGATTTCAACGTGACAAAGCTCTAGTACAGGAGACAATTGTCATCAATCAAGGTCAAAAGCCAAGGCTATGTGGCCGGGTCGGGGAGGGGAAGCGGCGTACACCCTTCCTGGTCATATGCATCGAAGACACATTCTGCCACCGCGTAGGGTGGGCCGTTATACCAGCTTGGGTCATCGGGATGCTCATCAATGCGCATCGCCACAATGACGCGGGTGCCAACATCCGTGCAGCGCCATCTTCCAGCACCGGTCAGAAACTCGCGCCCGATGAAAAAATCACTGTGGGTCATGCCGGTCGGTATAAAATCATCCATATTCACAGGTGAGGGTAAGGGGATTACGGAAACAGAATATGAAAACCTTCCTGCGTGAAGTGGTGATCGTTGGTCAGGACTTCCGTCAGCCCTTCGCGGCGCATCACCTGCATGGAGATGCAATCGGTGAGGCTGTATTCCTTGTCGGGGCGCGCCTCGTACAGGGTCAGCCCGTCAAGAAATAGTTCGCGGGTCTGATGGACGACCGTGACCTCCGGCGACGCCAGCAAGCGGCGTACGCTCGCCGCTACCCGTTGACGGAGATAGGATTCTCTGGCACTGTAGGTCGCCAGATACTCATCAAGCACCGCGTCGGTCGTGTACAAATGATGATCGCCCAGCGTCTCCGTGAATGCGATCACCCGTTGGTGCCACTGGTCGCCTGCATGCAAAAGCGCAATCCAATAGAACGCATCGGCACACAAGCGTCTCATGGTGTACGTTTTGGTATGCCGTAGATGTAATGATCATGCTGGGCAGCTAAATCCTCCGGCAAGGCTTTCCATACCTCTGCGGGAATACCTTCGCGCGCTTCCCGAAAAATCTCCAACACGGAAAGCGGAGGCGGCGCGGGCGGAGGGGTGTGGGACACGTCCGCGCGATGCGGAGCAAGATGCTCGTGCTCCCGCAATACTTCCAAAGCTTCGTCCAATAGGGCAGGGATCGGCTTGCCGGTCTCGCGGGACAGCGTAGCCAGGATGCCTTTCTGTTTGGGCGTGAGTTCAAAGGGTGTCTGTTCCATAGGTTCACTGTACCAGAAAAAAGTGAATCTTCGCAACACGCCTACCGCCACAACCGTTCAAACCGTGCCGGGTTGGTGGCCGTGTAGCGCACGGTGTGCTGAATATTCCGGTAGGGTAGGCCGCGAGCGAGGTCGGCATGCTCCGCCTTTTCTCCCGGCCCCCCTCCGAACCGGACGGGATACTTTCGCATCATCCGGCTCTCTGGTTTCCTTGTCTCTTTGACTTGGGCCTATTGTAATGGATGTCCATGTGGCATCTTCGGCAGAGTGGAATACTCTTGCGTCTGCGTGCGATCATGATTTTCATCCAGAGCGGTTTTTCCCCGTGACTTTTCTTGTTCAGGTCTGCCAGTTTACGCATGTGATGCATCTGCACATTCTCCTGCGCTCCGCATACGTCACACGTATCGTTGAGGAGTCTTTCCAGTATCTCCGAGCGCATTTGTATGTGCGGATGTACGACCTGATCTTTGATCGCGGCATTCTTCCGTGTCACTGTGAGCCCACCAAACGTGGCCACGAGAGGCGTGTGGCCCTTGCGGGGGATGATGAGCTTCAGGCATTTACGCGGGCCATGGGGCGTCTGCGTGGTTGTTTGCAGTCGCTTGAGTGTCTTCACGACGGTTGTCCTGTTCTTGTTGGCTAGCGTCTTAAGGAGCGAGGTTTCCATCGTCCATTTAAGATAGGCTAGTTGCGCGAGATTCAGGGTCAGACCGTAGTATTCGACAAGGCCACGATATTCTGATTGATAGCGATGTATGATGTCGTATTCGCTATCGTTCATGAGTTCGGGTCGGTGTATCACTTGGCCGTCTCTGAGATATCGTTTGCGTTTCTTCTGAATGACGTCTTCGGGGATGTAGAGCCCTATCATGGCATTGACGCTGCGTCTGCGCCTTGCGTCAAATTTTGTTTGGCTTTTCATGATCCCGATTTCGTAGCCAAGAAATCGCGCTCGGCATGTTTCTCCATGCGTTATGAGCGTCTTGTCCACTGCTAAGGTCAGGTTGAGTTCCGTTTGAAGGAACGTTGTGAGCCTTGCCTTGATTGCGTCGGCTTCCGCCTTGGGTCCTGCGAGTCCTAACAGGAAGTCATCGGCGTATCTGACATATCTGAGGCGTCGGTACCCAGGGTCCGTTGGGTCTTGGGAGGGATGTTGTTGCGCTTGCCTCCTCAGCTCTTCTGCCCTTTCTAGGTGCCCAGCTTTCCGGTGATACTGTGCCAGACCTTGCAGTCGCTTATATTCCTGATGTGCTTCCCGTTTTTCGCCTCGCGTATAGTCGGGGATGAGGGTGTTCTCTACCCACTTGTCTAACCTGTTCATGTAGATGTTGGATAGTAATGGGCTTGCTATCCCACCTTGTGGAGTCCCGCTATGTGATGGGTGGTATGTCCATTCTTCGCAGTCTCCCGCTTTCAGGAGTCCTTCGATCAACCGAAGGACTCGGTTGTCTTGGATGTTTTCTCGAAGGATGGTTGCCAGGATGTTATGGTCAATGCTATCGAAGCATCCTTTGATATCTCCTTCGACAAACCACTTTGTCCCCAGCCAAGTATGCTTGATTTCGCTGAGGGCTGTGTGGCATCCCCTGTGTGGTCTGAATCCGTGGGCATGTTCTGAAAACTGGGGTTCGTAATACGCTTCGAGAATGGACCGTCTTACTTCCTGAACCAGTTTATCAGACCATGTTGGAACGCCAAGTGGCCGTGTTTTGCCGTTACTCTTGGGTATGTCTACTCGTCGTACTGGGCTCCAGCGCCACCGTTCGTATCGGATCGCTTCAATCATCCTGGCGATCTTTTCTTGTGACATTCCGTCCACAGTTTCTTCCGTTACCCCTTGGGTCATTGCCCCTTTGTTTCTTTGGAGGCGGGCATAGGCCCGCAGGAACATGTCTGGGTTATAGAGTTGGCGGTACACGTCATCCAGGGGGAGTCCGCGTTTGCCTCGGTCTTGGATAATGTTCAGGATCGTTTCGGCTGTGCGCATCTCGCGTACCTTTGCGTCCTTTCCATATGGAGACCTGCTTCCCTTCGCCGTTGGGCTTCTTTGACTCCTCTGTGCCCGTGTAGACGGCTTTCCCGTCCGCTGACTACTATGGAAGCTCCGTTGCCCTAGGGCTCGCGCCCCGTAGGCAATCTCGCACTTGACTCATACCATACGTACTCGCGTGGTTTAGGTGGCCTTTTCGCCCCATTGTGAGGGATCATTTCCCCCTGTTCCGCCCCCGGAGTTGCGTGTTCCCGGACACCGTGGGTTCGTGACTCGTCTCCGTCACTTCGCAGGGGCAAGCATTGTCATCAGGCGCTCTGCCAATGGGTCTACCTGGGACCAACTAAGGGCTGGGCTTCAATCAATGCAGATTTCACCATGCCACGCAGGTCTTGCGGATCTGCGATTTCTGCGCCTTCTCTTCGCCTTCCGCTTTTCCGCCATGCTCTTGTCCCCTATCCTTTCGGAGTTAGGTTAGGCGGCTGACCTATGGGATATCCTCCGAATCCCATCCCGTGCTACGGGAATACGGTTTGAGCTGTTGCGACGCACGTGTCCTAAATAGTCCTGAATCAGTCGCGTGTCGGCGCCCTGGTCGGCCAGGGCAAAGCCGCACGCATGGCGCTGCATATGCGGGTGCACGGGCAGGGACAGGCATGTGCGTTCGCCATAGGTGCGGATCGCCAGCCATGCCGTCTTATGGCTCAAGGGGGCGCGCCTCTCGCTGATGCGGCGGTCTTTGGCTTCATCCTGGCGCGGTCGGCCAGCCATGCCCTGATAGCCCGGATCTCGTCACCCCGGAGCGGGTGCGTAGTGGACAGGTCTTGTTTGAGCCGTGCGACGTGCAGGACTCGGCTTTCGGTGTCTACCTGCGCCAGTCGAAGTCCGCAAGCTTCCGAGACGCGCAACCCGTGGCGAAACATCAGGAGCAATAAGCATCGGTCGCGGGTCTCGTGGCGGGTGCCTTTGGTGGCGGCTAACAGCTTATCGACTTCGGCGGAAACGAGGTGTTTACGATCACTCATCATTTTGTCCAATGTTGGGGGATAGAAAAAGCCCGCAACGCCAGCAACGGTGCGGGGATCGGTTTCCAACATCAGACTATATGAGTCCTTGTGTCTAGTCAGTAGGCAAGAGACATCGGGGAGTGTTACCGAGATCATCTGTTATCTCGGTAAATGGGGAGGGGCGACCATGTCAACGCGAGATATGTTCACGGAAATACCCCGCCTCGACGCGGGGTATTTTACCGAGATTTAGCAAAAGTCGGTAAAGGCTGCTGCGTCCAAAATTTCTTCGGAGGTGCCTCAGGAAAGTGTGCTATGATGCCTCGAAATTCCCCCTTGCTCTGTCGAAGCGAAAAGCCCCCGTAGGAACGGTAGTCGAGTTCGCGCGCCATGTGAGACAGAAAACCGCTAGGGGAAACAGCCTAGTGAGACTCTACGTTCACCTCCTTCTAGTACTCCAGGAAAGGAGGCCTCCTCATGGCAAGATGTTGGACTTGTGGGACTCATGTCAGCGGTTATCGTTATAACTGTGGGCACTGCGAAAACCTAAGTGAATTGAAGAGCTTGCGCAATAAAATTGAAATACATGGAGGAAACCTTTCAGAACGACTCGATTATATAGCACAAGTGCAGCAGCAAGGCTTAACTGACCTAAAAAAAACGTTATCTGAGGGACTCGCAGAAGTAGCTTCTAGTATTGAATGGGGATTTGGAGAACTCAACTGGCAGCTTCAGCAACAGACTGACATCTTGCGCAGCATAGATCATAGTATTAAGACTCCTAGTGAGACACAAGCCAATGAGTGGAGGATGATGGCTGAGGAATTAAGACGGCGTGGGACACTAGAAGATTCGGAAGAATTCTACTTGAAAGCTCTTGAAATAAACCGGTTAGATTACCGAATTTATGTTGGTCTAGCAGAGACTTATATACAAGAAGGCCAATTCGGCAAAGCAAAAAGTTTTCTAGAAAGAAGTTTACCTCATGCTCCAAAGCGAGAAATCGACTATAAAAGCTATTCATACAGATTAATTGGCCATATATACGCATGCGACGAAGATTATGCTACTGCTGTTTCTATATTGCGTCATGCTATTGATTTATCACCTAATTATGCCGATGGCTACTATGATTACGCACAATACTGTGCTCAAATTTCACAAAACGAAAGCAGCCTTTCTTCGCTTGAGCATGCAATCTTAGCCAAATCGCTTTACTGGTATTTGGCACAATACGAGCGAAACTTTGACCCGATTCGTATCGGAGTCACAAAACTCATTTCCAAAATAAGTACTGAAGCATCCCGTAGGGTAAAAGACGCCATTGCGTATGCAGAAAGTGAACTCCAGAGAGCAGACAGAGCAATTTCTGAAGCACGACAAGCCTTAAGCATATCAAGAGAGAAAGACGCGCTCAGATCAACCAGGATTAGGGTGTCTAAAAACGCCGTTTTTGGGCTAAATTTGTTGCCCGGTTTTTGGACCCGATAATATCGCTCATAATGTTGATTCTCACTGGATTTCGAGCAAATCCGAGAGGTCCAAAAAGCGGTCAAGGGAAATTGGCCGCTAAACCGCTTGCAGATGAAGCTCTTGCCTCTGCTAAGAATGCGACCAAAACAGCATACAGCGAAAAGGATCATTACAAAGAAAAGTGGCGAGAAAAAGTCAATGAAGCATGGGATACAGCAGTTCCAGTAGCTATCGGTGTCGGTCTCTGTTGTGTAATCGTGGGTTGGCTTTTATTCGGTTTTGATGGTTGCATGAGGAGATCCATGGTAAGGCCCAATGAGCCTTTGGGAGCTCTCGCTGCTTATACCCACGAAGGCATTACAGGGATCGTGGTTGGAGCTATTGTTGGCGTTCTCATTGGCGTTCTCTATGTAATTTATAAGTTTAAAAAGGTATTGAGGTGAACTTCAAACACACTTAAGTGACTCGCAATGCTGGGCCTAAAAGGGAATTACATAAAGGCTTTTAGTATAACGAGGCGTTACCGATTTTGCCCCATTTTCGGTAAAACTACATTGGACAAAATCCGGTATTATGGCGACAATAACGAAACTCCGACAATGCCAGCCACGTGCCTGGCAGATCACGACGTCCTGGCCATTCCAGCGGGAAGACATCTAGCCAGGAAGCACACGCCGTGTTATTGGCGACAATTATCGCTTGATACGCCTGGGGAGGTCAAGCGGACCTGCCCCCCCTCCACGAGGGGGTACCGCAGTGGCCGTGGCCGCTCTTGCCACGGATGGCTGCTGACGCCACGCCTCTCCAACGCCATGCTCACAGCCGTGGTACGTGCCCGCTGCCACCGTGCGCCCCTGAGTCGCCTCCGCGCCCATCCCCGGCCTACCGACCGCAGGCACCCACCATGGGTGCCCGCCCAACGCGCACGCTCGGGCTCGATCATGCGTCCCGGTGCGCCCGGCCCTCGGCAAGTATTTCTGTAGTATAAAATTGTTTAGAGCCTTCCAGAAATCCTCCTGGACGTACCCGAAGAGGAGACGCAAGCGCCCACATGGCCTCCCATCCAGCTGCACGAGAGGGAGCCTTCTCACTCTGAGGCATCAAGGGGCCTCGCCATCGTGCCAACGCCCTTGCGTGTCCCAAAGGCTCCAGAGAAGCCCTCATAAATATTTTCTACTACGCAAATTATTTGCTGTAGTATAATAGGCTGTGTGCTGTCTGCCCATCCTGTAGGGAGGAAGCCATTATGACCACCGTGCCACGACACCCCACGCCCGCCCAGGGGGGCAGGCGGCCACCGTCCAAGGCCGCCACCACCCCGCAGAAAAAAGCCGGGCGCCCAAAAGGGGCACCCTCCACCATCGTCAACCTCCGCATCCCGATGGACCTGTTGGCACAGCTCGACCGCTATATCGACCGCCTTGAGGTCCAGACGGGGCTCAAGGCGAATCGCGCCATGATTGCCCGGCGGGCCTTAGCATTCTTTCTGGAGACCCACGCCACGGACGCACGTGTCGTTGCGCTCTAGGGGACACACCGCACGGCGTTTCGGAGTGGCCAGGACGGCATGGCTCTGCTTGTACTCGTGCCTGCCAGCGTCCCTCCCCCGCGCGGGGGAGGCATTAGACGCGTGTGTGGGCAATCACTTTGCGGATCGTCTGTCGGTAGATGTGTTTGACCCGCTGATTCGAGAGTTTCGCGTAGCGTTCGCTGGATTCGATGGAGGCATGCCCCAGGAGTTCCTTGATCGCGATCACCTCAGCCCCCGCTTCCAGGAGGTTGGAGGCAAACGTATGCCGCAGGCTGTGACAGCTGGCCTTGATGCCAGCCGCCTTGGCATAGCGCTCCATCTTTTTCTGAATCCCTTTCGTGGACAGCGGACAATGCTGGCGCTTCCGATTCCAGAAGACCAAATCGTCAGGCACCACTGCAGGGCGGAGGGCAAGACAGGTGCGGAGCGCCGTGAGCGCGTCGGCCGACAGATAGACAATACGATCTTTGCGGCCTTTCCCCTGGTCAATGCGTAGAGCTTGTTGCTCCCAGTCCAGATCACGCTGTCGCAGGCGGGCCACTTCACTCACGCGTAAACCGCAGCGCAGTATCAGCAAATAGAGGGCGTGGTCCATCGGGTGCGTGATCTGGGTAAACAGCATGCGGACCTGGTCCTGCGAGAGCTGTTTGGGCAGTGGCCGGCCGCGTCGCAGGAAATGGCTCGGCTTCACCGGATTGCTCGCCAGGGTCTGACGCTTCAGCACCAGGTACTCAAAAAAGTGTTTGACGGCATTCAGGCGGCGGTTGATGGTCGTCGCGGCGAGGTGGGCGGCGTGTTGCTGCTGGATGAAGGCATCGACCTCGCGCCATGACACCGTACAGGGGTCCTGGTCGAGTGGCACAAAAAAGAGGCGCAGATCCCGACCATAATTCTCGATGGTATGGAGCGAGTAGTTCCGCGTGCGCAGATAGGCACAGAAGTGGCTGATGGCAATCGGTTCCATGCTTACCTCCCACTGAGGGCCTGCCGCTGCGCAATCTGCGCCATGGCCTGCTCATACTGGTGTTTTTTCGTCGTATCATAGAGTTGGGCATAGC